>VOFI01001347.1_pt1 | contig 82001 bp, 120 predicted proteins | sample 5384131 | NCBI WGS metagenome assembly VOFI01 (sample SAMN12384728, study PRJNA508395) | human gut metagenome | isolation source: healthy gut H | host: Homo sapiens
AAATGGAGTAGTTCCAAAAGGCGGTCGCGTCTGTTTCTTCTTCTGGGAAGATAAAAGGGAAAAAAGAAAGGAACGACAGTGATTTATGCAAAGGTTGGAAAACAAACTTTGAAATGCAAAGTTACAGTGAAGGAACCAAGTAATGCTCAGAGATTAAATCTAGCGAAAAAAGGAAGCAAAGGAAAATTGTAAAGAAATATGTAATTTCAATCTGAATACGAAAGAACGTGCCTTTGTTCTATTTCAGTATCTGACTGAGCATTGTTGCTGGCAACTTAATCAGTCTACAGAAGCTTATAAAAAAGAATTACGGAAATGAAGCTTATGCGGCATTAATTTTGAAAAAGGCGGCCTGTTCCGGCTATGCAAGGGCATACAAATTACTCTGTGAGGCAGCAGGTATTCCGGTAAGACATGTGAATGCAGGAAGCTGGACGCATCAGTGGAATGAAATAAAGGCAAATGGAAAATGGATTAAGGTGGATGCTTATGGGGGAACCTTCGCAGATACAACCGGAATTCGGAAATCACTTCTGAAAGAAAATAAAAATAAGGAGCAGCTGGTGTTTAAATTTGTGATGGAAGAAGAGGAATAAAAGATTCGGACATCAAAAAACAGACAGGATACAATTCTACAGAAGTGAAGAAATCTGGAAATGAAACCGACGCGTGTTAAATAATGAAGGAGAATGCAATTTACGACCAAAATGCGCCTTTATTGCAACCTCTATAACATTGACTTCCGATTCCATCCATTATAGAATGGTATTTGTAAAAGAAGGCACAATTAGCAGCTTGTTACGCACAGGCTGCTATTTTTGTGCCTTTTAATCGTATTACTAATAGGAGGGTTTACATGGATAACACAAAGAGCACTTGCAGAGGAAGCCACAAAAAGAAATGCCCCGGGCCGCTTACGAAGGGGTGCTTACCATTGATGTGGATGCACAGGTGGAAAGCATGGAAGAGCAGGAAGATGCCAGATGGCACCAACTGTTAAATGCACATCGTACCAGAAAGGTTCTGACCGGGCAGCTTGGCGGCATTGAAAAGCTGGAAAGCGGTTGGATGGTTGCGGTTACCTATTACAACGGTTTCCGTATCATCATCCCCATGAATGAAATGATGATTAACTTAAGCGGGGATGGTCGGGAAAACGCAGATACCTTAAACCGCCAGGTCGGATTGCCAACAACATGCTTGGCTGTGACATTGATTTTATCATCAAGGATCTGGATGCCAAAAGCCGCAGCGTGGTGGCTTCCAGAAAAGATGCCATGCTCCGGAAAAGACAAACATTCTACTTTGGGGAAACAGGGGAAAAGCCTCTTTTTGTATCCGGGCAGGATCGTGGAGGCAAGAGTCATTGCGGTTGCACCAAAGGCAGTCCGCCTGGAAGTGTTTGGCGTGGAAGTTTCCGTCCGCGCAAGGGATATGGCCTGGGAATGGATGGTAGATGCCGGAGAAAAATTCCAGGTAGGCGATCTGGTGCTGGTCATGGTCAATAAGGTGGAAGCGGATTCGGTAGACCAGATTCGCGTGGAAGTGGATGCCAAAAAGCCCGACGGCCAATACCAACAAGGACAATTTGCGGAAATGCCACCGTCAGGGCAAGTATACAGGGATCATTACGGAAGTCTATAAGGGAACCTATTTTTTTATCCGCCTTGATATCGGAGTTAATGCAGTGGCATATAGTTGCAACATGACCACCCTTCCATCCAAAGGAGACAAGATCGGGCTGGTGGTGACGCGTATCAATGACAATTATGAGGTGGCAGAGGGGAATTATTACACGACTAATCAAACGCTGTGTCTGAAAAAGTTTAAAAAAGTAATGAAATCCTATTGACACAGAAAAAGCGATTTTTCTACAATCGGCTCAAACAGGAAAGGAGCTGGTGCAACATGAAAAAAAAAGAAAAAAAACAGGACAACAGACTGTATTGTCCTTATTGTGGACGGCAGGCAGTACTCCGCCCTGCAATGTACGTGTATGGGGAGAGGAACCTGGATCCGGAAAATTATCTGTATGTCTGTGGCGGGTATCCAGCATGTGATTCCTACATAGGAGTTCACAAAAAAGAGCCTGAGTCCTATGGGAACCTTGGCAGATGGGAATCTTCGCCACAAGCGGATCGAAGCACACCGGGCGTTAAACGAAGTGATAAACGCAGGGGTTATGACCAAACATGGGCTTTATATCTGGCTGCAGAACCGGCTCTGCCTTTCAGAAACAGAAATGCATATCGGAAAATTTTCTTATTTTCGATGTGAAGAAACCATTCGGGAATGCAAAAAACTTATGGAACAAAACAAAATAAAATCGAAACGGTTTCCTATGAGGAAAATAAGTTTGCTGCATGAAAGAAAGGAGGTATCAGGTGCGTTTGCAGGCAAAAGAAGATGAAGTTTACCATTTAATGGATCTAAAAAGAGTGGTTTTCAGTTCTGATTGGACTTGGCAGCTTTTTGGAGGGAATCGCGCTTTATTTTTTTCATCTTTCGAATAAGGGCCTGGGATCTTGCCTATTTGTGTGTGGCACTGGCTCTTAGTATCATATTTCTTTGCGGCAGACTGCCGGCATCAGCAGACGAATCATGGAATCGGAATACTGTTATATGGAACTGGAACCAGATAGCCTTGCCGTCTGCCAGCCGGAGAAAAATGGAAGATATGAGTCCTGCCGTATTTTTTTTATCCGGAAATAGACAAGATCGTGGAAGGGAGCCGTCGTGGAATCCCGGAGTTTTATGTTGTGTTAAGAGAAACGGATCAGGAACGGGAGAGCTTTTTTCTATTGGATGATGAAGAGCAAAAAAGCGAAATATCTTCTGTGTCCGATCTTTTTGGGTTTGACCATGAGGATTTTATCCATTTTTACCGAAAGCTCCGGTGGAATGTTCCTGGCAGGGGTGCGGATTATCGGAACCAAAAACCAGGAGGTCAGGAACCTTCGAAAGCCAAATACGGGAATGTGTCTGCTGGCAGCCCTTTTTTCTTGGCTATGTGGTTCCAAAACTTCTGGAAGTGATGAAGCTGTTTTAAGGAGGAACTTTAAATGATTTTTTATACAGCAGTGGGAAACCGGGTGGAAGAAGACTCCGGAAGGTTTGTGGTACGGGTTGGGGAGCAGGAAAAGGTACTCTCTGAGATGGAGACCATGATTTGGGCCGCCCTTACCTGGTCGGTATGCGAAGAGGCAAATGTACACTCCCAGATGTACCGGCTTTTATGTATTGCCCTTTGAAAAGAAAAGGCGATGGAATGGGCGGATGAAGAGGATTTTCGTTTTTGCTTAAACCGTCTGGTACGGCGCGGCTTGGTAGCCAGATGCGAGGGAGAGACAAAAAAGAAGAAGCACTGTTTTCCTTTTTCAAAGGGCAGTACTGAAGCCAATCTGTTATTCTTTTTCTGACCGGATGCGAAACTTTACCGACAGCCTGGCCATGGGAAAAGGAATAAAGTTTGCCCTTCGTGCATTTCAAAAGCCTACATTTTCTTATGAAGAACACAAGGTCTTTACCCAGATCGTGAAAAATGGAACCATTTCCGATCATTTATGCAGCCTAAAAAAGAAACTCAAAAGGTTCCGGTAGCAGAAAAACAAAAGAGGAGATTTTAGAACAGGTCAGCCAGGGAGTATTTACGCATTTTAGTTTCCCTGTACAAAAAGAAACAGCTTGTGATTAGCTGTATCAGAGAGGAAGGCGGACTTGAAGCAAAAGAAAGGATGGCAGCAGTTGTATGAGAACCTGGAAAAAATCCAGATCGGGTATGAAAGGATTCCTGGCTTTTTCAGAAACGGATTGTGAACACTGTTTTGATCTGCCTGGTTATTTTATATTGCGGATGTACATTTGGAATGGCGGAAAAATCCACCGGGTTTGTACTATGGACCATTTATCTGGTGCTATGTGGATTTGGATATGCCGGATATGTCTTTTACCTGGCAGCAACAGGTGCCTATGAAATCGTGGAACTGGAAAGATCGAGATGACACGCCAGCTGGATAAGGTGTACCGGCTTGATCATGCAGTAACCAAAACCCAGAAAGTGATCTTAAGTGCTTTTGACATGGATTGGAATTATGTGAAATACCGTGCAGAAAATATCAGCAGAATCTTGAAGGGAGTACAGTGATGGCAAGAAACATGAACAGGGAAACACTTGAACAGAAAATAGCAAAAACAGAGAGGGCAATCAGCCGGAACCGTGAACAGAATGACCGCCTGACAGCGGAACTGGAAGACCTGCATAAAAAGAAAAAAGCGATTTTGAATGAAGAAATTTTAAAAAGCGATTGCAGGAAGCGAAAAAAAGCTATGAGGAGATCCTCAGTTTTATACAAGGAAAAACGGATACCGACAGTAGAGAGGAAGAATGACATGGAAAAACAGGAGAAGGAAGAAAGGAAACACATAGAAGCTCTGGACAGAAAAATAGAAAGACTTCAGGAAAAAGTAATTAAAAACATAAGGAATATAGTGTTCTTGCTGAGGAGCTTTCCACACTGCTGGATGAACGACACCCGGAACGGAAAATCGAGAGGGCAAAACAGGCGTTGTATGATGTATACGTGGAAAGTGAGCGTTCATTGGATGAAATCATTGACTTGATTCGGAATGCCGATGAATGGATATAGGCTGGATTTAGTTGTAAAATTTCTGAAGTTCACAATTTATTAAAAGGCTGTTTGAAAATAAAGAAATCCAATTTGACTAAGGGATATCTTTATAAGAAGCAGCCTTTTATATTTTATAGGTTATTATGTAGTTTGAGACATTTTCGTGACGTTACGAAAATGATAAACTAGCTGAAAAAAATTATCATTAATTTCTAAGATGGTGAAAAATTTTTTATATATGTTGTGTCTTTTTTTTCTATACTGTAAAGGTGTCAGCCCATATTTTTTTTTTCTTAAAAACATTCTGAAAATAAGACTGGCTGAAAAACAAAGATAGTTCGAAATCTCAGTCAGGCTTTTTATCACTATAAGTCAACAGTCCCTTGGCATCTTCCAGCTTACAGCGGACAATGTATGCCCCTATATTAATTCCAAGTTCTTCTTTAAAATGCTTCATGGTGTAGGAACTGCTGCGATGAATCTGTTTTGCGATATCTTCAATACTTAGATTTTCGTTGGTGTGGCAGCGGATGTAGCTCATACAGTTGTATATTTCAGAGGAAATTCCTTCTGGAATATGAGTATTAGCTGTATGGTGGCAGAAATCCTGTATCATGGAATACTGGAGGGATTTTTACATCACTGATCGTCTGCAGTCGTTCGCATTCCTGAATATATAGATCCATAAGCTGATAGGTCTTTTTCGATATCCAGACCGCCTGGAATGGCACCAAGCATTCCCACTTTTTGTTGTTGTCGCGATAAATAGATTTTGGCATGGCGCAAAGGCGTGTTGGCCATTTTTCCTCTATGGATTGAAACTTGTTTGTGTTCAAAAAATGATCTAGTTTGACAGGGTTTCCTTCTTTTACTGCTTGATATAATTCCTGCTCAAAATAGTAGGAGTCGTGTAAATTATTATTCTCGATATTATTGGCAATTTCGTTGACGTTCTGTTCTTCACGTTTTCTCACGTGCTCATTGTCCTGTTGAAAAGATCCTGACACTTATTTCTTTTTGATTCAGACATAGGTGAATTAATGCGAGATGTCTGGAAAATTGCTGGTAAGTAATTCGCGGATAGTACAGAGAAATTCTGCGACTGCCTCTTGGTATTCCAATGCAATGGCATTTTTTCATGCATATAAGTTCTGATAATTTCAGAAGTAACCGGAACACTAAAAGCTGGTCCGAGAACAATTGCGTAATCGGTTCCAAGGATATGGACAACTCCATATTCAATATCTGGTGAATATCGGTAAAAATTAGGGTGTCATCAATCGGTGCCATTTCCCAATAACGCGCAGCCTTTACGGAACATACTTCACCAATAGAAGAATAAATGGCTTCGTTCTTTTTTCATAAGACTGACTGGAATATGGGTAACAGAAAAATACATTTTGCAAAAAGATACATAATTCATATGAAAGCATCTCCTCAAGTTTTTCTAAATCTATATTTGACAGTATTTTTGGGGGCTTGTTAATGTTAAAAAATCTGAAATTTATATGTTGAATTTTACAATATAAAACCTTAAATTACAATACAGAAAAAACTAAGAATGATAAAGTTGAGGTATAAAAAAGTTACTGATCCCTGGTAGCTATAAAAAGTATTAGATACAAAAAGGAGAAGAAAACATGAGAAAAAAAAACGCGGTCTGGGAGTTGACCGAAATGGTGTGCAGAAAATGATGCGCAAACGTGATTATCTTGCAGATATGTCAGGGCAGTTTGGCATGAATCTGGTAGCCAATCTGATTGGCCAGCTTACTTATTTCTATACGGATAAGGTGGGTTTGGCTGTTGGCGGCATTGGTATTGTAATGCTGATCGCAAAGATTGTAGATGCAGTGACGGATCTGTGGTTTGGAAATATAATCGATCACTCCAAAGGTGGAAATAGAAAATACTATCGTTGGATTTTAAGAATGATGGTTCCATATTCCATTCTGGCAGCATTACTGTTCTGCGTACCAATTAAGGCAGGACAGATTCCTGCACTGATATATGCATGTGTGACAAACATTCTTTTGTCAGCAGTATGCGGAACCCTGATGGGAACTCCAATGTCTGCTGTTATGGTTGTCAGAACAAACAGCCAGAGCGAACGTGAAAGTATGGGTGTATGCAGGGCTGTTGGTGCATATGGCTCTGGAATGGTAATCGCGATTCTTACAATTCCGATTACAAATGCCCTGGGCGGCAATCAGAATGCATGGATAAAATATGGTTTTATTATGGCGCTTCTGGTTCTGTTAATGCTTTCTATCTGTTATATGAACGGTCGCAAAGCGAAACTTGTAGATGAAGTTAGTGAAAATGATAGTCAGGATGAGGAAGAAGCAATTCCGTTAAAGAAATCTATTCCAATGTTGTTTAAAAATAAATATTGGGTTATTTTAATACTTTTTAATCTGATCACACAGATCACAAATTCAATTGCTGCTACATCTGGTACTTATTACTGTAAATGGATTTTCGGAAATGATAATCTGGTAGCACTTGCTGGAGCCCTGGGATTTTTGCCACTCTTGTTGGTTTTGTCGTGTCGAAACCGATTATTGCAAAACTGGGAGTTCGTAAAACAATTGATTTCGGTGTACTGGGAGCTGCATTTACTGCTTTAATTCGTTGTATTATCCCGACTAATTTTAAGGTATATATTGCAGTCAGTGTAATCGGCAGCTTTGTACAGATTCCTCTGATGTGTCTTTACGGTGTGCTTCTGGCTATGGTTATCGATTACAACGAATATACATACTACAACAAAATGGTAGGTGTTTCATCAGGTGCAATTGGAATTGGAACCAAGATCGGTTCCGGTGTAGGTTCTGTAATCCTTACAGCTTGTCTGGCATTGGGCGCTTACAATCCGGATCTGGAAGTGGCAACTACTTCTATGAGATATGCAATTTATGCATTTTCAAACTATCTTCCACTGATTATCAATCTTGGATTATTTGTATTGTTCCGGTTCTTTGATCTGGAAGAAAAGCTTCCGGCGATTCATGAAGAACTGGCGAGAAGACGCAGCCAGAAAAGCACTGAGCAGTAAAACAGCAGTTACTGTTCACTGGTAACAAACACCAATTAGCATAGCATCAGTCGTAAAGTATAAATCCATAATTTACAATTAGAATCTGGAGTGTTGGGCATGAAAAAAATTTACGCAGCAGTTTCGCCGGATGTAAGCCGACGCGAAATCGAAAACAGAAACAGAAGTCGCCTGATTGCAGCAGAAGGAATGGTTTTGCTGGAGAATAACGTATTCTGCCGCTCAAGTTAAAAAGAAGCAAAAAATCGCTTTGTTTGGAAATGGTGCCAGACATACCGTCTCAGGTGGAACTGGCTCAGGAGAAGTGAATGCAAAGAGAAGTCAGTTCTGTAGAACAAGGGCTGGAGCACGCAGGTGCTGTCATTACCACGAAAGCGTGGCTGGACAGATACGATGCTGCGGCAGTGCAGAAGAAAGAAGCTTATAAGGAAAAAATGCAGCAAAAATATGCCGATTCTCCGGAACTGGCATTCTGGGCGATGTTTGCCCATCGGAACCCTTTGACGATTCCTACAGAAGAAAAATGATTTTTCCAAGGCAGACCAGGATATTGCAATTTATGTACTTGCAAGAAATTCCGGTGAAGGTGCAGACAGAAGAAATGAGCCTGGTGACTATCAGCTGCATCAGGAAGAGAAAGAGTTTTTGACTACTCTGTGCAGCCATTACAGTCACGTTATTGTTGTACTGAACATTGGCGGCGTGATTGATACTTCCTTTTTCCATGAGCTGTCCAATATTTCAGCTGTTGTTCTGATGGGACAGGCTGGCAGCTCAGGGGGAGATGCACTTGCAGATGTTTTGAGTGGAAAAGTAAATCCCTGTGGACATCTGGCAGCGACCTGGGCAAAAAGAATATGAAGATTATCCCAATGCAGATACATTTGGATATAGGAACGGAAACCGGGATGATGAATATTATACAGAAGGAATTTATGTGGGGGTACCGTTGGTTTGATTCTTTTGGAAAAGTTCCGGCATATCCATTTGGATATGGAAAATCTTATACTACATTTTGGGTTGAAACAAAGGATATTTTACTTAAAAAATTCTGAAATCGTATTAAATGTACAGGTTACGAATGCAGGAAAAGAATATTCTGGAAGGGAAGTAGTGCAGATTTATATATCAGAACCGGATGGACGGCTGGAAAAGCCTTATCAGGAACTGGCAGCTTATGCAAAAACAAAATGCCTACAGCCTGGTGAGAGTGAGAATATGACGATTTCCTTTCCGGTAAGCCGGATGGCTTTTATGATGAGAAACAGGAAGCGTGGATCTGGGAGAAAGGCAGCTATATTATCCGTGTAGGGAGAACATTCCAGAGCAACAAAGGTGACCGGAGTTATTCACCTGGAAAAAAAGAATGTATCTATCAGAAACTGGAAAAATTATTGCCGCTGGATTGTGAAATGGAATGCATCCATGGGGATAAAACGCTGTTTTATTCATATCCGGAAGAAGAAAAAAGAAATCAAGAATGCTCCAGATTTGTTTGTAGAAAGTTTTCTGACAAAAGAAAAATGACAATTGTCTGGAAAAACAAATAAAAAAATCAGAACAGGTTCCTGACAAGAAAACGGAAATTCAAGCATCTCAAATCTACAGAATGGAAGATGTGCTCTCTGGAAAATGCAGTCTGTACGATCTGGTACAGCAGTTAACAAAAGAAGAACTGACTGCATTATGTGTTGGAACAGCAAGAGGCGGTGAAGAAGAAACTTCGACAATAGGGGCGGCAAGCAGAGCCTGCCCTGGAGCTGCAGGAGAAACGACTTCAAGTCTTATTAAAAGCAGAAATATACATAATATTATTCTGGCTGACGGACCTGCTGGTTTGCGGTTGTCACCAATCTTTACAGTGGATGACGGTCAGAATGTGACTTGGCAGAAACCAGCCCTTGGAAATGATTTTATGGATATTTTTATGAAACAGGATAATCGGCCTTTGAAAGAGAAGGAAGTTACTTATTATCAGTATTGCACTGGAATTCCTACAGCAACTTTGCTGGCACAGACCTAGGATAAAGAGGCTCTTTACGAAGCAGGAGATATTGTCGGTTCCGAAATGAAAGAATTTGGAATCATGTTTTTGGCTGGCACCGGGAATGAATATCCAGAGAAATCCTTTGTGTGGAAGAAACTTTGAATATTATTCTGAAGATCCGCTTATTTCCGGTATTTGTGCAGCTGCTGAGACCCAAGGCGTTCAGTCTCACCCTGGAGCTGGTACTACAATTAAACATTTCGCATGTAACAATCTGGAAGATAACAGGGCATACAATAATAGTCACGTGACAGAACGCACTCTGCGTGAAATTTATTTGAAAGGATTTGAAATCGCAATCAGAAAAGCACAGCCGTTGGCCTTGATGTCATCTTACAATATGTTGAATGGAATTCATACTGCGAATTCGGTAGATCTTTTAACAAAAAGCTGCACGTCAGGAGTGGGGCTTTGAAGGGCTGATTATGACTGACTGGGGGTACTACCGCAGAGCCCAAACCGGATCTGGAAGGCAGAATGCCTTTATATGGACCTTCCAACGCGGCAGCCTGCATCAAGGCAGGAAATGACCTGCTTATGCCGGGAAGCAAAGAGGACGTAGAGGAAATACTTGCATCTGTTGATGCAGAAGAGGGAACTGTAAAATATCCGATTACACTGGAAGAATTACGTGGATGTGCAGAAAGAATTTTACGGATCATAGCAAAAAGCAATACCTACACTGAGGAGTCATAATGATAAAAGCAACGGATTTGAAAATTGAATACTTAACAGGTAATCCAACTATAGATATTGTTTCACCAAAAATTGTTATGGAAAGTACAAGAAGCAAAGACACAGACGGCCTATCAGGTAAAAGCCAGTGTGGATGGTCAGGAGATATATGACACTGGAAAAGTCAGATCTTCTGTAATGGATCATAAATATCAAGGAAAATTAAAAAGCCGCAGTCAGGTGACCTGGAAAGTCCGTTTATGGGATGAAAAGGATATCTGTGGAGAATGGAGCGAAAAAAGCAGCTTTGAAATAGGACTTCTGGATGAAAAAAGACTGGGTGGCAGAATGGATTGATCCGGAACTTTTCATGAACCAGAGGAAAGACAGCCTGCCAGTTATCTGAAAAAAAAGAATTTCTGGTAGAGAATTCCGGAAATGCCAGACTCTATATAACTGCCCATGGTATTTATAATGCGTATATAAAAAAAGCCAGTGATTTTATTCTTGCCCTGGTACAAGTCAGTATAATGCCAGACTTCAATATCAGACATACGATGTGAGTGGGCTTTTAAACGTCGGAAAAAATGAAATTTTGTTACAGTTGGAGATGGCTGGTGGCGAGGCGATACTGGATACGGTGGAGTACGAAATAGCTTTGGGATAGATCTGGCAATTCTGTGTCAGCTGGAAATTGATAGAAAAACAGTTCTGATAAGTGATAAAAGCTGGAGTGCATCCCAGGAGGGACCGCTTGGGTTAAATGATCTGATGCAGGGCGAGTGTTATGATGCAAGAAAAGAAAACATCTGTGAATGGCATCCGGTAACAGAAAAACAATTCGGCTATGAAAACCTGGTTTGTTCCAATAGCTTTGATGTAGTTGAAAAAGAAAACTATACAGGCAAGCAGATTCATACACCTAATGGAGAGGTTGTTATTGATTTTGGTCAGAACATAGCTGGTTACGTGAAGTTTGGATTTTATGCACAGGCAGGACAGTGCATTACGCTTTATCATGGAGAGTGTCTGGATCAGAATGGCAATTTTACGCAGGAAAATTTCCAGGCACCAGAGCACCGGGTAGAGCAATGTGTAAAATACATTTGTAAAGAAGGCTGGAATGAGTATAAGCCGGAAAAAATCCATATTTGGTTTCCGCTATATTAAGGCTATAACAGATGTAAAAGTGACAGAAAAGAATTTTACCGCAATTGCTGTTTATTCAGATATGCCACAGACAGGAAAAATTTGAATGTGGACATCCGGGAATCAATCAGCTGTTTTCAAATGCAGTGTGGAGCATGAAAGGGAATTTCCTTGAAATTCCTACTGATTGTCCTACAAGGGAGAGAACCGGCTTCACAGGCGATGCCCAGGTATTTGTAAACACAGGAATGTACCTGATGGAATGCTATCCGGTATATCGGAAATTTTTAAGTGAATTAAGGGAAGTACAACTGGAAGGTGGTTGTATCAGCCAGACAGCTCCGGCATCACAGGGACATTTGTTTGACGGTGCGGCTGGATGGAGTGATGCCATAGATCTGATTCCATGGAGAATGTATCTTCGTTACAATAATCCAGAAATACTTGCAGAAAATTATGAAAAAGTAAAGGAATGGTTGGCTTATTGTCTGGAACGTGCAAAAAGGACAATCCTGGAAGAAAAAAAAAGGGAAAAACGAAAAGTATAGTTCTTATCTGCTGGATACAGGCTGGCATTGGGGAGAATGGATCGAACCGGACTGGAACGGATTTATAAACACAGAAGATCCAGGTGGAACTTACCTGAGAGATATTTATGAACATGGTGCACCGGAAGTCTGCACTTCACATTTATCTTACGGCTGCTATATCGCTTCAGAAATGGCAAAAGCTCTTGGATACCAGAAAGAAGCAGAATTCTATAGTGAAATGAGAAAGTTTACCAAACTGGCCTACCGGGAAGTTTGTATGGAAAATGGACATATGAAGCAGAAAAGACAGTGCGATTATGTTCACGCGATCATGTTTGACATGCTTTCAGAGGAAGAAAAAAAAGATTGCCTGTGATGAGCTGAATGAAATGATCGTGAAAAACGGATTTCATCTGAATACCGGATTTTTAAGCACATATGAACTGCTTCATGTGCTGACTGATTATGGTCATGGAGATACGGCATGGAAGCTTATGCTTCAGGACACATATCCGGGGTGGCTGTATCAGCTGAAGTATGATGCAACTACAGTCTGGGAAAACTGGAAAGGTATGGAAGCAGGAAGAGAACCGAAAGATTCCATGAATCACTATTCTTTCGGAACTTTGCCGGCTGGCTGATGGATCGTGTTGCCGGAATACGGGTGGAAAAAAGGAAAAATCAGGATTCAGCCCTATCCTGACAGGCAGATTGGATATGTGAAAGCATCTTACGATTCACCTTTTGGAAAAATTAAATCTTCCTGGGAGTATGAGGGAGAAAACTGCAGAATAAAAGTAGAAATCCCGGCGAATGCCCATGCAGAAATTTTACTGCCAGATGGCAGCTGTCATGAAGCAGACTACGGTAAATATGAATATGTGATAATGGAGAACAAGCATGAGTAAAGAATACTTAAACGCATCACTGGCACCTGAGAAAAGAGCTAAGGCACTGCTGGAAGAAATGAGTCTGGAAGAAAAAGCAGCACAGCTGACCGGTGTTTTTCCTTTGACGAAGAATATAAAGATTTTGACGGAATTTCAAAAGAGTACCGCATGGTATTGGAGAAGTAAGCACATTGGAAATGCGGCGGATGGAGACATTGGAAGAAGTTGCGGCGTGGCAGAAAAAAAGTCCAGGAAATTGTAATGGAAAACAGTGAACATCACATTCCTGCAATTTTTTCACATGGAAGGCTTATGCGGCCCATTTATTCAGGATTCCACCAGCTTTCCGGCAGGTATCGGACGTGGTGCCGGATTTGATCCGGAAGTGGAAGAAAAGATCGCAGAAATTGTAAGCCGGCAGGAAGCTGCCTGCGGAATTACCCACATATTAGCGCCTGTTCTGGATATCTCCAGAGATTCCCGTATGGGACGCCAGGGGAGAAACCTATGGGGAAGATCCGGCCCTTGCTTCTGCAATGGGAGCTGCATATACAAAAGGAATACAGAAAAAGGAAACAGCAGGAAGAAAAACAGAAAGTGTTGCCAAACATTTTCTGGCTTTCCATAATTCCAATGGAGGAATCCACGGAGCTGTCAGTGATACACCGCCAAGACTTCTGGAAGAAATTTATGGAAAACCATTTCAGGCTGCAATCCAGGAGTCTGACCTTCTGGGAATCATGCCTTGTTACTGCACTGTGAATGGGGAACCGGTATCTGCATCTTATGGACTTCTGACAAAGCTTCTTAGAGATGAAATGGGATTTCAGGGACTTTGCATCAGTGACTATGGTGCAGTTGGTAATACCCATGGCTCCCAGCATGTTGGAGAGACGCTGGAAGATGCCGGACTGCTTTGCCTGAAAGCCGGAATGGATATGGAACTTCCGAATCCAAGTGGATTTGGAGAGAAGTTTCTGGAAAAGTTCCGGACTGGAAAAGCCGATATCAGTGCACTTAACCGGGCTGTATTGCGTGTGCTGACTGCAAAGTTCCGTATGGGCTTATTTGAACATCCGTTTTCTTTGCAGGGAGAGGAGTTAAAAGGTGTATTTTCCCAGAAGACAGACAGAGAAGTATCCCTGCAGTCCGCGAAAGAATCGCTGGTCCTTCTGAAGAATAACGGAGTATTGCCAATTGGCTCCGACGTAAAAAAAAATAGCAGTAATCGGTCCTCATGCAGACTGTGCAAGAAAGTTTTTTGGTGGATATACCCATATGTGCATGATGGAATCCACTTATGCCATAGCGAATTCCATTGCAGGAGTCAGTGGGGTAAAAGTTGCAAAACCAGAGGAAATCAAAACAGTTCCAGGAACGAATATCCAGTCAGATGAAACAGAGGAGTTTGATCAGATCCTGAGAAGGCAGAAGCCGGATTGCAGAAGCCTTTAGAAGAACTGCGGGAAAAGCTGCCAGATGTAGAGGTAAGCTATTCTTATGGTTATTATATTGCAGGAGAAGATGAATCCCATTTTGAGGAAGCCTTGGAAAAGATAAAAAGAGGCAGATCTGGTAATCCTTACATTAGGAGGCAAACACGGAACCTGCTCCATGTCTTCTATGGGAGAAGGTGTAGATGGAAGCAATATTAATCTGCCAAAAAAGGACAGGACGAATTTATAAAACGTGCAGCTGCATTTGGCAAGCCAATGGTCGGAGTACATTTTGACGGAAGACCGATCTCAAGTGATATTGCGGATAAGTATCTGGATGGAATCCTGGAGGCATGGAGCCCGGCAGAAACCGGAGCAGAGGCTGTTGTAAGCGTATTGCTTGGAGAATATAACCCAGGAGGTAAAATGCCTGTTACAACTGCTTATCATGCAGGACAGATTCCTGTTTATTACAATCATCAGTACAATTCCTGCTGGGATCAGGTTGGAAGCATCGGATTTGCCAATTATGTGGATTTGCCACACACACCAAGATATTGTTTCGGCCACGGACTTTCCTATACACAGTTTTCCTATTCCGACCTGAAACTTTCCAAAAAGGAAATTGGCCCTTTTGAAACAATTGAGATCAGAGTGGATGTAGAGAACGTGGGCAGCAGGGTCGGCGATGAAGTGGTACAGCTGTATTTGAGAGATCTTTATGCAAGTATGGCAAGACCGGTAAAAGAATTGGCAGGATTTAAGCGAATCACTTTAGAGCCAGGAGAAAAGCAGACAGTTATATTCGAAGTAAAAAGGCTAGTCAGATGGCATTTTGGACATGAATATGCAGTGGAAAGTGGAAAAAGGAACATTTCTTGTGGAAGTGGGAAGTTCATCCCAGGATATTCGCTTGAAAGATGAGTATAAGGTTACAGAAGACGGCTGGTTGGAAGGAACAGACAGGGGATTCTATGCAAAAAGCTTACAGGGAGGCAGACAGAACATGAGACAACACTTAAGAATACATAAAGCAGAACCTAATAAGGGAATTCTGGATTACTCTCACCTTTTTTTAGACGCACCTGCCGGAAAACACGGATTTGTGGAGACAAGAAACGGACATCTGTATTTCGAAGATGGAAAAAGAGCCCGTTTTCTTGGCTTTAATGTGGCAGCACGTTCCAATACGCCTGATCATGAAACTGCGAAAAAAATGGCAGAGCGTTTTGCAAGCATGGGAGTAAACCTGATTCGTCTTCATGCAGCAGATGCGCCTGTAGGTGAGCAACCTGGAAGCTGGAGCAGCTGTGTAAAATAACCCACTTCTGGATTATGCAGACGGAAACAGCAGGAAATTCAATCAGAAGGGCTGGACCGTTTTGATTACTTTATTGCGAAATTAAAAAGGAAAAAGGAATTTATCTGCATGTTGACCTGATTGTTGCAAGAGAATTTCAGCCAGGTGACGAAATGGATTATCCAGGGAGCACCGTCCTGTATTAAACGTTATGCCATTTATAATGCGCGCATGATAGAGCTGCAGAAGGAATATGCAAAGAGCTGCTTTGTCATGTAAATCCCTATACAGGACTCTCACTTGCAGATGATCCGGCTGTTGTGACAGTTCAGATCAACAACGAGGATTCTGCAATCAAATGGGCCATGGGAGCTGATGCCGATGAGCAGATGAAGCCATACAGGGATGAAGTGCAGTCTCGTTTCAACCATTTTCTGTTAATGAAATATCATACAAAAAAGACTTGCAGAAGCATGGACTTGTGAAGGCTGCTGTGCGCTAGGAGAAGAGGAAGATCCGGCAGCAGGAACGGTACGTGGTATTGCAGGCGGTTTTTATCAGCCGGTTAACGATCCTAATGGTTCTTGGGATACAGAAGAAAAGTCCGGCCAGATATGCAGATTTTATGGAGTTTGGTATTTATATGAACCGGAAATTTTACCGGGATATGAAGGATTATCTTATTTCTTTGGGAGTTAAGGTTCCGATCGTTACAAGTAATCTGATCGCAGGGGCGGCTGATGTGTATGGACATACAGATGGAGATCTGATGGAAAACAACAGCTATTTTCAATCATCCGCTTTTATTGCCTGATATGAACAATACTTATATGGTAAATGGACCGGTAGAATATGTATCCACCAATCCTCTGACCTGGCAGAGGGGCGTTGGTTCCATGGCAACTACCCTGTTGAGTCTGGCATCTGTAGCAATCGTAAAAGGAAAGCCTTTTATGTTAAGCGAATGGAACGAATATGGTGAGCATATGTTCCATTCCACTGCACTTGTTCAGACAGTTGCCTATGCATGCCTAAATGACTGGGATGGATTGATTCTTTACAATCATCATACCTCAGAGAACTGGGATGACCAGCCGGCAGATGAAATCCGGAATATCTTTGATGTGTATAATGATCCGGCTGTGATCTGCCAGTGGGGATTTATGGCGTCGATGTTTCTGAAAGGTCTGGTAGCTGAAGCAAAGCATTGCATCGATGTAGTGTATACCCAGAACGATCTGAAAACACTGCCTGAGTTTCATGCTATGCCGACTATGTTTTTTCCATATGTAACAGCAATGCGCAACGTATTTCTGGATTCTGGTGACACCTACCAGGGAAATGGAGATATTGCAGTAAATGCAGGATTTTTAAACGGAGCCAGATTATCTGAGGCAAAACACAGTGTTTATTATGCGTGGTCAAAATACCGGGATATTGGAAGAAGATATGAAGATAAAAACCGGCTGGAAAGAGCAGCTAAGGGAACGAAGCTGATTGAGCAGGGCGTTCATCTTGGGGAGCAGGCGCTTGTGTTTGATGATATTGCAAAGATTGCAGGAGAGGGAGATTACAGAAATTTTGCACGCATCATGGATCAGGCGATGAAGGAGTGGAATGTAATTCCAAAAGGAAACTGGTTATGTTGATAGAAAATTAATATCTGAGACCGGGGAAATTATATTTGATCCGGAAAATGCCTGCTATGCGGTTCAGACTCCTTATTGTGGATATTACAGCGGAGCACCGAAAGAATTGATTTCGTTATCTGATATGGTAAAGGTAAAAGCAGAAAACAAACGGATCACGTTGGCTTTGATCGCAAAAAGAAGAAAAACAATCTTGATCAGGCGCAGGAATATATTCTTACTGCAATGGGAGAAACCGGGATGGATGAAACCGGATATTATCCTGGACAGAAAATACCCGGAATACCATATGAATTTACAGCTGTAGAATTTAAAGGAAAGCTGTTTGCAGAAACACTGGAAGGCTGTATTTATGTACAGGCAAAAGAAGCCAAGCTTGAGGTACTAAGTCCGGTTGGAGAAGTAATCGCACAGCTTGAAGGAATAGAGGAAAATGGGGAGATACAGTTTGCGGTAAATGGCACGATTCCAGGAATTCAGTATCATCTCACTGTAAAAAGATAAGAAATACGAGGAGAAATTGCTATGAAGACATCAGTAGAAATGCTGGAAAACACTGATCTGTATCAGTTTACGGATGAAGGAAACAGCTGTCAGATACTAGATCCGGCAACGCCAAGACACTGGTATAATTATTTGTGGAATGAAGACCGTTATTGCGCCCAGATTTCCCAGACCGGTCATGGCCGGAGCTATTTCCTCAGCGAAAAAGCAGATATGTGCATGATTAATCAAAATGATGCCAGATATATATATTTAAGAGATGATGAAAGTGGAAGCTGCTGGAACATTGGAAAAGGACCATTAAATGCGGAAGTTGAAAATTACAGCTGTACACACAACATCAGTTATTCAGAAATACGATCAGAAAAAGATGGAATAGAAGGTTCCTGGAGAATTTTTGTTCCCCAAAAGGGACTTTATGAAATGTGGACAGTGACGCTTTGTAATAAGGAGAACAGGAACGCAATCTCAGTATGTTTTCGGCTGTCAGCTTTTTCGCTGGAAGGATTTTCTTATCCAAGATACTACGAAATGTACCGTTGTATGAATACTGGTTTTCAGTCAGAATTAAATGGAATTTACTGTGATTCCGCACATCCGTTTGCCCCACATGAGTATTATCACGGATTTCTGGCTTCTACGGAACCAGTATATGCTTATGATGGAGATTTGACGAAATTTTGTGGCTCGTTATCGACCTTAACAATGCCGGATGCATCTGCATGTGCGTTATTTCAGCGGCCAGATGTAGTGGTACAGGGAAGAGACTGCACGAATTCAGAAGCTGCACTTTTTATCCTTGGAGGAGTGCTTCAGCATAAAATTCAGTTACAGCCAGGTGAGAAAAAAAGAAATTCATGTGCTGTTCGGAATCAGCCAGTCATGTGAAAAGGCGATTGAAGTAGTAGAACAGTACGGATCAAACCCGGAAAAAGTACAGCAGGAATTTGAAAAAGCAGCAGCATACAATTATGAAAAAATCAGTTCTCTGTCAATTAAGACACCGGATGAAAAAATAAACCATATTATGAATAACTGGGTGAAAAAGCAGGCTGATTTTTTGTATTGTCGGGAAAAAAAGGAGTCCGGGATAATCTGCAGATCGCAGTCGGACTTTTGAACTACAGACAGGAAAAAGCAGAAGAAGAGATTATAGAGTGTCTGAGACATCAGTTCCGTGATGGGCATGCGGTACTGACCTGGTATCCTTATGATGATACCCGTTACTCAGATCAGCCATTCTGGATCATCTGGGCAGTATGTGAACTGATCAAAGAAACTGGTAATCTGGCATTGCTGGAAAAAAAGACAGCCTGGCAGGATGGTGGGAAGCCACAGTGCTGGAGCATGTGAAAGCAGCCGTTGACCGACTGATTGCAGATAAAGGTGAAAACGGTCTGGTTAAAAATATTTTTCGCAGACTGGAACGACGCACTGAATGTTACAGATGATGAAGAGGCAGAATCTGTGATGCTTTCCCATCAGTTCTGTCTGGCACTTCGGGAACTGAAAAATCTGATGGAATATGCAGGTGATCATACATATGCACAGTTCCTGGAAGAAGAGTACAAAAAATGAAATGCAGTATCAATCAGGCGGCATGGAATGGAAACTGGTATGCTAGAGCTTTGAGTAGAAAAGGAGATATAGGTACCAAGGACAGTAAAGGCAGTAAAATCTATTTGAATGCCCAGACCTGGGCTGTGTTGGCAGATGTAGCAGATGATGAAAAGCTGCCAGAACTGCTTCGGTCCGTTGATGAAATGGAGCGGGATTTTGGATTTCCATTGAACGATCCGCCTTACCAGATTTACGATGCCCATGTAGGAAGAATGTCAGGAATGCTTCCCGGATTGTTTGAAAATGGCGGTGTTTATTGTCACGCAACAGGATTTAAGATTCTGATGGATTGTAAGGTGGGAAGAGCATCAAAAGCATTGCAGACATTAAAGAAAATAATGCCTGACAGTGAGAAAAATCCTTCTTCACGTTCCGGTGCTGAACCTTATGTCTTTACCAATTGCTACTCTACACATCCAGGATATTACGGAAAGTCTTATCAGTCCTGGACTACAGGAACATCTGTCTGGTGCCTGATGGGAATATACGAAGGAATCATGGGTGTGAAGAGGGATTATGAAGGCTTAAAATTGTTCCTTGTTTTCCGGCAGAATGGGAAAATGCAGAGATGACAAGACATTTCAGAGGAGCCGATTATCACATTGTGATTCAAAATCCACAGCATGTGGAGAACGGAAAAGGAAGTCTTTTTTGTAGATGGAAAGCCGTGCCTGGAATCTGTATTGCCAGATTTCAGAGATGGAAAGATGCATGAGGTCGAAGTGAAAATTTCACAGCAGTAACCAGTAAGGAGCAATAGAGAGAATGAATCAAAAAAAGTTGCAGAAAAAATAGTAGAAGAATCTGTGGTACTGCTAAAAAACGAAGATAATCTTCTTCCATTTGTCGGACAGAAAGATGTGGCATTCTTCGGAAGAGCACAGATTGGAATGCTGTATTCCGGAAACGGTTCAGGTGGGGCTCATATTGCCGGCTGTCCTACGATTCTTGACGAGTGTGAAAAAAAAACAGTATTATTCCGGAAGCTTTATTAAAGGGATTCTACACATATAAGCTGAAAGAGGAAAAGGTTTCTGAAGAGGATACTTTTGACTGGACGAAAGTAAATGAGGCTATGAACTGTGGAATCATGTATGAAATATTTGGAAAGTACCGTGCTCCGCTTAAAAGAATATGAAGTGCCAGAGTATCTGCTTCAACAGGCAGCGGAAAAAACAGATACCGCAGTGATCGTTCTGGGAAGAAATTCCGGTGGTGAGGAATGTGACCGGCATTTGACAGAAGACTGTTACCTGACAAGGGAAGAAGAAAAACTGGTAGACATAGTATGCAGTCAGTTTACCAAAGTTGTGGTTATATTAAATGTAAATGGTCTGATCGATCTGGCATGGCTGAAAAAGTATGACAGCATCAAAAGTGTATTGTTTCTTGGAATTCCCGGGGAAAGAGGTGCGGTTGCCCTGGTCAGAATTCTTTCTGGAAAAGTGAACCCATCTGGAAAAATGACAGTGACTATTGCAGAAGATTATAACGACTATCCTTCATCTGCACATTTTTCATGGGATAAGGAACATCCGGATCAGATCATGACGTATGAGGATTATGGATTATCCGCAGAGGAAAAATGGCAGCAGGGGATTTGAGAAAAGTCCTGTAACGGTTTACTGGGAGAACATTTATGCAGGTTACCGGTATTTTGATACTTTTCAGAAAAAAATGTGTTATTCCCGTTTGGATACGGATTATCATACACGACATTTGAAATTACAGAAACAGGTACCCAAAAAAAGAAAAAAGACGGTATAAAAGTTGTTGTCCGTGTGAAAATACAGGAGCTGTGCCGGGAAAAAAGTAGCCCAGGTCTATTGGTCAAAAATGGATCAGGAAGGATGTGAGCATCCGATGCAGGCTCTGGGAGGTTTTGAAAAAACCTCTCAGCTGGCTCCTGGTGAAGAGGAAGTGCTTAGCATTACAATTCCATGGAAAGAACTGGCGGTATATGAAGAAGAGCGAGCCGCATGGGTGCTGGAAAAAGGGGAGTATGCACTGCGTGTGGGAAACTCTTCAGAAATACGGTCTGTGGAAAATTTATGCAAACAGAACAGGATTATGTTCTGGAGCAATGTGAGAATTGCCTGATGTTAGCATCCTGTAACTGTGGAAAGCTTAAATTTTTAACAAAGGATAAAAAACCTGATGGAACGACGAAAATAGCGGACGTAATAGAGAGAACAGAGAGAGTAGATACAGTTAAAAAAGGAAATCAACAGAAAAAAGCAGCAGAAGTACATAACTGTAAAGTGCAAACAAGAAATTTTTCTGGATTTTCCATAGAAGAACTGGCTGCCCTTTGTGTGGGATACGGACCTGGAATTTTGCAGCAGCAGGAGATCTGAGTAAACCTTCTACAATTTTAGATGAAAACGGGACACCTCTGACCACGAACAGCCATCCGGTTGGATATGCCGGATATGTTTCTCCTGCGATTGAGGAAAAGGGTATCAAGTCTGTTTTTTATAAAGACGGACCAGCTGGAATCGGAGAGACAGCATGGCCAACGGAAATGCTGATCGCCTGCGCATTTGACAAAAAACTCTGGTATGAATTTGGAAATGCTATAGGGGAAGAATGCGAGAGAAAGCAAGTGGATATATGGCTTGCACCAGCTGTAAACTTACACAGGAATCCTCTTTGCGGAAGAAATTTTGAATATTTTTCAGAAGATCCTTATTTAACTGGAATATGTGCCTGTGAGATAACCAAGGGTGTACAGGAGAATCATCCGGTGCTGGTATGTCCGAAGCATTTTGCAGTAAATGAGCAGGAAACATTCCGCAGGGGAAGCAGCAGAAAAAAATTATGATGCAGTAGATTCGATCCTGACAGAGCGCACAGCCCGGGAAATTTATTTAAAGCCCTTTGAGATGCTGGTTCGTGATGCTAAGGTTGCGTGATTATGACATCTTTTAATAAGATAAATGGTATTTTTGCAGGAGCAAATAAAGATCTGTGCACCCATATTCTTCGTGAAGAATGGGGATTTGAGGGAGCTGTGGTAACCGACTGGGGGGATATGGATATTGTAACAGACGGAGCAGATGCTGTTGCTGCTGGAAACGATATTGTCATGCCAGGAGGCCCTCCTGTAATTGCCCAGATATTAAAGGGGGTACAGGAAAAGCGTGTGACTCGCAGAGAGCTTGAGAATGCAGTCAGCCATCTTCTGGATATGACCAGCAAGGTAACCCCATAATTTGGAATCCTCACGAAAGAAAAAGTGGGAACCGGAAAGGAGGAGATTATTATGAAACAAAATCCGAAGACAATTAAACAGATTCTCAATATTTCTTTTCTTTCTGTATCTATCCCGGCTCTTATCCTGCTTCTTGTGCTGACCTGCTATACTATCAGCAGGCAGATTCATGCGGATCAGTCAGATACGGAAATCCAGCTGTCGCAGGTTACAACTCATATGGAAGAAGTTTTGAAACGATCGGAAACTCAGCTTAATAATCTTGTTGTACCCGGCTCTCCTTTTCATTCGTTCCATTATAGTAACACGCAACTGGAAAAGTACCAGAATGCCTATACAATCTTACAGATCCTGCGTCCGATTCTGACGCAGGATTCCTGCCTTGGAGGATTTTTTTCTGTACAGCAAAGAAAAAAAGTGATAATTGTTATTATCCTTCCTTCCAGCAACATTATTCCTATGAAGACCAGAAACTGCTCAAGGATTACTTTATGCAGCCGATTCATCTGTCAGAAGAACGCAATCGCTGGATTCCATTTATGCTTTCAGACCGGGTGGTACTGATCCGGATGATCGGGTATGACACTACTATTTGTGCTGTTATGGTGGATCCGTCTCTGGATAATTTCTCATTGTTCGCGGGTATGTCTGATTCGGATATGCATCTTTTTTATGCATCTTTGGAAGGAACACCTTATACCTCAGAATTTGTCACCAGGAAACTGCTATTTCCATATGAAGATAATCCTGTCAGAAAAATAACCCTTGATAAAAAAACATATCAGTTTATCAGTTCACCAGTGGGAGAATATAATCTACAGCTTTGCTGCATTTTTCCATACAAGGGAATCTGGTCACATATGAATTTATTCCAGAAAGTATTGATTTCTTGTATGATCGCATTGCTTTTTTCAATATCCCTGATCGGAATGTATCTGTACAGAAAATTGATTTATCCAATTAATACGCTTATGGAAACTATGCAAAAAGTTGGAAACGGAAACTTATCGCTGCGTGTAAATGACAATTATGATCTGCTGGAACTGCAGCGCTTTGGTCAGGCCTTTAATGAAATGTTGACTAAAATCAATGATTTAAAACTGGAAGCATATGAAAAGAAACTGGATTTAAAGCAGGCACAGCTGCAGTATCTTCAGTTGCAGATCCGTCCTCATTTTTATCTCAACTGTCTGAAAAGCCTGTATGGCATGGCAGAAAAGAAACAATACGGCGAGATCCAGGAAAGCATTCTGGCTCTTTCAGAATATTTCCGTTATATCTTTCGAAATAACATTGAACTGGTCAGTCTGGAAGAAGAAATTCACTCTGTATCCAGCTATATTAAATTGCAACAGCTATATTTTTCTTGTTGGCCGGAGCTTGGAATTGATATCTCGGCAGATACAACAGATGTTTTGGTTCCTCCTCTGTCAATTCTTACTTTTGTAGAAAATAGTATCAAGCATTGTCAGGATCGATCTCATATTAAGATACAATTGAAGACTGCTCATGTATCTATAGAGCAGCAGGATTATCTGAATATTACAATTTCAGACAATTGCGGAGGTTTTCCTTTAGAGGCTCTGAATACACTGAACCATCTGGAAGAACATGATTTTTTGTATAAAGACTACAATGTAGGAATTTATAACATATATTATCGCATGAAGATGATTTACGAAAATCAAAGCACTCTGGCATTTTATAACATAGAAAACCAGGGATGTGTGGAACTTCTGATACCTTTTCGGGAAAGGAAGATAGAATCATGAATATTTTATTAGTAGATGATCAGCCAAGTGTACTCTCTTCATTAAAATCAGGTCTGAATTGGAGTGCTCTTTTGGTACATAATGTTTATACGGCGTTAAATGCATCCGAAGCCAGGGAAATTATTCTTTCCCACCCTATTGATATTCTGTTAACAGATATTGAGATGCCAAAGGAAAGTGGATTATCCCTTCTTCGCTGGTGCAGGGAGAATCATTACCAGTTTGAATGTATTTTTCTGACTTCCCATGCTGATTTTTTTCTATGCGCAGGAAGCAATTCAATTAGAAAGCTTTGATTATATTCTTCAGCCGGCAAGATATGAAGACATTGAATCTGCTATTAAACGGAGCATAAAAAAGAATTCAGGAAAAAGAACAGCAGCAGACCTGGCTGAATTTTGGAAAAGCAGCTTTACCCCAGAAAAATGCTTTGTTGAAAGGTCTTTTAAATGACTGGTTTATGGGAAAGGAAACGGATCTTGACCAGGTGCTTCACTTTCTTCAGGAAATGAAGATTCCGGTTTCAGCTGGTTCAGACGTTTATCTCTTGTGGGTTCAGATACAACAATGGCATTCCTTTCCAGTAGCTTTTTGAAGAATGGCGCCAAAGTACAGAAGAAATATTCAGAGATTTTTTCTCTCCGTTTCAACATCAGATATTGTCTTATTTTCCAGATAAAACGTCTATTGGAATACTTATTTACAGCCTGGAAAATAAGTTAATGGATGCAGACGTGTATTATGCTCGGTTAAATATGATCTATTCCAGAATTACCAGGCAATTTTCCTGTTCCTGCGCGTTTTATACACGTCCCTCTTTCCAGGTAAGCGAGTTGTCCAGGACAGCTGCCGCTTTGCAGGAAGAAAGGAAAAATAATATCTGTCAAAGTTCTGGTATCTTTTTTCTGATTCGGCAAGTGTTCCACAAACTATTACATACTGTGAACCGGAGTTATTGTCGCAATTCGAAATGTATCTTTCTGGCAATCAGGCGGGCAAAGCAGAGCAGGAAGCATTGTTGTATCTTCAATCCTTAAACATAAATAATAAACTGAATCACGATACTCTGGTTGAATTTTGCAAAAATTATTATCACTGCGCTTACAGTGCCGCGCGGAAACTGGAACTTCCGGCACATTCCTTACCGGCTTTTGAAGATGTGGCTGGAATCAGCAGTGCTGTTACACTGGAATCAGCTGCGGCTTATTTGAAAAAAAATTACTTTTTTTGTTTCGGCATGTTCAGAAACTGAAACATCCGATAACAGCCTGGCTATAATCGAAAAATATATCCGTGAAAATCTGGACTCTCCTTTACAGTGTGCACAGATTGCAAAAGCTGTCTATCTAAGCCCGGACTATATTTCGAGACTGTTTCACAAAGAAAAAGGAATGCCTTTGAAGGAGTATATTACATTAACCAAAATGAAGGCTGCAAAAAATCTGTTGATTACCACATCTTTGCCTGTCAGTCTGATCGCAGCTAAAGTTGGTTATGACAATTTTTTCTCATTTCAGTAAAGTTTATAAAAGGTTATGGGTACGACACCATCCTCGGAACGGAACGCGTAGAACGGAAAAAGAACAAAAATGTGCGGAAAAAGAACAAAAATAATCAATAAAAAATAAGTAAACGTAAACAGAACAATACTGGATGCTTCTTTGATAGATTTAAATATGGCAGGGCGATAAAATAAAGAACAGAAAGAGGCAAAAGCATATGAGCACAGACAATGCATGGAAGCCTGCGAACATAAAATCTATTTCTGTGCAGAAGAGAGGAAAAATGAAAAGAAAAAAGATGATGGCAGCAGTTCTTGCAGCACTAATGACATGCTCTGCATTTACACCGGCAGTAGCAGTAAAAGCAGATGATGATGTTGTAAAAACTTAAAATCTGGGTGTTTGGCGAAGGCTCAACAGAAGAGTGCGAAAAAGTATCTGAGGCTCTTAGCGAAATCACCAGAGAGAAAAAATTGGAGCAGAAGTAGAAATCTATCAGACAATTGATACGGAAAAACTGAATCTTGCAATGACAAGTGGCGAAAAACTTGACCTGGTGTGTGCACATAATCTTGACCGTAGCGGACTGGTATCCTCTGGAATGCTTCTTCCGCTGGATGATCTGTATACAGAATATGCACCAGACGCAGCTGCCATGGTAAAAAGAAGAAGATACCAAAGCATTGTATTTCGATGACCAGATGTATTTCCTTCCAAGCAATGGAGACAAAGCAAGAGCTTCAGGTGTCATGATGAGAAAAGATATTCTGGATGAGTTGGGAATCAATGCAGATGATATCAAAGGAATGGACGATTTTCATGATGTACTTGTAAAAGTAAAAGAGAATTATCCGGATTTATATCCGCTTGTTCCATCATGGGTTGGTGGCGGAATGCAGAAAACCTTCCACATTGATGATATTTATAATGGACTAGTTGTACTTGAAAAATGGATTTGATCCAAGTGATACCACTATCACAAGCCAGTATGAGACACAGGAATGGAAGGATTTCTGTAATTATATGTACCAGTGGAACCAGGAAGGACTTCTGATGCCAGATGCTGCTACTTCCACAGATAACAGTCCGATGAGCACAGTTGATTTGCTGATTATGAAAAACCTGATTCCTGGTAAAGAAGCAGATTTCTCAAAAGGCAATGGACATGAATTTGTTTCAGCCCAGTTTGTAGAGCCTCTTAAAGATACAGAGCGTAATAAAGGTATCTGGTGTATTCCTGCAGGCTGTGAATATCCGGAAAAAGCAATGGAATTGTGGAACCTGCTTTATTCCGATAAGGAAGTAGCTACAATGGCTGCATATGGTATTGAAGGCGTTAATTATGAATGGGTAGAAGAAGGATCTGTTGTAAAGATTCCGGATGGTGTGAAAGACACTTATACTACATATGAGTGGGCATGGCCGAACTTAAATATTCTTCCAGTATTCGAAGGAAAAGATCCAGCTGTCCGTCAGGAACTTGAAGAGTTCAATGATAGTGCAGCACGTGCAACTTCTCTTGGTTTTGTTCTGGATACTTCTACAATTATGAACGAAATTACTGCATGTAATAACGTAAAGCAGAAGTATGAAACTCCTTTACAGTGGGGCGCATTAGATCCTGAAGAAGCAATTCCGGAATTCATTGAAGAACTGGAAGCTGCTGGTCTTAGAACCATTCATGAAGAGGCACAGAGACAGCTGGATGAATATCTGGCAAAACAGAAATAAGTAAAGGGAATAAAAAAGGACAGGCCGGTTTCGTCCTGTCCTTTTTAAATGCACTTAGCAGTGCATGTGTTTGAATAGAAAACGAGGAGGTTTGTTCATGAAAAGTAAAATGAGAAAAATCAGACGCTATTGGCCTTTGTATCTGATGATGCTTCCGGCTTGCATATATATTTTTATTAATAATTATGTGCCGCTGCCTGGCGTGTCACTGGCATTTCGTCAGTATAATTTCCAGAAAGGAATTTATGGAAGCCCATTTATCGGACTGAAAAACTTCAAATTTCTTTTTTTGCCAGCAAAGACGCATGGATCATTATGAGAAATACAATTGGCTATAATCTTATTTTTATTGTCTTAGGAACTGTGTGTGCAATTGCGGTAGCAATCCTTCTTTGCGAAATAAGATCAAAGATTTCGAAAAAAATATATCAGACCTGTATTCTGATTCCGTATCTGGTTTCGATGGTAATTGTCAGTTATCTGGTATTTGCATTCCTCAGTGAAGGAAACGGCTATATTAATACACAGATTCTTGCAAAATTGGGAATGAACAAAATTTCCTGGTACAATGAGCCGAAATACTGGCCTGTGATACTGGTAATCGTTAATTTATGGAAAATATCGGGTACAACAGTATTATGTACTATGCAATGATTATTGCAATTGATAAGACTTACTATGAAGCAGCAAGAGTTGACGGGGCAGGAAGATGGCAGCAGATCCTACATATCACTTTGCCTGCGATTAAACCGACGATTGTAATTCTGACACTGATGAGTGTGGGAAGAATCATGTATTCTGACTTTGGTCTGTTTTACCAGATTCCGATGAATTCCGGAACACTTCTTGATGTGACAAATACAATTGATACTTATGTATATCGTGGTTTGATGCAGACAAATAACATTGGAATGTCTGCAGCAGCAGGAGTATATCAATCTGTAGTCGGATTTATACTTGTTATTACAGCGAATCTGATCGTAAAGAAAGTCGATCCGGAAAGCGCGTTGTTTTAAAAAGGAGGCACCTATGTATAAAAACGAAAAAATATTCCAGTTTTTTGCCAATTTAATTCTTGCATTGCTGACAATATGCTGTGTGGCTCCGTTTCTTTTTGATGATTTCCGCGTCATTCAGTTCTGAATCGGCACTGTCAGTATATGGTTATACTTTTTGGCCGAAAAAGAGTTTGATCTTTCTGCATACAAATATTTATTTTCCAGCACTGGTGCACTGTTAAAAGCATACAGCGTTTCTATTGGTGTTACGGTTGTGGGAACGGTTCTTAATCTGATCATGACAATTTTGATGTCATATCCGTTATCCAGAAAAAGATCTTCCGGGCAGAAATATATTTGCTTTTTATCTCTTTTTCACAATGCTGTTTAATGGTGGTCTGATTCCCTCCTATATTATGTGGACAAGAAATTTCCATATTCAGAACACAATATGGGCATTGCTGATTCCCAATCTTTTACTGAATGCTTACAATGTAATTATGATGAGAACATATTTTACATCCAGTATCCCTATGGAAATTATCGAAGCTGCAAAAATCGATGGGGCGCGTGAAGGGACAATTCTTGTGAAATGTGTACTTCCTATGGCGAAACCAATTATTGCAACTGTTGCACTTCTGGTTGGTCTCGGATATTGGAATGACTGGATGAATGGTCTGTATTATCTGTCAGACGACAGCCTTTACAGCATTCAGGTATTGTTAACAAAGATTATGAGAAATATTGATATGATCAAACAGACTTCCGCGTCTGGTGTCAGCGTAATGGCACAGATTCCTTCTACATCAGTGCGTATGGCAATTGCATTTCTGGGAGTTTTGCCAATTCTGATTGCATATCCGTTTTTCCAGAAATTCCTGGTAAAAGGAATTACGGTTGGTGCTGTGAAGGGGTGAGATCATTATAGTTTCCCAAATAGAAACTATGATGACAAAAATAGAATTGCAAAAAATATTTTAAATAGTGTTAAAATAATATCATTGACAAGATGCATGAAAAGAAGCAGTGAAGTACTTTGTAAACATGCTCTAATGTCGAAGAAAAAAAGAAATTCAAAAGAGTGAAAACCATGCGTGTAAAATCAATACAGAACATTGACGGCTTTTTTCAGAGCACTTGAGAAATGCCATGGAAGAGTGGAACTGATTACAGACGTGAAAGACGTGTTAAATCTGCCTCCAAGCTGACACAGTATATTGGGCTTACCAGAGTATTCAGCAACCCGGACATAGAATCCTATGAGATCGTATGCTATGATGCAGAGGATTATGCTTTGTTGAAGGAATTCCTGGTTCCGGTTAAATAAAAGTGTTGGAGCCTGTTTGAAAAATTACATACGATTCAAAGTTAAAGGAAAGGCTGCGTTGTATAAAGAAGTTTCGTTTTACGAAGGAAATCTTTATACAATGCAGTTCTATTATGGTCTGTTTAGAGTTTGGTTTTCTTCCATATATCAATGCCCTCCAATCGTATGTTTTTATAATATAATAGCCGGTTGCTTTTCCAGCTGTCTCCGAATTATACGTTATTGGAAGGAAAGTATCAACGCAAAATTGCGCGGAAACATAAAGCGTCTATTAACTGCACAAATTTCTGGATTGTTTTTATAAAAAATATATCGTATGATACAACTAGAAGTTCAAAAATGTATACAGAAGGAGCAAAATAATATGGAGAATGTTTTTCACAGGGTGCGTATCAGAAAATATGAGGATAAGGCAGTAGAGAAAGAAAAAATCATACAGATATTGAAGGCGGGAATGCAGGCACTGAGTGCATGTAATCAGCAGCCATGGGAATTTTATGTAGTGACAGACAAAGAGAAAATACAGGAATTGTCAAAGGCAACCCCATATTCCGGATGTGCAGCAGAAGCCCCGGTTGTCATTGTACCGGTGTATCGCACGAAAGGTCTGGTTGTACAGGATATGGCTCAGATTGATATGGCTATTGCCCAGGAAAATATCTGGCTGGAAACGGATGCACTGGGACTTGGCGGTGTGTGGATTGGGATTGCACCGATGCAGGACAGAATGAACCTGGTTCATGAAATACTGAATCTTCCGAAAAATCTGGAAGTATTTTCTCTGTTTGCACTGGGGTATCCGGCAGAAATACGAGAACAGCAGAATCGTTTTGATGAAACAAGGATTCATTTTGTTGAATAACTTTGAACAGTCTTGTTTTTGGTATAGTAGGGACTAACTACAGATATTTCCCCTTGACAACCAGGCATATATCCTGACTTTTGCAGCTAAATGGATATAAAACACCCGTCAAACCCAGTAAATACAGGGCTTGGCGGTTTTTCGGCTTTTGTCAGATTTTCATGGCGTTTTTTCTATTTTTTTGGTCTTTGCTAAAACTTTTTTATTTCTCCCAGAGTACGGATACGTTTTCCCAAAATCAATATCTGTAACTCTTTCGATATCTTTTAAGAACTTCATCGTAATAATCAAACAGATAATAGTTTTGCTGGATTAGGCTGCATTTCGGCTTTTGACAGAGATTCCAAAATAGTTCCGATGCTGTATTTTCTCTCCAGTTTATTTTCCAGTATTCTTGCGATTGTCAAAGCTACAAAACAGGTAAGGAAATGTGCTTCGATATGTTCTTTTGCCAGACATACACGGGTCTGGCTTCCAGTTCACTTTTTGGTTACTTTAAAAGATTCTTCAATTTTCCATAAACCTCGGTACATATCGATAATCTCGTCGTCAGATGTCTCCATTTCGCTGGTTAAGAGCATGTAGTAACCATCCAGTGATTTCCTCCTCCCGGATTTTGTCCTCATCAATGTCCAGCCCAGAAGAGGCAGTAAGGATTTCTCCGGTTTCTTTGTCATAGTCTACTTTTTTGACATATTTTGCAGCACCATAAGATATGGCTCTTGTATAATTTCCTGGATTTTTTTTTTGCCAGTGCAGCTTCACGCTCTGCTTTTGCTCGTTTGGCATATTTTTCACTCCAGAAGACAAGCTGTTTCTCATCTACCTGCTTTTTTTTTTTTTTGCCCGAAACAGAGGAGACTTGGATTGTTCTTGGAGACTTGCGGGATTTCCGCTTGTATTCTGTACCAAGCCATTCATAACCTTCCTGTTCCAGAACATAGTCCTTGATGCTTTTTTTCTGCGCCCCGGATGGACATACTGAAAACATATCCGTCATGAGTGGGCGTGTTGATCGTGTACCAGATGTTATCACCTGTTGTCATTCCTTTGTCAGCAACGGAAATGACTCTGCCAAGATCAAACTGTTTTTGATGCGTCCAAAGTTAGGTCTGTAGGTCAGACAGTCATTGGTATTTCCGGGAAAAAGCTCATAAGTAATAGGAATTCCCTGATTATCCATGAAAAGTCCCATCTGCACAATTGGATTTGGACGATGTTCTTTTGAAACTCCTTTACGGAGAAAATCGGTTTGCTCATCTGTCTCAAAATAGTAGTTTGTAACATCATAATAGATGAGGCTGGTATCCCTGCCATAATGCTCTTTGATACGGTCATTCAGCCAGATCTGCAAGTTTTCCTTTGTGTTTGTCAAGGAAAGACAGACAGCGGTAAACATCGTCTAAAGAGTAGTCTGTTTTCTCAAAGAAATGTTCCCGATCATCATAGGAAGATTTCTTTGAAGCAGGGAAAAGAAGTCTGGAATAGACCAGCATCTTCATGATGGTATTGGCATCATACTGTTCTTTTGAGCGGCGCTGCCGGTTCGTTAGGAAAGTATGGAGACCGAGCTCGTGATAGATCTGGCTCAGGGCAGCATAGCCAAAGTTTTTTTCTCAGCTTGTCACCTATACAAAGTCGATCAGAATCGTAAAAAGTAAAGTGGATGGGAGCCTGTCTGGCTGCTTTTTCAGCTTTTAGCGGCTCGACTCTTTTTGAAAGTGGGCAATAGGGTCATTATATTTTTTTTCCAATTCATCCAGCCAGCCAATAGATTCTATTGTTTTCTGACGGGAGCATTTCTTAGCTTTATCGTAATAGGTGTCAACAATGGAAAGACGAATTCGACCATTCAGGTTTGGTGTTTTTTGAGGTACATGGCAAGCATTCCGTTTCGTATAATATTTATTATAACGCAAAACGATATAAAACGCTAGTAAAACATGACTAATTTTTAAAAAATAAAAAGCCTGAAAGCAAGGAAACAAAAGGCTTTCAAGCAATAAGCGAACATATGTTACTGCAAAACTGTGGAGACCGGGTCTTATATCCCCTTACCAACAGGCGGAAGGAGCTGGTGAACCAGTTGGAAAAGGAAATGGATGGTATTATTATGATAATGATGCAGGCACTTATCTGCCCTGGTAAGCATGAAGAATTAAACATAACAGTCAACACCATACAACACATATTGTAAAACGAAAACTTTGAAATCCTATATATTGTGAAATTGAAATATGATATTTACAACATATTGTATAATATGTAATTGTTTGGGTTTCCACAAAAGCACACGATTTCTCTTGAATTTCTGAAATGACCTGTATTATAATAGGATAATTAACGGCATATACCACAGCCGGTACCGCAGTGACCAAATGCCGTTTTCGGGGTAAAAATAGGTTCAAAAAAATGAGCATTATTTTTCCCACTTATTCAGAAAAAAGGCACTATCCAAATCTAAACAGAAAAAAGTTCTGTATTTGGTAAATAGTGATAAATTGTGAAAGGAAAAGAATGAGAAAATTAGCACTTAGTGACGAAATATTGCTCAGTGTTGACAATCTCTTTTTTCATTGTTGTGGCTGTAACAGCCATTTCTTTTTGATTCTTTTCTCATTCTTTTTTTCCTTTCTGCCATCATTGGCTGAGCGTTTAATTGTCTTTCAATTATATATTGTCCGATTTTCGCTCAGAATCTGATCTTTTATGAAAATTTTTGACAAAATTCTAAAAAAATGACATATTAATCCTGTAAGGTGGATGTCCATACAAAGAAATATATTTATAAAATACTTACACATTTAGTATGTAATATTTTTAAGAATGGTTATTTAAGAAAGGGTTTTCCAGGGAAAGCAGATAACCACAAAGAAACAAGTACCCCGACATTTTTTGACAGAAACAAAAAATATGACATATTAGTATTGAAAAAAAGAATCTTGTAAAAAAAGGAGTGACAGCAGACAATTTTCACCATTTCCACAAAAGCACACGATTTCTCTTGAATTTCTGAAATGACCTGTATTATAATAGGATAATTAACGGCATATACCACAGCCGATACCGCAGTGACCAAATGCCGTTTTCGGGGTAAAAATAGGTTCAAAAATGAGCATTATTTTTCCCACTTATTCAGAAAAAAGGCACTATCCAAATCTAAACAGAATAAGTTTTGTATTTGGTGAATAGTGACAAATTGTGAAAGGAAAAAGAATGAGAAAATTAGCACTTAGTGACGAAATATTGCTTAGTGTTGACAAAAGCAGCCCGCTATATCGGCGGGGAGGTCAACTCTGTGATGAAAAAAATTTAGACGGGATAGATGTCCGTGTGGCGTTTTGTTTTCCGGATGTCTACGAGATCGGCATGTCCAACCTTGGTATGATGCTTCTTTATAATATGTTCAATAAACGCCCTGATGTCTGGTGTGAGCGAGTTTATTCCCCATGGCTTGATCTTGATAAGCTTATGAGAGAACAGAATATCCCGTTATTTGCCCTGGATCAGGGATTTTGATTTTCTGTGCATCACACTTGGATATGAAATGTGTTATACTAACGTACTCCAGACACTGGATCTTTCCCAGATTCCACTGAAAGCAGCTGACCGTGACGAATCATGTCCTATTGTAATCGGAGGCGGTGCGTGTGCATATAATCCAGAGCCATTAGCAGCCTTTTTTGACCTGTTTTATGTTGGCGAAGGAGAAACGGTTTATGATGCACTTTTTGATGCATACAAGGCCAATAAAAAGGCTGGAGGCAGCAGGAAGGATTTTCTTCTGGCAGCAGCTAAGATTCCTGGAATTTATGTTCCGGCATTTTATGATGTCACATACAAAGAAGACGGTACAATTGCATCCTTTGCACCAAATCGTCCGGGAGTTCCCGAGAAAGTCCAAAAGCAGCTGATCGTAGATATGGATAAAGGATATTGCCCGATTGAAAAACCGGTTGTTCCTTTTATTAAAGCTACACAGGATCGTGTCACTTTGGAAATCCAGCGTGGATGTATCCGTGGCTGTCGTTTCTGCCAGGCTGGTATGATCTACAGACCTCTCCGTGAACGTGATGTAGAAGAACTGAAGGAATCTGCAAGAGCTATGCTGAAGAATTCCGGTCATGAGGAAATTTCCCTCAGTTCCTTAAGTTCCAGTGATTACACCCATCTGGAAGAGCTGGTAAACTTCCTGATCGACGAATTTAAATCTGCAGGTGTTAATATTTCCCTGCCGTCACTTCGTATTGATGCGTTTTTGCCCTGGATGTTATGAGCAAGGTACAGGATGTAAAGAAGAGCAGCCTTACTTTCGCACCGGAAGCTGGTTCCCAGAGACTTCGTGATGTAATTAACAAAGGTCTTACCGAAGAAGTGATCCTTCACGGTGCGCATGAGGCATTTGTTGGAGGATGGAACCGTGTGAAGCTTTACTTTATGCTCGGGCTTCCTACTGAAACAGAAAAAGACATGAAGGGAATTGCTCATCTTGCAGAGCGTATTGCAGAAGAATATTACGATACCGTTCCAAAGGAAAAACGCCATGGAAAGGTTCAGATCGTAGTCAGCACATCCTTCTTTGTGCCAAAGCCATTTACCCCATTCCAGTGGGCTCCAATGTATACAGAACAGGATTTTATTGACAAGGCAAAAGTAGTAAAAGAAGAAATCCGTGCACAGCTGAACCAGAAGAGTATTAAATACAACTGGCATGAACCGGATGTAACCACACTGGAAGGCTTCCTTGCAAGAGGTGACCGCCGTGCTTCTGAAGTTATCTTAAAAGCCTATGAAAAAGGTGCCCTTTACGATGCCTGGTCAGAAAGCTTCCGCTACGACATCTGGAAAGAGGCTTTTGCAGAAACAGGAATTGACATTGAATTCTACACACTCCGAGAGAGAAGCACAGATGAAATCCTCCCATGGGATTTCATAGATGCAGGTGTTACAAAGGAGTTTCTGATCCGTGAGTGGAAACAGGCAAAAGGCGAAGTGGTTACACCAAACTGCCGTCAGAAATGTGCAGGCTGCGGAGCAAGACGTTATGAAGGAGGCGTATGTTATGAAGGTAAGAATTAAATTCAGGAAAGAAGGTCCTATGAAATTTGTCGGACATCTGGACACCATGCGTTATTTCCAGAAAGCCATCCGCCGCGCAGAGCTTCCAATTGCTTTTTCGGGAGGTTACAGCCCTCATATGATCATGTCCTTTGCTGCTCCTCTTGGAGTTGGCGTTACCAGTACAGGGGAATATTTCGATATGGAGCTTACCTCTGCGATTCCTACTGATGAAATCTGTCAGCGCCTTAACAGCCAGATGGCAAATGGCATTCGTGTTTTAAGTGCCCGCCAGGTGGAAGACGGAAAAGCGAGCAAGGCAATGTCCCTGGTGGCAGCAGCAGATTATCTTGTGGAATTTCGTCCTGGAAAAGCACCGGCAGATGGATGGCAGACAAGAATTACGGAATTTTTAAAGCAGCCTGAGATCCTTGTTACAAAAAGAAACCAAAAAAGGCGAAAAACAGGTAGATATCCGACCTTTTATTTACAAAATGAATTTACAGAATGACAACCGCATTTTCTTAAGTCTTGCTTCTGCAAGTGCCAACTATACCAAACCAGATGCTGTAATGGATGCATTTACCAGCTGGCTTGGACAGGAGCTTCCGGAATTTGCCTGCATGATTCATCGCCTGGAAGTATATGCAGATCTGGGAAATGAGAAAAAACATAAATTTGTATCATTGGAATCCCTTGGCGTGGAAGTTCAATAAACTTAAAACAGGTGAATCAAGTGACGAAATTAATTCTAACAACCATGGAACTTTGCGGTAACAAATGTCATGCCTGTGCAATCGAGGAAGAAGGTCAGATTATGGAGCTTCGCCTGGAGACAGCCTCCCGGCAGTCCATTCTCGGAAATATTTATGTAGGACAAGTGGAAAATATTGCTTCTAATATTCAGGCTGCATTTGTTCTTATTGCACCTGGAGTACGCGGTTATTTTCCTCTTCAGGAAGCAGAGCAGGTTATCTATGCATCCGGGAAAGCACCTGGCAGTCCCTTGCGTCCGGGTGACCAGATTCTGGTGCAGGTAAGCCGTGATGCCATGAAGGGCAAGCTGCCCGCACTGACTGCAAACTTAAATTTTACCGGTAAGTATCTGGTGCTCACCACAGGAGAAAAAAGTTCGGACTATCTGGCAAGCTCTCTGGTACAGAGCGCCACACTTTATCCAGCTGGCTGGAAGCAGAGGCTGCACGTCCGAATAAGGAATATGGCTTGATTGTCCGCACCAACGCAGCCCAGGCTGAAAAGGCTGAAATCCTTCAGGAACTTTCTTATCTGAAATCACTGTATGAAAAAAGTTGCTGTCAACGGCAAAAGCCGCACCTGTTTCAGCCTTCTCTACGAAACAGAACCCATTTACCTTACCATTCTCCGTGATATTTACAGCGAAAATCTCACAGACATTGTAACAGATGATCCTGAAATTTTCAGCAGATCACTTCTTATTTGAAAGAAACAAGTCCGGAGGAAGAAAGCAAAGCCCGTTTTTATCAGGACAAGCTTCTTCCGTTATACAAGCTTTCCCGCATGGAAAACGCGCTGGATGAGGTTCAAAAGGAAAAAATCTGGCTGAACAGCGGCGGGTTTATTGTGATCCAGCAGACAGAAGCCTTCGTATCCATCGATGTAAACAGCGGGAAATTTACCGGAAAGAAAAAAGCCGAAGAAACCTATCGCAAAATCAATCTGGAAGCAGCTAAGGAAATTTCACGACAACTGCGGCTTCGCAACCTGTCCGGAATTATTCTTATTGATTTTATCAATATGACAAACCCAGATCATAACAACGAGCTTTTTCATGTATTGCAGAAATATCTGAGGAAGGATCCGGTGAAATGTAAAGCCATAGATATTACGCCGCTTCATATTCTGGAGATGACACGAAAGAAAGTCAGAAAACCGGTAATAGAGGAGATCAGGCAGATAAAGTCAGGAGATTTTTCGAACACGCTCTAAATAAAACTATAAGAAATTCCTTTTTCGTATTTTCGAAATTATTACAAGCAGCAAACCAGAAACATGGGTTTTCGTTTTATTTTTTACAAATTTTTTACAATTTTTTTACAAAACCTCTTGACGAAACCAAATCTCCCTGTTATTATAATCGAGTATGCCGCACAAAGAGGTTTAAGAGTCGAGAGACCACCATATCTGGCGAGTAAAGATTATAGGAGGTGCCACAGATGTACGCAATTATTGCAACAGGTGGTAAACAGTACAAGGTTGCCGAAGGCGACGTAATCAAAGTTGAGAAACTCGGTGTTGAAGCTGGTGAAACCGTTACTTTTGATTCTGTAATTGCAGTTAGCAATGACGGATTAAAGGTTGGAGAAGACGTTAAAGGATGCCAGTGTTACCGCTTCTGTAGTTGAGAACGGTAAAGCAAAAAAAGTTATCGTTTACAAATACAAGAGAAAAACTGGATATCACAAGAAAAACGGTCACAGACAGCAGTACACTAAAGTAAAAATCGAAAAGATTAACGGTTAATCAGGTGCTGTTATGATCAATATTACAGTTAAGAAAAGAAAAAGGCTCTTATCTGGATTTTCTGTCCAAAGGACATGCAGGCTATGCCGAAGAGGGACAGGATATTGTATGTGCTGCCGTATCAGCCTTGATCATTACTACTGTGAATTCTCTTGAGAGATTTACGGAAGAGCAGATTGAAGCGGAAGCGGATGAGGGATATGTATCCATCCATTTTAAAACAAATCCTGAATACTGAGCGCTGGGAAACTGCTTATGGATTCATTGATTCTCGGTTTAACGGAAATTGAGCATAATTATAACAATCGATATTTGACAGTAAAAGTCAAGGAGGTGTAACAACGATGATGAAAATGAACCTTCAGTTATTCGCACATAAAAAAGGGAGTTGGTTCTACAAAGAACGGTCGTGATTCCGAGTCTAAGAGATTAGGTGCGAAAAGAGCAGACGGACAGTTTGTAAAAGCCGGAAACATTCTTTACAGACAGCGCGGAACCAAGATTCACCCAGGTGAAAACGTAGGCTGCGGTAAAGACTATACTTTATTTGCACTTACAGGTGGAGTCGTAAGATTCACCAGAAAGGGTCGCGATAAGAAACAGGTTTCTATCGTACCAGTAGAGGCAGAGTAATTCGTAGAGCAGGAGGCTTCAAATCTATAAAGGTTTGGAGCCTTTTCTTATAAAGGAGATTTAATGTTCGCAGACAGAGCTACCATATATATCCGTTCCGGTAAGGGCGGCGACGGCCATGTAAGCTTCCGCAGGGAAAAATATGTACCTGACGGCGGTCCGGATGGCGGCGACGGCGGCAAGGGCGGAGACGTCATTTTTGAAGTTGACGAGGGACAGAATACCCTCGGTGATTACCGTCATAAAAGAAAATATAAGGCAGAAGACGGCCAGGAGGGCGGCAAAAAGCGCTGCCACGGTGCTGACGGAGCCGACATCATATTAAAGGTACCGGAAGGTACTGTTATCATGGAGGCTGAATCCCGTAAGGTAATTGCAGACATGTCCGGTGACAATCGTCGTCAGATCGTTCTGCGCGGTGGACGCGGCGGTAAGGGAAATCAGCATTATGCAACTCCTACCATGCAGGTTCCCAAGTATGCCCAGCCTGGACAGCCTTTTCAGGAGCTTGAAGTGCTTCTGGAGCTAAAGGTGATCGCAGATGTGGGACTGGTAGGTTTTCCTAATGTTGGTAAATCTACATTTCTCTCACGTGTTACAAATGCGAAACCGAAAATTGCCAACTATCATTTCACAACCTTAAGCCCGAACCTTGGTGTTGTAGATACTGAGAATGGCGGTTTTATCATCGCAGATATCCCTGGACTGATCGAAGGTGCTTCTGAAGGAGTCGGTCTTGGTCATGAGTTCCTTCGCCATATTGAGCGTACCAGAGTTCTGGTGCACATTGTGGATGCAGCTTCCACAGAGGGACGAGATCTATTGATGATATTTATAAGATTACCAAAGAACAGGAGAAATACAATCCGGAAATTGCAAAGCGTCCTCAGGTAATTGCAGCCAATAAAGTGGACTGTATTTTTTTGACGACGGTCAGGAGAATCCTGTAGACAGACTTCAAAAGAATTTGAACCAAAAGGTATCAAAGTATATCCCATTTCTGCAGTTACCGGACAGGGTGTACGTGAGCTTCTTTTCCATATCAAGGAACTTCTGGACAGTTGTCCGAAGAAAGCAATCGTATTCGAGCAGGAATTCTTCCCAGAAGATATGCTGATCAATGAGAGCCTTCCATTTACCGTATAGGTTGATGAGGAAGATCCCTCTGTATTTATCGTAGAAGGACCACGTATTGAGAAAATGCTTGGTTATACCAATCTGGATTCTGAGAAAGGCTTCGCCTTTTTTCCAGCGTTTCCTGAAAGAAGGCGGTATTCTTGAAGAACTGAAAAAAGCCGGAATCGAAGAAGGCAATACGGTTCGTATGTACGGTTTTGACTTTGATTATTATAAATAAATAGCAGCTATTCAGCAGGTATTCAGGAGATAAATTATGACAAGTAAGCAAAGAGCATATTTAAAAAGTCTGGCAATGAAAATGGATGCCATTATCCAGCTTGGCAAGGGCGGTCTTACACCGGAAAACACCAAGGCTGTTGACGAAGCACTTGCAGCGAGAGAGCTGATCTAAAATCAGTGTGCTTCAGAACTGTCTGGAGGATCCTAAGTAAATGGCACAGGTTCTCGCAGAGCGCACCCATTCCCAGGTAGTACAGGTAATCGGCAAAAAAATCGTATTATATCGCGAAGGTAAAAAAGAGAAGAAAAAAATTGAACTGCCAAAATAATCGTAAAAAAATCGGGATCATGGGCGGTACCTTTGATCCCATCCATATGGGACATCTGATTCTCGGTGAGCAAAGCTTCGAGCAGCTTCACTTGGACAAGGTTCTGTTTATGCCTTCCGGCAACCCGCCTCATAAACGGGACCGTGCTGGCAGAGCCTCTGATAACCAGCGTGTGGATATGGTCCGGCTTGCAATTGAAGATAATCCCCATTTTGAGTTGTCTCTTGCAGAAATGCACGAGACCGGGTATACCTATACCTATCGCACTCTGGAAGAGCTAAAAAAGAATACAATCCGGACACAGACTATTATTTTATCATTGGTGCAGATTCTCTTTTTGCTTTTGACGAATGGATGGAACCAGAGCGGATCTGTCGGGCCTGTACTCTTGTGGTGGCTGTCCGGGATCATGCGTCCTACGCTGAACTGAATCGGGAAATCCAGCGTCTTTCTGCAAGGTACAACGGAAATTTTGCCCTTTTTGGATACTATGAATATTGATGTGTCCAGTCATCAGATCCGTCAGTGGATTTCAAAAGAAAAAAGTCTGAAATATTACGTCCCGGATAAGGTGATTTCTTACATGAAAGAGAATGGAATTTACAGAAAGAAGGAAGTCTGACCATGGCAGATTACGATTTTTGCAAAAATTGAAAAAAAACTTTCCAAATACCTGGATGAGGATCGTTTTCAGCATACCATGGGCGTTATGTACACCAGCGCATGTCTGGCTATGGTCCATGGATATGATATCAAAGATGCACAGGTGTCCGGTCTTCTTCACGATTGCGCCAAATGCATTCCCAATAAGAAAAAAACTGAAGATGTGCAGCGAACACAATATTCCGGTTTCCGATTTTGAGAGAAGTCACCCGTTTCTTCTCCACTCCCGTCTTGGAGCTTATATTGCTCACGAGAAATATGGGATTGACGATCAGGAGATTCTTTCTGCCATCAATTATCACACAACTGGCAGACGTGAAATGAGTCTTCTTGAAAAGATTATTTATATTGCAGATTATATTGAGCCCATGCGTTATAAAGCAAGCCGTTTACCGGAAATTCGCAAACTTGCGTTTGAAGATCTGGATGAGTGTATGTATGAGATTTTAAAGGATACCCTAGAGTATCTGGAAGAAGATTCTGCCGATGATATTGAGCCAACTTCCAAGGAGGCTTATATTTATTATAAAGAATTGCATAATAAGCGTAATAACGTATCTGTTAATTAATACCCGCATATACTGGCGAATATTTTTACTATTTACAATTAACATTCTACGAGATGCGAGATATTTCGCACGAGCGAAGGCCAGGTACCACCTGACAGAGGATATTATTTCACTTTTAAAGCCTTTTGTTCGCGCAGGAATTTAAAATAATATTAGGTCAGTATAAGCATTATTAAGAAAGGAGCAGATCAGAATGAGTACAGTAAGTACAGAGAAAATGATGGCACAGATTGCCTGCAAGGCAATTGATGATAAAAAGGGACAGGATATTAAGGTAATTGATATTCATAATGTTTCTGTAATTGCAGATTATTTCGTAATCGCAAGCGGTACAAACTCCAATCAGGTTCAGGCGATCGTCGATAATGTGGAGGAGCAGCTTGGACGTGCTGGCTTTGAGGCGAAGCAGATTGAGGGAAACCGCAATTCCAGCTGGATTCTCATGGATTACGGCGATGTGATCGTGCATGTGTTTGATGAGGAAAACAGACTTGTGTATGATCTGGAGAGAATCTGGAGAGATGGAAAGGTTCTGGAGATGGACGCGTTTTTAGAGAAATAAAAAAGTCCCCTTTGGTAAACAAATTGTCTGGAAACAGCAATTGTTTGCTAAAGGGGATCCCTTTTTTATGACTATTGGTAAAAACGCATGACACCAAATACTTTACCCAGAATCTGGATTTCTCCTGTAATGATAATGGGATCCATAGTGTCATTCTCTGGCTGAAGGCGGTAGTAGCCCTTCTCCTTATAGAAGGTCTTCACTGTGGCAGAATCCTCTACCAGGGCAACTACAATGTCGCCGTTATCTGCAGTTGGCTGCTGCTTTTACCAGAACCTGATCACCATCGAAGATTCCTGCATTGATCATACTGTCGCCTTTTAATAGCCTGTCCGGCGGCTACGGTACCTACAAGCGGAACATTGACCACTTCACGGCGGACAAGATTGAAATTGTCATCAATGATCTCTATGGCTCTTGGCTTCGTGGCATCGCGGCGGATGTATCCGTTCTTCTCAAGAGCTTCCAGATGGGCATGAACAGATGATGTAGACTTCAGATTTACAGCTTCACAAATCTCACGAACTGCTGGCGGGAATCCGCGGTTCAGAATCTCACTTTTAATATATTCTAAAATTTCCTGCTGTTTTTTGCTGATTTTACCATATGTCATAAGAGTTTTCCTCCGAAATTCATTCAACTTTTTTCTTATCATACCATATTTTTCTTAATTAAGCAAACAGATATTCTGAAAATATGTTCGTTTTTTTGATATGCAGGCTGTTCACAGCTTCCAGCTTTGTCACACACGTTTTTCGTTTTCATGATTTTTTCCTTGTGTTCACCGGCACTTTCAAAAAAAATGGTACAATTGTTTGGTATGAAAATTCAGAGCCCGACTCAAAAACAAAGGGGGAATCCGCTTGTCCGAGAAGAAATCTAACAAGCCTGGCAAAATGGCAGGACTTTTTGTCCAGTTAAAGAACATATTCGGACTGAATATTGCCACCGTTGCTTTTTGGTGTATTGTTATTATATATGATTTTTACTGCATTTTTTACTTGTAACCTCCACACACATCGAATCTTACCAGGTTACCACAGGTCCTTTATCACGAAACGAGACCTACACTGGTATTTCTCTTCGGGAAAGAAAGTGTTTTAAGGCAGAATCCTCCGGTTATGTGAATTATTATGCCCGGGAGGGAAGTAAGATCAATGCCAACGGTGCTGTTTACGGATTAAGTTCCGGAAAAATTGCAGAAACCAAGTCTGCATTGACTGCTGATGAACTGGAGAAGATCCGCAGTTCTATGCTCAGCTTTTCCAAAGGATTTTCCGGAAGTAAATTTAACAACACCTACAGTTTTAAGAACCAGCTGGAGGGAAGCATCCTTCAGTATGAGGGAATTTCCACTGACGGGAATGCAGATTCACAAGTAGTGACCATCGGTGGACAGAATATCTGTAAAGCCCAGGAAGACGGCATTATCCTCTATTCTATGGACGGCTATGAGAATAAGACTGTGGAGAACATTACAGCAGCAGATTTTGACCAGACTTCTTACCATGAAACGGATCTGAAGTCATCCGAACAGGTGCAGGCCGGAGATAACATTTATACAAATATTACCAGCGAATTATGGAGCCTGATCATTCCATTAAGCGACAAACAGGCCGCCAAGCTGGAGGGACGTTCCACCATTCGTGTGAAATTTCTCAAGGATGATATGACACAGAGCGGCGATTTTTCCATCATAAAAATCGATGGTAACAAATATGGAAAATTGACTTCAGCCGCGGTCTGATCCGCTATGCATCTGACCGTTTTCTGGATATTGAGCTGGTTACCAATACAGTAACCGGTCTTAAGATTCCCCTTTCCGCTATTGAATCCAAGGATTTTTACGTAATTCCGGCAGAATATGCCACGACTGATCCTGACAGCGGAAGTGTAGGCTTTAACAAGATTTCCAAAGATTCCAGCGGAAATAACGTAAGAACCTTTATCAATGCTACAATCTACGGTAAAGTTAAAATTGAGTCAGATGATGATTCTGCCGATGAAGCTTACAATTATTACGTGGATAGAAGCGCTTTTAAGGAAGGAGATGCTATTGTAAAAAGATGACTCCAACCAGCGCTTTATTGTAGGCGAAACAGATTCTCTGGAAGGCGTTTACTGCATCAATCAAGGGTATGCGGTATTCCGTCAGGTAGATATACTGGATCAGAATGAAGAATATGCCATTATTTCCAGTAATACATCCTACGGACTTTCCGCTATGACCGCATTGCCAGAGACTCCTCCCAGGTAAAAAGAGCAGGATATTCTCTACTAAGTTTAACATATACTATTTTTAAGGAGGCTTATAAATGTTAGCTGAAAATTTACAGCAGGTAAATGCAAATATTGAAAAAGCCTGTGCTGCTGTTTCCCGTGACCCAGGTGAAGTCACATTGGTGGCAGTAAGTAAGACCAAACCGGTCTCCATGCTTCAGGAGGCGTATGATGCCGGTGCGTGTGTTTTTGGAGAAAATAAAGTGCAGGAGATCATGGATAAATATGACCAGCTGCCATCAGATATCCACTGGCACATGATCGGTCATCTGCAGCGGAATAAAGTAAAATATATTATTGACAAGGTTGCCATGATTCACTCGGTAGATTCCCTTCGCCTTGCCCAGACCATTGATCAGGAAGCTGCAAAGAAAGATCTTGTTATGCCGATTCTGCTGGAAGTTAATGTAGCAGAGGAAGAAAGCAAATTCGGATTAACTACGAATGAGGTGCTTCCTCTTCTTGAGAAAAAATCAGCATATTTTCCCATATAAAAGTGATGGGACTTATGACCATTGCACCGTATGTGGAAGATCCAGAAGAAAATCGTCCGGTTTTTCGCAAATTAAAGAAATTAAGTGTTGACATTGCCGCCAAAAACATTAATAATGTTAGTATGAGCGTTTTGAGCATGGGGATGACCGGAGATTATCAGGTGGCTGTCCAGGAGGGCGCAACAATGGTTCGTGTGGGAACCGGTATTTTTGGTGAACGAAATTATGCCACACGGCAAGAAGATTAAGATTGGAGATTGAAAATGAGCGTTTTTGATAAATTATTAGATTCTATTAAACTGAATGATGACGATTATGATGAAGATAATTATTTAGATGAGGATCTGATGGACGATGAAGAGGGGATTTCTTTGATGACGATCCTATGGATGACAAGCCTAAGAAGAAATTCTTCGAGAAATTCGGTCGTAAGAAAGAGGACGATTTGGCTGACGAAGATACTTCCTTTGACGAAGAACCTGTACATACAGCAGCACCAAAGACTGCTGCCAAGGCTCCTGCGAAACAGCCAGCTGAGAAGCAGCGCCCTGTAGCTTCTTCCAAAATCACTCCGATGAGAAGCAGCCGTCGTGCTAATCAGGCTTCTTCTATGGAGGTTTGTGTGATCAAACCAGCTTCCATGGAGGACACCCGGGAGATTGCAGACACACTTCTTGACAATGCAACTGTAATTCTGAATCTGGAGGGTATTGATGTAGAACTTGCACAGCGTATTATTGATTTTGCATCTGGCGCATGTTATTCCCTGAATGGTTCCCTTCAGAAGATTTCCAGCTACATCTTCGTACTTGGTCCCTCTTCTGTAGATATCACTGGTGATCTTCAGAATATTCTTGGCGGCGCTACACCTTCTGTAAGAGCTGGTTATTGATTTTTTATGGATAAGGATGAATTTTTACTTAAGAGAATCCGGGAGCTGGCAAATCTCTCTTATCAGAGAGATATTGTCACTTTTTCGGATTTTCTTAATTTAAATGAACAAAATATGCTTGTTTCCCTTAAGCTTCATCAGATAGGCGTAGAGGTAAAGCTTTTTCGGTGGCTATGAGCATGCAGAACGGCAGATGGCAGCTTTTTTTCCCCGGAGGCCTTGGTTTTTCCTGGGATTATCCTATTGACTGCCTGAAAATAGAGCCCAAGGCTCTTCGTTTTTCTGAGGAGCTTGGACATAGAGATTATCTTGGAGCGCTCCTGAATCTTGGAGTTGACCGCAGTGTAGTCGGTGATATCCTCATCAAGGATAAAGAAGCCTGGTTTTTCTGCCTTCATAAAATGTCTGACTTTTTTATTGAAAATCTTATTCGGGTAAAACATACTACCGTTCTGGTTTCCAGAGTAGAACAGGCAGAAGAGATTCCGGAACCTGAATTTGAAATGATAAATGGTACCTGCGCTTCTGTAAGGCTGGATGCTCTCATCGGGCTGGCTTTTCAGACGTCCAGAAGCAGCATGGTTTCTTTTATTGAAAGCGGTCTTGTGTTTGTAAACGGCAAACTGATCACCTCCAATGGATATGAGCCAAAAGAAGGCGATATTATTTCCGTTCGCGGCAAAGGACGCTTTATCTATGATGGTGTATCCAGACAGACAAAGAAAGGACGCCTTGGTGTCCGCATTCGAAAATACGTATAAACAATAATACATTTGGAGAGGATTTAACTATGGCAGAAGAAAAATTACTTGTAAAAACGTGACGGGGAGTTCTGTTATCCCATTTATTTTGAAAATGACTTTTCTTTTCTTTCACAGGCCTTGACAGACGAAGGTCTTGTGGGGAAAAGCATGTGTATTGTTTCAGATTCCACAGTAGCACCTCTCTATGCAGACCAGGTGAAAGCAGAGCTTTTGAAAGTAACCGATCATGTATGCCAGTTCACTTTCCCCGCCGGAGAAGCATACAAGAATCTTGATACCGTACAGGATCTTTTCCAGTGCCTTATTGAGAATGGGCTTGACCGCAAAAGTCTGGTGGTTGCTCTTGGAGGCGGAGTAACAGGAGACTTATCCGGCTTCGGTGCCGCAGCCTATCTTCGTGGAATTGATTTTATCCAGATTCCTACTACGCTTCTGGCGCAGGTGGACAGCAGCGTAGGCGGTAAAACTGGCGTTGATTTCAGACAGTTTAAAAATATGGTAGGCGCTTTTCATCAGCCCCGACTGGTTTATATGAACATGGCCACCTTGCAATCCCTCCCTGAGCGCGAATTTGGCTGTGGAATGGGTGAAATCCTAAAGACCGGACTAATTTGCGATAAAGGCTTTTTTTCGACTTTGTATGCGCAAATTACAAGGTTATCCGCACTATGGATCCAGAAATGCTTGCCGTTATGATCCGAAAATGCTGTGCCATCAAAGCCGGGGTTGTAGAGCGAGATCCCAAGGAACAGGGAGAGCGTGCTCTTCTTAATCTTGGCCACACCATAGGACATGCAGTCGAAAAGCTGATGAACTTTAACCTTCTCCATGGTCAGTGTGTGGGAATCGGACTGGTTGCCGCAGCTGCCATTTCCAGGGAAAGAGGTCTCCTCACAAATGCTGAATATGAACAGATCTGCCATAGCCTTAAGCTTTACGACCTGCCTTTGTATGTGGAAGGACTTTCTCCCATGGACATTCTTGCAGCTACCAAAAAGGACAAAAAATGGAACAGGGACAGATTAAATTTATCCTTATGGATGGTCTTGGAAAGACTTTTATTGACAAGACAGTTACGGATCAGGAGCTTCTTGTGGGAATTCACGCCATCTGCAGGTAATCTATCATGGAAAATAAAACAGCTTCAGACTACAATGATCTTCCACTAAAAGCACCTAAATTAAAAGGAATTCTGCTTATCCTTTTTCTGGTTCTTCTGGATCAGGGAACAAAGTATCTTGCAATCAGGTATCTGAAAGGAACCTCCGGGATTTCTCTTATTGATAATGTGTTAAACCTTCGTTACCTTGAAAACAGAGGCATGGCATTTGGCCTTCTCCAGAATAAGATTCTTTTTTCTGGTGCTTACCTGTATTGTGTTTTTTGTGGCTATTATATATCTTTTTATAAAAGCACCTGCAACTGTTTATTATAGACCACTGCTTTATACAGCGGCAATTGTGTTCGCTGGAGCAATGGGGAATTTTATAGACCGTGTTTTCCGTGGATATGTGGTAGATTTTATTTATTTTTCCCTGATTGATTTTCCCACGTTTAATGTGGCAGATATTTACGTGACCTGTGGGATCACAGTGATGGTATTTCTTATGTTTTTCCGTTATAAAGAAGAAAATGATTTTGACTTTCTGAAACCGGGGAACAGATCTGCCAGGTAAATTGATTTGTCTGATTTTTCATATACCGCGTAATTGAGAGAGGAGTTTTACTGATACATGGAGCAATTGGAATTTACAGCAACCGAAAATGAAGCAGGAGTGCGCATAGACCGCTGTCTTTCCGATAAATATGAGGAACTTTCCCGTTCTTATCTTCAGAAGCTTCTGAAAGAACAAGGTGTTACCGTCAATGGGAAAGCAGTAAAAGCAAACTACAAAATACAGGCAGGGGATCTGGTTCAGACAACCCTGCCTGATCTGACTGAACCGGATATTCTTCCGGAAAATATCCCTTTGGACATTTTATACGAAGATGATGATGTACTGGTGATAAATAAGCCCAAAGGAATGGTAGTCCATCCTGCAAATGGCCACACCAGCGGAACTTTGGTAAATGCTATTATGTACCACTGTCAGGGCAATCTGTCCGGTATTAACGGGGTTATGCGTCCTGGAATCGTCCACCGTATTGATAAGGACACTACAGGAGCTCTTCTTGTATGCAAGAATGACACGGCTCACCGTGATCTGGCCCAGCAACTGAAAGCGCATACCATCAAGCGGCGTTACCGGGCTATTGTGGCAGGTAATCTTAAGGAAGATGAAGGTACTGTAGAAGGCCCGATCGGCCGTCACCCAATTGACCGGAAAAAAATGGCGATCAACTACAAAAATGGAAAAGACGCTGTCACCCATTATAAAGTCCTGGAACGTTTCGGGAATGCGACTTATATCGAGTGCCGCCTTGAAACCGGTCGTACCCATCAGATCCGTGTACATATGACCAGCCTTGGACATCCCTCTTCTTGGCGATGAGATCTATGGCTCAGGCAAAAATCCTTATCATCTCCAGGGACAGACTCTTCATGCCATGGTTTTGGGCTTTGTTCACCCAAGAACAGGAGAGTATATGGAATTTTCCGCACCTTTGCCAGAATATTTTCTCAATTTGTTAGAAAAATTAAGAAAATAGTTGTCAGTTTACCCTGATGTAGTGTATAATAATCTTACAAAATTCCTATGAATTACTAGTCACGAAGTGAATAGTAACAAAGGAATTGCAGAAGGGAGTGGCAGATATGAAAAATAAAACAAGTTCAATTATTACAATCGGACGTGAATATGGAAGCGCCGGCAGGCAGATTGGTCAGGAGTAGCCAGATATTTTGGAATCAAGTGTTACGACAAAGAACTTCTGGAGCATGCTGCAAACGACAGCGGTATTTGCAAGGAATTATTTGAGAATCATGATGAGAGGCCAACTAACAGCTTTTTATATTCTCTGGTTATGGATACCTACTCATTTGGATATTCTTCTTCAGGATTTACAGATATGCCTATGAACCACAAGGTTTTCCTGGCACAGTTCGAAGCCATCAAGAAATTAGCTGCAGAAGGCCCCTGTGTTATGGTAGGGCGCTGTGCAGATTATGCTCTTGCAGATAATAAAGACTGTTTCAGTGTTTTTGTTCATGCTGATCTGGACTGGAGGATCAAGCGTATTGCAGGCAAATACAATAAGACACCTAAAGAAGCCAAAGATATGATCACCAAAACAGATAAGAGCCGTGCAAGTTACTATAATTACTACACCAATAAGAAATGGGGTGCAGCAGCGGGCTACAGCTTAAGCGTTGACAGCAGTGTGCTTGGTATCGAAGGTGCTGCCCAGGCGATTATCAATACCATACATATTTTTGATGACCTTAAGAAATAATATACAGAATCATGTGAAAATAAGGAGTTCTCGAAAAAGAGCTCCTTTTGTAATTTGTTGCATCTCAATTCCTGTTTTCGGTTCCTGTTTTCAAACGCCATCGCCACTTTATATTTTTTTAATGAGACATTGAGACAAAACTGTGTTATAATAGATAGCAATCGCTGTTAAATAAATAACAGTACAGACACTTATTGGTTACTGTGCAAACAGCAGACAGTAACACATATTTTGCATTCATGTTTCAGGAGGACGATATTAGAATATGAAATTACGCTGGGACAATCAACATGTTCGCTGGGGAGTAACTTCTTTCCTTGTAATCGCAGCCAGTATGCTCTTTTATTATGGTGTTTTCCATATGAAGACACTGATTACAGGAATTCAGACATTTCTGGGGATTCTCACACCTATTGTTTATGGGGTCGTGATCGCCTTTTTACTGACCCCTGTATTAAATTTTCTGGAGAAAAAATTATTTATCCGCTTCTTGCCAGGAAAGAAGTATCAGTAGGAAAGAAGGGACGCAAAGGCAATTCGGTGGGCATGCGTAATTTTATGTATGTTTCTCTTCCTTGCTCTTATTTATGCCCTTATTATGATGATTCTGCCGGAACTGATCCGAAGTATTATGGGTCTGATCTACAGTTTTCCAGCCTATGTGAAGGTTATTCAGAAATGGTTGCAATCTTTCATTGAGAAATGGAATCTGAACAGTGATGCACTGGACACTTTGAATCAGTCCATCACCACAGCTCAGGACTACCTGACCACGAATATCCTTCCGCAGATGCAGGAAATGCTAAAAATATTTCCGCGGGTGTGTTTGAATTAATTAATTTTCTGAAGAATTTCCTCATCGGAGCTATCGTTTCCCTGTACCTGATGGCAGATAAAGAGGGCTTCATTGCCAAGGCAAAAATGCTCACCTACGCAATTTTTTAATACCCAGCATGCGAATTTTATCATCCATTCCATGCGTTTTACCAATAAAACCTTTATCGGATTTTTTCAGTGGTAAGATTTTTGGATTCCGCCATCATTGGCGTATTGTGCTATATTGGTATGAACTTTTTTTGAATATGCCATATATACTTTTGATCAGTGTTATCATTGGTGTAACCAACGTAATTCCATTTTTTGGACCTTACCTCGGAGCAATCCCAAGTATTTTTCTCATCTTGTTGGTGGATCCGCTGCAGGCTATTTATTTTGCAATTTTTATTCTTGTTCTCCAGCAATTTGACGGCAATATTCTTGGACCGAAGATTCTTGGTGATTCCACAGGACTTTCCAGTTTTCTGGTCATTGTCGCCATCCTTATTGGCGGTGGAATCTTTGGAATCCCAGGTATGATTATTGGCGTTCCTGTTTTTGCAGTACTTTACGCAGCACTTGGCAGACTAGTCCATATCAGCCTGATTTATAAGCAGGTTCCAAATGAGGAGCAAAAATACACCAACATTGACTGTCTGGATCCGGAAACACATGAACCCGTTCTTTTCCCGGAAGAAGAGCCGAAGAAAAGGGAGACGCCCAGACGCACTGCAATGTTGAAATTTACCCTTACTTTGTTAAAAACGATCCAGAAAATTCTGACTACAATCTGGACCCTTATAAAAAATATTCTGTGATAATTTATCAAAAGTCAGACAATTGATGGAAGAGTACAGACAGAATCAAAACAGTAAAAAGGACGGAAATTAACATGCGGCTTTTAATACAACGTGTAAATCATGCAAGCGTAAAAGTAGATGGTGAAGTTATCGGAAATATTGGGAAGGGCTTTCTTGTACTGGTCGGCATAGGTCAGAATGATACCAGGGAAATTGCAGACAAAATATATGAAAAAAATGCTAGGACTTCGAATTTTTGAAGATGAAAATGGCAAAAACAAACCTTTCCCTGGCAGATGTAAATGGGGAGCTTTTTGATGGTTTCGCAATTCACGTTATATGCCAACTGCAAAAAGGAAACCGGCCAAGCTTTATTGAAGCCGGTGCGCCAGAACAGGCAAATGAACTTTATGAATACATGCTAAAGGAAGCTGCAAAAAGTTGTTCCAGTTGTTCAGCATGGTATTTTTGGCGCTGATATGAAAATTTCACTGGAGAACGATGGACCGTTTACAGTGATGCTGGACGAATCGATCATGTAAAATTAACAGCAATTGTAACGAAAACGGCCAAGCTTTATTGAAACCGGTGCTCCAGATGTTCAGAATCGTCTGTAACTGCATAATGAATGCAGTCGAACCATCAATTATATTTTAACATTTAATGTAATTCTGAAAAACGCCGAAAACAGCCAGAAGAAGCGGCTGATTCGGCGTTATACCCTCATCTAGATCTATACGACAAACCCGAGTTTTTCATATAGATTGGTATCATTATTACTTGCTAAAGGAGAATTTTTCATGGATAAAAAAAGTCACCTACCACGAACAGACTGATGTTGAAAATACCTTGCGGCTTCGTGATGTTCTGAAAACCTTGCCGCCATTTTGCAGGGATTTCTTTCGTGCCATTGAACCGCGTACCACAACTAAAACAAGAATTTCTTATGCATATGACATTCGAATTTTTTTCCAGTTTCTTCTGGAACAAAATCCAGCCTTCAGGGACTGGTCTATAGATGCCTTTACTGTGGATGTCCTGGATCAGCTCACAGCTGTTGATCTTGAGGAATATGAAGAATACCTGAAAGTTTACCAGGCCGGGGATAAAACGGAAACCAATGGCGAACGTGGTCTGAAGCGAAAAATGTCCTCATTGCGAAGTTTTTATGCATATTATTTTAAACGTGAAATGATTCACACAAATCCTACCGTCCTTGTGGACGTTCCAAAGATTCATCAGAAAAAGTATCATTCGCCTGGAAGCTGATGAAGTTGCCTTGCTGCTGGATTATATTGAGCACGGCGGGGACGACCTTACCGGTCAGAAAAAGGTATATTATGAAAAAACCAAAGACCGTGACCTCGCTCTCGTTACTCTCCTGCTCGGAACAGGTGTTCGTGTTTCTGAATGTGTAGGTCTTGACATAGAAGACGTAGATTTCAAAAAACAATGGAATCAAAGTTACCCGAAAAGGCGGAAATGAAATGGTTGTATACTTTGGTCCTGAAGTAGAAAAAGCTTTGAAAAAGTACTTGGAAGTTCGTAAGAATATCGTTCCTGTAGAAGGTCACGAACACGCTCTCTTCTACTCTACCCAGCGAAAAAGGATTGGCATCCAGGCTGTTGAAAACCTGGTTAAAAAATACGCCCGCCAGGTTACCACCACCAAGAAAATCACCCCTCATAAACTCCGCAGTACTTACGGCACCGCCCTCTACCAGGAAACAGGCGATATTTACCTTGTAGCGGACGTTTTAGGCCATAAGGACGTGAATACTACCAAGAAGCATTATGCAGCCTTAGACGATTCCAGACGGCGTCAGGCAGCCACTGCTGTAAAGCTGCGTGAAGATTAACATCTGCTTCACACGTACAATTGTTGTAATCACCGCATTTAATTCACATAATATTATTATTGTAAATCAATCCAGGAACATACCGCAAATCAAAACTTTCTGCAAAATCTCCCTCAAAGTGGAGCGTGCAGATTGTAGGAATGATTTTTCAAACACGCTCTAAGGCGCAGCTCAAAAAGGACATGACCCACAGTCGAGTCATGTCCTTATGTACCTCTAATTTGGTTTTACTGAATTTATAGCTGCAATATCATATTATCCGAGATTATAATGCTACTGCAATCTTATCCTGTAATGCTTCCGGAATCTCTTCTTTGTCAAGCGAAATACTTACAACTATTGAAATTCCATATTTCTCACCGATCTTGTCCAGCTGATCAAGTGTATCTGTAACATCAGCGTCTTCCAACTTGGAAACCTTAAGGAAGCTGTCCAGATAAATCTGCTCAAGATCGTGATCCTGAGAAATAATACCACAAATGAAACCTACGAACTCATCTGCATTCTTCAATGGATAAGAGGAACGTCGATAAGACGTACCTTATTGTTAAGCTCATACATATGTTTGGTACTCTTGTCAAGGTAAACAATGCTTCCGTTGGCTTCTTTCATTGCACCGTTTACTCTGTCTAACAGCACTTTTGTTTTGCCTTTGCCTTTCTTTCCTACGATCAGTTCAACCATGATGTTTTCCTCCTTAGACAATATGATATTAAATTTTTACCAAAAACCTTGTTTAATATGTTTCATATTATAGTATAATTTTTTCTAAATTTTCAAGAGTTTTTTAATATTTCTGTCTATTTTTTCTCAATTGTGGCTACGATTCATAAACAGACTGACTAGTTTTATATTCTGCAAAAGGGACGACATCTGCTCATAAAGCTCGTCTTTTTGTGGAGGCACCCATTACAATGGAAATGTACGGCTTTCCATAAGCATTCTGGCTCAGCAACGCCAGACAGTTGCCTGCATTGTCCGTAGTACCGGTCTTTCCACCCAGAATAGTCACATTCTTAGGAGGGGTAGCTTCTCCTGTGAGATAATGGTCTGTGGCAAGTAATGTGGTACTTGCACTGCTTCCGTCCCGCATGAGTATATTCTACGGTATAAGATCCGGACTGTGTGATCTGAGTAAACTCCGGATAATTCAAAGCTTCCTTTAGCATCAGATAGATATCATAGGGAGTGGTATAATGGTTTTTCATCCTGCAGTCCATGAGGATTGGTAAAATGAGTTCCGGTACAGCCAAGTTCTCTGGCATAACTGTTCATCATCTCCACAAACCCATCTGTAGAACCACCCACATGCTCTGCAATAGCCGCTGCTGCGTCATTACCTGAATAAACCAGCAGACAATGAAGAAGCTGATCCATAGTCACCTGGTCACCTGCCCAAAAGCCGCAAACCTGTGAACCCTCCTCCAGATTCAGATTCTCCTGTGTAATGGTTACTACATCATCCATATTTCCATATTTCAGTGCCAGCATAGCTGTCATGATCTTGGTGATACTTGCCGGGTATACCTTTTGAAGTGCCTGTTTGGAATAAAGCACCTTTCTGTCATCCAGATCCAGAAGAAGTCCTTTCTGATTTTCCCCAAAGGGAAACACCATCCATAGGAACATCTGATACGACCACACACAAGTTCTTAGCAAAACCATCAGCTCTCAGGCTGTCTAAGTCTGTAATTCCACCAGAAAACTCTCTGGAAGCTACATATGCATCCTCCAGCTTATCAAAAACAGTTCCATTTCGGAGAACATAAATTGCACCGATCCCAGTACCGCCAAGCACAACCAAAAGCAACAGTAAAAGAACAGTATTTCTGATCCTCTTTCTTCTGGAGCTTCGAAATCTTGCCTGTTTACGTCTTGAGTTCTTCTTTTTTGCGGCTGTCATAAATATTCCTCTTTCTTATCAATTTCTTTTTCTCTTAAGTTCTTTATTATAAGTACTGCTCTGCAGACCTACATTCATCACAAGCCCCATACCAATAAACAAGCTGACCAGGGAAGTCAGACCATAACTTATAAAAAGGAAGAGGCGTACCAGTATTAGGTGCCAGTCCAGTAGCAACGCAGATATTCAAAAAACTCTGTATAGCTACCACACTGCCAATTCCGCAGCAGATAATCTTCCCGGCCAGATCCTTGGCCCTAAGGCTCATCCTGATACATTCAACTGAAATCAACAGCAATAATACGACCAAAGTTGTACATCCTATAAATCCATACTCCTCTCCGGCAACTGCGAAAATAAAGTCGGTCTGGTTCTCTGCAACAAAGTTTCCGGCATTTACAGAAGAAACCTGGTCATCCCCGGTAAGCTTTTTTTTTCCAACCAGTTCTCCGGAGGCAATCGCCGTCTTCGAGTTATTCTGCTGTTCAATATCATCCGAGTATTCTTCGTTTTCCGGATACAAAAAAGACATGATACGGCTTCTCTGGTAATCCTTGAGCAGTTTCTGATCCGGCTGGACAACAATAGACAAAAATATGATCAGAAGGGGAACCGCGATCAGGATCGCACCTCCGATGATCTTGTAGCTCAGTCCTGCTATATACAGCAGAATACAGAAAATAATGGTTACCGTAATGGTATTTTTCATATCCGGTTGTGCATAAATAAGAGCCAATGGAACAGCCAGAAGGAGCACTGATTCTGCCAACACCCTGAAAGTATTGATATCATCTTCATGGTCCATAAAAAACTTGGCAAAAAACAGAATAATAATAACTTTGGAAAGCTCGGTAGGCTGAAAACGGAAAACCACCGATATCCAGCCATCTGGACGCACCTCCAGCCTCACTTCCGAACAATCGTACACCAATAAGCATAAGCAGATTAAAACCATACATGATCCACTGGAAATTCAATATCCAGGAATAATCCATTAACGATAAGATCACCAGCAACACAAGCCCCATCACAACGCCCAAAAGCTGTTTATTTCGAAGATCTGGCGATGCACTTGCTACCAGCTGCACTCAAACAGACTGATCGCAGTCAGAAGGATCACTAGTTTAAAATTGTAAAAACGTAGCTTATACTGTTTAATCATAAATTTATCTGTCCTTTTTTCGTCAACACAGGAATGTACGCCATTAAAACAGGCGGTTCCTGTGATATCTGTATTTTCACTTTAGTTTCCTCTATGGTCACATACTTCTTTACTGTATGTACCAGGTCACTTTTTAACATTTTCATCATCTGTGGAGAGCATTCTATGCGTTCTGAGATAAGAAGAAGTTTCATCCTGTCGCGAGCATATCCTGCTGAACGCCTTCTTTCATTTAAAAAGGTCTTCATGCAAAATCCTCCATTCAGAGCATTAGTTGACATAACATTATTACAAACAACCAACATGCTATTTTGCGTAACTAATTATTACCTGAATATCAATGTCTTTTAAACAGTCTTGAAAACATACCTTTCTTCTGTCTGAGTTCTGCAAAGGGAACTTCCTCTCCCATAAGCCGTTTGCAAATATTTTGGTATTCCTCCTCCGCCTGAGAATTTTTACCAGAAAGAGGCTCACCCTGATTGGTTGCTATCACAATCTGTTCGTCATCTAAAAGAGTTCCAATCAGATCTACAGCCAGAATCTCTGTCACATCATCCACAGACATCATATCTCCCCTGGCGATCATGTCAGGACGAAGACGGTTGATGATCAGATGGATATCCCGCAGATCATTTGCTTCCAAAGACCAATGATACGATCTGCATCGCGAATTGCAGATACCTCCGGGGTCGTCACTACAAGAGCTTTATCTGCACCTGCAATGGCATTCTTAAATCCCTGCTCAATTCCAGCCGGACAATCCAGCAATATATAATCAAACTCTTCTCGCAGATCATCCGTCAGTTTGATCATCTGTTCCGGTGATACGGCAGTTTTATCCTTGGTTTGCGCAGATGGCAGCAGATAGAGCTCCGGATGGCGCTTGTCTTTGATCAGAGCCTGTTTCAGACGGCAGCTTCCATTCACCACATCTACCAGATTATACACGATCCGGTTCTCCAACCCAAGCACAACATCCAGATTACGAAGACCAATATCCGTATCCACAACCACGGTTTTCTTTCCCAGCATAGCCAGACCTGTTCCGATATTGGCGACAGTTGTGGTTTTTCCTACTCCGCCTTTTCCGGAAGTAATCACAATGACTTCACCCATTTCTTCTGATTCCTCCTAAACAAAATGTTCCAAAATCCTGGTATTTTCTTATGGATATGCCTGCCGGAACACTCCCGGCAGGCATATCCAGTACTGCTGATCGGACTATGAACAGCAGCAAAATCGTTTTTAGTCATTCGATGTATCACTGGTATCTGTAGAAGCAATACCTGTGAGAATAGAATCTTTATCTGCAAGATTGTACATATATTCCTAAAAATATCATTAGCAATCAGACATGCATTACCGGAGCTATAACCATTGGCAATACGGATTGCCACCGCATACCCGGATCAGAGGCCGGCGCATAACCGATAAACAGACCATGGTTTGGATGGCGAAGATCCAGCTCTGCTGTACCGGTTTTACCTGCCACTTCTACTCCAAGACCATCAAACTGGGAATGAGTCTGGATCACACGACGCATACCATCATGGATCACATCCCAGATATTTGAAGAAATATTTACCACATCCTCGATTTCCGGCTCATACTCCTGAATCACCTCTCCCTTCGGGTCCATTACTTTGTCCAGAAGAGTCAGTTTAAATACATTCCCGGAAGTAGCCATAACAGTAGCATAACGAGCCAGTTCTGATGTAGTAAACAGGTTATTTCCCTGTCCCATATAGGATGGAACTGCTTTGGCATCGGAAACCTTCGGAGTTGCCTCTGAGAGCTCGATTCCAGTCTTCCGATCCAGACCGATCAATGAGGGATATTCCTGAAGCTTATTCAGACTCTGTACCTCGGAGAACTCATTGTCCCCAACTTTTCCCAGCTGAAAACCGATCATGTTAAAGAAATAGTTACAGGACTGCTCGATTGCTGTACGGATATCCAGACTTCCATGACCATTCTTATACCAGCAATTAATAGGCGGATCTACATAGTCAAAAGTTCCGGTACATTCAATATATGTACCTTCGTCAATAATTCCTTCTTCCATTCCTGCAATTGTTGAAAGAAGCTTTAAAGTGGAACCTGGTGCAGTGGTTTGCTGGGTCGCTTTATTGAAGAACGGACTGGACTGGTCAAGTGCCAGTTTTGCATAATAATCTGTATCCATATCATTGGTCAGACGATTATTGTCATATCCGGGATAGGAAACAAGTGCAACTACATCTCCAGTCTTTACATCTACAACCACAGCGGACGCTGAGCATGGCATTAATGCCAGCTGTGCAGGCTCTATCTCCAGAGTGTATATCTTGTTGATCATGAAATCATAAGCTCCCATTGCTCCGGAAGCCAGATTCTCATAATCATCATCATTTTGTCAAGGACTCCCTGCTCATAAAGCACCAGGCAGATTTCCTGTCCGGAAATTGTATCTTCCTGCAGCATGTATTTGTAAAGGAGCTTGGAAAATCCAGTATCTGTACTGAGATAGTCGATAATATATGCTGTCAGTGCCTGATATATTTCTTCTGAATCAAGATACTCTCCTTCCGGTGAAAAGCTGCTGATGTCGATCCAGCCCTGGCTTGTGGCATAAGTCAGGTAATCCTTCAGGCTGATGGTTTCATCTGTTGTCCAGGCCTTGTAAGTAGCATCTGATGTATCGATGGCATCTTTGGAAATAATTCCAAGCGTGTCTCTAAGAAGGTCATTACAGATGTAAGACAGATATTCCTGTGTTTCTTCATCTTCATCCTTATAGGCTGGCGGGTTTGATCCATTCAGCTTCGTGCTTATTGTATCAAAAACTCTCTGCTGCTTTTGTTGAAATTTGGCATATAAATTTTTTTCTATGTCAGAGGCATCATCATTGCTGAATTTGGTGATGTCAATCACACTGTTGGCAATCAGGGCATTATATACATCATAAATAGGAATACGGATCTGACTGGCATCTGTGACATACGTGTAATCAAAAGTCTTTGCCGCATCAATTTTCGTCAGAAGAACACCAGCCACACGCTGTTTGAGGATCTGATAGATTGCCGATTGCCAGTCAGTTTCAATAGTAAGCTGCACATCATCTCCTGCAACCGGCTCTACTTTGGTGTCCTCGTCAATTTTCAGAACCTTTCCAAGGTTATCAACAGAAACCGTCTCCTTGCCGTCTGTTCCCTGAAGGGTAAGTTCCATATACTGCTCAATTCCTGCTTTACCTACGATCGCATCATTGGAATAATCGGATTCTGTTTCCGAAGCTCTGTCAGCTCTTCGGAAGAAGCCTTACCTGTATAGCCAAGGATTGGTGCCATACTTTCATCATCAATATACTGACGGATGGAATCCTCAACCACATCAATTCCCTGCAGTCCGGTCTTATTCTCCATGATCGCAGCTACCGACTTCTCGCTGACATTGGTAGCAATGGTAACCTGCATATATTTCTTAAAGCTGTTGGTATTCAGTTCGTAGCGGATAGTTGCAATATCAAGCATTTCCTGCTTGGTCAAAGTAAGAGGCAGACCATGGGAGGTCAGTTCATCCTCTGTATAAGCACGATCACCGCTAAGAACGATAGAAAATTTCTCGGAACCAGTGAGAAACTCCATCATCTGATCCGCAGTCGCCGTCTTCTGTTCATCTTTCAAATCATCGATCAATGCCTGTCCATAAATATCAGCACGGAAACGGTTCAGGGTAAAGCCCTCAGCAACATCAAAAGCATACTCTCCATTCTTATCTACCACAATATGGAAGGAATGGGTAATATCATCTCCGTTGCTGTGAAGAATCTGAAGCACCTGATAGGCTACACCATTTAATGTAAGATTCTTCTCCCTTGTAGAAGTGTAAGTTCCATTATCCTCCAGTGTCAGAGAATAGGAAAGCACATTAGATGCAAGAATATCACCGTTTCTGTCCAGAATATTTCCGCGGGTGCTCTTGAGCACACGCTCTTTTGGTTGTCCTGGCCTGGAATTTGCTGATGTAATCCTCTCCTGAATAATCTGCAGATCAAATAATCTACGCACCAGAACAACTGACATTATCACAAATACCAAGATCAGGACTGTTGTTCGTTTTAAACTGATTTTTTTTGAAAATTCGTTTTATTTTAGTACCCAAATTGACTCACTTTCTTTCCTGGTTATGTTCATGTAGTGATAGTTTATGTAACGGAAAATCCGGTATACAATCAAGGTAATAAATACCGTGTAAAACATTTCCGGGATAATGATCCTGTACAGATAAGTCCCAAGTCCCAGTCTGCCTCTTAGGAGGAACTGCAGCCCATAAACAGACAGATTATATAAAAGATCTGCAATTGCAGTCAGAAACATAGGAACCTTCACATCATCATCGTAATAAATCCTGTGCGCATATCCACTTAAATAACCAATATACATATAGATCAAAGCATAAAATCCAAATACTGATCCAAAGAACAGATCCACAAAAAGCCCTGAAAAAATCCTGCCCAAAGGCCGCTTTTGCGCCCGCGCATAAGCCCCATGGATACACAGAAAACCAGCATCAGATTAGGAGTTACAGAGCCAATAGAAATCAGATCCATAACCGTACACTGCAGAAGAAAAACATATTACGATCGTAAGAAAATAGACAATCTTACCCTTCATCTGCGCCCTCCTGTCCGTCTGCTGCACTGCTGTCAGTACTGCCGCTACTCTCCTGACTGCTGTCGCCAGAAGTACTGTCAGAACTGCCGCTGTCAGAATTGCCTTCCACCTGCGCAGTTACGTCTACCAGATCCTGCTTATTCACAGTAATAACAAATACATCCTTCAAATGAAGGAAATCCACAGGTGTTACAATGGTTCCTGTCTTAGTCAGGTTATTGCTGTCTACCTGCACTTCGCTTACATAGCCGATAAACAATCCTTCTACAAATTTCTCACTGATATTGGAAGTGACAATACGTTCCCCGACAGTCACCTTGTTCTCCTGATCATAAAGCTGCTCAAAGCGAAGCTTTCCTTCATCAATCAGTTCCAGGTCTCCGTTTACAATACAGTTATCAGAAGTGCTTACTGTCATGGCACTGACATTGCTGCTGTCATCGATAATGGAACGTACAGTCGCCCAGGAGGAACCAACTTCTGTGACAATTCCAACAAGCCCCTTGCCTGCGATCACATTATTATCGACCCTTATCCCATCATCAGAACCTTTGTTGATCATAAAGGTATCGTACCAGTTTCCAGGATCTTTGGAAATGATAGTCGCAGCCACCTTCGGATAGTCCTCATAGGTCTGATCCAGATTGTAAAGTTCTTTCAGTCTCTGATATTCCCCCTGATCCTGGATCAGTTTGTTATTCTGTGTAGTCAGGCTGTCCAGTTCTGCTTTCAGCTCTTCATTTTCAAAAAGCAGATCCTGTTTGTCCTTGAAGCTGTCCCTGACGGAACGGACCATACTGCCGATCTTTTCAATGCTTTTTTCAAAAGGGACTATGACAATTCCCGCTGTTTCCTGCAAAGGAGCTGTGGAAATTCCTGAAGCAAATGTAGCAACAATACAGCTCAGGCAGAAAAGTGTCATAATCGCCAGCAAATGTTTACTTTTCAGATTTATGCGAAATCGAAATTTTTTCTTAAGGTTTTTCATAAAATGGCACCCCTAAAAATTTATGATTTATAACTGTTCAGTACCTTCACAGTTACTATAATTTTCTTTGTGTGATGGGCTGAGCCCATTTACGAAGTTCTCTGTCGTGGATGATCTTCTCCAGACCTTTGACAGCTGAAGTTTCGTAAAGATCTGACAGGTTAAAAGAATAGCCTGTGTAACTTGCCAGATATGTATCTATATGAGGGATTCTGGTGCTCCCTCCGGTAAGGAAAATGCCTTCTTTCGCAATGTGGTAGGATATCTGCGGCGGGATACGTTCCAGAAAAACCTTCATCTGGGCACCGATCTCATTGACACAGTTCATGATTCCCGCATTGACTACATAGGCAGAAATAACCTCTTCCCTTTGGAAGACCGGAAACACTGTCAATTCCTACAACCTTACGTGCCTGCTTATGCTGGTCTGCAAGCCGTCCCATTACCAGCTTCAGCCGCTTCCCGGTACGGGTACCGATCTGAAGATTATAACGCTTGCGTACTTCGCTGCACACGGCCTCATTCATCTGACGTCCGCCAATTGGAATCTTCTTGTTTATGATAATACGGCCTCCCGTAACAATGGAAAAATTCGTACTCTGGGCACCAATATTTACAATCATGCTTCCTGCATTGTTCTCCAGATCCACACCCATAGCTATGGCATCTGCAATAGGAGCCTCTACCATGTAAACCCTGTTCTTCCGCAGCCAATGTCCATTCGCCACCTGATAATAAGCTCTTTTTTCAATAGCAGTCATGTCCAGAGGAACTGCAAAGTACATGACAGAGCCTATTCCCAGAATTTTATCAATTTTTTTCATCATACTGTAAAGTACAATTTCCTGCAGTTCCAGATTGGCTATCATACCAAAAAGCCATCGGCGAACTTACGGAAATATCAGAGGGTGCTTTCTCAAACATTTCATACGCTTCGTTGCCCACGGCTATGATTTTGCGGCCCTTGGCCGCAATCATGTTCTTCTCAATGTAGCTTTTATTTTCGAATCATGGAATAGACCTTGACGGAACTGCTTCCAAGGTCTATTCCATATGTTTTTTCAAACAGCATATATCTGTCCCTTCATCATTACTATGCCCTGCAAAACAAATACCCGCCACTGGTTTACAGACGGCGTCAGCACTTCCGGCGGATCATTCCTCCGGCATCATTCCCTGTTCTTTAAAGCTAATGTATCTCTGGTCACCGATCACAACGTGATCCAGAAGCTTCACCCCCAAGAATCTCCCCAGACCGGTAAATACGCTCTGTAATTTTCTTATCACATTCACTGGGCGTAGGATCTCCGCTTGGATGGTTATGAACCAGGATCACACTTACAGCGTGAAACTTCAATGCTTCCATAAAAACCTCCCTTGGAGTGATCAGAGTTGAATTCACGGTTCCCCGGGAAAGCATCTGCTCACCAAGAAAATGGTTTTTTCCATCCAGCAGCATAACGATCAATACTTCCTGCTCTTCGTGCCGGAGACGTTCCATATAGTATTTTGCTATCGTGATGGGTTCGTTAAAAGAAAGTCTTGGTCTGGCAACAGCAGACGCCATCCGCTTGGAAAGCTCCCCGATACATTTCAGCTGGACGGCCTTGACTTTCCCGATTCCGTTCACCTTCATCAGATCCGGAATGGACATATGTAAAAGTCCCAGAAGTCCCGGATAGGAGGTATCTTTCGTAAGACTTAAGATTTGATTGGCGAGTACAAGAGAATTGCAGCCTTGTACACCGCTTCTCAGGATCACTGCCAGAAGCTCGCTGTCGCTGAGCACGGATGGTCCCCACTGCAGACATTTCTCATAAGGACGTGACGACTCCGGCAGTTCTCTGATGGTCTGTTTCATTTCATTCATATCTTTCACCTGCAGTTCTCCAGGACTGACAGGATACTGCTCACGCCATACCTGAAACTTACTTCGCACAGCTTTGCCAATGAACAGTAATGGGACTGTTCTTCATGCCATAATAAGCAGATACTTCTTATTCCCCGAGACACAAAGACAAATTCCCCCGCACTGTGTTTCACAATGCATACTCATTTTAGCATAAAAAGGAGAGATGTACACTCTCTCCTAAAAATTTCTGAACTTTTTAGAAACAGCTTCCGCTACTTTTTATGCCATCCATAGCAGCAGAAGTAATCCCGCCTGCATATCCAGCGCCTTCCCACAGGGGTAAATCCCCTCATAGTTTGCTTCCAGGGAATCCTTATCACGGACAATACGCACCGGAGATGATGTTCTGCTTTCCACGCCGGACAGCACTGCATCAGGACGGTCAAAGCCTTTGATTTTTTTTCCAAAGGCAAGAACACCCTCTTCTATGGAATCACCGATCTCTTTTGGAAAAATACTGCGCACATCACCTGGAACACAGGCGCCCTTGATACAAGGTTCTACATCTTTAAGTCTTGTACTCGGCTTATGCTTCTGATAATCCTCAAACAACTGTACCGGAACCTTACCATTTCCAGCTTTCCACGCTGCGCGTTCAGACTGCGCTGGAATGCTACACCGCCCAGTGGACCCTCTTCTGGAAAATCAGCCGGAGTCACCGTTACGATCAGCGCACTGTTTGCATTGCGGCTGTCCCTGGCCTGATAGCTCATACCATTTACAGCAAGCATCTCCGGTTCTGAAGAAGCGTTTACCACATAACCGCCCGGACACATACAAAAGGAATAAACACCACGGCCATTTTCACATGTGTGGGTAACTTTATAAGCAGCAGCTCCAAGTTTCTCGTTTTCCTCTTCCCCATAAATAGCCAGATTGATCATGGACTGTGGATGTTCCATACGTACACCTACTGCAAAAAGATTTTGGTTCCATATAGATTCCTTTTTTTCTCAAACATGGAAAAAGAATCTCTTGCGCTGTGTCCAACTGCCAGCACACATACCTGGGCAGGAATCCTTTTTTCCCCATTTATCTCAATTTTTTTTTTAACTGACTGTTTTCAAAAAAAAAGATCTGTCACTTTGGAACGGAACTGGAATTCGCCGCCCATTTCCTCAATTTCATGGCGAAGAGTCTCCACCACACCAACCAGCACGTCTGTACCAAGATGTGGTTTCTGCTGATAGATAATTTCCGACGGTGCACCCGCCTGCACGAAACGCTTCAGTACTTCATGATTTCTTCCTGAAGGATCTTTTACCAGAGTATTTAGTTTTCCGTCGGAAAAAGTACCAGCACCCCCTTCACCAAACTGCACATTGGAATCCGGATCCAGTACGCCATTTTTCCAGAAATTCTCGACAGTCTTCTGACGGACATGCGCTTCCTCTCCCCGTTCCAGAACCAGGGGGCGGTAACCTGCCTTCGCCAGATACCAGGCACAAAAAATTCCGGCAGGTCCGCTTCCTACAATGACTGGCGGATATTTCAGTTCCTCTTCACCAGGAGATGGAAATATGTATTCTTTTTCTTGGTTGACATAATGTTATTATTGTGAACTCTTCGAAAGATCTTGTTTTCCTGGTTTTTATCCTGCAAAGACACGTCTACTGTATAAACAAATTTCTTATCCTCTTTATGCCGGCAATCCAGTGACTGCTTCACTATTTCGTAAGTGAAGCCTTCATTTTCAGACGAAGCTCCTTACGGATCTTTTGGCTTAACTCTTCCGGGGTATGATTGATTGAAAGTTTCAGCTGGGTAATTCGAATCATGTTATTCTCCTTTTCAAACACGCTCTGACATTTACTGGCATTCACTCCTGCAACATAACCGCTGGACCAGGCCCACTGCAAATTGTAACCGCCACATTTCCCATCAATGTCCAATAGTTCTCCTGCGAAATATAGGCCTGAATTTCGTGTGGATTCCAAGGTTTGGGCGTTAACCTGCGTAGTATCAACGCCGCCTGAGCACACCTGTGCCTGTTCAAAAGACTGATAACCAGTCACTTTAAGTGGATAGCTGCTGATTGCTTCTTCCAGATCATTTGCTGACAAAAGCACTTTTGCAAGCTTATCCGGGAAAAGTCCGATCAAAAAGTCTTTTTTTTCCTTTATAGGGGCAGTTTTCCTTTCGTATTTTCAGAAAAGCTTTCAACTGTTCCCGGGAAAATTCTGGCAGAAAATTTAAAATCAGAGTCACATTTTTTCCCTGTTTCAGTGCACGGATTCCGTATCGGCTGACCTGAAACACCGGAATTCAGATACGCCATAATCAGTAAGCTGTAGTTCTCCTGTTTCCTCTGTGACTTTTTTCCCATCCACAAGCAGCGTAATTCTGCCTTCTGTGCGGACACCTGCCCAGCCGGAAAAGCCTGTATTCTTGCATTTCAGGGCAGTTAAAGCCGGGAGAGGCTCTATGAGCCTGTGTCCCAGTGCTGCGGCAAGCTCATAACCGCTGCCATCGGAACCGGAAATTGCAGAAGCTTTGGAACCATTGGAAAGAATAACTGCTTCACCCTCGTATATCCAGCCTTCTACCTGAACCTTCCAGATATCCTGTTCCTTAAAAACACGTTGTACTTTTTGGTTGGTCTTGATCTTTACCCCAAGATTCCGTGCTTCCATACACAATACCTCAGCAACGCTTGCTGCCTGTCCGCTATGCGGATAGAGATAGCCGCCATTTTTATTCACAGGATAAATTCCAAGCCGGGTAAAAAATTTCACCGTGTCTTCTACCGGAAACTGATTCAGAACTGCCTGTTCAAAGCCTGGATTTTCGCTTCGATATGCATCAGACGGCACCTGGATATTGGTAAAATTACATTTGTCGTTTCCTGTAGCGCAGATCTTTTTGCCTGGTTTTTCATTTTGTTCCAATATGGTTACAGCGGCCCCGTTTTCTGCAGCTGCAATGGCCGCCATCAGCCCGGACGCCCCGCCGCCTGTAACGATAACACGTTTTTCTCCATATAAACTCCCGTTTTTTACATCTGTTTTAAAGAACTTATGATAACGGTTCAGCGCCTCCCTGTTACACGCCTGGCGTTGCACGAAAATTCATGTTTTCATGATTTCACTGTAATTTTACCAAATCCTGCTCCACAAGTTTCTGCAAGGACATCATAACACCAAGTTTTGCATGCTCCCAGGTGAGTCCTCCCTGGAAATATACGGCATATGGCTCTTTCACAGGTCCATCTGCGGAAAGCTCAATAGAAGAGCCCTGTACAAATGCGCCAGCCGCCATAATGACCTGGCTGTCATAACCTGGCATATCCCATGGCTCCGGATCCACATAACTGTCAACCGGAGCTGCTGCCTGAATACCCTTACAGAACGCGATCAGACGCTCCGGACTTTTTAAAGTCACTGCCTGAATAATATCCTGCCTTGGCTCTGTGGAATTTGGAACCACGTCAAATCCAAGTTTCTCGTAAATGTTCGCTGCAAACACAGCTCCCTTTAACGCTCCTTTGGTGACCATTGGTGCAAGGGAAAAAATCCCTGATAGAGAGAACGGTTTACACCAAGTGAAGCTCCCACCTCAGCACCAAGTCCCGGACAGGTCATACGGTAAGAAGCATTTTCCACGCACTCTTTGGTTCCCGCAATGTAACCGCCAATTGGAGCAAGTCCGCCGCCCGGGTTTTTGATCAGGGAACCAACCACCATATCTGCACCAACATCACTGGGCTCAATCGTGTCAACAAATTCGCCGTAGCAATTGTCTACCATACAGATCACATCAGGCTTAATGCTCTTTACAAGTGCGATCAGCTCGCCAATCTGCTTTACTGAAGAAAGAGGGGCGTGTCATATAGCCTTTGGAACGCTGAATCTCAACCAGTTTTGTCTTCTCATTGACTGCTTTTCTGATGTTTTCATAATCAAAGGTTCCATCCTCAAGAAGATCCACTTGACGATATTTTACGCCATATTCCGCAAGGGAACCATTGGACGGGCGGATACCGATCACCTCTTCAAGAGTATCATATGGCTTTCCGGCTGGTGCCAGCATTTCATCGCCTGGACGCAGGTTTCCAAAAAGAGCAATGGCCAGGGCATGTGTTCCACACGCAATCTGCGGGCGTACCAGGCAGGCTTCTGTGTGGAAGGTATCGGCATAAACCTTTTCAGAGTATCACGGCCGTAATCGTTGTAGCCGTAACCGGAAGAAGAACCGAAACACTCCTCGCTGACACGGTTTTTTTTCTGCATAGCCAGAAGCACCTTCATCTGGTTATATTCTGCTGTTTTGTCAAACTTTTCAAAACGCTCCTTTAAGGATTCCTCTATTTCATGGCAAAAATCGTAAACCTGGGAAGAAATTCCCAGCTGCTCGTATAATTCTTTCATAATAATTTTTCCGTCTGTCTGACGGTATTCCTCCATTTTTTTTGTTTTTCAAAGCGGGCGATTCCCCCCTGTGGAAAATCTGATTATTGAAATAACTACTCTCAGTTATTCCTTTTTCACGGCAAACGCTCTGCATATACTCCAGCATTTTATCCTCGTTATATCCGAACTCATCTTTATTCACCCACACTGTTTCCGGTTCTCTGTGGAACCAGGTGAGCTGGCGTTTGGCAAAGTGCCGGGTGTCGCGCTTCAAGATCCGCACAGCCTCTTCCAGCGGCATTTCTCCATCCAGATATGCAAGGATTTCTTTGTATCCAAGGCCTTGCATGGAAACCATACCTCTATGACAGCCCATGTCCTTCAGCTTCTGGACTTCTGCCACAAGACCGCTGGTCATCATTTCATCCACCCGCTTATCAATCCGTTTATAAAGAAGTTCCCTTGGTACATTCAGCACAAAATATGCCAGATTATAGGGGCTGGTTCGTTCCTGCTGCTCCTCATTGTGTGCGGAAATAGGGCTATGGTTCTGATGATAAAATTCCAGTGCGCGGATTACACGCTTCGTGTTGTTTTCGTGGATCACTTCGGCGCTTTTGGGATCCACCTCTGCCAGCATCTGATGAAGATATGCAGGACCTTTTCCTGGACAATCGCCTCCAGATCGGCCCGGTATCCATCGTCCTGCTCAGCCTGGGTAAAATCAATATCTCTGGTCACCGCCTGAATATAAAAGCCGGTTCCCCCCACCAGAATGGGAATATGTCCCCTGGTGTAAATCTTTTCCATGGCATCCTTTGCCATCTGTTGGAAACGTACAATGTGAAATTCTTCCTCTGGCATCAGCTCATCCACCAGGTAATGGGGAACTCCCTGCATTTCTTCTGGCATGATCTTCGCAGAGCCAATATCCATATATTTATAAACCTGCATGGAATCTGCAGATATGATCTCGCCGCCAATGGCTTTTGCCAGAGAAATAGACAGCCTGGTTTTTCCAACTGCAGTAGGACCGGTAAGGACAATAAGAGGTTTTTTCATAATCTCTCCTGTTTATACAATTCGCTTAAATTTCTTTTCAATTTCTGTCTTTGTCATCGCAATGATAGTGGGACGGCCATGAGGACAATTATATGGATTGTCCAGAGTAAGAAGCTCGTCGATCAGCTTATCTGCCTCCAGAGCAGACATCTGATGATTTCCTTTGACAGCAGATTTGCATGCCATTGTGGCAAGTCTTGCTGTGAAAAGGTCAAAAGCATCCTTTGCACCTTCTCCTCCCAGATTGTCAAGCATTTCCAGAAAGAGTTCTTCTTCATGGAATCCGTACAAATTTGTCGGAACTGCACTGATACAGTATTCCCTTCCACCAAAGGGTTCAATCTCAAAACCGTATTTCCTGAAATATTCTTCGTTGGCTTTTAATTTCGCCTGTTCATCCATGTTCAAGGTCACCACAAGCGGAGGATTCAGATATTGCGATTCAATGGACTGTTCTTTAAAACGTTTTACAAAGCGCTCATAATTTACCTTTTCGTGAGCTGCATGCTGGTCGATAATGTAAAACTGGTTTTCAAATTCCACCAGCCAGTAGGTGTCAAACAACTGGCCAATCAGCTTATGGCGGCTTCGGGATTCTGGTGCCAGAAGTTTCTCCTGAAAAAAGCTCAAGCTGCTTTCCCCAACGGATGGATATTCTGTACCTGGATCACTCTGCTCAGGCTCAGATTTATCTGGTATCTCATAGTTTTCGGATACAGCAGTCTCTGCCTGATTATCGGCGTCATTCATTCTCTCAGCCGATATGTTATCTTCTGCCGCTTTTTCATCTGCACTTTTATCCGCTTTTTCTTCTGCTTTTTCATCCGCTCTTTTATCTGCCTCCGCAGCCTCTTTTTTAAAGTTCCTGCAAAAGAGCTTCCTCTTCCTTGCTAAATGGCTTCGCCTGATAAATTGCCTGCTCACGAAGCACACTGCTGGCCTGACAGCCAGAGCTGTTTACAAGGCTTCCAGATGAATTTATTTTTCCAGTTGGAGCTGTTTTTCAGTTAGAGCTGTTTTTCCAGTTAGAACTGTTTTTTCAGCAGCCTGTGAATAGCAGCTTTCATTATTCCCTGCGCTGCTTCGACCAGCTTTTTCAGCAGCACCTTCACAATGAAGTTCCGTCCTGCGACTTTTCTCAAATGGCTCCGGAACTGCTCCGCGGCTTACTGCTGCCACCTTTGATTCCCGCTCCTCTTTTCCCACTGGAACAACCGGTATCAGTTCTCTGTGAAGAAGCGCATTGTGAACAGCCTCGTAAATGGCATCATACACCTCCGCCCCTCTTGCAAAACGAACCTCCAGTTTCCGGGGATGAACATTTACATCCAGATCATTTCCTGTCATCTGGATCTGCAATGACACAAAAGGAAATTTATGCTGCATGACAAAGCCCTTATATGCATCCTCAATGGCCTTCGTAATAATATTGTTTTTCACAAATCTGCCATTTACATAGTAGTTCTCAAAGCTTCGGTTTCCTCTGGAAACCTCCGGTTTGCCGGCGTATCCCTCAATTTTCATAAAATCATTTTCGTAGGAGACTTCCAGAAGTGCTTTCGCCATATCCCGGCCATATATATTATAGATCACATCTTTCACACTGTAGTTCCCGGATGTATGAAGCTTCACCTGCTTATTCTGGATATATTTAAAAGAAATCTCCGGATGGGAAAGAGCAAGCTGTTCCATCATAGTTCCAATATAATTTGCTTCTGAAGAATCAGATTTCAGGAACTTGCTCCGGGCCGGTGTGTTGTAAAAAAGATTCCGAACCAGGAAAGTAGTTCCATCTGGAGCTCCCATTTCCTCAAGGCTTTGTTCTACGCCGCCTTCGATCACATAACGCACGCCGCTGATAGCAGAAGGAGTTTTTGTGATCAGCTCCACCTGGGAAACTGCGGCAATACTGGATAAAGCCTCACCACGAAATCCCAGTGAGGCTATGTTTTCCAGATCTTCTACTTTTTTTTCAATTTTGCTGGTAGCATGACTTAAGAATGCCGTAGGTACCTGAGCAGCCTCGATTCCCCCTCCGTTGTCCGTAATACGGATCAGCTTCTTTCCTCCATCTGTAATCTCTACTGTTACAGCAGTAGCACCAGCATCAATGGCATTTTCTACAAGCTCCTTTACAACAGAAGAAGGGCGCTCTACCACCTCACCTGCTGCAATTTTTATCAATGGTATGTTTATCTAAAACTGCTATTTTTCTCAAGTTTTTTCTCTCCATATAAAAGCAGGTTGACCGCTTCGGTTCATCAATACGGACATGTCGCCTGCCGGTGACAGCACCATATATGAAAGTCAGCTGTCAGTTACCATCTGTTCTTTATCTTATTCTGAAGATTGTATAACGTATTTAAGGCTTCCATGGGAGTCAGATTTCCAATGTCAATGCCTTTTAATTCTTCAATAATGTCATTGTCTTGTACAAACTCTTATCTGCGCCGCCTTTTACAATCTTGCGGAGAAAAACAATATCGTCACCTTTTTCCTTAACTGCAATGCAGTAGTTGGTAACGCCAGATAGTTTTCCTTCCAGTTCAGTCAGTTCATGATAATGTGTGGCAAATAATGTCTTGGCTCCACAAAGCTTTGTATTACTGATATGTTCGATCACTGCCCAGGCAATGGAAAGACCATCAAAGGTACTGGTTCCACGGCCGATCTCATCCAGGATCAGAAGGCTCTTGGCAGTGGCATTTCTAAGGATATTGGCAACCTCAGTCATTTCTACCATGAAAGTACTCTGTCCGCTGGCAAGGTCATCTGATGCACCTACACGAGTAAAGATTCTGTCCACAATTCCAATTACAGCTTTATCTGCCGGAACAAAGCTTCCAATCTGCGCCATAAGTACGATCAACGCAGTCTGACGCATGTATGTAGATTTACCTGCCATATTGGGGCCTGTAATAATGGAAATTCTTTTTTTTTAGTATTGTCAAGGTATGTATCGTTGGCAATGAACATATCATTATCGATCATCTGCTCTACAACCGGATGACGGCCACCTTTGATATCTATAATTCCGCCTTCATTTACCTTCGGGCGTACATAATGATTGCGCTCAGCAACAAGCGCCAGGGATGCAAACACATCCAGACCTGCAATTGCCTTGGCTGTACGCTGGATTCTTATCACTTCCTGGCCAACTTTATCACGGACATTGGAAAACAGCTCGTATTCCAGGGCATAAAGTTTATCTTCAGCGCCAAGGATCATATTTTCAAGGTTTTTCAACTCCTCGGTAATATAACGTTCTGCATTTGCAAGAGTCTGTTTACGGATGTAGTTCTCCGGCACCAGTTCTTTAAACGTATTGGTTACCTCAAGGGCATAGCCGAATACACGGTTATATTTGATCTTCAGGGATTTGATTCCGGTACGCTCACGTTCCTTTGTTTCCAGCTCTGTAAGCCATTTTTTCCATCTGTTCGGGCACTGCGGAATTTATCCACATCTTCGTTAAAGCCTTCACGAATAATGCCTCCATCCTTCTGGGCAAGGGGCGGTTCATCTACAATGGCGTGCTTGATCAGATCTGTAATATCTTCAAGACTGTCCATGTCCTCGTAGATTTCTTTTCAGAATCGGTGCCTGAAAGTCCTTGAGAACCTGTTTAATATAAGGAATCATTTCCAGAGAGGACGCAAATGCTACCATATCTCTTGGATTTGCAGACTTAAAGCTGATGCGGCTGACCAGACGCTCCAAGTCATACACTGGATTGAGATATTCCCGGATCTCATCGCGGAGCATCGGTTTCTCATTCAGCTCTTCAAGAGCTTCCAGTCTGCGATTGATCTCTTCTGCATCGATCAGTGGCTGTTCCACAAAGGAGCGAAGAGTACGGGCACCCATGGCTGTTTTTAGTCTTATCCAGTACCCAGAGAAGAGAACCTCTTTTTCTGCTTTTCACGGAGGGTCTCCACCAACTCCAGATTTCGTCGGCTGGAGCTGTCAATCAGCATATAACGCTCTGCCGTATAAGGACGGATGGTAGTCATCTGAGAAAGTGCAGTCTTCTGCGTTTCCTTAAGATACAAAAACAGCGCTCCGGCAGCTATGATTCCACTGTCATAATCGCTGATTCCAAGGCCTTCCAGATTGGTTACGTGAAAATGTTCCCCTTAATTCTTTTCTGCAGGTATCATCATCGAAATACCAGGCATCCAGGGAAAAAATACAAATTCCAAGACGTTCTTTCAAATCGTCTGTGTCAACCCCACTCATAAAAAAAGGAATCATTACATATGATTTCAGCCGGACTGAATTTGTTGATCTCATCAACCAGTTTCTGGCTATTTGGTACTTCTGTAAGGAAACAGTCACCTGTGGTAATATCCGCTATTGCACAACCAAAGCGGTCTGCTATGGAGACAATTGACATCAGATAATTGTTCTTTGACTCATCCAAAGAAGTTGCATCTAAAGTAGTTCCGGGAGTAACCACACGGATAACAGCACGCTTTACAAGTCCTTTTGCTTTTTTCGGATCCTCTACCTGTTCGCAGATTGCAACTTTATGTCCCCGTTCAATAAGACGGTTAATATAGGTATCAGCTGCATGAAAGGGAATTCCACACATAGGAGCACGTTCTTCCAGACCGCAGTCTTTACCGGTGAGCGTCAGTTCCAGCTCCTTGGATACCAGAAGTGCATCATCAAAAAACATCTCGTAGAAATCCCCCGAGACGATAAAATAGAATGCAGTCTTTTATATTGTTCTCTTTGTCTTGCAGTATTCCTGCATCATGGGCGACAGTTTCATGGTTTGCGCTGAATCCCTTAATTTATGCGGGTTTGAAGCACCTGAAATAGTAGTTTGACCCCCATTTGACCCCCGGTTAGTATTTTGTATGTTATCAGTAGTATTCTTCATAATTTTCCTTTATTCTTTTCTGGCACCGCCGGAACTTTTCCCTCATCGTATTTTGCAGCAAATTTTCTAAATTCATCTGCCACATAATCCTGTTCAGATGTGTATAATAGTTCGTCATATTTACGCTTGTATGTCCCACAATCTTACTCACCGTAAATGGAGACATATTAGACTCATTCAGTTTGGTGACGAACGTATGCCGAAATTTATGGGGATATACCTCATAAAGACGAGGTTCCCTATTTTCTTTTTTCAGCTAATTCGATCTCTTTTTTTTTTCAATTATGCTTATAATACGTGAACATTCCGCGTTTGCATATTGAGGAAGAAAAACCCCTCCTGGTTGTGTTGTGAATACAAGATCCGGAAAATCTTTGAGGAAAGGATTTTCCTTTCCCCATGATGATCCGCTTTTTTTCTTTATCCGCAATCTGCTTTTTCTCCCAAGAGTGAAATGCCAATTCAACACCCTCTGTCATAGGAATCCAACGATAACTTGCCTTTTTCTTAGGCGTCGTTATCTGATTAACTGACTCTGGTTTTTCTAATCGATTTTTTCCTTCATCAAAATAAATCGTCGTTCTATTCAGTGTTTTATATACACGAATTCGATGACATTCAAAATCAATATCAGACCAGCAAAGTGCTGTAATTTCGCCAATACGCATTCCAGTATTCAAAATAATATAAAATAGTTCATAATATCTCGTGTTTTTTGCTGCATCAAGAAATGTTTTAATTTCCTCTGGTTGAAGTATTTTGCTTTCATCCTCCAATATTGGATCAACTGTTACTTTTTCGGATTTTTCTATTGCAATCCCTTTACAGGGATTCATTGGAATCATTTGATTATCTACCGCACTTTGAAGTAATTGCTTTACAATTGATAAAGTATGGACAACTGATGATTCCGCATAGCCATCGTTTTGCATTCCTTCAACCATATTGTAGATATGAGAAGGTGTGAGGCAATCAAGCCTCACAGCGCCAATAAAATCTGCACCCCGCTCAAATCCATCTACATATCCACGAACCGTATTAGCTTTAATTCGCCCAATTTTGTAAAGTTTCATCCATACATCAAACCATTCAGAAACTTTATATTTTTTCGCTTTATCATTATAACCCAGAATGTATTTTGCTTTTTTCCAGATCACGTTTTTTCTTTAGTTTTGCCAAATTTCTATCATATAAATATTTGGGTTTCGGGGAACCTGGTATATAATATTTGGCTTGATAACGTCCGTCCTTCCTTTGCGAAAGTCCACTTCCTAATTCTTTTGCCTTTCAAAGATTTTCCCATACTGTATTCATCCTTTCCAGGCCAGATTTCAAGTACATCAGAATATTAACACGTTCTTAAAAAATATTCAAGTGTCCTGTTCCTCCAACCAGTGTTCGAATTTTTTCTGTGTACAAGTGTTCTGCGCCCAATTCGGACGCAGAAATCATTTTCAGCCATTATAGTACGAACTGTTTTTTTCAGATAACCCAGTTAATTCACAGGTTTCTTTTTACTGAAAGAAGAAGTTTCCCATTTTCCTCCTTTATATCGTTCTTTTTTCTCATACCTACATTTCCTTTCACATATCAAATTCAACTACTACAATGTACCATACTCCCGTAATGCCAATATTTTTTTCTATTGCTTCCTGTCTTGTTATGCCTTCTCTTTTGGCTTTTATTGCAATATACTCTTGCGCTACACCATATGCTTTACAGCAAGCCACAAAGCTTTCTGTACACTTCTCCATGGAAATGGAATTCTTTTTTCTATCCGCGCTTGATAAGTAGCAATAACAGCCTCTTCAAAAGAACAGCTAGTATCTCTCATGCGCTTAAGTACCAATTTTTTTTGTATTTTTAAATCATCATAGCAACTGGTTTTAGAAGGATATTCTTTTCCCATTATAACGACTTTTTTAGGGACTCCCGGTTCAAAATTCGTCTGTCTTTTAAATTGCTTTTCTTTTGCTTTCCGATCCTTTCTTTTTTAAAAAGTATTCCACAGCTTCTTCGGCAGAAACCATTTTTTCTACCATTCTTCTATAAACATCCTTATACCGTATCCCCTGTTCTTCACAGCACTGGCGAAGATCATTATAAAATTGATCACCGACTTTCAGTGCCACATTTTGAAACACTTCTTCTCTTTTGGCATAATAATCGGCAGCTTCCGTAATCGAGCATTCATTGCGAAGTGCATATCCATAAAGAGTTCCTTCTCGGATTCGCAGATCAGAACATAATTCCTTTATATTTTCATAGCATTTACCATTTTCCAATGTTATGTTTTCAATATCTCCGGTGCCAAAAAGCCTTTCTTTTTTTTTGCTTTAGGTTTTGTAACGTTTCCTGCACACTGCAATCACTGTTCATAATTTTGCCAAAACTCGTCTATATGGAAATTTCAACATCCTACAACATTCATGCAGATCCGCATATTTTACTCCATCAAATTCTATAACATCTGTTCCTAGTTTTTTGCTTAACTTCCAAGCAGTGTTTGATGGCTTCCTCTTTTGAACAATTATATCTTGAAGAATAATTGTAAACATCATAATACTTTATTCCGTACTGTCTGCACTGTTCTGCAATGGACTTATGGCAAATGGTGCTATCATAATCATTTTTTTCTTCTTACAGGATGCTGTATGAGGTAATAGTTAAGAGCTTCAGCTAATGAAATATCCTCTGCAATACATTTTTTGGCGTACTTTGTCTGCTTCTAAATTGTAATTCCAACAGCACTTCACAAATGAATCGTATTTTTTTCCTTTGTAAAAAAAAAGGAGAAGGATTATATACTTTTTGATTTCCGGCCCTGTTTTCAGCTTTTTCAAACAATAATTTAGTGCTACAGTTTTTGATCTTCCTGTTTCTCTCATACAACGTCTCACAGTGCATTCAGGTATTCCCAGCTCTTTACAACACTCACGAAATGATGCATAATTTTTGCCTTTATACTTGAAGCGCAAAAGATTTGTATGATTAATTGAGCGCTCAAGAGCTTCCTGAACTGTATACCCGCATTGATACTGTAATTGCTGAACGCTATATTTGTTTATTTTATAAAAATCGCAACAGGTATCTAAGCTAAGCCATTTCCTATTACGAAAAACAAACTCCTTTTTCTGTTTATTCTCTAACATCTGGCTTATAGCTTCCTCAAACGTACAGTTATAGTCGTGTGCATGCTGCAATACTCCCAAATATCTTAATCCAAGTTTTTCGCAGCAATTCTTTTTTTCCCGAATATGTAACACCATCATATTCATAACTAAATTGTTCCCAATATTTCGATTTTCGTTTCGGTTTATGCATTTGAACATGATCCTTTCCTTGATTCCAAATTGACACAAAACAGGCAATATTCCCCCTTTCGTTATTTTATTCACGGCATTAGCAGAAGTAATATAAAAAAACACCCTAAAACCATTATCCTTATGATTTTTAGGGTGTACTAATCACACTATATTAAGCTCTTAACATCTTGATCTCCATCAAGATAAAATATCTGCAGTATCTGCTGCCAAATGCCATTTTTATTATACCATCCAACAATTTTGTGTCAATTCCACTATAGTTTCATATCTGTAGTATTTTAATTCCACCATTCTAATTCTTTACAAACCATTTTCTTCTGTACCTCATTGCAAAGAGTTCCAAACGATTGCGCATTTCTTCATGACAATTATGTGAGCGAAACTCTCCATGGATCTCTACAAATTGCTCCGTATAATCCTGTGTTATATCCACCAGCCAATCAGATACCACCACTGGGATCCAATCCACATTTTCGCGAAACCTTTTTACAACGATTTCCATTTTATAGAATTTTTCACTACCATATTGATAACAAAGCTTAAATTCCGTTGCAATCCTCCCTGTCAGGGTAACTTGATTATTTCCATTTTTCATAGTATCTTTATCATCTTTCTTTTGTTTTCTGGTTTATGCTGCATTTTCCATCAAATCCTCTTCCAGAATATCCGCAAGCAGCTTTCCAGTAAAGCCAAATCCGTTCACCTTTACTTTCTTTTTCCCGCAGATCCTCAATTTCTCTCTTTCGAAGATCACGGCTTTTTATCGAAAGCATCTTATCTTCCTTATTTAGTTTACGCGAAAGCTGTTTCTGCCAACGCAATAAAAATTTCTCGGCCTGCTTAATATCCGGGTTCTGCCTGTTAAAATATGTCCGTTTCTGGCGTACTGTCCCATCTGGTTCCACTTCCAATGTATAATATGGCTTTTGGGGTGCATTCTTTTTTCTCAGGAACAAAAGATAAGACTCCTGTTTTACCATACGCGCAAAATAAGTATCTTTTCCGATGATGCAGTGCTGCAGTTCTTCTCCTTCTTCCAGAATATCCTTGATTTTTCCGCGGTGCCACAATTTGGAAAGTATGATCGCTATATTCATATTTTCTCAGGTTCTCACAGACGTTTTCTATACCAGGAAATTTTTCTGCAATCTCTTCGGCTTTTATATCCATTTTCTTCTCTATCATCAATTGAACCAGTTCGTTATGCCGTTTTTCCAGTTTTCTCACACGGTATATAATTGGATCCTTCACGTCCATACCAAGCTTTAACGCCATGTCAAGATAGTCTTGCCAGGTACCAATAAGCTCCTTTGGCTTTTTTTTTCGCTTTCTTTTGCCTGTTTTTCCAAATAATTTTTTATCTGTTCCGGGCTCATCCGATCCAGTACAAACAAAAGGTCTTCCGGACAGATCTGCCATTTCGAGAACCAGGCAATCACGTTATCTTTTTATCACTTTTTCAAATCCCTTTTCATAAGTCAACCATTGCAGAAATACTTTTTCCACCATGATTATTGCGAAGGCGGTTCAGGCGGAACTTATCAATCCCAAGAGCATGTCCAAGCGAATCTGCTTCCTTATAAAAAACAGAAGTATTGTTTTCTATGATTTCCTTTGCAAGCTCATTCAGCCCGGCTTTTTATCAGCTGCTCCAGATAAGGATATTGCTTTAACCGATGAAAATAGGCTACCGGCTCTACTGTTTCACTTTTTCTGACCAGCTCATGGAATCCGCTTCTTTTAAGCTGATTATTTTTTATTCCATGGAGTGACTTTTTTGTAGATATGCCCCGGATAGCGGGGTTCATATCCCCTAATTCCCCCAGCAATAAGGGTTGTATGTATTCAATGACCCATGGATCCATCTGTTCTCTTCTGTCCCATGATAATAACCCCAGTAAAATTTTTCTTTTTCGTTAAGGTCTTTATCAAATACATATCGTCGCAGCTCTCTCCAGTTATAAACTGGTTTTGTATAAAGCAACCATGTCATATTTCACATCTGCCCTGAATTCACGAATAACAAAATTATCACCACACGTCTGCAAAGATATGCAGTTTCTTCTTTTGACTTTACCATGCGCTGTCTTCCAACTGCCTTATATTGGATCTTATGCCTGCAGTTAGGACATTTTTTCCCATCCTGTTGTGTTTTACGCCATTCACCACCACATTCTTTTCACACCATGTACAGTAGCCTGTGATATTTTTTCTTCCGGGAGTATTCATAAAAAATGTAATTCTGTGTAATTCCCACTCTTTTCAGCCATTTCTCCCAGTCCTTCGGAGTTTCCCTGACGTATTTCATAACCTGGTCCCAGGCGGTTGTTCGTTTTAAATGTTTCTGTATCTTTTGCCTTTCCCGTACCTGTTCTTCAAAATGAAAAAGGCCATAACATACATTATCTTTTTTTATATTCCTCACCCAGGGTTTTCCATATTTGACTGCGGCTGTTTAGATCACACCAGGTATGATCTCCTTTACCCCCTTTAGGCAGTTCAATTTTATCCAGCATTTTATTGGTCGATTTCTTCAGCCGGTAATCATACCCTATGAAGCAGTCATGTTGCCTTATCAATGAACAGGGTATATAAAGGCCTTCTTCCTCCTGCGGTCAAAATATCTGTAACAAAAAACCAATTTTTAAGATATTTTCGTCCATTTCTGCCTGAATGAACAAACCAATTGGATATTCCATTCTCTCATAAGCCATATTTCCGATAGCTGGAATATCACTTTCTGCCGCCAGAACCATCTCCTCCGATGGTTCCAATACCTTCATTTTTTAAGCTTTCGTTTTCCATTTCATTCATCCCTTCTGAAGTTATTTTATAAATCTAAGGTTAACTGCTCAGCCTCATCCTTATGCTCATTTGCCGTAACCCACTCCTGTTGCAAAGCTTCAATCTGTTCGGCAGAAAGTCTCTTCTTCATAAATCTTTTGTTCTGTATCATTCAGAGACTCCCAGCCCTTTTGCACAATCTTTCTTTTTTGTCTGCTCCAAGCGTTTCTCTTTTCGTTTCTGTTTCCACTTCTTCTTCGCTTTCGCAAAGTCTGCTTCATAGCCAATGTATATTCCGGCTTTTTTATCCTCAGTATCCTGTGCCTTATCTCGCGTCAATCGCGTAGCAACTCTAATGTTCAAAATTTCCACCTTCAAATCCGGATCATACAACGCCTGCATAGAATAGCCATTGAACCATTCTTTTCTAAAAATATCCTCCCGGTTTCTTTTTGCAATTTCCTCACAGATATCGACCGAAACCTTGCTTTGCAAAAATTTCTTTCCCCTTGTGATCGTCACTACAGGTTCACCAGCAAAAAAGGTATCGTCTTTTCGGATTGTAGATACCTTTACATCATAGTAGATATTCCCTGTCTTTTCGGAAAGAGGTCTGCCCCGCAGCGTACAGTAATCTCCTGGACCGCATCTGCACTTCATCGGATCATACTGCAGGCTCCATTTCTGCTTGTCGTAGTTATAGAACATGTGCAGCTTACAAATTCGGTTTTTATGCTGTTCCTTAAATTTTTGAAACAATTCATTCTGTTCACAATTTTTCTTATGCCATGGACACCGAAAAACGACATTATCATTTTCAAAGCAGAATGTTTTCTCCAGGTAATCTATATCGTTAATACATTTTTCCCAACTCACGTATAGACCACAGCCAGACATAAATGCTTTCTTTTCCAGATAATCTTTGGTATATATAAAACCGCCGCATGAATTTTCAAGTGGTGACTTTCCCAGCCTTCCGTTTCCGATTCGAACATAGTCCGAATAGTGTTCCGCCGTATATCCTTGAAGAAGCAGCTCCTGTGTCAACAAATTGTATTCGTATCCCTCGGACATTTTCTTCTCCTCTTAACAAAAGATACGGCAG
>VOFI01001515.1_pt1 | contig 82001 bp, 83 predicted proteins | sample 5384131 | NCBI WGS metagenome assembly VOFI01 (sample SAMN12384728, study PRJNA508395) | human gut metagenome | isolation source: healthy gut H | host: Homo sapiens
GATCGTCGCCTTGGTGGGCCATTACCTCACCAACTAGCTAATCGGACGCGAGGCCATCTCAAAGCGGATTGCTCCTTTTCCCTCTACCCGATGCCGGGTCGTGGGCTTATGCGGTATTAGCAGTCGTTTCCAACTGTTGTCCCCCCTCTTTGAGGCAGGTTCCTCACGCGTTACTCGCGCGCCGCCAGCGTTCGTCCTGAGCCAGGATCAAACTCTTTATAAATGATATTTATCACTTAAAAGTGTTAAATCTTGTTTCGCTCAGTACGCAATCGCTTGCGTCCTGTGTGAATTACTTTTGTTTGGAATTGTTTACCGTGTTTTTCCAACACGAAAATAGGTTCCGTTACAAGTTCTTTCGATATTGTTCAATTTTCAAGGTCCTGTGCGCCGCAGCCTTGCGGCTGACGACTTGATTATTTTACCACAGAAGTGGTTTTTTGTCAAGCACTTTTTTTGAGAAGCTTTTGAACTTTTCTGAACTTGGAGCGCTTCAGGTTTCTCGGTATCAGCCGGAACTTTTCAGCGTCTATTGGTTCTTTTCAAGGGCTTCCTGCTGAGCTTTCAGAAGTCATTCTTTTGTCTCAGCGCTTGGCGCTCAAGTATAATACCACACCCCGGGACAGTTGTCAACACTTTTTGACATCTTTTTTGAAAGAAAATTGAGTTTGCTTCACTTATATTGTACTCACCCCCTCTTCTCCATGTAAAAAGGCCGTCCATGCATTGCACAGACGGCCTTTGTTCTATATATAAATACTTATATAATATGCTTTTAGCGGATTTCGATACCCAGCTTGAACTTCAGGTTGCCGAGGATCTTCTTGACCACGCGCTCCACTTCCTCAGTGGAAACTTCCTTTTTCGTATCGGACAGAGACAGGGTGAAGGCCATGCTCTTCTTGCCCTCGCCCAGGTTTGCGCCGTGGTAGATATCGAACAGCTTGATCTCACCCACCAGAGGGCTGGCCTTCTTGATGGTCTCCTCGATCTCGCCGCAGGATACAGCCTCGCCGCAGACTAGAGCCAAGTCGCGCTTAACAGGTGCATAAGGGCTGAGAGGCTTATAGCGCAGCTCGCCCTCTACGCAGGACATCAGAGCCTCGTAGTCCAGCTCACCCAGATAGATGTTCTGGCTGTCCTTCTGGTCCTTGGCGATCTCCAGCTCTGCGTTGATCTCGTTGGCCAGCTTGCCGAACACGCCCAGACGCTTACCGTTGCAGTACACGGCGGCGCTGATGCCGGGGTGCAGCCATGCGGCGGTCTCGCGCTGATAATCAAAGGTCAGGCCAAAACCGGCTGCCAGTGCTTCCAGCGCGCCCTTGACGGTGAAGAAGTCCTCCTCGGGGCCAAAGGCACCAATGCAGAGGGTCTGACGTTCATGGGGATGCTCGCTGATGGGCAGTTCCTTGGCCAGATAGACGGGAGCCATCTCGAACAGGCGGCCCTCGGCGTTGCCCTTCTTGAGGTTGTCCACGATGACGTTCAGCATGGACGGGGTCAGCAGGGTGCGCATGATGGACAGGTTCTCGCTGATGGGGTTCAGGATGCGGATGGCCTTGCGGGCAGCATCCTCAGCGGGGATGTGCAGCATATCCAGCTCCGCGTTGGAGTAGAAGGCCAGGGTGGAGGCCTCATAGAAGCCCTGTGCAGCCAGCAGGCGCTTGGTCTTGAGCTGCTGCTTCTGCGCGTAGTTCAGGCCGCCGTTGGTGACAGAGGCAGTGTTCAGGAAGGTGGGGTTGATGTGGTCATAGCCGTACTCACGGATGACCTCCTCCGCCAGATCGGGGAAGCTCTCCACATCCTCACGGTAGAGGGGAGCAGACACATCCCAGCTGCCGTCAGCCTGCACATCCACAGTGAACTCCAGGCGCTGCAGGATATCGATCATGGTCTGATCGGGCACGGTGATGCCCAGCACGCCGCAGATCTTAGCCGGGGTGGTAACGATGTGCTTGCGCTCCAGCGGACGGCCATCGGTCAGGTCGTATTCCAGCGTGGTGATATCGCCGCAGTCCAGCTCCTGGATCAGGTGCAGAGCGCGTGCCAGACCCAGCTGCGGAGAATAGCGATCCACGCCCTTCTCGTAGCGGGCAGAGGAATCGCTGTTCTGACCCAGTGCACGGCTGGTCTTACGCACGCAGTCGCGGGCGAAGGTGGCGCACTCGAACAGCAGGCTGGTGGTGTTCTCATCCATGCCGGAGTTGGCACCGCCCATGATGCCGGCAAGTGCCACCGGCTTTTCGGCATCACAGATGACCAGATTGTTGGGGTTCAGGGTGAACTCCTTCTCGTCCAGCGTGACGATCTTTTCGCCCTCGTGGGCACGGCGCACATCAATGGTGCGGCCGGCGACCTTGTTCAGGTCAAAGGCGTGCATTGGCTGGCCCATTTCCAGCAGGGTGTGGTTGGTGATATCCACCACGTTGCTGATGGAGCGCAGGCCGCACAGGGCCAGATGGCGCTTCATCCAGCGGGGAGATTCGCCCATGCGGATGTTGCGGACGTAGTGCGCCATATAGCGGGGGCACAGGTCCGGGGCCTCCACCTTGACGGTGATGGGAGCATCCGGCTCGCAGACAGCCTTGTAATCCATGGCGGGCATGTGCAGGGGCTTGCCCAGAATGGCAGCGACCTCGCGGGCAATGCCCAGCACGGACTGGCAGTCGGGGCGGTTTGCGGTGATGGAGATATCAAAGATATAGTCATCCAGACCCACCACGGGTGCGATGTCGGTGCCGGGGACAGAATCCTCGGGCAGGATGAGCAGGCCATAGACCTCAGAGCCCGGGAACAGGTCATCGTTCAGGCCCAGTTCTGCGCCGGAGCAGAGCATACCGTTGGACTCCACGCCCTGCATCTTGCGAGCCTTGATCTTGATGCCGCCGGGCAGGGTGGAGCCATCCAGAGCGGCGGGCACACAGTCGCCCAGCTTCATATTGGCGGCACCGGTGCTGATGCGGATATCGTGGCCGTAGTCACCGCAGTCCACCACACACTTGGTCAGGTGGGTGCCTTCCTGCTTTTCCATCTCCACGATCTTGCCGACGACCACCTTGCTGATGCCGGCATCCAGCGGGATGAGCTCTTCCACCTCAAAGCCGCAGGAGAACAGCTTCTCCTCCAGCTCCTGTGCGGTAACGTCGATATCAACGAATTCTTTTAACCAACTGAAAGGTACTTTCATTGTTTGTTCTCTCCCCTCTTATTCGTGGAACTGCTTGAGGAACTGCAGATTGTTCTCGAACATCAGACCAATGTTGTTAATGCCGTACTTCAGCATGGCGATACGTTCGATGCCGATGCCGAAGGCAAAGCCGGAGTACTCGTCCGGGTCAATGTTGCAGTTTTCCAGCACCTTGCGGTTGACAACGCCGCCGCCCAGCACCTCGATCCAGCCGGTGTGCTTGCACAGGGGGCAGCCCTTGCCGTCGCACTCGAAGCAGCTGACGTCCACTTCTACGCTGGGCTCGGTGAACGGGAAGTAGGAGGGACGCAGGCGGGTGCGGGTGTCGGCACCGAACAGCTTCTGCACGAAGGTGTTCAGTGCGCCCTGCAGGTCGCCCAGCGTGATGCCCTTATCCACCACCAAACCTTCCATCTGGTGGAACATGGGGCTGTGGGTAGCGTCCGAGTCAGAACGGAACACGCGGCCGGGCATCAGCATCTTGATGGGCGGCTTCTGGCTGTCCATGGTGCGGATCTGACCACCGGAAGTCTGGGTGCGCAGCAGGAATTCTCCGACAGATAGAAGGTATCCTGCATATCGCGTGCGGGGTGATCCTTGGGCACGTTCAGGCGGGTGAAGTTGTGGTCATCATCCTCGATCTCCGGGCATCTGCCACGGCAAAGCCCATGCCGGAGAACACGTCGATGATCTGGTTGGCGATCAGCGTCAGCGGGTGCAGGCCGCCCACGGGGCGGGTCTTGGCGGGCAGGGTGATATCCACCGTCTCGGCAGCGTTGCGGGCAGCAAGTTCTGCCTGCTTCACGGTCTCGGCGGCTGCATCGTAGTCTGCCTGCACCTTCTGCTTGAGCTCGTTGATGATCTTGCCCATGGCGGGGCGCTCTTCCGGCGCAACGGTGCGCAGATTCTTCATCAGGGCAGGGATCTTGCCGTTTTTGCTGAGGTATTCCTGCCAGAAGGAAGCCAGCGTCTCCTTGCTGGACACCTGACCAAGGCTTTCAGCGGCCTGCTTGGCCAGCTCATCGATCATTGCTTGCATGGATTTTCTCTCCTTTATTCTTTGTGTTCATGGAGCGGAGTATAACAAAAAAGCTCCGTCCCCTGCCCGACTGCTCAGGCAAAAGGGACGAAGCTATGACCATTTCTGCTCCGCGGTACCACCCGGTTTCCGTCTGCACTAGGGCAGACAGCGCTCAAACGCCGTAACGGGGCGCAACCGTCCTGTGCTAATAGATGCGTCCGCATCGTTCGCGCAGACCGCTCGGGAGCGAACTTCAGCCCCTGCCGCACATGGAAGCCCTTTCAGCCGGTGAAGCTTCTCTCTTTGCCGTGCAGACAGCGCCTACTCTCTCCGTCGCTGCGTTTGGTATTATGATAACCAAGAGTTATGTTACCACATTTTGCGGCGGTTTGCAAGCCGCAGAGCGGTTTTTGTTTGCCGGAGCTGCGTTTTGTGCCTTCTTCTCGGTCAGGCGGCAGGCCTCGCAGGCCGTGATGCAGCACACCGCGAACACCAGCAGGGCACAATCTGTCGGCACGCGACGCATGGGCACTACACGGGCGCACAAAGTATTGAAGCTTTCCACAGCGCTCTGCGGTAAGCCCAGATAAAACAGCGCCAGCGAAAGCGGCAGATGCAACAGTCTGCCCCACAGCAAGGAGCGAAGCGAGACCTCCGGCGGGCAGAGGGTGCGCACTTGCAGCAGCACCGAAGCGCCCTGCACGCTGAGCGCGGCACAGCACAGCCCGCTTGCCCACAAACCGGTGCGGGCGGCGTAATCGCAGCCGGAGCACACTTCCAGCAGCATGGCGGGAAAGGGTGCAAGCGCCGCGGGCAGCAGCAGCCCGCAGCCTGCCGCCAACAGGCGAAAATACAGCACAAAGCCGCACAATTTCAGGTAGGTCACCGCCGCCTGCGCAAGGATAGCATCCAGCGCCGGCGGCGGTTCAGTTTGCGCGGCAGCGGGCGGCGCGGGCAAAGGCTCCGGTATGCCGCGAACACGGCAGAGCAGCGCCGCTGTCAGCCAGCCTGCCAGTACCTGTGCGGCAAACAGACACACCCCCGCCGTACGGCTGCCCAGCAGCTGCTCCCCAACCGTCAGAATAACAAAGGATGGCCCGGAACAGATGCAGGCGGGCAGCAAAGCCGAAGCCTCCTGCGAGGTCAGTTCCCTGCTGCGGACTGCCTCGGCAGTGGCAGCGGCAGCAGGGGCAAAGCCGCCCACAAGGCCGATGAGCAGCACACTGCCCGCGCTGCGGCTGCGCAGGCCGATACAGCGTACCACCGGCCAGAGCAGCACACCCAACACCTCGCCCGCGCCGCTACGCATGATAAGCGCCGACACCACCAGAAACGGAAACAGCGACACCAGCAGCGGCCCGCCGCAGAGCGCAAGACCCTGCCGGAAGGCTTCCGCGCAGGTCTGCGGCGCGGCAAACACTAGTGCCGCCGTAGCTGCACCCAGCAAAAAAAGCCCCGGATGCAGCGGTTTGCAGCTTTTACTCATAAGCACGCCCTCCCCCTCCATATATATGGAAGCATGGGCTGTGCAATGTACAAAGCGCGGGACGGAGGGACAACGATGGCCAGAGCACACCACGACCGGCGCACCCCGGGCGACTGGCTGCGCGGGCTGTTCCGACAGCCGCCGCCCGGGTTTTACAGCCGCCCTGCCGTATACCTGAGCGGCGACCGGATGGAGATCGAGCATTTTTGCACGGTGTTGTTCTTTGATGAAAACAGGCTGTGTCTGCGGCTGGCGAAGGGGCGGTTCACGGTATACGGCAGCGGACTGCGCATCTGCACCCTGACCGCCGCCCGGCTGACGGTGCAGGGGCAGTTTTTGCGCACCGATTTTTCCGATGAATAGGAGGCCATCATGGAAGCTGCAAGCCTTTGGGCGGGGGTGCGCTTTACCGCCCGGAACGGCAGCCCCGAGGCACTTTTTGACCGATGCCGCCGGACAAGGGCTGCATTTATACGGTATTTTTTCCCTGCCCGGCGGCTTTTACGGCCATTGCGCAGCATGGCAGTACCGACGGCTGGCCGCACTTGCCCGGCACAGGCGGGTGCGGCTGCGGGTAGAAAAACGGCATGGGCTTTATTTTTTGCTGCGTCCGCTGCTGCGGCGCAAGGGGCTTTGGGTAGGGCTTGTCGCTTGGGGGCTGGTACTGGTCTGGCTGCAAGGGCTGGTATGGGCAGTGGACTACGGCAGCCTGACCACCGGGCAGCGGGCGCGGGCGGGTGCGGTGCTGCGCAGCTGCGGCTTGCAGCCCGGCACTGCCGTAACCGAGGAGCTGCTGCGCACCGGAGAGTACTCCCTGCTGGAAAGCGGCGAGTTCTCGTGGGCAAGCCTGAATTTTGAAAAAGGCCGACTTGTGGTGGAGGCCGCCCCTGCCCGTGCACGGCCTGAGATCGCCGCAGGCACCCTGCATGGGCTGCGGGCAAAGTGCAATGGGACGGTGCTGCGTACAAATCTTGCCAGCGGCACTATGCTGGTAGTGCCCGGGCAGACTGTGGAAGCCGGGCAGGGGTTGATCGGCACGGCACGCAGCGAGCGGGACGGCAGCCTTATCTTTGCCCCGGCGGCAGGCACGGTAGTGGCACAGCTGGAGTGGCAGACAGACCAGAGCGTTCCGCTGGCAGAGACGATGTCGCAGCTGACCGGCGAAAACAAAACAAATTACCGGCTGTTTTTCGCGGGGCACTCTGCCGCGCTTTCCGCCCTCCGCACCCGATAGGAGATGGGCTGTGCCGCACCCGGCATCTGCAATTAGAGGTTTTCGGTCTGCCACTGCCCTGCGCGGTGGAGGAGACCACCTATTACGGGCAGCAGCTAGAGACGATCTACCGCACCGAGGCGCAGGCGCTTACGCTGGCGCGGCTGCAAGGGCTGCGGGCACTGCACGATGCTTTCCCGGATGCCGACATCCTCGCCCGCCGGGAGGAATGCACCGTGCAGGAGGATACCCTGCATTACAATGCCATGTATACTGTGGCGGCAGATATCTGCACATAACAAAAGGCGGACGATTTGGAATGGTCTCCGCTTTGCTCTGACCATATTCAGCGGAAAGATTATTGTTTATTTACAGGTCTGGAAAATCTGCGGATTTTCCAGACCTGTCTTTTCACGAGAGGGGGCGAGAGGGAAAACTTCAGCTATAAAAGCAACTTGCTTCGGAAACGCAAAAGCAAAAAAGGCGGCTGCACACAACTGCGCAGCCGCCTTTTGAAAAGCGGATTTTTTTTTATTGTATGGGATGTTCGGCTTCAGCGGCCTGTGCAGCCTGTGCATCGTACTCGGCAAGCAGGTCGTTGAGGTCGTACTGGTACTTGCTGTGGCAGAAGTGGCACACCACCTCGCAGGCGGGGTCCTCGTCGCGCATCCGCACAAGTTCGGCACGGCCAAGGCTGAGCAGCATTTCCTTGGTGCGCTCGGCGCTGCAATCGCACTGGTACTGCACCGTGCGCTCGTCCAGCACGTTGGGGGTAAAGCCCGCCAGCGCCAGCTGCATCATGTCCTCGGGGGTCTTGCCCGCGTGCAGCAGGGTGGTGACGGACGGCATGGCGCTGATGTTCTTTTCCAGCTGGTCGATTTCAGCATCGGTAGCGCCGGGCAGCAGCTGCACCATAAAGCCACCGGCGCAGAGGATGGACAAGTCTTTGTCCACCAGCACGCCCAGCGCCATCACGGTAGGCACCTGCTCGCTGTACGCATAGTAGCTGGTCAGGTCCTCAGCGATCTCGCCGGACACCAGCGGCACCTGCCCGACCGTAGGCTCCTTTTGCAGGCGGTTATCCCGGATAACGGTCAGCACGCCGTCCTTGCCCACAGCAGTGCCCACGTCCAAGTGGCCGTTGGCTTTCGCGGGCAGCTCCACCAGCGGGTTATCAATGCAGCCCTTCACGTTGCCGGTGCCGTCGGTGCAGGCAATGAGCACGCCCGCAGGGCCGCCGCCCGCCACACGCAGTGTGATGTGGTCGCGGTCGTCCTTGAGCATGGAGCCCATCAGGGCCGCGCCGGTGAGCAGACGGCCAAGTGCCGCACTGCAGGTGGCGCTTGTAGTGTGAAGCTTTTCTGCTTTACGGACAATATCGGTGGAATCCACACCGCAGAACACGACACCGCCGTTTTCGGACAGGCCGCGGATCAGGTTTGCCATAGGTTATTCCTCCAGTTGTGTATACTGTTTTGTTGCGCAGAAGAAGTAGCGCTGGCTTTCCTCGGTCAGCGGGCCGAAAGTCTCGCCATCGCAGACGCTTTCCAGTGCAAAACCGTGCTTTTCCAACGCAGCTCGGATGGTAGCCAGATCATAGGTATACTCGCAGAACTGCTCGTGGAAGTGCTCGCCGGTCTCGTGGTAGTCGATGTCCACGGTGATCTCCACGCGGCGGTTGGCGGCATCGTAGTGGTTGTGCCACACACAGGCGGCATCCTCTTCCTCAAAGGTGAACGCGTTGTCGCCCAGCACGTTCCGGTGCTTGTAGGGCGTGTTCATATCGAACAGGAACACGCCGCCCTTTTCCATGAAAAAGCCCGCGTTGGCAATGGCGGTATCCAGATCCGGGATGTGGTTGAAGGTATCAAAGGTAGATACCGCCGCCCGGATGGTGCCGTAGAGATCCAGCTTGAGCAGGTCCTGCCGTAGCAGCAGCAAGCGACCGGAAAGGCCCAGCTGCTCGGCCTTATCCCGCACAACGCAGAGCATCTCCTCGGACTGGTCGATGCCGATCATATCGTAGCCCGCCTGCGTCAGCATCAGGGTCAGTTCCCCGGTGCCGCAGCCAAGGTCGGCCACAATGCCGTCGTGGATGCCGTGAGCTTCCAGCTTTGTATGGATCTGGCTGTACAGGGCATCGTAGTCCGCCTCGCCGTTGAATTCATCGTAAAAATAGGCAAATTCGTTGTAAGCCATGGCGTTACTCCGCTTCCTCGTTTTCCGCAGCCACTGCGGCGTTGAGTACCGCCTGCAGCTCCGGGATGCCGTAGCCGTTCTCGCCGCTGGTCAGCACCACTTTCTGGCAGCCATAGGGGCGGCAGATGTTTTCAAAGTCCTCCAGCGTCTTGGCCAGCTGGCTCTTTTTAAGTTTATCCGCCTTGGTCAGTGCCACCACATAGGGGATGCGGTGGTAGTGCAGGTAGCGCAGCATCTGTAAGTCGTCTGCGCTGGGGGCATGGCGGCAGTCCAGCAGCTGCACCAGCAGGGTGTGGTGGCGGGGCGCCTCAAAGTAGCTGTTGATGAGGTCATCCCAGCGCTCACGGTCGGCGTTGCTCACCTTGGCATAGCCGTAGCCGGGCAGGTCCACAAAGTAGCAGTCGTCCACCGAATAGAAGTTGATGGTAGCCGTTTTGCCCGGCGTACTGGACACGCGCGCCAGATTTTTGCGGCTGCACAGCTTGTTGATCAGGCTGGATTTGCCCACGTTGGAGCGGCCGGAGAAGCTCAGCTCCGGGCGGTCACTTTCGGGCAGCTGGCTGGAAATGCCGTAGCTTGCAATAAAATCCGCTTTATTGAAGATCATGGCGTGTTCCTTTCTGGTTTTTCAGCAGACAGCGCCCGGCTGGTTCTTCTCAGGCGCGGCGGGGATGCGGCTTTCCCCTGCTTTGGACTTTTTGGTGGGGGGCGGCCTGCGGTGCTCTTTGCTGCCTTCGGCTTGAGCAGGGCGGCAGCCAGCACCTGCGAAAGGTTCTGCATGGGCAGGAAAGTCAGATTCTTCTTCACCTCGTCGTCCACGTCATACAGATCAGGTTCGTTATCCTTGGGGATGAGCACCGTTTTCATGCCCTCACGGTAAGCCGCCATGCTCTTTTCCCGCAGGCCGCCGATGGGCAGCACGTTGCCGTGCAGGGTGATCTCGCCGGTCATGGCCACATCACCGCGCACCGGAATGCCGGACAGGCAGGATACCAGAGCCGTGGTCAGGGTGACGCCCGCAGAAGGGCCGTCCTTGGGCACGGCGCCCTCGGGGGCATGGATGTGCAGATCGCACTTTTTCAGCCGCTCGGGGTCGATGCCGTATTCCTCGGCGTGGACGCGCACCCAAGTGACTGCCAACTGTGCGCTCTCCTTCATCACGTCGCCCAGCGAACCGGTAACGGTGATCTTGCCGCTACCATTGTCCATGACCTGCACCTCGATGGGCAGGGTCTCGCCGCCTACGCTGGTCCATGCCAGACCGTTGGCGATGCCAACGGCGTTGGTGCGGTTGAGGAAGTCCGGCTTGACGATGCGGGGGCCCAGCAGTTCCTCCAGCATGGTGGCGGTCACCGCCACGCTTTCCACCTCGCCGGCGGCGATCTTGCGGGCGCACTTGCGCAGCACGCTGGTGATGGTACGCTCCAGAGTACGCACACCGGCCTCGCGGGTGTAGCCGTCAATGATGCCGTAGAGTGCGCTCTGGTTCATGGTGACCTTGCCGGTTAGGCCGCAGGCCTTAAGCTGCTTGGGCAGCAAGTGCTTGCGGGCAATGTTGTATACTTTTCCACGCGGGTGTAGCTGGGCAGCTCGATCACGTCCATGCGGTCGCGCAGCGGGCCGGGGATGCTGCCCAGATCATTGGCGGTGGTGATAAAGAGCACATGGCTCAAATCAAACGGGATATCGATGAAATGATCGTTGAAGGTGCTGTTCTGCTCGGGATCAAGAGCTTCCAGCAGGGCAGCAGCCGGGTCACCCCGGAAATCGCCCGCCAGCTTGTCGATCTCGTCCAGCAGCATCAGGGGGTTGGAGCTCTTGGCGGAGATCATGGCGTTGATGATCTTGCCGGGCATGGCCCCGATGTAGGTGCGGCGGTGGCCGCGGATCTCTGCTTCGTCCCGCACGCCGCCCAGACTGATGCGCACATACTTGCGGCCAAGGCTTTCGGCGATGGAGCGCGCAATACTGGTCTTGCCAACGCCCGGAGGGCCTACCAGACAGATGATCTGTGCCTTCACGTCCGGTGCCAGCTTGCGCACGGCCAGCATTTCCAGAATGCGGTCCTTGACCTTCTTCAGGCCGTAGTGGTCCCGATCCAAAATCTGCTGGGCGCGGTGGATATCCAGATCATCCACGGTCATGGTGTTCCAGGGCAGATCCAGGCAGGTATCCAGATAGGTGCGGATGACCGTTGCTTCCTGATTGCTGCTCTGCATCCGGGACAGGCGGTCTACCTCCTTGAGCAGTTTTTTCTCGCTGTCCTCGGCAAGGTGCAGCTCCCGGATCTTGCGGCGGTAATCATCGGCTTCAGCGTGGGTATCGTCCCCCTCGCCCAGCTCCTCGTTGATGATGTGCAACTGCTCGTGCAGGTAGTAATCGCGCTGGTTCTTGTCCATGGACTCGTTGACCTTTTCCGCGATCTCCTTTTCGATCTTCATCACCTGACATTCACGGCGCAGCATCTCCACAAGGCGCTGCAGACGGCCGTTGAGGGTGTTCTCGTTCATCACAGCCTGCTTGTCCTCATAGCGGAACAAGAGGTTTGCCGGCATATACTCGGTGAGGAACATGGGGTCATCGCTGGAAACGATGGTGAACACCACGTCCTTGGCAAGGCGCGGGTTCATGCCCAGATACTCGTCAAAGCCGGTCTTGAGGGCGCGGAGCAGCGCCTCGGTCTCCACAGCCTCTTCGGGCTTTGCAGCACGTACCGGAGCAGAGCGCACGGCAGACAGCAGAAAATCGCCGGTGGTATCCAACTCGGTCAGCTTGGCGCGGTACTTGCCCTCTACCAGCACCTTGACCAGTTCGTCCGACACGCGTAGCACCTGCTTGACCTCAGCTACTACGCCGTAGGTGTACAGATCCTGCTGGGTGGGCTCGCTGGTCTCCATCTCCTTCTGGGCTACCAGAAATACGTTGGAGTTGTTGGCCATGGCCCACTCCACAGCGGCAATGCTCTTTTCCCGCCCGACTTCAAAATGAACAAGGTTGTTGGGGAACACCACCAGCCCGCGCAGTGCGATGGTGGGCAGATGGAGTTCCTTCCGCTCGACCTTGATGGTAACTTTTTCAGACATATACAAACACCTCCCGACTGCCGCTCAAGTTCCCATGCTGCGGCAGCGCTATCCTTTGGGGTCTTTTTGATAAAAATACAGTTGTTTCCTTATTATACAGATTTCCGGCCAAAATGCAACTGCCCTGCCGGAATGGTCGGTCATTCGGGGCGGTTTTCGTGGGTGTTGAAGCCCATTTTGCCCAGCGCGGGCAGCAGCGCCCGCAGCGTGACCGAGGTGAGCGCACCCATGACAAGCCCCAGCACCAGCATGACCGGCGCGTAGTACAGCGACAAGGACGAGGAGATGATGACTCCTGCGCCCAGCAGCTGCCCCACGTTATGCGCCAGTGCGCCGCAGACCGACAGGATGAACCATGTGGGCCGCACCGGCAGAAGATAGTACAGCACCCACATCACCGCAAGGGACAAAAGCCCGCCGCACAGCGAGAGAAAGCCCGCCGTGAAGCCGGACACCAGAAACACGAACAGCGCCTTGAGCACATCCAGCACCAGTGCCTGTTTTGGCCCCATGAAAAACAGAGCGTACATCACCACGATGTTGGCAAGCCCCAGCTTCATGCCCGGCAAAAGCCCCGGGATGACCAGCGTGCCTTCAATGAAGGAAAGCGCCATGGCCAGCGCAAACAACAGACCGGACAGGGCGATGTGCCGCGTTTTTTGATAGTTGCGGTGATTTTTAGGCATAGAGGATACGCTCCTTTATTCTTCGGGCTGCTGCGTCTGCTCGTAGGCTTCCTGCTCTTCCATAGCGGCTTCCCATGCGGCAAAAAGCTCTTCCTGATGGAAGCGCAGGTCGCTCAGCTCATCGCTTTTCTGGCGCAGCAGGTCGGGGTCGTTGTACACCTCCGGGGAGTTGATCTCGTTGTCCAGCTCCACTTCGCGTGCACCGCAGGCCTCCATCTCGTCCTCGCAGGCCGATCTTGGCGCGCAGCTCGGCACGGCGGCGGCGCTGTTCCTTGCCGTAGCCGGTCTTGGCGGGCTCGGGCCTTCTGGGCGGCCTGCACCGGGGCAGCACGACCCATCAGGGCATCGTAGCTGGGGTAGAGCACCGCCTTGCCGTCCTCAAGGTAGAGGATGGGACAGGCCAGACTGTTCATCAGGTGACGGTCGTGGGTGACCAGCAGCAGGGTGCCGGTGTAGGCCATCAGGGCCTCGGTCAGGTTTTCGCGGGTGTAGATGTCCAGGTGGTTGGTGGGCTCGTCCAGAAACAGCAGGTTCGGCCGTTCCAGCACGATCTCTGCAAAGCGCAGACGCGCCAGCTCGCCGCCGGACAGTGCTTCGCAGGGTTTGAACACCGTCTCGCCCCGGAAGCCCAGCTTTGCCAGATGGCTGCGCACTTCCAGCTCCGTCATCCGAGGATACTTGTTCCAGATGACGTCGATGACCCGGCCCTGCCCCAGACGGTTCTGCTGCTGGGCAAAGATGCTAGGCCGTGCTCCGGTGCCCAGCCGCACCATGCCGCCGGAGGGGCGGCGCTTACCATCCAGCACCTGCATCAGGGTGGATTTACCCGCACCGTTGGGGCCTGCGATCACCAGCCGCTGACCCCGGCAGACCGTGTAGGTAAAGGGTTCCAGCAGGGTGCGCTCCCCGATCCTGATGGTCAGGTTCTTCATCAGCACCAACTCGTTCCACGGCTCCACATCATACTCAAAGCGGAACTTGAGTTGGTTCGTCTCGTCCTTGGGCGCTTCCGTGATCTCCAGCTTTTCCAGCTGCTTGCGGCGGCTCTGGGCCATTTTGGTGGTGGAAGCGCGCACAAGGTTGCGGTCCACGTAATCCTGCAGCTTTTCGGCCAGTGCTACATCTGCATCGTGCTGCTTCTGGCGCAGGGCATCGGCGGCTTCCTTCTGGGGCAGATAGGCCGAGAAGTTGCCCTTGTAGGTGGTCATGGTCTGGAAGGACACCTCCCAGATCTTTGTACAGACATTATCGAGGAAATAGCGGTCATGGCTGACCACCAGCACCGCACCGGAGTAGCCCTTGAGGTAATTTTCCAGCCATTCCATGGTGGCAAAGTCCAAGTGGTTGGTGGGCTCGTCCAGAATGAGGACATCGGGCTTTTTCCAGCAGCAGCTTTGCCAGGCGCAGCCGCGTCAGCTCGCCGCCGGAGAGCACTGCAATGTTCTTTTGCCATGTATCCTGTGCAAAACCCATGCCGGACAGCACCTTTTTGATGTTCACGTCCATGTTGTAGCCGTCGGCGGCATCCACGATATTCTGCAGGGCATCGTGCTGTGCCAGCAGGTCGGCGTTATCGGGCTGGGCAGCCATGCGGCGTTCCAAGATCTGCATCTGCGCCATGGCATCCAGCACCGGGACAAAAGTGGCGCGCATCTCGCCGTAGATATCCAGCGTGGCGTCCAGCTTTGCGTTCTGCTCCAGATAGCCCAGTGTTACCCCGTGGGTCACGCTGAACTCGCCCTCGTAGTCCTGGTACTCGCCGGTCAGAATCTTGAGCAGGGTGGTCTTGCCTGCACCGTTCTGTCCCACGATGCCGATGCGGTCCTCCCGCTCGACACTGGCGGTCACATCGTGCAGCACCACCTTTTCGCCAAAGGTCTTGCCCAGTTTTTCCAAATGTATCAGCATAATTTTGTTCCGTTATCCGTTTTTTCAAGTTTCAGCACTGGTGGCGGCGGTTCTTCAGGCCAACGTTGGCCAGTTCCTCCTGCTCCATCACCAGCGGATACAGTTCCTCCAGACTGGCGATCTCGTAGGTGGGGATCACCTTGCCGGGGTTCTCGGCGTGGTTGGGGTTATACCAGCAGGTATCCAGCCCGGCGTTGCTGCCGCCCTGAATATCGCTGGCCAGACTGTCGCCCACCATCAGAACGTGCTCCCGATTCTCCACGCCCAGTGCGCGCAGAGCCGCATCAAAGATGCGGGCATTGGGCTTTTCGCAGCCCATTTTCTCAGAGATGAACACATCCTCCATAAAATTCATCACGCCGCTTTCTGCCAGACGGCGGGTCTGCACCATCTGGGCACCGTTACTGACGATAGCCAGCGTTGCCACCTCGGAAAGCTCCCGCAGCACGTCCAGCACCTCCGGGCTCATCAGATCCGGGTGGGTGGACAGCTGCTCCAGATAAAAGCGGTTCATCTCCACGCCGTCACCGGCGGCATCGATGGCCTTTAAAAAGCGGCTGAACCGCTCGCTGAACAGCTTCTCGCGGCGGATCTGGCCTTTTTCCAGCTGCCGCCACAGCTCCGCGTTGATGGTGCGGTAGGTCTGCACCGTCTCGGCGTCCGGCTCAATGCCGTAGTTCACCAGCGTTTCGGCCAGCGCCTTGTTTTCCGCTGCGTCAAAGTTCAGCAGCGTATTGTCTGCATCGAACAGGATGCAATAATATTTTGCCATAGTATCTCACTTTCTTTTCAGCATTTCCCACTTTGGTGTATCAACAGGGAGAAGCCAGCCCCACCCCCGGCAGAGCTGGCTTCTCGTTATTCAGAAACGATCTCATACGCAGACAGGTCTGTTTGTGCCGGGGTGTTGTCCGGACACATTGTTTTACCCTCGCAGGGCGTCAGACCACATTTCTGCATTTCTTCCTCCAGTGCGCTGTTATCCACGTTTTCCCAGTCGGTATCGTAGTAATCCACGCTGCCGTTGGTCACGTCATTCTCCCCGGGCAGGGAGGGTGTGCGCATCGCTTCCCAGTACATAAGGGCTCCACCTTCCTCTCCCGCCAGCCTATGCGGCGCAAGGAGGAAATGTGCCCTTAGTTGGCAGCTTCCTTGCTGGCGCTTACCTCGGTTTTGGAGGAAGCGGGCTTTTCCTCTTTAGAAGAGGAACTGCTCTGCGAAGAAGAGACGGGCTTTTCTTCCTTAGAAGATGCCGCAGAAGAGGCAGGCTTCTCCACCTTGGAGGAGCTGCCAGCGCTTTCAGAAGTACCGTTCGAGGAGGAAGAAGCGGGCTTCTCCTCCTTGGAGGAAGCGGGTTTCTCTTCCTTGGAAGAGGCCGGTTTTTCTTCCTTAGAGGAGGACGTTTCTTCCTTGGAGGATGCAGGCTTATCCTCCTTAGAGGAAGCGCTGGAGCTGCTGGAACTGCTGGAGCTGCTGGTGCTGCCGGACGTTCCACCGCTGACCGTAAGTTCCAGCTTGTTGCTGGTGACGGTGCAGTCATTATAGCTGGCGGTGGCATACACCCGGAAGGTGCCGCCCACCATGGAGGGGTCTACCTCGCCCTTTACGGTGGTCTTACCGGCAGCCTGTGTTACCTCGCTGCCGTTGACATACCAGCGGATGCTGGAAGCATCCAGATACTTGCCCTTGAGGGTTGCCTTAAAGGTATAGGAATCCCCCAGCCCAGCCTTACCGCTGCTGCTGACCTGGATAGAGGCTGCTGCAAACACAGCGGTCACATCCACGTTCTGGTCAAAATTGGTATCAGTGCGGGTGCGCTTGGTCACGCCATCGCTCCACTTGACGAACACATAGCCGTCCTCCGGCACAGCGGTCACCTTAACGCTCTGGGCGGCGCTGGTCACCTTGACGGTAAGAGACTTGCCGCTCTCGTCGCCGCAGGTCAGGGAGCCGCCGCCGGTTTTGTCCACACGATAGTCCGCCTGATACTCCGTTTTTTCCTCAACAACAGAGGAGGAGACCGCCTCCGAGCTGCTGGGTGCCTCCACCGCAGAGCTGGGCTTGGCGGTATACTCGGCACGGGTGGGGATATTATTGGTATCCGGGCGGCGATCCTCGGTCTCGTAAGCGTGGGTGCGCAGATACTTCAGCAGCACCTTCAGGCCTGCGGGCTTGAGGTGGATATCCCCGCTCTGGTAGTAATCCACATTGCCGTAGCCGTTGGCGTCCTTCAGTGCCTCGGCAGAGTTGAGGAACTTGACGCCCAGCTGCTCGCACATGGTCAGCAGCGCCATGTTGAAATCATCAATACGGGTCTGGTCCATGTTGGGGTAGTTGGAGTGGTTGGACGGGACCGGCGGCACCGTGTTGACAATGATATCGGTATAGGGATAGCTGGCCTGAATGGCCTGTACCAGCGCGGTGTAGTTGCTGATAAAGTCCTCGGTATTCATGCCGTTGTCGTTGGTGCCCAGCATAATGACCACCCGGCGGGGCTTCATTTTGGCCACCGCCTGCGCGATGGTGTAGCGGTTATCGTCCCGCTTAAAGGTAACGATGCCCTCGTTCAGGGCGGCACTGGTGCCAATGCCTTCCTTGGCGCAGAACTGCTGCAGCGAGATCAGACCGTTGGCGTACAAACGCACCGTGTTGGAATCGCCGATAAAAAGGGTCTGCTCCTGATAGGCGTCACCAGCATCAGCAGTCCCAGTGAGCAGTGCGCTGGAAGTCTCGTTGATCTGGTAATGATCGGAGATATCCTCCTCCCCTTCCGGAGCGGGCGCGGGGGTAATAATGGAAGAATCCCCCGGCTGCTCCGCCGGGTCCTTGCCCCGCTTGAGCATGGTAAGGGTGATGCCGATGGTCAGCAGCGCCGCCAGTGCACACACGATGCACACCAGCACCGCCTGCTTCTGCATCGGGGTCAGTGCCTTGTTCTCCTGTTGATTATTGCTTCTCATATTCTATCCATTCTCCTTCCGAAGGAATGAAACTTCCTGTCATACCCGGGCTGCCAGCAGCCGGTCGGTAAGGTCGGCGCAGCTTTCGGCCAGCAGCACCGGATGGAAAGCTTCCAGCTCTTCCCGGCTGCCGTAGCCGTACAGCACACCGGCAGCATCCAGACCACAGTCGGCAGCGCCCCGCATATCATCGTTGCGGTCGCCCACCATCAGCACCCGCTTGCCCTGCAAGGCGGGCTGGCTGAGCACATAACGCACGACCTCGGTCTTGGTGTCCCGGCTCTCGTCCATGGAGGCACCGCCGATAAAATCAAAATACTGCGCCAGACCCTGCTCCTCCAAAATAGGGGTGACCACCTTGGTGGGCTTGGAGGTGGCGGTGCACAAAATAAAACCAGCCTGCTTCAGGGTTTGCAGCATCTGCAGAACGCCCGGGAACACAGCACACTCGTGGCTGCCCTTCACCGCATAGCTCGTGCGGTAAAGGTCGGTGGCCTTTTCAATCAGCGCCGGGTCGGTGAAGTGCTCACCGAAGCTTTTGCGCAGCGGCGGGCCCAGGTAGCGGCGCAGGTTTACGCCGGATACATCCACACCCATGGTGCAGAAAACCTCTTGCAATGTATGAATGATACCGGGGGCCGAATCGATCAGCGTCCCGTCCACATCAAATAGGATTGCATCATAATGCAGCAATATTATATTCCTCGCTTTCATGGTGATACATCCAATAGTATAGCACAGATTTGATACATCAGCAATTCCAACAAAAGATTTTTCTGTCTCTTATGCAGGATTTTCATAAAAAGGGAGGCCGCTGCGCCGTATTTTGCACAGCAGTCTCCCTTGCGGCAGCGCGGAGCAGCAATGTCGGGCAGCCTGCGGGCTGCCCGACATTGCATTTTCACGGGTTAGATTGCAGTAAAGATCGTCCCACGCAAAAAACATTACTGCGCAGGTGATGGGCAGCCGCTGTCCCCCGGGACATAGAGGTTGTTGGAAACGAACTCCAGCTTATCCTTGAGCACCAGCTCAAGGTTTGCGACGGCGTGCACCATGTTGGTGGCGGAGTCGTTCACTTCCAGCAGCTTGCAAAGATCCAGACCGTCCAGATCCATGGCTTTCTGCATCTTCCGGCTTTCGGCACACAAAATGTGGCTGAGCGCCGTTTCCTGCAAGGCAATGCTTTCCATCAGGTCCACAACAGCCTGATCCAAGCTGACCTTGGGCATTTCCGGGCACTGAGAACGGGCACAGGGGGTATCGATCATCATAGGGCAAAACCTTCCTTTCCGGTCGTGTGCCCTATCCTATGCTGCGGCGGGTGCGGCTGTTACTGCTTTTCAGCCTGCGCGCGCACCTTCTCGATGGTGTCGCGGTAGCCGCCGGAACCGTACTGGATGCAGCGGTTGATGCGGCTGATGGTGGCGGTGCTAATCTCCACCGCCTTGACGATCTGCTCATAGGTGGCACCGTCCAGCAGCAGCTTTGCGGCCTGCAGGCGCTGTGCCATATCCGAGATCTCCTTTACAGTGCACAGATCCTCAAAAAAAGCGTAGCACTCTTCCCGGCTCTCCAGACTGAGGATAGCATCAAACAGTGCATCCGTCGTCTCGTTTCTTCTGGAATTTTTTTCAGCCATTGTTTTTCTCCTTATTATAACAGCGGCGACAGCATGCAAAGCAGCCGGTGCTGCCGCGCGGAATATTCTGCACGCTATTACTTTAGCACTTCAAAGTGTGAAAGTCAAGACCTGTGGGTGAATGGTTTTCAATTAAAGTGCTATTCAGTTTTATTCTCTTCACACATGAAAGAAAATCACCTAAAAATTATTCCCAGAAAATGGCTTGAATTGGCGTATCCTCTGAACTTGTTACAGAAATATTGACAATTGATGAAAACGGGAATAAAGTAGGACACAATCATTCAGCAAATGCAAGGAACAGGACATGATCTTCTGCATCACCCTCTTTCAGCGAGCCGCTTCTCGGGTGAAAAAGCGGCAGTCAGGAGCAGAGGACCCTCGCCTGCGAGCAGCCTGTGTGAACCGGGTTTTGTGCCCCCAAGTAGCATGGTGCCGTCCAGCCCACGTTATCGGGCAGCATGGTCAGTATACCATGCGTGGGAGAGTGGCTGTTTTAACACAGCAAGCGAAGTGGTACCGCGGAGTATTGCTCCTGCCCTGGCAGGCGGGAGCAGAAGCCTTCGTCTTCGGAGTGTGGCCGGAAAGCCCGGTCATGTGCTGAGGACGAAGGTTTTTTACGCTCCGGGGAAGCGCTTTGCCGGACGGCATCCTATCGTTCCGAACCTGTTGCGGAGTGAAAAAAGGAAAGAGGTAGAAAACTATGAATACGCTGGTCATCGTATTGATCGCAGCGGTGTGCCTGTTTGGCGCTTATGTGCTTTACGGCCGCTGGCTGGCTAACAAATGGGGCATCGACCCCGCAGCCAAGACTCCGGCTGTCGTCCACGAGGATGGCCGGGACTATGTGCCCACCAATGGCTGGACGGTGTTTGCCCACCAGTTCAGCTCCATCGCTGGTGCAGGCCCTGTCACCGGTGCCATTCAGGCCGCAGCCTTCGGCTGGCTGCCGGTGCTGTTGTGGGTGCTGCTGGGCGGCATCTTCTTCGGCGCTGTTACCGACTTTGGCGCTCTGTATGCTTCCGTTAAGAACGACGGCAAGAGCATGGGTATGCTGATTGAAAAGTACATCGGCAAGACCGGCCGCAAGCTGTTCCTGCTGTTCTGCTGGCTGTTCTGCGGCATCGTCATTGCTGCTTTTGCAGACATGGTTGCCGGCACCTTCAATGCCTTCGGCGCAGACGGCGCAATGGTTGAAGCTGCCAAGACCAACGGCGCTGCCGGTATGGTGTCCATTATGTTCATGGTGTTCGCCGTTATCTTTGGCCTGCTGCAGAAAAAGTTCAACTTCTCCGGCTGGAAGGAAAGCGTTATCAGCATCGTGTTCATCGTGCTGTCCTTTGTCATCGGCGCAAACCTGCCCCTGATCTTGGGCAAGGCCGCTTGGAGCTACATCACCTTTGTGTACATCTTCTTTGCTGCTGTGCTGCCCATGTGGCTGCTCAAGCAGCCCCGTGACCACATGACCACCTTTATGTTCGTGGCCATGATTGTGGGTGCTGTGGTTGGCCTGCTGGTGGCACACCCCACCATGAACCTGCCGGTGTTCACCGGCTTTACCAACGAAAAGCTGGGCACCATGTTCCCCATCCTGTTCGTCACCGTGGCCTGCGGTGCAGTTTCCGGCTTCCACAGCCTTGTTTCCTCCGGTACTTCTTCCAAGACCGTTGAGAACGAGAAGGATATGCTGAAGGTCGGCTACGGTGCCATGATCCTTGAAAGCCTGTTGGCTGTTCTGGCTCTGTGCGTTGCCGGTGCTGCCGCAGCTGCCGACGGTACTCCTGCTGCCGGTACTCCGTTCCAGATCTTCAGCCGCGGCGTTGCCGGTTTCTTTGAGATGTTCGGCGTGCCCGCCTACGCTGCTACCGTGTTCATGACCATGTGCGTTTCCGCACTGGCACTGACCAGTCTGGATGCCGTGGCCCGTATTGGCCGCATGAGCTTTCAGGAGCTGTTCAGCGTGGACGACATGGAGCACGCCGAGGGCTGGCGCAAGCTGTTCTGCAATGTGTACTTCTCCACCTTCATCACGCTGGTGTTTGGCTTTATCCTGACCAAGATCGGCTACGCCAACATCTGGCCTCTGTTCGGTTCTGCCAACCAGCTGCTGAGCGCACTGGTGCTGGCTACCCTGTGCGTGTTCCTGAAGGTGACCGGCCGCAGCAACAAGATGCTGTTCCCCCCTCTGGTCATCATGCTGTGCGTTACCTTTACCGCACTGGTGCAGCGCCTGATCGCCATGGTCAAGGCCATCAGCACCGCCGCTTCTGTCACCATTCCGGCCGGCGAGACCACTTGGGGTGCCGTGTTCATTGCAAACGGCCTGCAGCTGATCCTGGCTGTTCTGCTGATCGTTCTGGGCCTGAACATCGTGTTCCACTCCTTCTCCGCTTACAAGAAGGCTGAGCACAACAGCGAAGCAAACGTCTGATTCTGCCATTCACAATCCTGTTTTCAATAAACAAAACGCCGCTGACGATGCACAAAGCCGTCAGCGGCGTTTTGTTGTGGAAGCGTATTTTATATATGTAAGCCCGGAAAATCTGCGGATTTTCCGGGCTTACATTTTCACAGACTGAGGAAAAGAGAAACGGCCTATTATAAATGACAGCTTTCCCAGCTTTGCAGAGCGGCCAGCTGGGTCTCAGTATGGAACCAGTGTTCCCCGCCCTCCAGAATGGTCAGGTGCGCCCTGGTCTGCTGCCGGAACTGCTCCATGGCGGTGTGCCCGGTAAGGGGGTCTGTATCAGCATAGAGCACCTGTGTAGGCACTTTCCAGTGCAGCGGGTGCTCCCGCACCCAGCACAGATACGGCCACGAAAGCGTCTCCCCAAAGTCTGTGGGGATCTCCCCTGCCGCGCGCAGCTGCTCCTCCGTTACCCCTGCCTGCTGCATCAGGTCAAGGATCAGCTTTTCCATATCCACCACCGGGGAGACAAGCAGTGCCTTTTCCGGCGTTTGCGTCTGCAACGCCTGCATAGCAAACCACGCCCCGATGCTGACCCCATACACTCGGATATGCTTCCACACCGGCTGCATCCGGGCATAGACCGTTTGCAGTTCCCGGGTGACCACCCACGGCACCAGCTTTTCCAGGCTGTTTTTTCGGGTGCCGTGCTCCGGCAGGTCGACAGCCAGCACCTGCCAGCCTGCCGGGCAGGCTGTGCGGGCAAAAAGCGGGCAGCCTCGGCTGCGCTGCCGTTTTTGCCATAGACATAGAGATAGACCTTACGGCTGCGCTTGCCGTACAGGACAGCCGGGACACCTGCAACCTCAAGCTTGATTTTTTCCATAACGGCTCCCTCCTGTTTTGGGGTGTTTTGCGCCCTGTTTTTCTCTATGATAGCACAAGCAACAGCCAAACACAAACAGGAAGAAACTAATGCTAACACAATTTTGAATGGCCTCCGCTGCCGCTCTGGCCATTGTTCAAGGAAAGTATATTTTAATATTTGAGATTCTGAAACGCCTGCGGGCGTTTCAGAACCTCTTTTTCACAGAAGGGGTCGTAACTGGAAACGGCTGCTGTTACCTCTTACGTCCTCTCCCGTGAAAATGGGATAACGGAGCGTCCGCAGACGCTCCGTTATCCCGAAATAATAAATCATAATTCCGCTGAATATGGCCAAAGCGCAGCGGAGGCCATTTGAAATCGTCCTGCACAAAAAGAGCCACCGCACAAACTTGTGCGATGGCTCTTGGGGTAGTGCTTTAGGTTTTTCTTAGCCGAAGATGTTGATCAGGATACCAGCAGCAACGGCAGAACCGATAACGCCGGCCACGTTGGGGCCCATGGCGTGCATCAGCAGGAAGTTGGAGGGGTTCTCACTCTGGCCGACCTTCTGGGAGACACGAGCGGCCATAGGCACGGCGGAAACGCCGGCGGAACCGATCAGGGGGTTCACCTGACCGCCGGTCAGCTTGTACATAACCTTGCCGCACAGAACACCGGCTGCGGTGCCGAAGGAGAAGGCGATCAGACCCAGCACGATGATGAACAGGGTGCGGCTGTTCAGGAAGGTGTTTGCAGAGGTGGTGCAGCCAACAGACAGAGCCAGGAAAATGGTGATGATGTTCATCAGCTCATTGCCGGCAGTCTTCTGGATACGATCCACAACACCGGACTCTTTCATCAGGTTGCCCAGCATCAACATACCGACCAGAACGGCAGCATCGGGAACGATCAGAGAAACAATGATGGTGACCATGATGGGGAAGATGATCCTCTCGGTCTTGGAGACGGTGCGCAGCTGCTTCATGACCACAGAGCGCTCCTTGGAGGTGGTCAATGCCTTCATGATGGGCGGCTGGATCACGGGCACCAGTGCCATGTAGCTGTACGCTGCCACAGCGATGCTGCCCAGCAGCTCAGGTGCCAGACGGGAGGTAACGAAGATAGCGGTGGGGCCGTCGGCACCGCCGATGATGGAGATGGCAGCGGACTGCTTCTGGGTGAAGTCCACCAGACCGGTAGCGGCCAGCAGACGGGCGCCCATGTAAGTACCGAAGATGCCGAACTGTGCGGCAGCGCCCAGCAGCAGGCTCTTGGGGTTGGAGATCAGGGGTGCGAAGTCGGTCATGGTGCCGATGCCCAGGAAGATCAGCGGGGGGTAAATGCCCAGCTTGACGCCCATATAAAGCATATCGGCCAGACCGCCGTTGTTCAGGATCTCGACCCACATCGGGTGCTCAAGACCATCACCAACGAAGTACTGCATGTGGATGATGCCGCTGCCGGGCAGGTTGGCAAGGATCATGCCGAATGCCATGGGTAGCAGGATCAGGGGCTCAAATTCCTTCACGATGGCCAGGTACAGCAAGAAGCAGCCCACGCAGATCATCACGGCGTACAGCCAGCCGCCGGGCTGGCCAAACTGTGCAAAGCCGGAACTTTGGAAAATACCGACCAGAGTATCAATAAACTGTGTCATGCTCTTCCTCCTGTGTTAAAACGGGGCCGTGGTGTCGTTCACGCCGGCCTTGCCCCAGCCATTTTTGCCACGACGCACTGCCTTAAGGGTGTACTTGCCGTTGCCCATTGCATGGATAGCAGCCATAATGGCGGCCACCACGTCACCGGGGATGCCCTCCTCTACCTGAGGAGCGGGCGCAGCCTGCTGTACCGGAGCGGCAGCGGGCTTTGCGGCAGGTGCCTGTGCAGCAGTCTTGGCGGCCTTCTTCTTGGCATTCATCGAGTCGAAGATCTTGCCCTCCAGCGTGATGATAGCCATCAGCAGCACGAGGATCAGGAACACCAGCACGATACCAGTAATGGTAACGACCACATCGAAACCTAAGTCCATGGTTTTTCCTCCTGTTTGTTGGATACTGCAAGCGATACAACATCGTTAGCAGAAAATCAATTTGGGTATAGTATACCGTATTTTGCCATTCATTTCAACAAAAATTAACAAATTTTATTTTTGCTGCTTTGTGATATGACATGGACAAAACGAACCAAGCTTAGCGGCGGCCGATGCGCGGGGTGGCATCCGTAAAGCCGGTTTCCAGCTTATCACCGATGGAAAGGCTCTGCGCCGTGCCCAGTGCAACACAGTTTACGGGGTCCGGCGAGACGGTGACCTCCACCTTCAGTTCCTGGCTCAGATATTCGGTCAAGCCGTGCAGCTGGGCACCGCCGCCGGTCAGCATAACGCCGTTACGGTAGATATCGCCTGCCAGCTCCGGCGGGGTCTTTTCCAGCACCTGATGGGCTGCGGTGCCGATCTGCTCGCTGAGCATCATCACCGGCTCGTACAGATCATCGGTGGAAACGGTCACGCGCACCGGCAGACCGGTAAGCAGGCTGCGGCCCTTGATCTCCATGCTCTCGTGGAAATCGGTCTTTTGGGGGCAGCAGGCAACATGCTTCTTCAGTTCCTCGGCGGTGCGCTGGCCGATGGCGATGCTGTATTTGTTGCGAACATGTTTCAGGATTTCGTCATCGTAGTGGTTGCCTGCCACACGGACACTGGTGGCCTTGACCTTGCCGCCCAGAGAAAGCACTGCAATATCGGTGGTGCCGCCGCCGATATCAATGATCATGCGGCCCTCCGGCTGGGTGATGTCGATGCCGGAACCAAGGGCTGCGGCAATGGGTTCATCGATCAGGTAGACCTGACGGGCACCGGCGGCCATCACGGCCTCCACCACGGCATCACTCTCAATGCCGGTGATGGCAGCGGGCACGCAGACAGCCACCCGGGGCTTGACCATGTGGGAGCTGTACACCTGATTCACAAACCGGCAGATCAGCTCCCGGGTCATGGTGTGGTCGCTGATGACGCCATCCTTCAGCGGGAAGATGGCGGAAATATAGTTGGGGGTGCGTCCCACCATGGCCAGGGCCTTGTCGCCGGCCTCCAGCACGGAGTTCTTGCGGGTATCCATTGCCACCACGCTGGGCTGGTTGAGCACTACGCCCTTGCCCTCCTGCGCGATGATGATGGTAGTAGTACCAAGGTCGATGCCGATATCATTCTGTGCCATAATTGCCTGAATCCTTTCTCTGCGTTCCTCTATCATGTATGTAACGCCCGCAGCGGCGGGCAAAAAACAAAGACTATTTTAGTATAACATAGTTGCGGCAAAAAGTATACAAGCTTTGCCGCTGTTCTGCGCGGTTTTATCAGGGGCTTTCCCCTTCTGTGCTGAGCTGCTGTGGCGGCTGTCCGGCCTGCAGCAGAGCGCACAGGCCGCTGTAACGCAGATTCTGCCGGATGTTGCTCATCATGCTGTTCACCACGTCCCTGCGGCCCGCCACAACGCACAGCCTGCGCGCGCGGGTGACACCGGTGTAGAACAAGTTGCGGTAACACAGCCTTGGCGGCACCTGCGCCGCCGGCAGGATCACCGCCGGGAACTCGCTGCCCTGGCTCTTGTGCACCGTGATGGCGTAGGCGATCTCCAGCTCGTTCAGGTTTTCCGCCGGGTAGAGCAGGCGGCGGTCATCCATCCGCACCACCATGGAGCGGTCGCGCATGTTGATGCTTTCCACGATGCCGATATCGCCGTTGTAGGCACCTACGCCCTGCTCGCCGCCGATGCGGTTCCAGACGATCTCGTAGTTGTTACGCACCTGCATCACCTTATCCCCCACTCGGAACACCCGGGCGGCGCTTTGCAGCTGGGGCTTGCCCTTCTGGGGCGGGTTGAGCAGGTTTTGCAGCTCCACGTTCAGCGCCTGCGTGCCGGTAGGGCCAAGCTTTGTGGGACACAGCACCTGAATATCCCGGATGGGGTCAAAGCCGTAGCTCCGGGGCAACCGGGTGGTAACAAGGTCGCACACCAGACGCTGCGCAGCCTCGCCGTCCGTTTCCAGGAAGAAGAAGTCGTCGGTCTTGCTGCCCTTTTGCAGCGGCTCGCCGGAGATGATATGGTGCGCGTTTTCCACGATGAGACTGCGTTTTGCCTGCCGGAAGATCTCGTTCAGGCAGACGGTGGGCACGCAGCCGGAGCGGATGACCTCGCTGAGGATGTTGCCCGCCCCTACGCTGGGCAGCTGGTCGGCATCGCCCACCATAATAATACGGCAGGTGTACCGCAGGGCCGCAATGAGCGCCTGAAACAGCTTGACGTCCACCATGCTCATCTCATCCAGAATGACCACGTCACACTTGAGCAGATTTTTGTCGTTGTGGATGAAGCTGACCACGCCGCCGGAGTAGTCCACCTCCAGCAGGCGGTGGATGGTAGAGGCCTTGCGGCCGGTCAGCTCGCTGAGCCGCTTGGCAGCGCGTCCGGTGGGGGCGCACAGGGCTACCCGCTCGGCCTGATTTTCCAGCAACTGCAAAATGGCGTTGACGGTGGTGGTCTTGCCGGTGCCGGGGCCGCCGGTGAGCACAAGGCAGTTCTCGGTCATGGCCTTGCGGATGGCTTCCCGCTGCAGGGGCGCATAGGCAAAGCCCTGGGTCAGCTCCAGCACCTGAATGTTTTTATCCAGCTCCCGCACGGTATTTTTGCCGCGCTTTGCCAGCAGATTCAGCCGGTCGGCAATGTCCTGCTCCGCAGCCAGCAGATCCGGCAAGTAGATATAGGGCACGGCATCGAACATTTTCACGGCCAGTTCTTCCGTTTCGATGCAATGATCCAGTGCACGGGCCAGCTTTTCCGGCGGCTGATGGATGAAGTTGGAGGCAGTGGCCAGCAGCTGTGCGCGGGGCAGGCAGGTGTGGCCGTTGCCCGCGTTGTGGCGTAAGGTGCGCAGCAGGGCCGCTTCCAGCCGCTGGGCACAGTCCCCTTCCATGTGGTAATACTGGGCGATGCTGTCCGCGTGACGGAAGTCCAGCTGTAGCGGCTCGCCGCACAGCAGATAGGGGTTGGACGCGATGGCCTGCATCGCCCCCACGCCAAAGGCCTTGAACACCTCCATGGCGCGGCGGGGGCTGATCTCGAACTGCGCCAGATAGGCGATCAGCTCCCGCATTCCGAACATCCGCTTGAACTCCTGCTGGATGCGGTCAGCTTTGTCCGCCGAGATACCCGGGATCTTAGTCAGCCGGGCGGGGTCGTTGGCGATGACCTCCAGCGCTTCAGCCCCGAACATATCAATGATCTTATCCGCAGTCCTTGCGCCGATATACGGCAGGGAACGGCTGGCCAGAAAGGCGTACACCGCTTCCAGATCCTTGGGCATATCGGTTTCGCATTCCTGCGCGTGGAACTGGCGGCCATAGGTGGCGTGGTTTTCGTATCGGCCGCGGCAGATGACGCTTTCCCCTGCGTGCAGCTCGCCTACGATGCCGCAGACCACCGTGAGTACCCCGCCGCCGGAGATTTCGAACACCACATAGCCGTTATCCTCGTTCTCGTAGATGATATCCTCCACGACGCCTTCAATCTGTTCCAACTGCTCGTCCACGAATTCCACCTCCTTTTGCACAGATATTATAAGTATAGCCCTTTTGGCGGGATTTGTAAATTGTAGAATCCGTAAAATACCCCGGCGGCTCTCGCCTTTTTCCGGCGGTTGTGCTATACTGGGCGCAAACACTACGTCACGAAATGAGGAGCAACAATGGAGATCATCATTCATCAGGCTATTCTGCACGTTCTGGATACCACCATGGATGCGCCGGTGCTCAGCGGCGGGCCCATGGAGCTGACCGCCGAAAAAAACGCCTACCTGCAGAATCACATCGAAAAGCTGCTTGCCAGCGACGATATCCGCCAGTGCCGCCCGCTGCCGGATTCAGCCTTTAAAAATGAGCTGGAGCACAATCAGGACTTCGTGGATCTTTCCTGCCGCATTGCCGGGGTGCTGTTCGACTATATGCACGCCCACACCACCATCCCCGGGGCAGACCTTGCCGTGGTGGATTTTACCCGGGACGGCGCGCCTTGGCTGGGCATTCTGAAGCTGAACTACAAAAACGGCTACACCCACTATACGGAAACCGTAGAGGGTGCCCCGGTGAACTCCATCATCCAGCAGCGCGCCTGCCTGCCTACCCAGAGCGGCAAGGTAGAGGAGGGCGCACTGGTTGACCTGACCGATTACTCCATGCGTCTGCTGGAAAAGAAGTATGATATTGACGGCCACAAGGATTTTTATCTTTCCACGGTAGTGTTCCAGTACACCACCGCTCAGCCGGAAAAGAAAAAGCTGCAGGCCATTCAGGAAGCCGCCGTGCAGGCCGTGCAGGAAAACTACGCAGATCAGCCCCACGTAGAGGCTCAAGTGGCCATGCTGATCGCCAATCAGGCCGCAGACAACGACAATCAGGTATCCATCCAGCAGGTGCGCCAGCAGCTGGAAGAGGAATATCCTCTCGCCGCCGTGCCCTTTGACGACTATGTAGAAAAGAGCGATGTCCTTGACAGCGCCGCCCAGCCGGTGACCGTGACCCCCGCCCGCATCCGCCGGATGGAGAGCCGCAGCCTGCGCACCGCCAACGGCATCGAGGTCAAGATCCCCACGGAGTTATTGAACGCCGAATCGGAGGTAGAATTCCTGCACGCCGATGACGGCAGCATTTCCCTGCTGATCAAAAATGTCATTTTGTAAGCTGTAACAGCAAAATCTTGCAAAACCCTGCGTTTAGCCTTGCTATCCGCAGGGTTTTGTGCTATACCTGTGTTGTATCTTTCGTGGTATACGTGTTACGACCTAGAGGAGGAAATTTTATGGAACTGGCTCTCATCACCGCGCAGCAGGTCGTGGTCTTGTTCCTGCTGATCGGCACAGGCATGGTGGCGGTCAAAAGCGGCGTGCTCAAGCTGGAAAACAAGCAGGCGCTTTCCAATCTGCTGGTGTACATCATCGTGCCGGCCATGGTGGTAAACTCTTACCGCATGGAGTTCAGCACCCAGATCCTGCGTAATCTACTGGCGGCTTTTGGCATGAGTGTCCTGTCCGTGCTGCTGGGCACCGTGATCACCCTGCTGCTCACGGCACGCAAGACCGGCAGCCGGATGCCCATTTTTCGGTTTGCCTGCATTTTTTCCAACGCGGCATACATGGGCTTCCCGCTTATTTCGGCGCTGTTCGGCTCCGAAGGTCTTCTGTATGCCAGTGCCTACGTCACCGTGTTCAACATTCTGCTGTGGACGCTGGGCTATGGCCTTGTCAGCGGCGGTTCCAGCGTAAAAGAGGTTGCCCGCAGTCTGGTGCGCACCCCGGTGCTGTACGCCATTGTGGTGGGGCTGGGCATCTATCTGCTGCAGATTCCCCTGCCTGCCCTGATCACCCAGCCGCTGGAACTGCTGGCCGGGGTGAACACCCCGCTGTCCATGCTCATCACCGGTATGCTGATTGCTGCCGGTGACGTGCGCAGCATCGTGACCGACAAGCACATCTGGAAGCTTGCCTCCGTGCGTATGCTGCTGATCCCGGCGGCTACGCTGGCACTGTTCGGGGTGCTGGGCTTCCACGGCACTGCTGCACAGGTGGTCACGCTGCTGGAATGCTGCCCGGCTGCCGCCATCACCTCGGTATTTGCGGTGCAGTTCGGCCACGATGAGCACTTTGCCGCCGGAAGCGTGGTGCTGACTACCCTGCTCAGCATCGTCACCCTGCCGCTTTGTGCGCTCATTATTACTATGGTGATGTAAGACGCTGCGCGGCGGTGCCATATTTATATTGTAAGAAGAGCCGCCGTGCATCGTGTTGTACAGCGGCTCTTTGCTTTGGCAAGCGGAGAACATTTTCGACCATTGCCGCACGAAACAAAAAAGCCATCGTTTTTGCATTTCTGCATCAACGATGGCTTCGTATTGGAGCGGCCGACGAGGCTCGAACTCGCTACCTCCACCTTGGCAAGGTGGCGCTCTACCAGATGAGCTACGGCCGCATATCCGGTGCATTTATCCCTGCACCCTCCCACTCTTATTTCAAGCGGGGTCCCCACAAAAATTTGCGAAGCAAAGTTTTTGTGGGGAAAAGAGAGAAAATCTGGTATTCATCACAGAAGTCTTGCTTGCAAGACTTCCCGATGAATGACAGGATTTTCGACGTGGTGCCTCCGATCGGAATCGAACCAATGACACGGGGATTTTCAGTCCCCTGCTCTACCGACTGAGCTACAGAGGCAAATACGACCCGGATCGGGCTCGAACCGACGACCCCCAGCGTGACAGGCTGGTGCTCTAACCAACTGAGCTACCGGGCCACATGGTGGAAGTTAACGGGCTCGAACCGCTGACCCTCTGCTTGTAAGGCAGATGCTCTCCCAGCTGAGCTAAACTTCCACATATGGAGCGGCCGACGAGGCTCGAACTCGCTACCTCCACCTTGGCAAGGTGGCGCTCTACCAGATGAGCTACGGCCGCACATTCCACTTGTTTTTGCCGGTCTGTTGTCCGGCGACGTTGGTTATTATACCGCACACTCCGGCAGTTGTCAACCACAAAATTACATTTTTTCAAAAAAAAAGAATGTCTTTTAACTCTGGTACGTTCTTTTTTTATTTTGTGTGCAGCACCACATCCCCCCTTTTCACCTCGTTTCGCACGGCTGTGTGCACGAAGCAAAATACAGTTGCTTTCTATTTCACAAACTATTATAATAAAGAGGACGCTTTTTGTCAAACGGAAAGCTGCACCCGCGCGGGTGCAGCTTCCATTTATAGAAAAGAAAAAAGGAATTGCCAGCAAAAAGGAGCAACCGCAATGTACAAGATCACTGAAAAGGTCGCGCTGAACCCCACCGTGACAAAGATGGTCATTGAAGCCCCGCTGATTGCCAAAAAGGCAAAGCCGGGCCAGTTCATCATTGTGCGTCCGTTTGAGGACAGTGAGCGCATCCCCCTGACCGTGGCCGGTTACGACCGCGAAAAGGGCACTGTAGATATCATTTTTCAAATCGTGGGCGGTACCACCATGGAACTGAACAGCCTGAATGCAGGCGATTGTGTCCACGATTTCTTTGTCGGCCCGCTGGGCCGCGCCACCGAGACTGAGGGCCTGAAGAAGGTGTGCGTCGTGGGCGGCGGCGTGGGCTGCGCCATTGCACTGCCCATTGCCAAGGAGCTGCACGATCAGGGCTGCGTGGTGCACAGCGTAGTCGGCTTCCGCAATAAGGATCTGCTGATCCTTGAGGACGAGTTCAACGCCTGCAGCGACGAACTGCGCATCATGACCGATGACGGCAGCTACGGCACCAAGGGCGTGGTCACCGCTGCACTGGACGAGCTGGTGGCCGCCGGCAACCAGTACGATCTGGTCATCACCATCGGCCCGCTGATCATGATGAAGTTCGTCGTCAAGACCTGCCAGAAGCACGGGCTGAAGAGCATCGTTTCTATGAACCCCATCATGATCGACGGTACCGGTATGTGCGGTGGTTGCCGCCTGACTGTGGGCGGCGAGACGAAGTTCGCCTGCGTGGACGGCCCCGACTTTGACGGGGATCTGGTGGATTTTGACGAGGCAATGGCCCGCGGCACCATGTACCGCCCGTTTGAGGCACACGCCCGTGAGGCAGCCTGCAACCTGTTCAAGACTCAGGAGGGAATGTAAAATGGCTTTCAATATGGATCCCAAAAAGTGCCCCATGCCCACCCAGGACCCCAACGTCCGCAACAAGAACTTTGAGGAAGTTGCACTGGGCTATACCGAAGAGATGGCCGTGAACGAGGCAAAGCGCTGCATCCACTGCAAGAACAAGCCCTGCCAGACCGGCTGCCCCGTGGGCATCGATATCCCCGAGTTCATCGGTCATGTGGCCGAGGGTGACTTTGAAGCCGCCTATCAGGTCATTGCCCGCTCCTCTTCCCTGCCCGCCGTCTGCGGCCGTGTCTGCCCCCAGGAGAGCCAGTGCGAGGGCAAGTGCACCCGCGGCATCAAGAACGAGCCCGTGGGCATCGGCCGCCTGGAGCGCTTTGTGGCCGACTGGCACCGTGAAAACGTGCACACCGCCCCTGTCGTGCCCGAATGGAACGGCCATAAGGTTGCCATCATCGGCGCTGGCCCTGCCGGCCTGACCGCCGCCGGCGATCTGGCAAAGCTGGGCTATAAGGTCACCGTATACGAGGCCCTGCACGTGGCCGGCGGCGTGCTGATGTACGGCATCCCCGAGTTCCGTCTGCCCAAGGCCATCGTCCAGCAGGAGATCGACGGCCTGAAGAAGATGGGCGTGGATTTTGAGTGCAACATGGTCATCGGCAAAGTGCTGACCATTGACGAGCTGATGGGCGAGTACGGCTACGAGGCCGTGTTCGTAGGCTCCGGTGCCGGTCTGCCCCGCTTCATGGGCATCCCCGGCGAGAGCCTGAAGGGCGTGTACTCCGCCAACGAGTTCCTGACCCGCTCCAATCTGATGAAGGCTTACCTGCCCACCAGCAAGACCCCCATCCGCACCGGCAAGAAGGTCGCCGTTGTGGGCGGCGGCAATGTGGCCATGGACGCTGCCCGCAGCGCCCTGCGCCTGGGTGCCGAGCAGGTGTACATTGTATACCGCCGCGGCATGGCCGAACTGCCTGCCCGTAAGGAAGAAGTCGAGCACGCCGAGGAAGAGGGCATCATCTTCAAGACCCTGTGCAACCCCGTTGCCATCCACCCGGACGAGGACGGCTTTGTACACTCCATGACCTGCATCGAGATGGAACTGGGTGAGCCGGACGCTTCCGGCCGCCGCCGTCCCATTGAAAAGAAGGGCAGCGAGTTTGAGCTGGAAGTGGATACCGTGATCATGAGCCTAGGCACCAGCCCCAACCCCCTGATCCGCTCCACCACTCCCGGCCTGGAGACCAACAAGCACGGCTGCATCGTGACCGAGGGCGACGAGGGCAAGACCAGCCGTGACGGCGTGTACGCCGGTGGTGACGCTGTGACCGGCGCTGCTACCGTCATCAAGGCCATGGGTGCCGGTAAGGCAGCTGCAAAGGCCATGGACGAGTACATCCGTAATAAGTAATAATAAATACAAAATGAGGGCGCTGCACTTTTACTGTGCAGCGCCCTCGTTTTGTATTTTTAATGTACGCCAGCCAGCTCCTTTATAGGGCGGCCGGTGCGGGTCATTTCAATCTTGCGGGATTTATCGTAGCAGTAACGGATGATGGCCTGCCGCCGCACAATGCCGATGAAAATGCCCCGGTCATCCACCACCGGGACGAAGTTCTGGCTCATGGCAGCTTCCACAAGTTCATCCATGCTGGTGGTCACCGTGACGGCCTTGTAGTCCCGCTTATGCGCAAACTCTGAGATGGGAATGTCCTCGGCGGCTTCCAGATCCAGACCATGGTATTTTTTCAGTCCCCACAGGATATCGCCCTCAGTCAGGGTGCCCACATATTCGCCCTTGCGGTTCAGCACCGGAATGGAGGCGTAGCGGTTATTTTCCCACTTTTCCAGCGTCTGCCGGAGGGTGAAGTCATCATAAACGTACATCAGATCCTGCTTTGGGGAAAGAAAAAAGAGAATGTTCATGCCAACAGCTCCTATCGCATTTTTTGCAGGCAATGCCCGTTGGAAAGGTCTGCCTGCGCTATGTAATGTGCCGTGCGTCCGGCGTATTCCGGGAAGTATCATGGAAAAAGGAGGCTAACCACCCCTTTTCCTTTTCATTTATATTTTAGCACTTTTCCATAGACAAAGAAAGCCAGACAAGGAAGCTTTTATAATTTATTCACAGATTGTTTTTCTTTATTTGTCATACTTTCCGTTTTGATGGGTTCCGCACAGCCTGCCTTCAGCATACCACGCCCGCTGCGCAAAGCGGCGCGCGGGCTGTCGAAGGAATTTGCTCTTTTTTCTTTACAAAAACCATGCAAAAAGAGCGCAAAAAGCAGTAAATCCAACAATTTGAACTGTACAACCACGGTGCAAAGTTGTATAATAGGGTGGGTGTTTATCTGAGGCAAGCTTCGTTTTGCACAGCCAATACCCCCGACCCTTGCGTGTATTTTTATGAAAAATAACATAAAGGAGCAGAGCGACTATGATCACTTCCCGTTTCCCGCTTGGGAATGTCAGCTTTACTGATGGGTATTTTTCCACCCTGGTGGGTGAAGCCACCAAACAGTGCTACGGCGTTGCTGCCATGGCTCCCCGTAATATGACTGACGCTGTGAAAAGCATGGTATACGGTTCCGATTACCCGGAAAAGGGTGTGCGCGTGACCCAGCAGAATGGGCGTCTGGTCATCGAGCTGCACATTGCCGTCAGCTACGGTCTGAACATTTCCACCGCCGCCCGCAGCATCTCCCACCGTGTCAAGGACGAGGTAGAACAGGCCACCGGGCTGAAGGTCGCCCGCGTGGTGGTGTCCGTGGATGACGTCATCGCCTGATTTGTCTGCAAACCCGAGCCGGGATTTTCCGGCCAGCTACTAAGGAGTAAGGACAATGATTTCTGGTAAGATCCTGCGCGACGCGATCATCTCCGGCGCCAACAACATCAACAACCAGCGCTCCCGCGTGGACGAGCTGAACGTTTTCCCCGTGCCGGACGGCGATACCGGCACCAACATGGGCATGACCGTGGGCGCTGCCGTGCGTGAGCTGGAGGCTCTGGACGACAGCTGCACCGTAGGCGAAGCTGCCAAAACTGCCGCTTCCGCCATGCTGCGCGGCGCGCGCGGCAACTCCGGCGTTATTTCCAGCCTGCTGTTCCGCGGCTTTTCCAAGGCGCTGCAGGGCAAAAAAGAGGCTGACGTTGCCGATATCGTGGCTGCTCTGCAGAAGGGTGTCGAGGGCGCTTACAAGGCCGTGATGAAACCCACCGAAGGCACTATCCTGACCGTTGCCCGCGTTGCTTCCGAGGAAGCTGCTGCCAGTGATGCCGCCGATGTGCCCGCCCTGTGGGACGTGGTGCTGACCGCCGGCCAGAAGGCTCTGGAGGACACCCCCAACCTGCTGCCTGTGCTGAAGAAGGCCGGCGTTGTGGACGCCGGCGGTCAGGGCATCATGGTCATCTTTGAGGGCATGGGCAAGGTGTTCCACGGCGAGGGCATTATTGCTGGTGGTGAGGCTGCCCCCAACAAGGCAAAGCTGTCCACTGAAAATGCCGGTAAGGGCGTGTTCACCGACGACCTGATGAAGGTGGAGGACATTACCAACGGCTACTGTACCCAGTTCCTCATCAACAAGTACGAGGGTGCCAGCGCCGCCAAGATGCGCGCCTTTGCAGAATCCAACGGCGACAGCGTGGTCTGCATCGAGGATGACGATGTTATCAACCTGCATGTCCACACCGCTGATCCCGGCAAGATCCTGAGCGAGGCCATCAAGTACGGCTACCTGACCAACTTCAAGATCGAGAATATGCACGAGCAGTTCCTTGCCCGCCAGAAGCAGGGCAAGAGCCTTGAAAAGCAGGCCACCGCTGAAAAGGCTCCCGCACAGGCCAGCGAGTTCGTCTACGCTGCAGTGGACCCCAGCCGCGACTACGGCTTTGTGGCCGTTGCCGCAGGTGAGGGCCTGAAGGCCGTGTTCACCGACCTGGCTGCGGACGCTGTCGTCTCCGGCGGCCAGACCATGAACCCCGCCACCGAGGACATCCTTGCAGCCATCCAGAGCGTGCCCGCCAAGACCGTGTTCGTGCTGCCCAACAACAAGAACATCATCATGGCTGCGGAGCAGGCCCAGAAGCTGGCTGACCGTCAGGTGGTCGTTCTGCCCACCCGCACCGTGCCCATGGGCATTACCGCCATGCTGAACTTTGATCCCTCTGTGAACGCCGAGACCAACACCATCAACATGATGGCTGCTGCCGACAAGGTATCCACCGGTCTGATCACCTACGCCGCCCGCGACAGCGAGTACGACGGCAAGCGCATCCGCAAAGGCGAGATCATGGCACTGGAGAACGGCAAGATCGTTTCCACCTCCACCGATATCACCAAGGCCACCTACCGTCTGGCACGCAATATGTGCAAGAAGGATTCCAGCTTCGTCACCATCATTTCCGGTTGTGACGTGAGCGACGAGGACGCCGAAAAGGTTACCGAGATCGTAAAGGCAAAGTGCCCCAACCATGTGGAAGTAAGCCACATCCGCGGCGGTCAGCCCGTTTACTACTATATGATCAGCGTGGAGTAAGCACTTCCCTGCTCTGATCTGATATTATCGCAAAATATAAAGAGGCTGTTGCATGGTATTCCGTGCGGCAGCCTCTTTTTCTGGTGAAAAAGCAAGTCTGGAAGTTCCGCAGAACTTCCAGACTTGGAAATTATAAAAACCTTTCCGCTGAAAATGCCCAAAGCACACGCGGCGGGTATTCAAAATCGTCCAGACCTGATAAAAAAGGCCGCTGCACAAAATCTGTGCAACGGCCTTTGTTTCTCAGAAAAAGCTTACCTGACTGCTTTCGGGCAGGTCGCCCAGTGCGCCCACCTGACGCAGACGGTCCAGAATGCTGCTGCCGACACCGGAAGCCTGCTGCAACTCTTCCACCGAGATATATTCTTCGCCGTGGATGGTCACCTTTTCCAGTGCATCGGCGGCAGCACCGCCCAATCCTTTCAGGGCGCTGAAGGGCAGACGCACCTTGTCGTCCTCCACCACATACTTGGAACCGCGGCTCTTGCCCAGCTCGATGGGCAAAAACTCGTACCCGCGGCTCAGCATCTCGTTGACCAGCTGCAGGCTGACCAGCACATCCTCGTCCTTGGCGTTCTTCTCCTCCTTCAGGCGGCGCTTGACCGCCTCCATGTGGGCACGCGCCACGGCAGCACCGCCGATGGCGGCTTCGTAGTCGATATCGTCGCCGCGCACGGTAAAGTACACCGCATAGAAGGCCTGCGGCTTGTAGATCTTGTACCACATCAGCCGGATGGCGCTCATCAAATAGGCCACAGCATGGGCCTTGGGGAACATATACTTGATTGATCTTGCGGCAGCTCTCGATGTACCAGTCCGGTACCTCATGCTCCCGCATGGCTTCCTCCCAGCCCGGCTGGAAGCCGCCCTTAGCCACCTTGCCCTTACGCACGGCCTCCATGATATCAAAGGCCATCTTGGGCTCCAGCCCCTTGCGCAGCAGGTAGAGCATGATGCTGTCACGGCAGCCGATGACCTCTGCAATGGTGCAGGTGCCGCTGCGGATCAGCTCGTCCGCGTTGCCCGTCCACACGTCCGTGCCGTGGGACAGACCGGAGATCTGGATCAGCTCGGAGAAATTCTTAGGCCGTGCCTCCACCAGCATTCCGCGCACGAAGTTGGTGCCCATTTCCGGGATGCCGAAGGTGCCGGTCTGGCTGTCGATCTGCTCCGGGGTCACGCCCAGCTCCTCCGGGCTGGTGAGCAGGCTGTACACCCGGGGGTCGTTCATGGGGATACTGTCCATCGGGATGCCGGTGTACTCCTCAAAATACTTGTAGAAGGTGGGCATATCGTGGCCCAGTTCGTCCAGCTTGAGCAGGGTGTCGTGCAGGTACTTGAACTCGAAGTGGGTGGTCAGCAGACCGCCCGCCACATCGTCCGCCGGGTGCTGGATGGGACAGAAATCGTAGATCTCGTAGGTGTCCGGCACAACGACCATGCCGCCGGGGTGCTGGCCGGTGGTGCGCTTGACGCCGGTGCAGCCCAGCGTCAGGCGGTTTTCCTCGGCGTGGTTCACGGTGCGCTGCCGCTCGTCCAGATATTTTTTAACGTAGCCGTAGGCCGTTTTATCCTGAATACCGGACACGGTGCCCGCCTTGAACACGTTGGCCTTGCCGAACAGTTCCTCGGTGTAGCGGTGCACATTGGACTGATACTCGCCGGAGAAGTTCAGGTCGATATCCGGCTCCTTATCGCCGTAGAAGCCCAGGAAGGTCTCAAAGGGGATGTCGTGGCCGTCCACCAGCATCCGGGTGCCGCAGTTGGGGCAGTTTTTATCCGGCAGGTCAAAGCCGTCGTCCACGCTGCCGTCGGTGATGAACTCGCTGTGCTTGCACTTGGGGCAGCGATAGTGGGGCGGCAGGCTGTTGACCTCCGAAATGCCGGAGAAGTGGGCCACGGCAGAGGAGCCCACCGAACCACGGCTGCCCACCTGATAGCCGCCCGCGTTGGAGTAGGCCACCAGCTTGACCGCAATGACGTACAGAACCGCGTAGCCGTGGCCGCAGATGGAGTCCAGCTCCTTTTTCAGGCGGTTTTCCACGATCTTGGGCAGGGGGTCGCCGTAATCCCGCTTGGCGTGTTCCCACGTGGCATCGCGCAGCTGCTGCTCTGCGCCCTCGATGCTGGGCGGGTAGGTGCCGCGCGGGATGGCACGCACATTGTTGTCGATCATGGCGGCGATCTTGCGGGGGTTCTTTACTACCACCTCGTAGGCCTTTTCCTTGGGCAGATAGTAGAACTGCGTCAGCATATCCTGCGTGGTGCGGAAGAACAGCGGCGGCTGATTGTCGGCATCCTTAAAGCCGTTGCCCGCCTGTAATACAGCGCGATAGATCGCATCCTCCGGCTCGGTAAAGTGCACGTCGCCGGTGGCAATGACCGGCTTGTGCAGATCCTCGCCCAGCTTGATGACGGTGCGGTTGAATTCCTTGATCCGTTCCTCACTGTCCACCTTGCCGTCCCGCACCATATAGGCGTTGTTGCCCAGCGGCTGGATCTCAAGGATATCGTAGTAGGCGGCAATTTTTTTCAGTTCCTCGTAGCTGGTGCCGTCCACGATGGCCCGGTACAACTCGCCTGCCTCACAGGCGCTGGTGAGCAGCAGGCCGTCCCGGTACTTGTTCAGCAGGCTGCGGGGCACGCGGGGCTTTTTGAAGAAGTAGTTGACGTGTGCCTCGCTGACGATTTTGTACAGGTTCTTCAGACCCATCTGGTTTTTGACCAGAATGATGAGGTGGTAGTATTTCTTTTTCAGCACCTCACGGTTGCCGCCCAGACCGGTGTTGATCTCGCTGACCTTCGTTACCTCTTTTTCCGCTAAGTCGTTCAGCATCACGCAGAAGATGCGTCCCAGCGCGGCGGAGTCCTCGCAGGCGCGGTGCGCCTCGTAGGCGGGCAGTTCCAGATGCTTATTGATGGTGCCCTGCTTATAATTGTGCAGGCCCGGGTACATAGTCTGCGCCATGGTCAGGGTGTCAATATAGGTAGGCTCCAGCTTGATGCCGCTGCGCTTGGCAGCTGCCCGCAGAAAGCGCATATCAAAGGCGTGGACGTTGTGTCCCACCAGAATGCGGTCGCCCGCAAAGGCAAGAAAAGCTTCCAGCGCTTCCTTTTCGCTGGGGGCGTCGGCCACCATCTCGTTGGTGATGCCGGTCAGCTCGGTGATCTTGGGGGTGATGGGCTTGCCGGGCTTGACGAAGGTGTCGAACTCCTCCACCACCTCGCCGTTGCGGATGATGACCGCGCCGATCTCGGTCAGGTACTCCACGCCGGGGTCAAGGCCGGTGGTCTCGGTGTCAAACACGCAGAACTCGCCGTCCAGCGGCTGATCCTTCACGCCGTAGACGCAGGGCACCATGTCGTCCACAAAATAGGCCTCGCAGCCGTAGATGAGCTTGAAATCCGGGTCTTTTTTGTGGATGTCATCGGCTGCCAGCATGGCTTCCGGGTAGCCCTGACACACACCGTGGTCGGTGATGGCAATGGCAGGGTGGCCCATCCGGTGGGCCAGCTTGACGATGCCGCCCGGGTCGCAGAAGCCGTCCATGCTGGACAGCTTGGTGTGCAGATGCAGCTCCACCCGCTTTTCCGGGGCAGTATCCTCCCGCTTTTTGCGCTCCACGATCAGCACATCGTAGGGGTACACGATGTAGTCGTGCTCGTATTTATCGTAGGAGCAGTCGCCCCGCACAATGACCGTGCTGCCCTTGCCAATGCCCTCCCACTTGGAGCAGTCCTCCCCTTCCTGTGCACGGACTTTCAGGTTGATCGAGCCGGTATAGTCGGTGATAGACACGGTGTAGATCTTGCGGTAGTTGCCCTTGACCTCGGTAAAGAACACATCGCCCCAGATCATGCACTTGCCGCCCTCGCCGCCCAGGTCCTTGAGGGGGGCGAGGTTCTTGGGGGTGAACATCTTGCCGTGGAAAATGGTCACGGGCTTGTCGGTCAGGTCAAGGCCCTCCACCTTGATGGCGGGGGCGGTGTTCTTTTTCTCGAATTTGACCACCGGCGGTGCGATCTTGCGCTCCAGCTTTTCCTCCATCTGCTGCTGCTCCGCCGCAGTCACTGCGCTTTGCAGCGTCACCTTGGGGGTAACGCCGGTATGCTCGGCAACGCGCTTTGCAAGCAGTTCTTCAAAGCCCATCTCCTGCAAAAACTTTGTACCGTGGCACACCCCCACTGTGATGTTCTGCCCGGTGATGGTAATGCTGCTCCTGTCCAGAAAGCCGTTGATGGGCACACCGTCCCGCTTCATGTCCTCCAGCAGGATGCGCAAAGCGTGCTCGTCCAGCATGGCATAGCCGAACAGGTTCTTGATCTTCAGTTCAAAGCCCTCGTAGTCCGGCTGCAGGGAAGCCAGTAGCCGGGCGCAGAGGTTCTGATCCAGCGGGGCGGCGCTGCGCAAAGTAAACTCGACCTGCCGGTCCTGCCGCAGCATCCGGGCGTGCTCCACGATCACCTGCCCGAAGCAGGCCGCAAAAGCCGGGTCCACCATAAACTGCGGCCACAGCTGGGAAACAAGTGGTTTCACAAATGGTACTCCTTTTTGGTGGGTTCTTTACAGCACAAACTGCCGCACCCGTTTTTGCGGGTGTGGCAGTAGCGAAAAGAATGCTTACAATTTATAGATCTCGTCCATGAACTGATCCAGAATGTTATCGCCGGTCAGCTTTTTGATGGGCTTGCCATGGATGAACAGCACAGCCTCGCCCTTGCCGCCCGCAATGCCGATATCAGCTTCGCGGGCTTCGCCGGGGCCATTGACAACGCAGCCCATCACGGCCACCTTGATGGACTTTTTGTAGCCCTGCAGCCGCTTTTCCACCTCGTTGGCGATCTCGGTGCAGGGGTACTGGGTGCGTCCGCAGGTGGGGCAGGTGATGACCTCCGGTCCGGTGACCGGGAAGCCCACGGCGCGCAGGATGTTGAAGCCTGCCTCCACCTTTTTTCCGGCTCGGCAGCCAGCGACACGCGGATGGTATCGCCGATGCCCTCCAGCAGCATCCCGCCGATGCCCATGCCGCTTTTCAGCAGACCCATCTGGTAGGTACCGGCCTCGGTAACGCCCACATGGAGCGGGTAATCGGTGACGGCGCTCAGCTGGCGGTAGGCCTCCATCATGCGGGGCACGTTGGAGTTCTTGATGGAGATGACGATGTTGTTGAAATCGAACTCCTCCAGCAGGCGCACATGGTACAAAGCGCTTTCCACCATAGCTTCCGGGGTGGGTGCGCCGTAGCGGGCCAGAATGTGCTTTTCCAGACTGCCGCCGTTCACGCCGATGCGGATGGGGATGTTCTTCTGCTGGCAGGCATCCACCACAGCCTTCACCCGGTCATCGTCGCCGATATTGCCGGGGTTGATGCGGATCTTATCTACGCCTACGTCCGCGCAGGCCAGCGCAGCCTTATAGTCAAAGTGGATATCTGCCACGATGGGGATGTTCACTGCGTTTTTGACGGCCTCGATGCACTTTGCATCTGCCGGGCTGGGACAGGTCACCCGCAAAATCTGACAGCCAGCGGCTTCGCACCGCTTTGCCTGCGCCACATTGCCCTCGATGTCCTCCACCGGCACATTGAGCATGGTCTGCACCGCAATAGGGTTGCTGCCGCCAATGGTCACATTGCCGATCTTCACTTCACGTTTTTTCTGCCGCATAAGGGTTCCCCTTTCTTATACTGTCCCGGTAATAAGCCGGAGAATATCGTTGTAGGTTGCAAAGATCATCAGCCCGAACAGCAGCCCAAAGGCTGCCACGGTCAGGCCGCTCTGCAGCTTTTCGGGCACGGCATGGCCGGTCACGCCCTCAATGAGCAGGAACACCACTTTGCCGCCGTCCAGCGCCGGGAAGGGCAGCAGGTTGAAGATGCCCACATTCACGGTGATGAGCACCAGCATCTCCAGCAGGTCCTGCCAGCCGTAGCTGGCGGCCTGCCCGATGGCCGTCACGATGCCCACCGGGCCGGAGAGGTTGTTGATGCTCTCCCGCCCGCGCAGCAGGTCAATAAGAGAGGTGAACACGATGCGGCCGTAATACAGCACGCTGTTGCTCGCCTCCCGCAGCACGTTACCAAGGGTCTTTTCCAGCCCGTAGACGGAAAAACCGATGCTCATGTGGGTCTCGCCCTGTTCGTCCTGCCATGTGTCGAACTGCACCCCCGGCAGCTGCACCTTTTGGCCATCCCGCAGTACGGTGAAATCCGCACTGTAAGACTGGGTGCGCACCAGCTCGTACAGGATATCATTGGCCACAAAGCAGCGGCGGCCGTTCACCGCCAGAACCTTGTCCCCCGCCTGCAGGCCGGTCTGGCCGCAGAGGGCACCGTCCTGAATGGCGTAGATGGTCTTGCTGGTGATGGGCTCATTCTGGGCGGCGATCAAAACCACCAGCACCACAAAGCCCAGCACAAAATTCATGACCGCACCGGCTACCATGACCAGTGCCCGCTGCCATACCGGCGCCTCGTTCAAAGGGATGCCGGTGGGCTGCACAGACGCTTCCGTCTCCGGGGCGGGCTGCTCCTGCACAGTATGGGCAGCTTCTGCCTGCTGGCTTTCGGGGCTTTCCTCCCCTTCCAGCGCCACAAAGCCGCCCACGGGCAGGGCGCGGATGCTGTACTGGGTGCCTTTATGATTCTTTTTCCAGAGCACCGGCCCCATGCCGATGGAAAACTCGTTGACCTGCACACCGCAGAGCTTTGCCACCATGAAGTGGCCGAACTCGTGGATGGCGATCACGGCGCTGAACACGAGCAGCGCGGCAAGGATGGTGATAATAAATGACATTCGTTCTCCTATACCGCCCCGGAACCGTTACAAAAACAGCGCCGGGGCGTATATTTCTGATAAAGCGTTACAGGTGTGCCTGCACGAATGCGCGCGCCATGCGGTCGCACTCGTACACGTCTGCCAGCGTATAGTCGCCGCCAAAGCTGTCGCTGTCCACAACAGCCTCTACCAGACGGCCGATATCGAAGAAGCCGATCTTATCCTCGAGGAAGAGCTTGACTGCCTCCTCGTTGGCACCGTTGGCGGCGCAGGGGCCCAGACCGCCCTTGCGAATGGCCTTTTTGCAGGCGGCAAGGCAACGGAAGGTCTCTTCGTCGGCCACATCGAAGGTGAGCAGCTTCAGGGTGGTAAAGTCCAGCTCGGGCACCACACCGGGCACACGCTTCGGGTAGGTCAGGGCGTACTGGATGGGGATGCGCATATCGGGCACGCCCAGCTGGGCGATGATGGAGTTATCGCTGAACTGCACGGCAGAGTGGACAATGCTCTGGCGCTGCACCACGATCTGGATCTTCTCGGGGGGCAGGCCGAACAGCCAGACCGCCTCGATCAGCTCCAGACCCTTGTTCATCAGGGTGGCGGAGTCGATGGTGATCTTGGCACCCATGTTCCAGTTGGGGTGCTTGAGGGCGTCTGCACGGGTCTTGCCGCGCAGCTCCTCGGTCTTCATGCCGAAGAAGGGGCCGCCGGAGGCCGTGAGCAGGATCTTGGTCAGGCTGGGGGCGCTCTCCTTATCCTGCAGACACTGGAAGATGGCGGAGTGCTCGCTGTCTACTGGAAGCAGCTGTACGCCGTGCTTTTCCACAGCTTGCGTGACCAGATGACCGCCGGTGACAAGGCTCTCCTTGTTGGCCAGGGCCAGATCATGGCCGCTCTCAATGGCGGTCAGGCTGGCACCCAGACCGGCGATGCCCACCACACTGTTCAGCACCACATCGGGGCCGTCCATGGCAGCCAGCTCTTTCAGCCCCTCCGGGCCGGTGAGCAGCTTGGGCGCATTTGCCCGGCCTGCCAGCGCAGCGTCCAGCTTTGCGGCGGCGTCCGGGTCGGTCATGCAGACATATCGCGGATGAAACTCTTCGATCTGCTGCAGGATCTTGTCCTACATGGCTGTGGGCAGAAAGGCCGAACACCTCATAGCCCTGTGCACGGATCACATCCAGACTCTGGGTGCCGATGGAGCCGGTAGAACCCAGCAGCGTATTTTTTTAGACATAATAGTTTCCTCCCCTGTATCAGGCGTAGAACACGGCGGTAATGACCATGGTGACAAACGGCGCAATGAACATGACGCTGTCGAAGCGGTCCAGAATGCCGCCGTGGCCCGGGAAGATGGTGCCATAATCCTTGATGCCGCACTGGCGCTTGACCACGCTGGCGAACAGGTCGCCGTAGATGCCCAGCACAGCGGCCACGCAGGCCAGCAGGGCAATGATCACGTACATCGAAACGCCGATGTTGGTGCGGGTGAACGCCTCCATCCGGTTGGCCGCAATGGAGTAGATCACGGTGGCGATCACGCCGAACACCATGGTGCCCAGCACGCCGCCGATGGCTCCCTCCACGGTCTTTTTGGGGCTGACCACGGGGCAGAGTTTGTGCTTGCCAAAGGCTCTGCCTGCAAAGTAGGCGCAGGTATCGCCGCCCCAGGCAAAGCAGAGGATGAGCAGGATGAAGAAAACCGCGTCATAGCCGAATTTTTCCACTGGCAGACGCTCCTTGAGCAGAACGAAGGAATAGAAGCAGAAGATCACGATACCCGAAAACACCAAAAGACCGCTGGCCTTCTGGTAGCTGATGGTGCCGTTGCGCACCACCAGATAGATGGCAAAAAAGGTGACCAGCACAAAGGACATCGGCATGACCAGCTTGCGCATGGCGCTATAGCTGGAAAGCATGACCAGCAATGTATAGGGTACCAGCACTGCGTACATGAGCCAGTCTTTTTTTTTCAAAGCCGAGGGCACTGTAGATCTCGTGAACGGCGATCAGCGTAATGGCCGCGATGACCAGATTAAAGATCAGAGTGTTGAAGGTGAACATCACGCCGATCAGTACCAGAATGCCCACGATCGCAGTAATAATGCGTGTTTTCATAGGTTTCGATCTCCTTTGTTCTTCCGGCAGCAGCCCCTTGCAGGGCAACACATTCCGACCCGAGGAAGTACCGGGTCTGTCGGGTCTGCACCATAGGTGCAGGGTTTGCAATACGGACAGATTGCCGCTCAGATGCCGCCGAACCGGCGGCTGCGGTGGTTGAACTCCTCAATGGCGGTATCCAGATCGGCGCGGGTAAAGTCCGGCCAGAGCACATCCATCTCCACCAGTTCCGAATAGGCGGCCTGCCAGAGCATGAAGTTGGACAGGCGCTTTTCGCCGCTGGGACGCAGGATGAAATCCGGGTCCTTCTGGCCTGCGGTATACATGTGGTCGCTCATCATCTGCTCGTTGATGTCCTCGGGGCGGATCTCGCCTGCCACAGCCTTTGCCGCCAGCTGCTGCGCCGCCCGCACGATCTCCGGGCGGCCGCCGTAGTTGATGGCAATGTTCAGGGTCATGCCGGTCTTGCAGGCAGAGTCCCCTTCCAGTTCATTCATCATCTTTTGCAGCTTGGGGTCCAGCGCGGTGCGGTCGCCCAAGAACTTGATGCGGATATTGCGGTTCTTGTAATCAAAGCCCTCGATGAGGTACTGGGCGAACAGCTTCATGATGGCACCCACCTCTTCCAGCGGGCGCTTCCAGTTCTCGGTAGAGAAAGCATAGAAATACACCGATGCTACGCCAAGTTCATCGCAGTAGTTGGCAATATCCTTGAACACCGCCGCACCTTTTTTGTGTCCTGCGGGCGGGGGGGCAGGCCGCGGTTTTTCGCCCAGCGGCCATTGCCGTCCATGATGATGCCGATGGAAAGCCCCTCGGCAAATTCTTTGGGGTGTGCCATTTATACCTCCCGGCAGCAGGGCTGCCCTGCAAAAAGTGCCGCGCACCTTTCACCAGCGCACGGCACCTCCCAGTTGTTATTGTGTGCTGCGGATCAGACGGCCATGATCTCCTTCTGCTTTTCCTCAACGGCTGCGTCGATGTTCTTGATATACTTGTCGGTCAGCTTCTGGACCTCTTCTTCCATGGTCTTCTGGGTGTCCTCGGTCAGCTCACCGGCCTTCTTCATAGCCTTGGCCTTGTCCATAGCGTCACGGCGGACATTACGCACGGCCACCTTGGCCTCCTCACCCAGCTTGGAGACCTCCTTGGCCAGCTGCTTGCGGCGCTCCTCGGTGGGGGCCGGGAAGTTCAGGCGGATGGTAACGCCGTCATCAATGGGGGTGATGCCCACATCGCTGGCCATGATGGCCTTGCTGATGGCGCGCAGCAGGGTGCGGTCCCAAGGGGTGATGGTGAGGGTGCGTGCCTCAGAGACGGCCACAGCGGCCAACTGCTGGATGGGGGTGGGAGCACCGTAGTAGTCCACGACCACCTTATCCAGCACGGCGGGGTTCGCACGGCCTGCGCGCACAGCGGCCAGCTCGCGGCTGAGGTGCTCCACAGAGCTCTTCATCTTATCTTCGTAAACCTTGGTGTTGCTGCTCATTGTCGTTGTTCTCCTGTTTCTTTATTCTATTGATCCATGCAGGCAGCGCACTGCGCCGCTGCTGCTCTATCCAATCGTATGCAGTTGCACCGGGGCGCTATGCTCAGCCCTCGTAGACCAGCGTGCCCACATTCTCGCCCTGCACGGCACGGGCAATGTTGTCCGGGTCGGCCAGATCGAACACGAGGATGGGCAGCTTGTTGTCGCGGCACAGAGTGGCAGCAGTGCCATCCATAACAGCCAGCTGGTCTTCCAGCACCTTGGTAAAGGTCAGGGTGTCGTACTTTTTGGCATCGGGGTACTTGTGGGGGTCCTTGTCGTACACGCCGTCCACCATGGTGGCCTTGAACATGATGTCCGCGCTCACCTCAACAGCACGCAGAGCCGTGGTGGTATCGGTAGAGAAGAAGGGGTTGCCGGTGCCGCCGCCGAAGATGGCGATCTTGCCGTCATCCATGGCGCGCAGAGCGTCCTTGCGGGTAAAGGCAGGGGCCACCTGCGGCATGGTGATGGAGGTGAACACCTCGGTGGGCACACCCAGCTGCTCCAGCTTATCGGAGACAGCCAGTGCGTTCATCACGGTCGCCAGCATTCCGATCTTATCGGCCAGCGTGCGCTCCATCTTGCCGCTGGAGCGGCCGCGCCAGAAGTTGCCGCCGCCCACCACGATGCCGATCTGCACGCCCAGGTCGTGGGCCTTTTTCACGCCGCCGCAGATCGCGTCCATGGTCGGCTCGTCAAAGCCGGTGCCCTTTTCGCGCGCCCAGGGCCTCGCCGCTGATCTTCAGAAGGATACGCTTATATTTCAATGCCATAATCCAAACACCACCTATTTTATCTTTCGCCGGATAGACCCGGCATTTTTGCTATATTCTATTTTACAATAAATTCGCCACATTGTAAACAGTCAAACGCGTCGTTCTTCGCAAAGCTTTTGTGAACGAATGCGCAGCGCCCGCAAAGCCTGCTTTTGCTCCGGGGGGATGCGGCGGCTTTCTACTGCTTTCTGGATGGTCTTGTTGTGCGTCCACACGTCCAGCCGCTTTTCGGTCAGCCACGGCAGTGCCGCTGCGGGCTGCTTTGCCAGTGCAGTGGCAAAATACCACGCCCGCATCATATTGACATAGTATTCCTCGCTGTGCACCGCCGCCACCCAAGCCAGATATTCCGGCCGGAAGGCATCGTCCAGATAATACCGCATCAGCATCCCGATCCCGTAGCGCACGGTATACACTTGGTCAGAGCCCAGCCAGCGCCGGATAGCAGGCAGCAGCTCCGGCTTATGCTGCGCAAACACCTTGGGGCTGAAGCAATCGCAGACTGCCCAGTTATCCACATAGGGCAAAAAGCGCTCCGTTGCCGCCAGCGCTGTGCCGTAATCCCGGACAGACTCCAGCAGAAAGGCGTGGAGGGCGTTTTCTTCATAATAAAAATGCGGCAGGCACTGCAGAAACGCCTCCGCTTCCGGGGTATCCGCCAGCTGTTTTGCCAGCTTGCGCAGCAGCGGCACCCGCACCCCGATCACCGTTTCCGGTGGTAAGGTGGGCATCAGGCGGCTGTAAAAGACCTGATATTCTTTATCTTGCAGCGCAAACAGCTGCGCACGGATCACATCCACTTCCGGCATGTTGTCACTTCCCTTCTGCACCATTGTACCAGATGGGAAGGAAAATGCAAAGAGAAAGACCGCAAACGGCTTTTGTTCCGTCTGCGGTCTTTCTCTTATTCGGCTATTGTATCTCAATCCAGATGGTCAATTGCATACTGTGCCTGAGACGCAGTAAACTGTTCACCATATTCCGAAGTAAGCTGGTCATAAACTGCGCTTTTGGACATCGACATATTATAATAATATTGCTTTGCCTTTTCGAGGGCATTCGCATTCCAGTCTACGCCCGTCATATTATCAATAGCATATTGTGCAGCATCCGCCGGGAAGCCTTCTCCATAAGAAGATGTCAGTTGGTCATATACTGCTTTCTTTGACATATGAAGCTGGTTTGCGTATTGTAAGCCTTTCGTTAAAGCATTTTGATATTCTTGATTAGAAGATTTACCAGAGACCTTTCCCGTAGAGCCAGCACCGGGACCGCCTGTAATCCAACCGGGTCTCGAACTGTATGTCAAACTATTTTCATCGTTTGAACTGTTATACGATGAAGTTGAAGTTTTCTTAGCCTTGCTTTTGACGTTTACAGTCATAGACGCGCTTATATTACCATCAATCGTTGCAGTTATTTGCGCCGTTCCCTCTTTTCCAGCATATAACATTCCATTTTCAACTTTCGCAACAGATTCATCCGTTGTTGTCCATACAATCTTATCTGCATTGATGTTTGTAGGGTATACGGTGTATTCTGGACAATTATAGATTGTATCTGTTCTTTTCGTGGTTTCTGTTTCTTCAAACTCAATTCGAGGTTCGTTATCCACGCTGCCTTTTTGCGACGAAGTAATTTCACTATCGGCTGTTTTTTCGCTGTCGGCTAATTCTCTACTATTATTCGCATACCAACCGAGGCCACCACCGCATACCAGCAAAAAGATCACTGCCGTCATGCCTATAATTTTCCAATTTAGTAAATATTATCCTTTTTCGTTTCTTTTTATGTAGCATGCCTCAATATCAGCTACTGCTTTATGCTTTTTTAAGGCTTTCCTCGTCCTTTGGGGCAACAGAATAGCAGTATTCAACATTATATCATTTTTGTATCATTCTCTTCTGCTGTAATCATCAATACCGATTCATTTTAGCGCAAAAGTTTTTATCGAAACGCTTATTTTTCAAAAGCAAAGCGCTCAAAATCAGCCGTAATACGTTTATTTTCAATTTGCAGATGAAAATCCCCAACTGCGGCTCTTCTGTTAATTTGCCGCTTTTATCCAGCCGTATTTTCAATTTGCAGATGTTACCCCACCCTCTGCCGCTTATCGCGCATCTTAACTCGCGATGTTCGTAGGCTTGCCGCGCAGGTTGTGAATGGTATAGCCGAAGTAGCTATTGAGGGTATCCACGTCTCCCCTGTCCCATGCCACCTCGATGGCATGGCGGATGGCGCGCTCCACGCGGCTGGCGGTAGTGCCGTTTTTCTTGGCGATCTCCGGGTACAGGCGCTTGGTCACGGCGTTGATGTACTCCGGCTCGTTCATGGTGAGCAGGATGGCATCCCGCAGGAACTGGTAGCCCTTGATGTGCGCAGGCACGCCAATTTGGTGCAATATTTCGGTGACGGTCAGTTCGTCACTGTCCACACTGGTGTGGAGCAGGTGTTTCTTTTCTTGTCCGCTGGCTGCTTTGAGCACCCGGGCGGCAAGGACACTTTCGTCAAAGGGCTTGACGAAATAGTAGGCAAAGCCTTCGTCCAGCAGCTCCTGAACCATCTCTTCGCTCTGGAACGCGCCGGTGACGAAAAACGAGGTGTGGCGCTCGCCTGCGGCGTTGTAGCGCTGCTTGACCGCCAGCGCGTCCAGCCCAGGCATAAAGGCGTCCAGCAGCACTACCTGCGGGCGAACGGCCAACATCTTCTGTAAAACCTTATTTCCATCCTTTTCCACAACGGTCACTTCCACGCCCTTTTGCTCCAGCGCCTCACGACAGGCTTCTGTGATCTGAGCACCGGTATCCGACATCAAGAATCTCACTTTATCCATGGTTGTTTCCTCCAATGTGTGCAGTTCCCTTAACACCATGGATTTTACCATAATTTTCCAGATAGTTCAACGGTTTATTTTGGGAAATTATGGAAATTCTGCTCGAATGTCATACTTTTTTATGCTGCTGCGTCCGTTCCGGGCACGGAATGCGCCTGTTCCAGCATGGTTTGTGCAAAAATACCGTAGCCTCGTGTCGGGTCGTTGACCAGCACATGGGTCACTGCACCGACCAGCCGTCCGTTTTGCAGGATGGGGCTGCCGCTCATCCCCTGCACGATGCCGCCGGTCTGCGCCAGCAGTGCCGGGTCGGTGACGCGCAGCACCATGTTGCGGTGCGGGTCGGCGTCGTTCACCTTTTCTATATAGACACGGTAGCTGCGGGGCGTTTCGCCGCTGGTAGTGGTCAGGATCTCTGCCGCGCCGGGCAGCACCTCCTGCGCAAAAGCAAGCTCCGTCTGCTGCCCGGCAATGGCGGTGCTTACCGTGCCGTAGACACCGTTTTCGCCGTTGATGCAGATTCTGCCAAGGGCGTGGTCGCTGATAAATTTGCCCTTCAGCTCTCCGGGGCTGCCGGCGGTACCGCCGGTGCAGCCCACGATCTGGCAGGCCACGATCTCGCCGCTGCGCAGGGCGACCCGCTCGCCGGTGTCACTGTCGCTGATGGGGTGACCCAGCCCGGCGAATACCCCGGCCTGCACATCCACAAAGGTCAGAGTGCCCACCCCGGCGGAGGAATCCCGCACCCACATTCCTGCCCGCCACTGGGCGTTCTGCGTATCCCACACCGGCAAAAGGGTGGTCTGCCGCTGCTCCCCCTTGCGGACGTAGACCACCTCCACCGCCGCACCGGCGGCGGCTTCCAGCGCGGCATGGACCTGCTCGTTGGTCTCGGTAACGGTGTTCCCCATGCGGATCACCCGGTCGCCCAGCCGCAGCCCTGCCTGCTTTGCGGGGTTTATTGTACCGGCGGCAGTGTGCACCTCGGAAAAGCCCACCACAAGCGCTCCCTCTGAAAACATCTTCACCCCAAAGGGCGTGCCGCACACCGTGACCGTGGGGCGCTGCATCACGGTGGCGCGGATGGTCTTGACCGGCAGCCAGCCGCCCAGCGCCAGCGTGGTCTGATAGCTGCCCGCTGCCCGGGTGCTGGCCACATTGCGGCTGCCGTGCCCGCGCAGCGGCTCCACCCAGCCAAAGCGCGGCAGCGTGAGCGTCTGTTCCGGTTCCAGATAGACCTCCTCCGGCAGGGCGCACCACAGCCAGCCCAGCGCCGCCACCGCGGCCACCGGCAGATAAACCCCTATTATCTTTATCCACCTGACGATGCTGTGCTTGGACATTTTACGGCCTCCCTGCGCATTTTTCGGGGTTAGTATGCGCAGACAATCACGAAAAAACCGCACCCGCATCCAAAAATGGACACAGGTGCGGTTATGATTTTTACAGGGACAGGCGCTTATGCGTCCTGCAGTTCCCCGCGGCTGGCGGCCTTGAGGTATGCGAAGATGAAACCGTCCAGATCGCCGTCCATCACGGCATCCACATTGCCGGTCTCGTAGTTGGTGCGGTGATCCTTGACCATGGTGTAGGGCATGAACACATAGCTGCGGATCTGATGGCCCCAGGCGATCTCATTCTGCACGCCCTTGATGTCATCGATCTTGTCCATGTGCTGCTGCTTTGCGATCTGATACAGCTTTGCCTTCAGCATTTCCATGGCGTAGTCACGGTTCTGGAACTGGCTGCGCTGGGTCTGGCAGCTGACCACGACGCCGGTGGGCTTGTGGATCAGGCGGACTGCGGAAGATGTCTTATTGATGTGCTGGCCGCCTGCGCCGGAGGAACGGTACACCTGCATCTCGATATCCTCGGGGCGGATGTCCACCTGAATGGTGTTGTCCAGCTCGGGCATCACCTCCAGCGAGGCAAAGCTGGTCTGGCGGCGGGCGTTGGCATCAAAGGGAGACACGCGCACCAGACGGTGCACGCCGTTCTCACTCTTGAGCAGACCGTAGGCGTTTGCGCCCTTGACCATCATGGAAGCGCTCTTCATACCGGCCTCATCGCCGTCCTGATAATCCAGCACCTCCACGGTCATGCCATGTGCCTGTGCCCACTTATTATACATACGGTACAGCATCTCGGCCCAGTCCTGTGCCTCGGTGCCGCCGGTACCGGCGTGGAAGGTCAGGATCGCGTTGCTGTGGTCGTACTCGCCGTTCAGCATGGTCATCAGCTGCAGCTCGTCCACGGCCTTGCCCACGGCGTTCACGGCTTCCTCTGCTTCGGGCACCATGTCGGGGTCGTACTCCTCGTCCAGCATCACCAGCATGGTCTCGGCATCATCGTACAGGCCCTGCAGCTTTTCAAAGCGGTTCAGCTTGCCCTTCAGGTCGCCCACTTCATCAAAGACCTTCTTGCTCAGCTCTGCGTCATCGTAAAAGCCGGGGCGGGACATGGTGTGCTCCAGCTCCTGCACGCGCTTGCGGGAAGCGTCGATGGCCAGCGCTTCCTCCAGGTCCTTAACGGCCTTGGCGTGCTCGGCCAACTGCACTTTCAGTTCATCAGTCGTGATCATTCTCTAAGTTCCTCTCGTTCAAGGGTTTACATCATAACAATAATGTCCCCGGCAGGGTGCAAAACGCACGCGCAGCGCGCATTTTCTGCTCCGCCAAAAGACACAGTTTATACACAGATACTTCATTAGTATACCGAGAATCTGTGATAAAGTAAAGAGGAAAAATACTATCTTGCCGGATTTTTAAAGATTTTCACCTTTTCTTTTCATACCCGGGGGAGTATAATACCAGTATGATCGATTTCACAGGAGGATATCATGCCGAAATATTATGGCTGTCCCTGTGAGGGCTGCGGCAAGCCGCTGACACTGCAGGACGACATCGTTGTCTGCCCCGACTGCGGCGCGCCTTATCACCGCACCTGTTACGAGAAAATGGGTCTGTGCATCCACGCCCCTGCCCATGGCGCAGGCTATGAATGGAAGTTTCCTTATCAGGATGCGCAGCTGCGCACCTGTCCCACCTGCGGGGAGCGCACCCTGCGCAGCGAGAATGTCTGCCGCTGCTGCGGCGCTGCCCTGCCCCCTGAGAGCGCAGAACAGCCCAACGACCGTGCCGCCGCCAGCGCCGAGCAGAACCAGGATTTTGATTACAGCAGGATGTACCGGGACGAAATGTACCGTAATTTTACCGAGAAGGTCGTTGACCCGGTGCACCGCAATGTGCGCGCCGCCTTTGGCAAGGATGAACTGATCGACGGCGTCCCCTATCAGGACTGGGTGGATTTTATCGGCACAGCCGCGCCGGTCTACCTGAACGATTACAGCCGGATGCAGCTGCGTCACTCCAAGATCTCCATGAGCTTTTCGGCGCTGCTGTTCGGCCCGTTCTATTTCTTCTACCGCAAGGCGTGGAAGCCCGCCTTCGGCTTTCTGGCCGCAGAACTGCTGCTGTTCATTCCCACCTTAATCAGTATGATGCAGACCACCGGCAGCCCCCTGACCGCCGGGATCAGCGCCTCTACGCTGGTAGTGTTGAGCCGCGTCATGTCCCTTCTCAGTTTTGCACTGATGCTGGTGCGGGGGCTGTATGGCAAGTGGCTCTACCGCCGCAGCGCAGCGGCACGCATCCGCCGCATCCGTGCCGAGTTCCCGGACCCGGAGCAGCGCCGCGCCGTGCTGAACGCACAGGGTGGTGTCAGCTTTGCAGCCTGCATCGGAGCGTTCATCCTGCTGATGGTAGTAGGCAGCCTTTGCTCCATGCTGTTGGGGCCGGACCTGAACGCACTGGTAGGCACCTTTATCTGATAACGGTTCATGCAGGATGGGGATCCTGCTGAAAAGCGCGGTTCACCGTGCATAAAATGAGAACATGGGAGAATCATCATGAAAAAAGTCACCAAAGCCGTTATTCCGGCTGCAGGTCTTGGCACCCGTGTACTGCCCGCTACCAAGGCGATGCCCAAGGGAATGCTGCCCATCGTGGATAAGCCCGCCATCCAGTATCTGGTGGAGGAGGCCGTCCGCTCCGGCATTACCGATATCCTGATCATTCTGGGCCGCAACCAGAGCATTATTGAGGATCATTTTGACCGCAGCCCCGAGCTGGAGGAAAAGCTGGCAAAGCCCGGCAAGGAAAAGATGCTGGAGGAGTGTCTGGGCATCGCCAATATGGCCAACATCCTGTTTGTGCGCCAGAAGGAGACGCTGGGTCTGGGCCACGCAGTCAACACCGCCAAGGCCTTTACCGGCGACGATCCGTTCGTGGTCATCTACGGCGACGACGTGATCTGGGGCGAGGACCCTGTCTGCGCCCAGCTCATTCGCGCCTATGAGGAGTTCGGCCGCCCGGCTGCCGGCGTGTCCGCTGTGCCTTGGGAGGACGTGAGCCGCTATTGCAGCTTAAAGACCACCCCCATCCACGACAACTACTTCTTTGTGGACGATATGATCGAGAAGCCCAAGAAGGGGCAGGAGTTCAGCAACTACTCCATTCTGGGTCGTGTGCTGCTGACCCCGGAGATCTACGAGATCCTTGCCCAAGCCCGGTGCCGGTGGCGAGATCCAGCTGACCGATGCCATGGCAGAGTATGCCCGTACCCGCGGCGGCATGACCGCCGTGGAGTTCACCGGCAAGCACTACGATATGGGCAACAAGCTCAAGGTCGTGGAGGCTCAGGTGGAGCTGGCCTTGCAGCATCCTGAGATCGGCGAGGAGTTCCGCGCCTACCTGAAGGAGTTCTGCAAGACGCTGTAAATTATATACTGCGTAAACAATAAAAACGGGGCTGTTGCACGAAACTATGTGCAGCGGCCCCGTTTTTTTGCCTATATTCAGATAAAAAAGGGGTTCAGAAACGCCTTTCTGAACCCTAAACATGAAAATTAAATTCCTGATTTAGTTTGCCTGACTGGGATGCGGCACGGGCGGGCGCTTGGTGAACATGGCCTTGAGTGCCAGCGGGGTAGCCACGCTGGACACCACGATCAGCAGGATCACAGCGGTAAAGTAGACCGAGTCTACCACACCGATGGCCAAGCCCTTCTGGGCCACGATCAGTGCCACCTCGCCGCGGGTCATCATACCGACGCCGACCTTCAGGGAATCGTCCCAGTTGAAGCGGCAGATCTTTGCTGCCAGCCCGCAGCCGATGATCTTGGTGATCAGTGCCACAACCACGAAGCACACGCTGAACAGCAGGATCTCCGGGGTCAGGCCGCTGATATCGGTCTTGAGGCCGATGGAGGCAAAGAAGATCGGCGCAAAGATAACGTAGTTGCTGATATCCACCCGGCGCTCTACATAGGGTGCGTCATCCATGGTGCACAGCACGATACCTGCAATGTAAGCGCCGGTGATATCGGCGATGCCGAAGTATTCCTCTGTGATGTAGGCCATGGCAAAGCAGAACGCCATACTGACGATGGTGATGCGCTGGGTGTGGGGATTGCGCTTGTCCAGCCATGTCATGGCGAAGTGAACCACAAGGCCAACGCCCAGTGCGGTGGCAAAGAACAGCAGAGTGTTGAACAGCACCTTGCCCAGACCCGTACCGGTGCCGCTGCTGGCGCCCAGCACACAGGTGAGCACCACGATGCCGATGACATCATCAATGACAGCGGCACTGACGATAGTCGTGCCCAAAAAACTCTTCAGGTGCCCAAGCTCCTGCAAGGTCGCCACCGTGATGGACACACTGGTAGCGGTCATAATGGTGCCGATGAACAGCGCCCGGTAGAACTCCGGGCTGCCAACTGCGGCAAAGCCGTAGAATGCACCATATAATAAGGTGCCGCCCACCAGAGGCACAGCCACGCCAACGGTAGCGATCAGGGTGGCGATGGGGCCGGCCTTGATCAGCTCTTTCAGGTTGGTGCCAAGGCCGGTGGTGAACATGAGCATCACAACGCCGATCTCTGCGAAGATGGAGATGGAGTCGCTGATCTGCACCAGGTTCAGCACGCAGGGGCCGATCAGCAGGCCGGCGATGATCTCGCCCACCACCTGCGGAGCCTTGCACTTGCGCGCCACCAGTCCGAAGAATTTCGCGCTCAGGATTATGATTGCCAGATCTCGAAACAACGAATACATGGATTATCCTCCTTTAATTTTCCCGCTTCCCTGCCACTGCCGGAGCCCCGGCCCTGCCATATTGCAGGGAAAGCGTTTACATTATAGTCCTTTTTACCAAAAAATGCAAAACATTTTTTATCGTTCTTTTTGTCAAAAAAGCTTGACAGAAGTAAAGAAGCTTGCTATAATAAATTGCTGTCTGAACAGACACACCACACAGGCCGCGATACCGCAGCCTGTGTACCCTTGGCCTTGCAGATCCGCAGGGCCCTCAAGTCCAAAAAGGAGGTGCTACAAAATGGCAAAGTACGAAACCATGCTGATTACCAGCGCCGCTCTCGACGAGGAGGCTACCGCCGCTCTGGTTGGTAAGTTCAAGACCCTGATCGAGAACAACGGTACGATCGATTCCATCGACGAGTGGGGCAAGCGCCGTCTGGCCTACCCCATCAACGACGAGGAGGAAGGCGTTTACACTGTGATCAACTTCACCAGCGAGCCCAGCTTCCCCGCTGAGCTGGACCGTGTGTACAAGATCACTGAAGGTGTTATGCGCAGCCTGATCGTTGCCCACGAGGAGTAATCTTTTCGTGACAGAAAGGGAGACCGTAAAATGTTGAATGTTGTTGCTATCATGGGTCGCCTTGCGCGTGACCCTGAAATGCGTCAGACCACTACCGGCAAGAATGTCGCTTCGTTCCGCATTGCCTGCGACCGCGGGCGCCGCGATGCCAATGGGCAGAGCGTGGCGGACTGGATCGATGTGGTTGCATGGGATCGGCAGGCCGAATTCGTCTGCCGCTATTTCCAGAAAGGTTCCCTGATCGTTGTGGACGGCCGTTTGCAGTCCCGTCAGTATCAGGATAAGACCGGCAACAACCGCACCGCCGTTGAAGTGGTTGCCAACAACATCAACTTTGCAGGCCCCAAGAGCAGCAATGCAGGTGACGGAAACGGCTATCAGAATGCCGCTCCGTCCTACCAGAACGCAGCGCCTGCCCGTCCGGCTGCTGTGGAGGCAGCTCCCAGCTACTCTGCCGGCAATGCCGACGACTTCGCCGTCATTGATGACAGCGATGACCTGCCGTTCTGACACGAAACGGTCTATCCGTTAAAAATCCAATAGGAGGTAATAAGCAATGGCTTTTGAAAGAACCGAAGGCTCTCGCCCCGCACGCCCCATGCGTCGCGGCCGCAAGAAGGTTTGCAGCTTCTGTGTCGATCGTATCGACACCATCGATTACAAGGACGTGCCCCGTCTGCGTAAGTACGTCTCTGAGCGTGCAAAGATCATTCCCCGCCGTGTGACCGGCACCTGCGCTTACCATCAGCGCGCACTGACCATCGCCATCAAGCGTGCTCGTCACGTTGCTCTGATGCCCTACGTCAGCGACTAATCTTTAAAGAACCAACCCGATCAAAATAATCAGCAATCAGCAAAGCGCTCTCACCGATGACAAGGTGAGAGCGCTTTTTTGCTTGCGTTAGATATACTGTTCACACCAATGTTTTACCTTCTCCCCCACCTGCCGAGCGGTCAGCCCGTCGGTAGAAAGAAATGTTACGTTTTTCTTTTCCCGGAACCATTCCCGTTTCAGCGGCAGAAGGTGGTTCAGGTAATACGCAAAGAATTCCCGGGAACGGGTGGCATCTCCCGCTTTACGGGCACGCAGGACGGCTTCGGAAGCGTCCAGAAACAGAATGTGCTCCGGCATACAAGCCTGCACCGCTGCAAGCTCCGGGGCCAAAGCCTGCCGGATCGCTTCGATCTTCCACTCCAGCCCCCTGCTTTTGGGGTAGTTCAAGGTGTAGAACTCAATCTCCTCCGCGCCGAAATCCATCACGGCGTGGGGGTATTTTTTTGCTTTCTGCCCGCGGCGCAGCTCATTGCGCAAAAAAGCCGTTGGATCTCCAGATAGTCCGCATAGCTGTTCTTATTCAACCCACGCTGCTTTATCTCTGCAAGGACGGCAGCGTTGTCCTCAAAACAAACCTGTACCTGTTGGCAGTGCTGTTCCAGATAGCGGGCTGCCGTGGTCTTTCCCACTGCCATGCAACCCTGTAAGGATAAGATCATAACATTTTGCCCCCTCTTTTCCTTTTTTCACATAGTATAGCACATTCAGCTGTGTACCGGGAAGCGTTTTTCGCGCAAAAAGTTACAAACCGGTACGATTGTTCCGGTCGTTTTTGACTTGTACCGGGAATTTTCGGTATTTTCAGATTTGCTGCTCTGCACGCAAATCAAACTGCACAAATGCGATGGGCGGCATTGCACACCTTGTACAAAGTTGTATCACACTTATTGATTTTTTATACAGAATGTGCCATACTAATGTCGCTGGGAACGTTCCCGACAACGTTCCCGAAACACTTTCAGAAAGTGAGGCCCGCCGACATGGCAAACCTGACCATCAAGGACATCGCACGGATCAGCGGTTGCTCTGTCAGCACCATCTCCCGTGTGATCAACGACAGGCCGGATGTCCGCCCGGAGACCAAGGAGCACGTTCTGAAGGTGATGCGGGAGGCCGGGTTTGTGCCCAACACCAACGCCCGACAGCTGAAGATCCAGCAGTCCCGCAGCCTTGTGTTTGTGGTAAAGGGCACCCGGAACATCTTCTTTTCTGATTTTCTGGTGCAGCTCCAGCGCGCCGCCACCCTGTACGGATACAACGGCATCGTCTCTTATTTGGACGAGAACGCCAACGAGATCGACGCCGCCGAAAAGATCCTGCGGGAGATCAAACCCAAGGGTATGATCTTTCTGGGCGGCAGCGTAGCCAACTTCCAGCGGGGCTTCGACCGTATCAATGTCCCCTCGGTGCTCACCACGCTGGTCACGGATGAGTTGGACTTCCCCAACCTTTCCATGGTGGGCGTAGATGACCGGGCAGCGGCCTATACCGCTGTGGACTACCTGATCCGGCAGGGGCACCGCAAGATCGCCGTTTTAGGCGGTCCGGTGACCAGCTACCCCAGTCTGATGCGCCGTCAGGGCGCACAGCAGGCCATGGAGGATGCGGGCATTGTTCAACGACAAGCTCTACGGCCTGTCCAACTACGATTTCGAATCCGCCTACCACGCCATGAACAGTCTGCTGGCCCGACGGGCAGAGTTCACCGCCCTCTTCGCCATGAGCGATGTCATCGCCTTTGGCGCCATCCGGGCGCTGGTAAGCGCCGGGTTGCGGGTACCGGAGGATGTTTCGGTGATCGGCTTTGACGGCATCACGATGTCCCGCTACTGCGTGCCGGTGATGACCACCATCGTCCAGCCCAGCGAGCAGATCGCACTGCAAAGCATCGAGCTGCTGGTGCGGCAGATCGAGCATGGCTCCCCCGCCCAGACCGTGACCCTGCAGCCGGAGTTGCAGCAGGGCGAAAGCGTAAGGGCAATTTAAATGTTGTATTCCCTCCGTCGAAGGACGGAGAGTATATAGTTGATCTGTAATTTTAATAAGAAGGAGAACTTATTATGAAAAAAGATGATCACTCGTCGTAACTTCCTGAAGGCCGCTGGCGTTTCTGCCGCTGCTCTGGGTCTGGCTGCCTGCGGCGGCTCTTCCAGCAGCACCGCTTCCTCTGCTGCCAGTTCTGCCGCTGCTTCCAGCACCGCTGCAAAGGCAGACGGCAAGGTCTACTACCTGAACTTCAAGCCCGAGCAGGATCAGGATTGGCAGGATCTGGCCGCTGAGTACACCAAGGAGACCGGCGTTCCTGTTACCGTTGTGACCGCCGCTTCCGGCCAGTACGAAACCACTCTGATGAGCGAAATGGCCAAGAGCGATGCACCCACCTTGTTCCAGGTCAACGGCCCTGTCGGCCTGGCCAACTGGAAGGATTACTGCTACGACCTGTCCGGCAGCCAGCTGTACGGCGAGCTGACCAGCGATTCCTTTGCACTGAAGGACGGCGACGCTGTTACCAGCATTGCATACGTCATTGAGACCTACGGCATCATCTACAACAAGGAACTGCTGACCGCTGCCGGTTACAAGCAGGAGGACATCAAGGGCTTTGCCGACCTGAAGAAGGTCGCTGATGACATTCAGGCTCGTAAGGCTGAGCTGGGCGTGGACGGTGCTTTCACCTCCGCCGGCATGGACGGTTCTTCTGACTGGCGCTTCAAGACCCATCTGGCCAACCTGCCCATCTACTTTGAGTACCAGGCTGACGGCATCGGCGCCACGGATGCCATCAAGGGCACCTATCTGGACAACTACAAGCAGATCTGGGATCTGTACATCACCGATTCCACCTGCGACCCCAAGCTGCTGGCTTCCAAGACCGGCGACGACGCTGTGGCGGAGTTTGTGGGCAAGAAGGCCGTGTTCTACCAGAACGGCACCTGGGCTTACAATGACGTGAAGGATCTGGGCGACGACAATCTGGGTATGCTGCCCATCTACATCGGCGTGGATGGCGAGGAGAATCAGGGTCTGTGCACCGGTTCCGAGAACTTCTGGTGCGTGAATAACGCTTCTTCTGATGCCGACATTCAGGCTACTCTGGACTTCCTGTACTGGTGCGTCACCTCTGAGGCCGGCACCAGCGCGATGGCTGACAAGATGGGCTTCGTCATCCCCTTCAAGAAGGCTAAGGACTCCACCAACCCCCTGATCACCATTGCAAACCAGTATGTGGCCGACGGCAAGACCAGTGTTGACTGGTGCTTCTCCACCATGCCTTCCGAGGAGTGGAAGAACGGCGTTGGTTCCGCTCTGACCGCTTACGCAGCAGGCACCGGCGACTGGAACGGCGTTGTCACTGCCTTCGTGGATGGCTGGGCCAAGGAGTACAAGCTGGCCAACGGCTAAGCCTTTGACTGGAGATCTCCCTAGGAATTAAAAAGGGAGGCGGGCGAAAAGTTCGCCCGCCCCTTTCCTTTTTTATCAGACAGCTCCCTCAGGAGGTATATCATGCAAAAGGCCATCAGCAAATATTGGCCGGTGTTCGTGCTGCCTACTCTGGTCGCGTTCATCATCGGCTTTATCTGGCCCTTTATCTGGGGCATTTACCTTTCCTTCCAGCGCTTCACCACTGTGAGCAAGACCACCTTTGTGGGCATCCAGAACTATATTTCCGTGTTCCAGGATTCCACCTTCCTGCATGCGTTCGGCTTTACGGCAGCGTTTACCGTGATCTCCACTGTGCTTATCAATGTCTGTGCCTTTGCCATTGCAATCGTGCTGACCCGCGGCATCCGCGGCACCAACATCTTCCGCACCACCTACTTTATGCCCAACCTGATCGGCGGCATTCTGCTGGGCTATATCTGGCAGATCCTGCTCAACGGCGTGCTGGCGAACCTGCAGAAGCCTCTGCTGGCTCTGGATGCCAAGGCCGGTTTTGTCGGTCTGGTCATCCTGATGTGCTGGCAGCAGATCGGCTACATGATGATCATCTACGTTGCTGGCCTGCAGAGCGTGCCCGGCGACCTGATCGAAGCCGCTAAAATCGATGGTGCCAACGACCGCGAGATCCTGTTCAAGATCAAGCTCCCCATGGTCATGCCCAGCATCACCATCTGCACCTTCCTGACCCTGACCAACAGCTTCAAGCTGTTCGACCAGAACGTGGCTCTGACGGCCGGCGAACCTGCCAACGCCAGTGAAATGCTGGCCTTGAACATCTACAACACCTTCTATGGCCGCTCCGGTGCTCAGTGGAAGGGCATCGGCCAGGCAAAGGCTGTGGTATTCTTCCTGATCGTTGTGGTCATCTCTCTGATCCAGCTCCACTTCACCCGTTCTAAGGAGGTGCAGCAGTAATGTCGAAACAGAAAAGAACCTGGGATGTCATCCTTGTTGTTGTAATGGTTCTCCTCTGCCTGCTGTGGATCTACCCCATCGTGCTGATCCTGCTGAACAGCCTGAAAAAAGAGGGCAGCTTTACCACCTCTACCGTGTTCCAGCTGCCCACCGCCGAGACCTTTGCCGGACTGCGCAACTACGTTTACGGCGTGACCAAGATGGACTTTCTCTCCAGCATGGGCTACAGCCTTCTGATTACTATCACCAGCGTGGTGCTGATCCTGCTGTGCTGCTCCATGACAGGCTGGTACCTGACCCGCGTGAACAACAAGCTCAGCAAATTTATGAACCTGCTCATCGTGTTCTCAATGGTTGTCCCCTTCCAGATGGTCATGTTCACCCTGTCCAAAACTGCTGACCGTCTGAACCTGAACAACCCTTGGAACATCTGCATCATCTATCTGGGCTTCGGCGCCGGTCTGGCCGTGTTCATGTTTACCGGCTTTATGAAGAGCGTGCCCATGGAGATCGAGGAAGCAGCCATGATCGACGGCTGCAACCCCATCCAGATCTTCTTCAAGATCGTGTTCCCCATCCTGAAGCCTACCATGATCTCCACCGCCATTCTGGAAACCATGTGGGTCTGGAACGACTATCTGCTGCCCACTCTGGTGCTGGACATCAAAACCTACCGCACCATCCCCATGGCGATTCAGTATTTCCGCGGCGGCTACGGCCGTGTGGAGCTGGCCCCCATGATGGCCTGCATCATCATCGCTATCATCCCCATCATTATCCTCTACATGACCTGCCAGAAGTACATCATCGAGGGTGTCGTGGCCGGTGCTGTAAAGGGCTAAGGAGGTGCACGTTATGCGTGCAAGTGGCATTCTGATGCCGGTGTCCAGCCTGCCGGGGCCTTTTGGCATCGGTACGCTGGGCAGTGAAGCGACCGCATTCGTTGATTTTCTGGCCGAGGCAAAGCAGACTTATTGGCAGATCCTGCCCATCGGCCCTACCGGCTATGGCGACAGCCCCTACCAGAGCTTTTCCGCCTTTGCCGGAAACCCCTACTTTATCGATTTCCGTCTGCTGGCGGCAGATGGTTATTTGACTGCTGAAGAGATCCCCGCCGCGCAGCCGGTAGGCACCGTTGACTACGGTGCGCTGTACAACCAGCGCCCGGTGCTGCTGAAAAAGGCTGCTGACCGGCTGCTGGCAGCCCCCTCCCCTGCTTACGAGGCCTTCTGCACCGCGCAGAGCTTCTGGCTGGAGGACTACGCCCTGTTCATGGCCGTAAAGGCTGAGCAGGGGCAGGCAGGCCTTGCCGACTGGCCGGACGCCCTGCGCTGCCGGGAGCCGGAGGTCATTGCCGCCGCAAAGGTACGGTTGGCAGACCAGATCAACTACCACAAGGCGGTGCAGTTCTTCTTCTACACCCAGTGGAACGCGCTGAAGGCCTATGCCAACCGCAAAGGTGTCCTGCTGGTGGGCGATATCCCCATCTACGTCAGCCCGGATTCCAGTGACCTGTGGACCCACCCGGAGCTGTTCCAGACTGATGGACAGATGCACCTGACCCATGTAGCCGGCTGCCCGCCGGATTCCTTTGCGGCAGACGGACAGCTGTGGGGCAACCCGCTGTACGATTGGCCTGCCCACAAGGCCACCGGCTTTGACTGGTGGAAGCGGCGCATGAAGCACGCCACCTCTATCTACGATGTGGTGCGCATTGACCACTTCCGCGGTTTCGAGAGTTACTACTCTATCCCTGCCGAAAACACAACGGCTGCAGGCGGTCACTGGGAAAAAGGCCCCGACCGGGACTTTATCCACGCCATGCAGCAGGCGCTGGGCGGCGGCAATATCATCGCCGAGGATCTGGGCTACTTGACCCCGGAGGTGAAGGCGATGCTGGCCGAAAGCGGCTACCCGGGCATGAAGATCATGCAGTTTGCCTTCGACAGCCGGGAGTCGGGCAACTACCTGCCCCACACCTATCCCCGCAACAGTGTGGTGTATACAGGCACCCACGATAACGTGACCACCGAGGGTTGGCGCAGCAACGCCAGCGCCGAGGACGTAGCCTACGCCTGCCGGTATCTGCGCTGCACACCGGAGACCCTGACTGAAGGCATGATCTGCGCATGCCTTGCCAGTGTTTCGGACACCGCCATCATCCCGCTGGCAGACTGGCTGCATCTGGGCAGCGAGGCCCGCATCAACACCCCCCCAGCACACAGGGCGCAAACTGGCGCTGGCGGCTGGCACAGCCCCTGCCCGCTGCATTGGCCGGGCACATCGCCGCGCTGACCACGCTGTATGAGCGCGTGCCGAAAGCACTTTGACCTCGTTTTCCTTTCGTTTGGCAACCTGTAAAACACACAAGGCATCTGCTTTGCCCGCTGCTGCGTTCTGCGCAGCGGGTACGGGCAGATGCCTTTGTTGTTGATCGGCTTTTTCAGCACATTTTTGCTACAACATTTTTTCGCCGTAAAAAAGCAGGAGTTTTGCGCGTTTATGGCGTATTCAGGTCAGTTTTACAACGCATCGTCACAATATATTCACAAATGTATCATGATTTTCAAACCCGCGCTCTCTTGTCATTTTTGTGCAGATATGCTACAATTCAGTTACTAGATGAACTGCCCCTTGGGGAGTTCTGTGTGCGAAAGGAGTTTTCCATCATGGATCATACATATCAGCGCCCGCTGCAGCTGCCCGCCTGCTGCTCTGTGCTCTCTGCCGAGGAGATGACCTATACCGAGGGCGGTGCCCTTTCTATCAACATCACTCCGGAGCAGGTGATGGCCTTTGGCATCAATGCCACGGTAAACCTGCTGGGCATGATGGGCCGCTATGCGTTCCAGGCTGCAGTTTCCGGTATGCAGAATGCCCTGAACGATGGTTTGGGTGTTGGTGATGCAATTGGGCACTACTGGGGCAAGCTGAACACATGGAGCAAGGTTGCCACGATCGGTATGGCTGGTCTGGGCGGTTATTATGCCTATTGTCAGGCACGCAGCATCTATCTCTCCATCAAAAATCTTGTGGACGCCTTTAAGAATACGTACAACGAAATTCAGGCCAAAAAAAGAAGGCAGAACAGGAGGCCGCCGAGCAGCAGAATTGTCTGCCTACTCTGGTAGCTCTGTGCTGATCTTTCATCGACCCGGAAAGGAGTGTTTTTATTTATGAAAAAGCTTCAGCTGCCCTCTTCCTACGCAGCCCTCTCCCCCGAGGAGCAGTGCGCTGCCTTTGGCGGCAGCGAATTCGGCGATGCTGTCGGCAGCTTTTTTGACAATCTGCACTTCAATGATTTCTTCTGGAACGGTGGGCTGATCTCGTTTTCCTTCACCTTTGTGCCCATGCTACTTTTCCGCGTGATCAAGACAGGTGTGCAGACCGGGATCAAGCTCTCTCAGCAGATCGGCCGCCTGCTTGGCATCACCCGCGAGGCTACCGTCACTGCCGTCCAGTACTTGGATAATACGCAGCAGCGAAATGACCAGCCGGTCGAAAATTCTCTCCCCCAGCTTTTTTCTCTTCAGTAATAAGCTATAAGAAAGCCGTGCATCCCGGAGCATTCCGGCTATGCACGGCTTTTTGTTTTGTTCAGATCACCCGGACTGCACCCTGCTCCCGCAGGCGCAGCACATAGCAGCTGCCCTGCCCGAATACCTGCTCGATGGCTGTATGGTACCGCTCCAGCAGCTGCCCGGGCACATAAGCCTGAATGGTGCCTGCAAAGCCGCCGCCCTGCATCCGCCATGCGCCCTCACTGCCCTGCAGAATGCTCTGGCTCAGAGCCAGCGCTATGGACAGTCCCTGATGCCGCACATCCGCTGTGCAGTACACATTCTGACACAGCGCAAAGGAAGCCTGTCCGCTCTGCTTCACCAGACCTGCAAACACCGGGAACTGCTTTGCATAAAGCGCATCCCGCTGCGCCAGCGTGCGGGCATTCTCCTCAAAATAATGGATCGCCCGCAGCACTGCACGGTCTCCGCAGCAGCTGCGCAGGACAGGCAGTGCCATCCAGAACGCGTTCTCTTCCACCTGACCCAGCAGCGGCTTTCCGAAGCAGGCGGCCACCTGCTCCATCTCCTGCCGAATCGCCGCAAACTCGCTCGTCAGTTCGCTGTGGCTGCCCCGGGTATCGGTGACGCAGAGGAACATTCCTTCCGGCAGCAGACCGTCTGCATGGAGCTTTTCGATCTTTGGGGTGCGCGGATCGGCAAAATCCGCAAAGATAATGCCGCCCACCGCACTGGTCAGCTGATCCAAAAGACCGCTGGGCTTGCCGAAATAGGTGTTTTCCGCATACTGGCAGATGCCCGCCAGCTCTGCCAGGGTCAGCCCGGTGCTGTATTCCTCGTTCCAGATAGAGGCCATGCCCATCTCAAAGGCCGCCGAGCTGGACAGACCGGAGCCCCGCAGCACATCGCTGGCGGTGTAGGCATCAAAGCCTCCGATCTGCTTGCCCACCGCGCGGAAACCCTCAGCAATGCCGCGGATCAGGCTGGCCGAATGGGTGCTCTCCCCTGCCTGCGGCTCTGCGGTGGCCAGATCAATGACATCCAGCTTGTTGAACCCGCGGGATTTGACCCGCACATAGCCATCCGTATTGCGGGCCGCCACTGCCACCATATCCAGCGTGACCGCCGCCGCAAGGCCGTAGCCCCCCTGATGATCCGTGTGGTTGCCGCCCAGCTCTGCGCGCCCGGGTGCAGAGTACACCTGCACCTGCCGCCCAGGGCCGAAATACAGCTCGAACTGCTCCAGCGCAGCCGCATAGCGCCCGCGCTGCCGTTGTAGCACCGCCGGATTCGCCCCATAAAGTGCAGCAAGTACGGCGTCCCAGCTGCCCTGCAGGATCTGTTTTCTGAGTTGTGCACTGGTGGCCATGACAGCTCCTCCCCCTCCGGAATAAACGATTCTGCTCTTTTTGCCTATTGTAAAGCATTTCGGGCGTTTTTTCAATTTATTTGACCTAAAAATCCAAAATTTGGCGTCAGGTGCAAAGAATAAGATGTACTTTTGTTGAATTTGCAGGGCATTCTATGGTATACTGGGTGCAGAATGTGACAGGACGGAGGTAAAGCTGCCATGCCAGACGTTTATAAGCAATCCTTTAAGCAGAATTACACCAACAACATCGAATTGTCCATCTTCAACTGCGGCTTGGAGCGGTGCGCTCCGGGCCAGACATGGGGACCCGGCATCCGTGACCACTACCTGATCCATCTGGTGGTATCCGGCAAGGGCATCTTCGAGGTGGGCGGCCGCACTTGGGAGGTAAGCGAGGGCGACCTGTTCTTTGCCCGCCCCAGCCAGCTGATCCGCTACACCGCCGACGAGCAGCAGCCGTGGGAGTACAGCTGGGTGGGCTTCAACGGTGCGTGTGCCCACAAACTGGCCGCGCAGCTCCCCTTCACCGACGACTCGCCGGTGCATCACACCCACGACCCCGATGGGATGCGTGCTGCTCTGGCCAACATTTATTCCTCCCGCGGGCTGCAGCCACAGGACGAGGCAGCCATGGTGGGGTATCTGTACCTGTTTATCGCTGCCTTGATGCGGGAGACCAGCGCAGGCAAGCCCCACACGGCTTCCTCTTCCAGCCAGTATGTGCTCAACGCCATCAAGTACATCCAGTTCAATTATTCACACGATATTTCCATTGATGATGTGGCAAAAAGCGTAGGTGTCTCCCGCAGTCACCTGTACCGGGTGTTCATGTTGAACGTGGGCAAGAGCCCCATCGACTACCTGACCGAATACCGCATCAACGAAGCCTGCAAGCTGCTGCGCGCCGGCAACCTTTCCATTGCGGAGGTTGCGGTGTCGGTAGGCTTCTTTGACCAGTTCTACTTCTCACGGGTGTTCAAGCGCGCCAAGGGCGTGCCGCCCAGCAAGTATTTTGCCGCCCAGCAGGACGCCGACCCGGCAAGCCCTGCCCAACTGTAACCTGAGCCCATCACACAAGGAGAAACCATGCCTTTACAGAAAAACCAGATCCTGACCCTGCGCATCGAACGTCTTTCCAGCGACGGCAGCGGTGTGGCCCACAGTGCCGATGGCGAGGCCGTATTTGTCCCCGGCACCGCCCCCGGGGACGAAGCACGGGTGCGCATCGTGAAGGACTGCGGCCGGTACGCCTTTGGCATTCTGGACGAGCTGCTCACCCCCTCGCCGGACCGCATTCCGGTTGACTGCCCGGTGGCAGGCCCCTGCGGCGGGTGCAGCCTGCGGCATCTGGATTATGCCGCTGAGCTGCGCGCCAAACAGGAAAGCGTGCTGGATGCCTTCCGCCGCATCGGCGGGCTGGAGGTGCCGGTGCTGGATATTCTGCCTTCTCCAGACGTAGACCGCTACCGCAACAAGGTGCAGTTCCCTGTGGGCATAGACAAGAACGGCGTGCCCTGCATCGGCTTTTACGCAGGGCGCACCCACCGCATCGTCCCCTGCCCGGACTGCAAGCTGCAGCCCAGCGTGCTGAACGAGATTGGCAACGCGCTGTGCGCCTTTTTTGCACAGCAGGTCATCCGCCCCTACGACGAGCAGAGCGGCAAGGGGCTGGTGCGACATATCTTCCTGCGGCGCGGCGCGCACAGCGGGCAGATCATGGTGTGTCTGGTATGCACCCGGGCAAAGCTGCCCCACGCAGAGCAGCTTTGCACCGCACTGCGGGGGCAGTTCCCGGCCATCAGCACCATTCTGCTCAACGTCAACGCCAAAAACACCAACGTCATTTTGGGCAGTGAAAATCATATCCTGTACGGCCCGGGCTACATTGAGGACACGCTTTGCGGCGTGCCGGTGCGGTTGGGACCACTGTCCTTCTATCAGGTCAACACGCTTGCCGCCGAGCGGCTGTACGGCGTTGCTGCGCAGTACGCGCAGCTGACCCCGGACGACACGCTGCTGGATCTCTACTGCGGCATGGGCACCATTGGCCTTTCCATGGCAGACCATTGCCGGGAGCTGATCGGCGTGGAGATCGTACCTGAGGCCATCGAGAGCGCCAAGGCCAACGCTGCCCGCATGGGCAAGGCCGTAGCTGCCAAGAGCCGCTTTTTCTGTGCCGACGCCGGACAGGCAGCCACCCAGCTGGCCGCCGAGGGTCTGCACCCGGACATTGTGATGCTAGATCCGCCCCGCAAAGGGCTGCGATGAGGCCACCCTCTCCGCAGTGGTGCGCATGGCACCCCGCCGGGTGGTGTATGTCAGCTGCAACCCCGCTACCGCTGCCCGAGACGCCGCATGGCTGGAGCAGAATGGGTATCACGCAGAAAAGGTGCAGCCGGTGGATCTGTTCCCGAGGACGAAACATTGCGAGACGGTTGTCTTGCTTTCCAAGGGAGAAATCGACTCGAAGAAGATGCGGGTGGAGTTCTCTTTGGAAGATATGGATATGTCCGGCTTCCAGAAGGGCGCGACTTATGAACAGATCAAGGCGTATGTGTTGGAGCATACCGGTTTGAAGGTATCTTCCCTGTACATCTCACAGATAAAGCGCAAGTGCGGGCTGGATGTGGGGCAAAATTATAACCTGTCAAAGAAGGAAGATGCCAAAGTGCCAAAATGTCCGCCGGAGAAGGAAGCGGCGATCAGGGATGCGTTGAAATATTTTCAGATGATTTAAGAGTCTATTGAGCAAAAAAGCAGTAAATCAATTTCAGATTTACTGCTTTTGCTGGCCGGGCCGGTGAGCTACGAGCATTCATGACTTTTTGATAACTTGTTCCATACTGATATATTAAGCGGAAAGTTGTGGCCCTGTATTTTCAGAGGGAAACGAATGCTCCTTGAATATATCCCACAAAATATGCCATCGCTATACTCAGTGCAATGCAACATATACATAGTATTTCAGCAATTACCTTTTTTTCGATTATTTCATTTATGGACTTTCCGTAATCAATAGTAGACCATACCATTGAAAGCAAAAATAGAATTGAAATCCATTGAGTATGAAATGATAGTCCCATGCTAACAAATACATAGTTTGAGATGATGTAAAAAGCGCTTCTGACTACAACTTCTGTCACTTTTACAATCCGATTTCTCATAGAATTCTCCCTCTCTGATAATACTGTGGGCGGCAGCACTCCTTGCTGTCGCCCCTTGATTGCCTATCTGCAAAGGCGGGCGGGGCTGTCAACGGCGGCGCGTATGCGCCGTTCATCTTGACCGTTGACTGGCTCGACTGGCTTTGCTATTCCGTTATCTCTTTCAGTTATTGTCAAAGGAAATGTAGATAGTTAGACTATTGGGTATGTAGCTGATACTTAACCACTTTTCGTCGTTTGATAAAAGTGTCCCGATAGAAACATAGTTTTCTCCCTCGATTTCCTCTGACACATTTTCAATTACGGAAAAGCCTTCTTGGTTCAAAAGCTCCATATACTCGTTATAGTCGTTTTCGCTAATGTCAGTAAGGTTGATATTGCAATTCTCATGTTCTGTATCAAGTGTAGCCCATGCAACCGTACCAGGCGCAACAGGAAGCCCCTCTGTGTACTCATTCGCAGGCCAAACACCCTCGTCCAATTTTGTAACACTATTAGATTGCGTATTGTTCTCATTGCTTGTCGGTGTAGATGATGTATTTTGATTAGAACACGCAGCCAAAAAAATCATAATCATGATTGTGAATACAGAAATATACTTCTTCATTGGTTACCTCCTGTTTTTGTGTATGGTTCGGATAATTAACAAAAGAGCAATAGCTGTTGCTGCAAACCCAATAGCCAAAAGGATTTGCGAAATATCAAAGGCAAACGCGCCCTCAATCTGTATATTTGTTGTCGCGTCTGCTTGTCCGATTGCTCCTTCTGGTACTTTTCCTGATTGCGTAACAGCATATACCGAAAAGGCAGCAACCGCGATAACAAGCGCAGCAAGAGTAGAAATGATACCGTTCCTTTTTTTCGATTTGGTGTTATCAATGCCAAACTGTTCTGCGGTGCTGTCTGCAAATTCTTTTGGCGTCCCCAAACGCTGGATAATCTGCTGCTCTGTTTCTCCATGCTCCATAGCAGACGCAAAAACTTCATTCAAGTCACGCACAACCTCTTTTTTCATTTTGCGTGGTAAAGATAGTTCCTTTTCAACCTGTTTGATATATTGTTCTTTCATTTGGACACCCTCGCTTGTTGATAACTTTCTATAAAGCCGTTTACGCAGTTTTCATAGCTTGACCAAAATAAGATTAGTTCATCAAGTACATTCCTGCCTTTATCCGTTAAAGAATAATACTTTTTTGAGCCGCCATTTGCCGCAGCCGGAGCCAATCGGCATTTGATTAGTTCTGCTTCCTGCAAACGATACAGAATGGGGTAAATGGTTCCCTCTTTCGCATATCCCAAAACAGACGCACTATTATTCAATTCGGTTATAATTTCATATCCATAAGTTTCCTTGCGTCCGATTAGGCATAAAAGTATCATTTCCAGAGAGCCTTTTTTGAATTGCTGGACATATTTGTTATTCATATCGTCGCCTCTCTTTAGCTTTGCTATTTAGGTTCACTAAGTAGCAACTATATTATATCTCTTCCGAAGTATCAGAGTCAATAGGCTTAACGAAAAAGTTACAAGATGTCTGTGTAAGGTAATGACAGAATAGCGGTGTGCTGGCGAACTATGCTTTATTTTGTTTTTTTTCGCAATCATTCAATAGGGCGGTAGCATCCCTATTGGCAAGGGGATTTCAAAGGGGAACAGTGTTTCCCTTTGTCTGGGGTGTTCAGAGGGGATGGTGTTCCCCTTTGACCGGAAGAATCCAAAGAAACCGGCGGTTTCGTGGCACACGATTTTCCGTAGGAAAGTCTAGTGTGTTATACCTTTGTGGAGCAAATGACCGCCGGAGATGTAGCACACCTCGTAAAGTGTAGCTACAGTTGCGGCGTTCTGGCGGGAAAGGTTGCTCCTTGCGGGGCAGCATAAGCGACAGAAAAAGGCTGGCAGGCGGTGCGGGCAAGCACTGTCTGTCAGCCGTGTCATTTGCGGAACAAAGGTATATCAAAGCCCCCGTCAGCCGCTGCTTCCCATCGTATCAGAACCACCACGGCAGCTTCCCGCGCAGGCTGTCCATCGCCTCTCCTTCCACCTTCTTTGTCCGGCTCTCGCTGAGATGGAAATGGAGTGCCGCGCCGATCAGCGGGTGCTCGATTCCATCGGTAAAACCATAGCGGTACAGCAGATAAGTCTGCTCTCTGGCAGTCAGCTTGTCCAGCGCCGCATACAGTTCCGTCAGCTGTTCTTTTTGGATATAGATTTGCTCCGGCGTTTGGGTGTGAGGGTCAGCAATGGCTTCGATCCGCAGCATCCGTTCATCATCTGAGAGAACGTCATCCAGATATACTCTCTGGAAGCCGGGGCCGTCTTTCTTATCCACCATCCGTTGCTCAAATAAACCGAGGGCGGCGCGGATGCAGTCCGTCATGGCGTTGCGGAGCGCCGGTGCTGCATAGGTCAGAAATTTCATGCCCCGTCCGGCATCAAACAAAGGGATCGCGTTCAGCAGGCCGATACTTCCCTCCTGCATCAAATCATCCAAATCAATTCCAATATCATTTTCATCCAGCCCCATGTTTCGGTATTGCTCCAGCGCAATTTTTCGGATGAATCCCAGATTCTTTTCCAGCAGAATGTCACGGGCAGCCGTATCCCCTTTCTGTGCCAGTCTGCACAGCTGCTCATTGCTCCGGGTCGGCATTTTGCTTCTCCTGCGCGTGGTCTAAGGTGGATTGGAGAAATTCCGTCAGCGCCTGACCGAACTTGTCTAATGCTTCCTTTTGCACACCGTCCATCCCCGCTGCGCTCTGGGTGACGGCGGCGGAAATCATTTCGGGCGTGATGGTCGGAGTATGAACATCCGCCCCTTTGGTGAGTTCGGTAAACATCTGCTGAGTGATGCCCTTGGTCAAGGACTGCGCTGCTGTGAAATCGTTGCCGATCTCTTTCTTCACTTCCCGCAGCGCCGCCATAAATGTGTTCTGTATCATCGTCAGGTCTGCCTGATATACAGGGACTTTCTGCCGGTTGACAGTTCTGGCAGCCTGCACAGCGGCATCCGTTTTCACGTTCCGGCGCAGCATGGCGCTAAGGGTAGTAAGCATCTGGTTCTGTCCGGCGAAACCGGCGGCCAGCGTATCGTCAAAATATTGCTCGATCATATAGGTGACTTCTGCAAAGCGCGGGCTTTCCAAAAGGCGGTTGACGATCTCCGCATTGGCTTTTCCAGTGTACAGATTCCGCGCCGCCTGTACCGACAGGCCCAGTTCTTCAATATCAAAATTTGTCCGGTCGGGCGTGTTGACTTCCCCCAGCAGGAAATCTGTGGAGACTTCAAACACTTTCGCAATGCGGAGCAAATGTTCTGTGCTGATCTTATCAGTCTTACCGCTGACAAACCGGCTGATGGCGCTCTCGGTGCTGCCGATGCGGGTCGCCAGCTGTGCCTGGGTAATTTTATGTTCCTTCATAAGCTCCTGCATCCGCTGCCGGATATTGCCGGGCAGATAGGCTCCCTCCATGTGACGCACCTCTCTTCTGAAAACTCTCTTTATCCATTATACCTGATAAAACCAGCGCGGGCAAATGCTTTCCGCTGGCTTCGCCGCTCTGAGGTCTTGCATTTTTGCAAGATTTCAGGGCGGCGTTTTTTTGTTTCTTGCACTTTTAGCGGATTTTTTCGGTTTATAGTCTTTTTTCCCCGTATATTCAGGCAGACGGGCAGATACCGTCAATAAATAATGGAGGACAAAGCCTATGAATTTATTTGAAACTGTAAAATCCGCTGTCACCGTGAAGCAGGCCGCCGAGTACTACGGCTGCAAGGTCAACCGGGGCGATATGATCTGCTGCCCCTTCCACGATGACCGGCATCCCAGCATGAAGCTGAACAGGGATTATTTCTATTGCTTTGGCTGCGGAGCCACTGGCGATGTGATTGACTTTGTGGCGCGGCTGTTCGGCCTGAGCAGCTGCGAGGCCGCAAAGAAGCTGGCCTATGACTTCGGCATCGACCCGGACAAGCCCCCGGCAGCGATGGCTTTGAAAAAGCCCTATCCGCTGGCGCGGGCTTTCCGCAACGATGAGATGCACTGCCAGCGGGTGCTGTGCGACTATCTGCATCTGCTGGAACACTGGAAGGTCGAATATGCGCCGCAATCGCCGGAGGATGAACTGGATGACCGCTTTGTGGAAGCCTGTCATATGATCGAGTATGTAAATGATTTGTTGGACGTTCTCATGTTTGCGGAACTGAAGCAGCGTGTGAAAGCGGTGGATATGCTGCTGAAGGACGGAACTATCACCGCGCTGGAGCAGCGGCTCAAACGTCTGGAAAAGGAGGTGTGTCACCGTGGCGAAGAACGAGCAATCGCGTGAGGCCAACCAGCCCGTCTGGTTTGACGGCAAGAGTATCAATGAAGCCCTGTTTTGTGATGATTTTCTCGGCAGACACAAAATCATCTACACAAACGGGGCTTTTTTCACGCCTGATGGCCGCGTGACCGATGAGCTGCCGCTGCGTGGAGAGATTTTTGAGGAACTGAAATGCTGCGCGGTCAGCAATATCCCCCGCAAAATCAGCAATATCGTGGAACTGATGAAGCTGGCGGCGCTGGTAGAGGATTTCCCGCCGGAGGCTGACCGCATTCATCTGGCAAACGGCACGTTGTTTCTGGATGGCTCCTTTACGGAGGGAAAACCGGACATCGTGCGTTGCCGCCTGCCGGTGGCCTATAATCCCGATGCGCCCACGCCGACCCGCTGGCTGGCTTTTCTGGATGGGCTTCTTTACCCGGAGGACATTCCCACTTTGCAGGAATATATCGGCTACTGCCTGATCCCCAGCAACAAGGGCCAGCGCATGATGGTCTTGAAGGGCAGCGGCGGCGAGGGCAAGAGCCAGATTGGGGCGGTGCTGTCCGCCCTGTTCGGCAGCAACATGAAGGACGGCAGCATCGGCAAAATTTCCGAGAACCGTTTTGCCCGCGCTGATCTGGAACACATTCTGCTGTGTGTCGATGATGATATGCGGATGGAGGCCCTGCGGCAGACCAACTATGTCAAATCCATCGTCACCGCACAGGGTAAAATGGATTTGGAGCGTAAGGGCAGGCAGAGCTACCAGGGCTGGATGTTCGCCCGGCTGCTGGCGTTCAGCAACGGCGACTTGCAGTCCCTCTTTGACCGCAGCGACGGCTTCTACCGGCGGCAGCTGGTGCTGACCGCCAAAGAGAAACCTGCCGACCGTGTGGATGATCCCGACCTGGCAGAGAAGATGAAGGCCGAGGTGGAGGGCATTCTGCTGTGGGCTTTGCGGGATTGCAGCGGTTGGTAGCGAACAACTTCAAGTTCACCGAGAGCCAGCGCACCAGGGCGAACCGGGAGGCCGTCAAGCGGGACAACAATAACGTGTTTGATTTTCTGGAATCCGAGGGCTATATCCGGCTGAAAGCGGATGCGTCCATCAGTTCAAAGGATTGCTACGACATTTACCGGATGTGGTGCGAGGAAAATAGCCTGACTGCACTCAAACGCCGCAGCTTCAGCGATGCGCTGGTGGCAGCCTGCGGTAAGTACAATCTGGAACACTGCAACACGATTACCAATTCGGCAGGACGCCGGGTATGGGGCTTTATGGGGATCGAGGCAATGGCAAGGCCGCATATAAACGAGTTTACGGACGCTTCACAGTGTACGTACGTACCGGAAGACTGGCGGGATTGATTTCCGATCTGGTCGCCGGTACGTATGTACGCAGCGATTGACCCTGTTACCTCATATATTGTAGAGGCGCTTCATTTGGATAAAGTGGTCGTGCCCATTTTGGGTACACCTATTTTGATGTGTAAAAGTGGTTATGGATATTTTGTCCACCACCAGAACCGTGAAATTCTTCGCGCTTTTGTGCTGTGAAGTAGGTGTGGTCATTTTGACCACACCTGAAGTGGTCAGTAAAAGCGGTGATTTTGCAGGCATATTTTAGAGCAATCTCAAAACAGCGAAATGTTTCTCTTTTATCCGTATACAGTTCGCCGGATGGCGGCTCACGGAACGACGTACAGATTGCAGCATTTTGTGACAATACAGCCCGAACAGTGAAAAGCCCCGCATTTCCGCGAAGTCGAATATTCCGCCGTTGACCAACGATACGCAGGGAATCATTTCTATCGCAAAACAGCATTTGCACAAATTTCACCATTGACCAAAGCCGGTGCGCTCCCCAGCGTAGCCGGTTCTTTTTATGACGCAACCGAAAATCATGTTTTATCTATCAAGTGACAAAGGGCTTCACTTGCGAAAATGGAGGAATATATTTTATGAAGTCAAGTATCCGAAACGAAATCAAGGCGCAGATCATCCGCGCCGGTTACACCATGCAGGAAGTCGTTGACCAGCTGCACGAGGAGTACGGGTGGAGCGACAGCGTATCCAATCTTTCCGGGAAATTGCAGCGGGAATCGCTGCGGTATCGGGAGGCTGTGGAACTGGCTGACGTGCTGGGATATGACATTGTCTGGCAGAAACGGAGGGATTGAGCATGGAAAAAGCACAGTACGCGATTATGCGATTTGCAAAATATAAGGGGCCTGAAATCGGCAATATCGAGGCCCATAACGAGCGCACAAAGGAAAAGTACGCCAGTAATCCCGATGTGGATACCAGCCGAAGCAAGTACAACTTCCATCTGGTCAAACCGCCCGGCAAGTACCGGGCCGAGTCAGAGAGGCAAATTGCCGCTGCCGGATGCCGTACCCGGAAAGACAGTATCCGTATGATCGAGACGCTGTTCACAGCCAGCCCGGAGTTCTTTAAGGGAAAGAAACGGGCGGAAATTCGGGTATTTTTCGAGGAAGCTCTGCACTTTCTGGAACAGCATCAGTCCAAAGAGACAATTATATCCGCCGTGGTGCATATGGACGAGAAAACGCCCCATATGCACCTTTGTTTTGTCCCTTTGACGGAGGATGGCAGGCTCAGCGCCAAAGACATCATGGGCAATAAAAAGAAGCTGACCTGGTGGCAGGATGAGTTTTGGAAACACATGGTCAAGAAGTTCCCGGATTTGGAGCGCGGCGAAAGCGCCAGCCTGACCGGGCGCGACCATATCCCGCCCCGCGTATTTAAGGAGATGACCAGACTGACCAAACAGAAAAGCAAACTGGAGGATCTGCTCACTGGAATCAATCCCTTTAACGCCAAAAGCCGGGCGGAGGAAATCTGCAAGATTCTGGATAGCTATATTCCCAGCGTGGAGAAGATGGACACGCTGCTGCGGAAATATGGCGTAGCCTTCACGAAAACAGCATCCGAAAACAAAAAGCTGAAAACGAAAAATGCCGAACTGGAAGAATCTCTTGCATCGGCGCAGAAAGTCAGCACCCTAAAGCAGATTGAAGACCTCAAGCTGCGGCGCGACTATGACAGTGCCGTGGCGATTTTGGAACAGATACCGGCAGAAGTTTTGAACATCTATGCGCAGAGCAGCCATAGAGGAAAGGAGCGGCCTATTGAGCAAAGTTTATGATGATCCGAAATATAATGCGGCATTTGACCGCTGTGTTGATGTGATGGCGCGGCTGTTGCAGAAGTACGGGCCACAGCTGTTGGGGCAGATGCAGGAGACTGAGAAGGATGGCCGTACACAGTCTGCGGTATCAGGAAAGCAACCCGTTCCTGTGTATCAGGAATTTGACAAAGCCGCTTGATATAAATTAAATTTACACGTTGCGTATTTGTTTGGCGTATGCTATAATAAATACGCAACGTGTGTTTTTTGTTTATGGAGATGATGCGATGGACTGCAAAACCAAAATAAAAGAACTGCGGGAAATGACAGGTATGAACCGTAAGGACTTTTGTAAATATTTTCAGATTCCCTATCGGACTGTGACAGAATGGGAACTGGATAACCGCCATGCGCCGGAATATGTGCTCCGTTTGTTGGAGTACTACATTCAGAATGAAGGTCTGGCGAAGAAGAAAGTAACGGATGAATGTTCAGAGATGGAAGAAAGGGGCGGCCTGCATGAAAAAAACTAAAACAAAATGCTATCTCTACACACGGGTATCTACTTCCATGCAGGTGGACGGATACAGTCTGGATGCTCAGCGAGACAAACTGCGGAAATACGCTGAATACGAAGATATGGTAGTGGCTGGTGAATATTCTGATGAAGGCTTTTCCGGCAAGAATATTCAGGGCAGGCACGAATTTCAGCGGATGCTGCAAGACATTCAGGACGGCAAAGACGGCGTGGAATATGTGCTGGTGTTCAAGCTGTCCCGGTTCGGCAGGAATGCCGCTGACGTTCTCAATTCCTTGCAGCTGATGCAGGATTTCGGTGTCAATCTGATTTGTGTGGAAGACGGCATTGACAGTTCCAAAGATTCCGGCAAGCTGATGATTTCTGTCCTTTCTGCGGTGGCAGAGATAGAGCGTGAGAATATTCGGACACAGACGATGGCCGGACGGGAGCAGAAAGCCCGTGAGGGAAAATGGAACGGCGGCTTTGCCCCTTATGGATACCGTCTTGAAAAAGGCGAACTGTTGATTGCTGAGGATGAAGTGGACGTGATCCGCACCATCTTTGACCGCTATATTCACACCAACGATGGTGTCAGCGGTGTGGCGAAATATCTGAACCGGCAGGGCTTTGTGAAAAAGTTGCGGCAGAACGGCACCATTCCCGGTTTTTCTGCCAGCTTTGTGAAAAGTATCATTGATAATCCGGTATATATGGGGAAAATCGCCTATGGCAGACGCCGGACAGAGAAGAAGATTGGTACCCGGAATGAGATGCACGTGGTTGAACAGTCGGAGTTTCCCGTGTACGAGGGAAAGCACGAGGCTATCATTTCTGAAGAAGATTGGAATCTCGCGCAGGAGAAACGGAAAGTCAATGCTTATCGGCGCGAGAAGGTCAACGATCCTACCCATGCGCATATTCTGTCCGGCATTCTGAAATGCCCTTGCTGCGGCAAAAGCCTATATGGGAATATTGCAAAAGCCCACAGCAAGGACAAAAAGACCCGCTATTACTATTACTGCAAGAATACGGTGACGCCAACAGGCCACGAGTGTACCTTCCGGCTGAACATTGAACAGACAGAGATGAACCGCATGGTAGCGTCAATTATCTCCGCTATGGTCAGCGACCCACGGTTTGCGGATGCAATCAAGGCGAAAATTGGCTCCGCTGTCGATACGAACGACTTAGAGAAACAGCTGGAAGCGTTGCAAGCGCAGCTTCGGCAGACGTTAGGCACAAAAGCCCGCCTGGAACGGCAGATGGACGGTTTAGATGTGAATGACCCGTATTATGACCGGAAAATTTCTGATTTGCAGCGTCGATATGACGAGCAATATGGCGGAATAGATGAGATTGAAGTCCAGATTGACGATGTGCAAAGCCAGATACGGAGTATCCGGCAGGAGAAGATTTCGGGTGATAATATCTACCGCCTGTTGCTGACATTCGATCAGGTCTATGAAGCAGCCTCCGAAGTGGAGCGGAAGGAGTTCATGCGGGCGTTTATTGAGCGGATTGAGTTATTTCCGGAAAAGCAGCCGGATGGCAACTGGATTAGGAAGATTATCTTCAACTTCCCTGTCCCGGTGAATGGAACAGAAGTGACAGAATTGCCCTTGGAAAATGAAACAATAGTCGAATGCGTACTCTTGATGTCAAAAGCTCAGTAATATAGCGCGGTGATTCGTTCAATATATGTGACCGAAAGCTTTATGGCCGCCGACCGCCGCCGCCCTGCAAAAGGCAGCTGGACCCGCACCGCAGGGCAGCTCATCACCGAGCTGGATGCCTGCGGCGGTGACCTCGGCAAGGTGGTGGGCGACTGTGATCCTGAAGTAGGTGCATGGATCTGCTTCAACCCCTGTGGACGGCACCGGACGCAAGGATGCCAATATTACTGCCTATCGCTACGCCCTCGTGGAGTGCGACAACATGGAGCTGGGCAAGCAGCAGGCTATCATCAAGCAGCTGGAACTGCCCTGTGCGGCGCTGGTCTACTCTGGCGGCAAGAGCGTCCACGCCATCGTGAAGGTGGATGCCCCGGACTACGCCGAGTACCGCAGGCGTGTGGATTATCTCTATTCCGCCTGCCAGAAAAACGGCCTGACCATCGACCAGCAGAACCGCAACCCCTTCCCGCCTTTCCCGGATGCCCGGCATCCTGCGCGGTGACAAACGGCAGGTGCTGCTGGAAACGAACATCGGGAAATCCTGCTGGGATGAGTGGCGCGACTGGCTGGAAGCGGAGACCGACGAGCTACCCGAGACCGAGAGTCTGGCCGACGACTGGGAGAGCCTGCCCCCGCTGGCCGATGCCCTCATCACCGGGGTGCTGCGCAAGGGCCACAAGATGCTGCTGGCAGGCCCCAGCAAGGCGGGCAAGAGCTTTGCCCTCATCGAGCTGTGCATCGCTATCGCCGAAGGCACGCCCTGGCTGGGCCGGTTCTCCTGCGCACAGGGCAAGGTACTGTACATCAATCTGGAGCTGGACCGGGCCTCCTGCCTGCACCGCTTCAAGGACGTGTACACTGCCCTCGGCCTGCCCCCGCAGAACCTGCGAAACATCGACATCTGGAACCTGCGCGGCGCGTCCGTGCCCATGGACAAGCTGGCCCCAAAGCTCATCCGCCGGGCCCAGAAAAAGGCTACACCGCCGTGATCCTCGACCCCATTTATAAGGTCATCACCGGCGACGAGAACTCTGCCGACCAGATGGCAAAGTTCTGCAACCAGTTCGATTTTGTGTGCCGCGCGCTGGACTGCGCCGTGATCTACTGCCATCACCACAGCAAAGGTGCGCAGGGCGGCAAGCGCAGCATGGACCGTGCATCCGGCTCCGGCGTGTTTGCCCGCGACCCGGATGCCATGCTGGACATGACCGAGCTGGTGCCCACCGATGCCATCCGGGAACAGCTGCATAACAAAGCCGCCTGCCGCGTGATCAAGGCCATGTTGGACAAACGCGGTCATGCGGATGCCTACGGCTTGATGATACCCTCAGCCGCCACCGGATGCTGACCATCGCAAAGGAAAAACTGGGCCTTGCAGATCTGCGGGCCATCGATGCTGAGGTCGCGGCTGCTGAGAAAAAGGCCGACGGCATGACCGCATGGCGCATCGAGGGCGGTGAACCTCTGGTTCGACTACCCCGTGCACAAGCAGGACAGCGGCCTTCTGGAAGACCTGCAGCCGGACA
>VOFI01000642.1_pt1 | contig 81652 bp, 131 predicted proteins | sample 5384131 | NCBI WGS metagenome assembly VOFI01 (sample SAMN12384728, study PRJNA508395) | human gut metagenome | isolation source: healthy gut H | host: Homo sapiens
CGACAGTCAACAAAGAAAAGATCATCGGCGTTCGGACACCGGCACTTCGTATATTTGCGAAGAATTATGGAAAGACAGAAGAAGCAAAAAAAAGAATATCTGCAGATATTGCCGCATCAGTACTATGAAGAAAATAACCTGCACGGACTTTTAATCGAACAGATCAAAGACTATGATATTTGTCTGAAGGAAATAGACCGTTTCCTTCCATATATCGATAACTGGGCGACCTGTGATATGCTTGCGGTCAAGGTAGTGAAGAAACATCTGGACACCTTCATAGATGAAATATACCGGTGGATGGAATCTGATCATACATATACCATCCGGTTCGGTGTTAATATGCTGATGCGGTATTATCTGGAAGATGCATTTCGAATGGAATATCCGGAAAAAGTAGTACAGATCCGTTCGGAAGAATATTATGTAAATATGATGCGTGCATGGTATTTTGCGACGGCACTCGCAAAGCAGTATGAAAAGATATTACCATTTATCGAGGAACAAAAATTAGATGTCTGGACGCATAATAAGACGATTCAGAAAGCCATCGAAAGCTACCGGATCTCGCCAGAGCAGAAAGAGTATCTGAGAGGGTTAAAGATTAAAAAATGAAATCCATATCCATTTATACGATCACAAGAAATCAGAATATCGAACAGCTGCAAAAACTGGAACGTCAGTTATCGGGAAGAGACCATTTTCTGAAAATGCGGGAATGGGAACTGGAAAGTATGAAAGCACTGACAGCCGAATTGGAAACCTGCATGGAGGATGTATATGCACTTCGTTTCTTTTATTCATTTCAGATTCCGAGACTGGGAAAAGAATTTGATCTTCTGCAGATCAAGGAAGATCAGATTATTAATATTGAATTAAAAAAGCGGTGTGGTATCGGATGAGGCCATTCGCAGACAGCTTTTGCAGAACCGCTATTATCTGTCGGTGCTTGGAAGAACGATTCATTCGTATACATATATCAGCAGTCAGAACCGTCTGGTAAGACTGACGAATCATGATCATATCGTAGAAGCAGACTGGGATGAATTGTGCAGAGCTTTGAAAAGGGAAAGTCCGGATTATGACGAGAATATCGAAGAATTATTCCGTGCAGAACTTTATCTGATCTCACCGCTCAGAGAGCCGGAACGCTTTTTACAGAAAGAATATTTTCTAACGGCACAGCAAAGAGATATCGAACGACAGATTTTAAAGGGAATCCGGATAAAACATTCCGGCTATTACTGGTTCAGTGGGCTTCCGGGAACGGGAAAGACATTGCTTTTGTATGATCTTGCGATGAAGCTGTCGGTACGTCAGAGAGTCTGCATGATTCATTGCGGAGAATCAGGAGAGGACTGGAGAATTTTACATAAACGTCTGCGCCGGATTGATTTTCTGTCGGATCGGCAGTTATCACTTCAGGCAGCAAAGCAGACGGGGACAGAAAATGTGTGTGCAGAAGAAGCATTTGATACATTTTTAAAGCCATACAGTGCCATTCTGGTGGATGAGGCACATCTGCTTTCCGTGGAGCAATTAAAGATATTAGAAGAATGTAAAAAGCAGATTTCGGTGATCTTCTCAAGCGATACAGAAGACATGATCTCACCAGAAGAACTGGGTCGTGAAATATCACAAAGGCTTGCCAGTCTGCCGGATGTGCAGAGTTTTCATCTGACGAACCGTATCCGTACAAATGCAGAACTTTCTTCCTTTATTCAGAACATGATGGATCTGTCGCGGAGAAAAGGGCAGAAGGGTTATCCTAATATTGAAGTGGTGTATGCGAATGATGATACAGAAGTAGTATGTTTGATGCAAGGCTATGCGAGACGGGGATATCTCTATCAGACACGTGATGATCAGATAGCGGTGAAAGATGTGAACCGTCTGGTGGCAGTACTGGATGAACGGTATTATTATGATGAGGACGGTTATCTCCGTGCGGGAAAGATTAGTGAAGGTTCTTATGAAATAACCCGTATAACAACGAGTGAAGACAGAAAATCAAATGTGAGACTTCTTTTTTCATCAGCTGAATCAGGCAAAAGAAAAACTGGCGATTGTGATCAAAGACAATCCGTCAGTGTATGATACGATTTTGGATATATTACAGATGCGTAAAAACAGATAAAGCACTGTTTTTACGCATTTTCTAATACCAAAGTATTCATTCTACTGTTGCGAATTTTTATCAGTCATTTCCAGAGATTTTTCAGATATTTTCAGAAAGAAAATTTGCCTGGTTCGAAATGCGTGGTACAATATTTTTCAGGTAAAATATTAAATCAGAGAGGTTTTTACAATGGAAGAAAAGAATTACAGTAAAGTACCGGTATTCGAAAATGGACTTGCACAGCCTGTTTTCAAATTCACAGACGGAAAGACAGGAAAAAAATACGATCCTGCGACATCAAGTATCGTAAGATACTGTGTATATGTGGAATCTGACTATGACATGGATGGAGACGGAAAGAGAGATCTCGTTAAAGCATTCATCCAGGTTCCAAGAAGTGCCGTAGAAGGCAATTATAAGGCGGCAACGTTATATGAGGCACGTCCGTATTGTGCCGGTGTACAGGCAGACGGATACGATCATATGAAAGAAGTGGAAAACAAAGAATATCGCAAATTTGACTTTGCAGATCTTGACAAGAAAGTGCCTGCACGTACTCCGGAAGGAATGATCAGTGCCATGGAACTTGCATTAAAGGCAGATCCGGCAGACTGGTATTATCCGGACAAGGGCAATAATAACAGCATGGTATATGAGAATCTGGATAACTTCAATTATTATCTGGTGCGCGGCTTTGCAGTTGTTGTCAGTGCCGGATTCGGAGCACTTGGCTCAGACGGATTCAACTATGTTGGTTCAGAGTATGAAAGAGATGCATTCAAATCTGTTGTAGAATGGCTGCATGGTGACAGAGTGGCTTATGCAGATCGTGAAGGAAAGATCGAGACCAAGGCAGACTGGGCGAATGGAAATGTTGCCATGACCGGAAGATCTTATGCCGGAACCATGCCATTTGCAGTTGCAACCACAGGTGTAAAGGGACTGAAAACAATCGTTCCGGTTGCAGGTATCGCAGACTGGTATACACAGCAGAACATGCAAGGCGCACAGCGCTACTGGCCAAAAAGAGATGCTGAACAGTTTCCTGGCATATTTCTGTTCGAGCCGTTATAACGATGAGACACTGTCAGAGAAACAGTTGGATGACATCGCGGCATTCCATCATGAATTAAGTCTTCAACAGTTAAAATGCGGATTTGATTATGATCCGGATTTCTGGGGAGCCGGAAACTACCGTCTGCATGCAGATCAGATCAAGTGCAGTGCGCTGATCGTACATGGATTCAATGATGAAAATGTATCTACAAAGCAGTTCGAAATGATGCATACCGCATTCGAACAGGCGGGCCAGACGGTAAAACTGATCCTTCACCAGGGACCACATATCACACCGACGATGGCGAATAAGAATTACGGAATCCTGATCGATGGAAAGTTCTACGATGATATCGTAAATGAATGGATCTCCCATTATCTGTACGATGTAGAAAATGGTGCCGAAAAGATGCCGGAAGTACTTGCGCAGACAAACTATGACCAGAAAAAATGGGAAACAGAAAGTGCATGGGAAACAGAGTATACCATGAAGCTTACTTCAAAAGAAGAGAGTAAGACAGTGATTGATACAGACTGGGAAAAAGCTGGTGTCAGTGCAGAAAACTTCGATGATGTGATGGCACTGAAGTCTACAAATATGGCTCAGCGCTATGTGACAGATCCATTTGAAAAAGCCGTGACTGTACAGGGAACGGTATGCCTGAACTTAAAGGCAGCATTAAAGACGGAAATATCGAAACAGATTTCGATCCGGAAAACAGAAACGATGTGGATACACTGACCATGCAGCTTGGTAATTCCAAAGTATCCGGTAAAATGGATGATGTAGAGATTGCAGTGCTTCTCTGTGATGTATGTGACGAAGAATTCGACAGCATCCAGACTGTAGATCCGGAAAGAAATATCGTTCCGGTAACGACAGTAAAAGAAGGCGGAATCATGAATGGCGGAGATCTTCCGGCATTTGATGAGGCAGAATTTAATACTGTACATAAAAAATACCGCGTGATCACACGTGCATTTGCAGATCTGTGTAATCCGGAAGCAGGTTATGCGCCGGAGACAGCACAGAACAGTATCGAGCTTAAAAAAAAGGCGAATATCATGATTACAGCGTATATCTCAATGCGACAAGATATATCGTAGAGCCGGGACACAGACTTGCAGTAGTTGTTGCAACAGAAGATCCGGTGAACTGTCTGATCCATAAGACATATTCGGTAGAGATTGATGACAACTCTGTGATGGTGGAAGTTCCTGTGACAAAAGCGAGTGAGGACATGGGACTGAATAAAGCGGAATAGATGGAATATCTATCGGAAATGAGAAAAGTACGAGCTGCTGGTTGAAAATATTAGAAGTAAATGATTGAAAAAAATAAGAACTGCTGTTTTAGGAGTAAAGTCTTAAAATAGCAGTTCTTTTGTGTTGCCATGTGTTCGTAAGGAGCTGCTTGGCTGCCAAAACATCTGTAAGGAGCTTTGCCAATGGTAAGTTTTCTGTATCAGCAGACGTTTTTTCAAGAATTCATGGCCACAAATCCCGGAATTCATGGCCAGTTATAACAATATTTGTAACTATCGTGGTACAATGAATGCAATAATTATGTGAATAAATACGGAGAAAATATAAATGTTTCAGATAGCAATGATAGAAGATGAAGAACATACAAGACAGGAAGTGGAAAGACTTATTAGCCGGGAGTTCGAGAAACTTAAGGTGCAGGATATAACCACCGAAATATATAAAACAGCCGAAGAATTTCTGGAAGTTAAGAAGCACTACGATGTAGTTATCTCAGATATTGATCTTCCGGGGAAAAGCGGGATCGATCTGGGAAGCATTTTAAAGGCAGAACAAAAAGATATCTGCCTGGTATTCCTGACATCGTACGCCGAATTTGCAGTGGATAGTTATGTCCTCGAGGCATATCAGTATATTTTGAAAAGAGATATGAAAGAACGTTTGCCGGCAGTATTACAGAAAATTTATCAGGAAAAGCAAAAAGAGAGCCAGAATTTCTTCTGGATCGGTGGGGTGACGGACCGGAGAAAATTATATCATAAAGACATTATCTGTATCCGCAAGGTCAAAGGGCAGAAGTATGTTGAATTTGTAATGGTAAATGGCGCATACAAAGAACGTCTGGCGCTGCATCAGATTTTTGAAGATTTGAAAAGCCCGGCTTTTATATTTGCCGGAAGAAGTTATATTATCAATATCGATCATGTGGATCGGATCACGACGGCGCCATCTATCTGGAAGACGGGATTAAGATTCAGGCAGGGGCAGAGACTATTCAGGATGTGAAGACACAGATCATGGAATACTGGAGAAATGTAGAATGAAAGAATGGACGAGAAAGCGAAAAGCAGATGTTTGTATGGGGATTCTGCTGCAAATATATTTCTTCTTTCCATGGATCCGTATAGACGGAGGGTATCACACGATTCACGTGTATCTGATCGAGATATTCCGGAAAGAAAGCTGCATCAAGGCATATAATTATATTTTCTTATCTGGGCATCCAATCTTATGGAAATATTCCGGTTTTGCGGCAGTGACATTTACCATGATCATAGCATTTATGATTGTGATGCAGATGATCGAACTATGGCAATTGTACAGACATATGAAAGGGATCAAAACGTTTGATATACACAGGTATGTCTGGGTTCTTGCCATCGTTCTTTTTTTCTTATATCTTGATGCTTCATACATCTATCTGGATGACAGTGCGCTGTTCAAGCTTAGAATCTATATGTATATGGTGATATTCATAGGTATTATTGGAATCTGGATGTTTCTGGATATCGAGGCGGCTGCATGGGATACGGAGACAGCAAAGCATAAGACAGAACTGAAAGAGCGGGACGAACAGTTGCTGCAGGTAAAAGTGAAAGCGCTGGAAGAAAAATATCAGGAAATGTTAAAGAGCCGGAAGGTTGTACATGATATGAAAAATCACCTGCTTGCATTGAAAAAATACGATCAGGAGAGAGACTGGGAAGGACTGCACCAGTATCTGAATGAATTAAGTGATGATATGCTGGATGACAGCTATCAGATCTGGACGGGTAACCGCATGCTGGATATGATCCTCAATCAAAGACGAAAGATGCAAAAAGAGAAAGAGACGGATATGCAGATTGAGACAGAAGTATTTGCAACCCTTCCGTTTTCAGACAGGGAGATTATTTCACTTTTTGGAAACGTTCTAGATAATGCGCTGGAAGCCTGTGAACGGATCCAAGATAAAAAGCGCTGGATAAAAATTAAGATAAAAAAAAAGAAGAATCATTTATTATATATTGAGACCTCAAATGCAATTAAAGAAATGCCGGTGCAGAATCAGAAGGAATTTGTATCAGTAAAAAGAAGATGAGATACTTCATGGATATGGAATGAAGAACATACAGGATATTGTCAGAAAATATGACGGCATATTCCGATATAAAATTTACGGGGAGTATCTGGTCTGTATCATCTCGATATATGATATAAGAGGGGCGGAAGAGGAATGAGAATGGAAGAGAAAAAGAGACGGATGAATATTATTCTGGGGATCATACTTCAGATATATTTTCTGTTTCCGTGGATGAATATAACGGGAGAACGGAAGAATTTTATTATGTATGTAATTGCTGTGTTGAGAAATCACAGTTGTGCTGATACATATAACACGACGTTTTTAGACGGAGCAGCAGATGCATTACCACTGGATATTCATACACTGGCAAAAACATTCACGGTATGTGTTATGCTGTATGTCGTTCTTGAAGTAATCGAAACAATACGGCTTATCTGTAACATCAAGGGATGGGAAATAAAATTTTTATCTATCATAGAACTTATCGGATTATTTGCAATGCTTTCGGTAGTGGCCGAGATTGGACTTAACAGTTCATGGAGCAGTGCGGGTACGATACAGGTGTTCCCGATGTATCTACTTGGGTATCTGGCAGTATTTCCGATATGGACGGGGATACGGTTACTGATGCATAAATCCATGGAAGAATGGGAAGAATCCGGTGAACAGATCCTGAAAACGCAGGAAAATGATAAGCATTATAAACAGGAACGGAAAAGAAGATTATATTTTCCAGGGAAATATTCGAAGCTTTATTACCATGTGCTGTGGGAGAATTTTAAATATCACTGGAGATTTTTCTTTTTTATTTGTATCGGTTCTGTTATCGGCAGCATTTCTGTTCATTGGATTTGGAATGAGAGAGGCATTTTCCGGAAGCTATGGATATGATAATGAATTACTAGGGTTTGGGCTGACTGAGATTATGAAGGACTGCCTGATCGTGATCGTACTGATATCATTGTTTTTGATTACGGTTGTCATGGTATTCTACCGGAAAAAACGGATGGCGGATGATGGGATTTTCCGGACACTTGGCATGCGGAGCAATGCCGTGTTCTGGTCCTGGATCGGAGAATTACTTGCCGGATTTGCGGTGGCACTGGTGACGGCATTTGTGATTGGAAGAGCCATTTTGTTTGGCATATATGCCGCTGTTATACAGCATTTTCCTAAAATCGATATGAAATCAGAGGTATCGTGGAAGGTGTATCTGATCACGGCAATCGTGATAGCTGTTATCTGTTTGTTTGCTTTTGGTATCTCTGGGGATATCCATGCAGGAGAACGTTCCGCCGATGCCAGAAATGCAGCGGTGAAAAGTGAGAGGATTCCGGGAATATACAGAAAAGCAGGGGCGTTGATCAGCGGGCTGGCTGGGAGTAATCGTCCTGTATCTGTATACACAGAAGATTTTCAAAGAGTATCTTTCTTTTTGTGTGGGTTCTTCCTGTGTTTGTATGTTTTTCTGTATAATATAGGTGCCATGATCCTGCGTAAAAAAAGAAACGTCTATGAATCAATACCTGCGAACCCTTCCGGAAGAACATATGATACGACACAGATACCAGACAACTGTAAAGTATCTGACACTTATGATCGTGATACATGTATGTGTGATGTCCTTTTCTCGGTAAAAGTTGTATCTAACAGAATTGCAGATAAGACGGATACGCTGTACCCATACGACTATGTATGGCTTGCGAATAGTAATGATACAGGGATTATCGAAAAGCTTAAGCAAGAATGCAAAGCAGAAGTGACCAGTATTCCGATGGTCCGGGCAACAACGATTGATAATACAGAACGTCTGGAAGGACCATTTGATCTTGTCTGGCAGCAAGGCCAGAATATCGGTATATCAGAGAGCAGTTATCGAAAGTTAAAGAAGGCAGTCGGAGAAAAACCGAAAAAGCATCTGAATCTTGACAAGAACGGAAAGAAAATTTATGTCGTGTATCAGCAAGATCAGGGAACAAAGGCGAAACCAATTGATCACTATCAGTTGATGATACATCCGAATCTGCATATCGGACAGCCATTGTTTGGCTTTGATACAATGGAGCACCAGACTTATTATCCGGTACGGACGATTACAGGTTCCGAGACTTCGAGTCTGATCGGTGCATTCAAACAGGGAAAATACGAGAATCTTATTGTATTTGCTGATGCATATTTTGACAAAATAAAAGACTATTGGAAAACGACAGACATGAATACGGGAGAAAAAATAAAAACGTCAGATGCGGTATTGGAAGAAAATATCCATGAATGGCCGACGAAACTTGTCCTTGGAAATGTACCGGAAAAATACCAGAAAAAGCAGATCAGTTGACAATAGATTTTGCAAAGCAACATGCATATGATGAGTCATTTGATTCGCTTGTAAAAAGTACATATACGAAGACAGAAGCAGCGAAAAAAGCGGCAGATGGAGCGAATCCTTGAATGTGTGATGAATGGATTTTGTGCTTATTATTTTATCTGTGATTAGTATGCTCCTACTTCATATGAAGGTTCAGATGGAACTGCCGGATATGCGGAAACGGTATCAGTTCATGAACCGTCTGGGAATGAATCGCAGGGAACGGATCTGCATCGAGAAAAAGGAAATCAGCCGGTTTGTGACGATCCCATCTGTTATTGCCGTTATAGTTACGGTACTGTATTCTGGAATTGTATTTGGACTCAGGGATTATCATCTGAATGATGTGAAGAATTATGTGATAAATGCAGGTGTACTCTGATTATATATTTCATATTACAGTGGCTGAATCTGAAGTGGCTGGAAGATACGATTGTGAAAAAAGATTGAAAAGGGAGCAGATTTGTAATGAATGAAAAATTAGAAAAGAATGAAAATAAAAAAACGGCAGACGTATTAAGAGCAGAGAATCTGGTCCGTGATTATGTGCAGTATGGAGAAGATGGTGAAAAGAAGAAAGAGATCCACGTCCTGAAGGGATTAAATTTTTCTATCCAGAGACAGGAGTTTGTCGGAATTATGGGAAGATCCGGATGTGGAAAGACGACACTTTGAAACTATTGGGTATGATAGACCGTCAGACCGGAGGAAAGCTGTTCTTTGAAGAACATGATACGGAAGATTTGTGGAAGGATGAATTTGCGGACATACGACGGAGAAAGATCGGATTCGTGTTCCAGGACTTCTATTTGATGGACAGTCTGTCCGTCAGGGAAAATATCATGCTTCCGAAGATCCTGGATAAGAAGAGTGCGAAAAGTGTATGGAAGAATCGCAGAAATATGCAGAACAGTTCGGAATTACACATCTGATGAACAAGAAGCCGTATGAATTATCCGGAGGCGAAAAGCAGCGAGTGGCGATATCCAGAGCATTGATCAACAATCCGGATCTGATACTTGCGGATGAGCCGACCGGAAACCTCGACTCTAAGTCCGGTGATGTGGTAATCCATACACTGAGTCATATCAATCGGGAACTTGGCAAGACAATTGTTATGGTAACACATGATCCGAAGATGGCAAGTTATTGCAGTAGGCTGATTCTTCTGAAAGATGGAATGATTCTGGAAGATATGAGAAATGGCGGGGATCAGGAAGCGTTTTATCAGGAGATTCTTGGGAAGATGAAGGAGTTGTAGAAAGTTCACAAAAAATCAGTATTTCTAGAAATTGCATTGAAAATAAAAATCAGGCATGTTATTCTAGCGGCACGCAGATAAATTCTAGCATCTGCAACGTATCTATATTTATCAATTCATTTACTTCAAGCCCAGATATTCGGGCATTAATCAAAAATGAAAACCACAGAAAACAGATAAATACATGCCTGATAAAGAAAGTTGTTCATATATACTGGTATATATATAAAATGTATGATATGATATTCATAAAAATAAGCAGTTTTTTCTTTTAAAGGAGTTACATCTGTATAAGAAAGGAGAGCTGTTTATGAACAAAAGAAAATCATTAAAAGAATTAAACTTGCTGGACAAATTTCTGTTCGATGAAGCAATGGATGACCCGGAAAATGTAAAGACGATGTTGGATATCATACTGAGTCAGAATACAAATCTGAAACAGTCACCACAGACTGAAAAAGAACAGAGAATATCTACGGATAATCGGCAGATCCGGCTGGATGTCTATGCTATAGATGAAGATGATGTGATATATGAAGTGGAGGCACAAAAAGAGAATACACATAATCTTCTGAAAAGGAGTCGTCTGTATCAGGGAATCATTGATAGTAAACTTGCCGCCTGGAGTTGTTGATTTCAATTTATTGAATGAAGTTTTGATTGTGATGATTACGCCATTTGATTTGTTCGGATACGGCTTATATCGTTACACATTTCAGATGAGATGTGAGGAAGTTCCGGAACTAAAGCTGGATGATGGTGCAACAAGGATATTCCTGAATACCAGGGTAAACATCCGGAACTGGTGTCATCAGAATTGATAGAACTTTTGAAGTATATGGAACACAGCACGGATGAAGTGTCAGAAGCGTGTGAAAGTAAACGGATTCAGGAAATGCATAGACGAGTTTGTCGGATTAAAGCAAGTGAAAAAACAGAGGTGAAGTATATGCAGGCATGGGAAGAAAAATTGCTGGAAAGACAAAAAAGGAAAAAAGAGAATTGCTCAGAAAAATGAATCATAAGATGTCCATTGAGAAAATTGCAGATGTATTGGATATGGATGTTTCAGAGGTGAAACATATCATTGAGGAACAATATGATACAGAGGATTAAATCGGAAAATAATCGCAACGAGAGAGACCATCTGACATTATTTGGATGGTCTCTTCTGCCATTTCTTTATGGTTATACTGTTCCGGTAATTGTCAGAGTGCTGAATCCCGGATTAGAACTCCATTCACCGGTAGTCTCGTTGACGGTAAATGTTGCTGCAGGAACAGTAACTTTTCCGGCACCGGTAGCAAAAGTACCGGTAGTTTTATCATAAGTGTAGTCTTCACCTTCTGTCCATGTGCTTCCGTTAAAGGTGACAGTCAGATTAGAAAGTATTGGATTAAACGTATCGGTAACGATTACGGCCGTGGCTTCATTTGCAGGAACGTTTCCTTCATTCTGAATCAGGAACGTGTAGGTCAGGCTTCCGTTTTCAGCAACAGGTACCGGACTGATAGATTTTTGTGATACCTAAGAGCGGCAAGGCTTCTGCATTTTACCGTTTCCTTAGCGGTGATAGAAGTAATGCCGTCTCCACTTGCAGTGACCGTGTTGGTAATGAATGATTCATTGGTGAGAGGAGCGTATTGATTTACAGCTGTTTCATAGACCAGTGTCAGATTGCCATTTGCGGGAACAGTTAATCCAGAGAAGACAAGTGGAGGACCTGCGGTTACAGCAGGTGCAGCCTGTAACGTTCCGTTTGTATAGTATTTTACCGTGTTATCCAGATACGTTAACGGTGTCAGTGAAGTAGTAGAAAATGCATACGCACCAAGGTCATCTGTGAGTGTAAGTCCTGTAATAGGAGTGGTACCGGAGTTAACAATACTTATAATATAAGTGACGGTACCTCCTGGATGATAGGTATTTTTTACTGCAGTTTTCGAGATTGACAATACTTCGAGAATCTCACCGACGGCAATATTTGAATTAGTAACAGAATTTCCGTAACGGAGTTGTGCCTGGTTCGTAAATTGAGCCATATTTTTAACCTTCCTTTCATATATGTGTCTACAATATAATATATGTCTATGGAGTGAAATTGCCCGGGGATATTTGTAGAAGATTTACAAAAATCTGCAACGCATCTATATTTACCAATTCATTTATTTCAAGCCCAAACAATCGGGTAAGAATCCAAGATGAAAATCATAAAAAAACAGATAAATACATGTCTGATAAAAGAAGATAACGGTATATACTGGTATATATATAAATTCTGTGTTATCATATGCATAAAGCTAAACAGTTCTTCTTTGCAGGTATTATATCTGTACAAGAGAGGAGAACTGCTTATGAACCAAAGAAAATCATTAAAAGAATTAAACTTTGCTGGATAAAAAGCCAGGAGGATCGGTTTGAGGTTGTGATTACTATTTACGGATAGGAGGCAGGTGAATATGAAAGAAACAAAGAAAAGAAGATATATTGTATCGACAATTACGTACGGTATGATTTTGATTTTTATTCAGCTTCCGTGGGTGGTTTTTGAAAGGGAAAAATTACAGTATATATGTAGCATATTTCCGAATCAAAGCAAAAGGAATAAAAAGCACTTTCGGAGATGGCGCTGTCTGTCTGGGATGGGAATATTACGATAATCCGGATACAGTTAATACTGCTTATTGTATTTCAGATCGTGATTGTATTACATATAGTGACGCAGTGGCTGCATAAGGAATATTATCTGAATATCGCTGCGTTAGTTGTTCTAGGTTTATATATTGTGGTGAATGAATCCGGATTTGGAATGCTTGCGGATAATTCAACAAAAACGATTCTGATTCCTGCAGTCATCATGATATTTGTTATGGCAGAAGTGCTGATCAGTAAAATGCTTGATGTATGGAAAGATGCCAAGGAATCAGCAGAAATATTTGCGGAAAAGGAACGGGAAGAAAAAAAAGAAGAAGAGCGCAGGAGATTATATTTTCAGGGAAATTATACCAAACTTTTTATCAGATGGTCTGGCATAATTTTAAATATGACTGGAAAGATTACGGCCTCCTGCTGTTCTGTGGTGTAATCGTCTCTGCATTCTCCTTTGCAGGACTTGGAATATATCAGATGATGGCGAAGGCTCACCGGGCAGAGAATTTCCTGCTGGGTGAAGGACTTGGAAGGATATTGCTGAATGCAATGCTTCCGATGGCGGTATGTGCCATCTTTTTGATGGTGTTTGTTCTCGTATTTTACATGAAAAAATGGACGCAGAATTACAGTGTATTCGTGACGCTGGGAATTCGAAAAAAAGCGTTGTATACGATTATTGGGATAGAGATCGCAGTCGCTTTTTTGTGTTCGCTGATTGCCGGCGGTCTATTGGGAAATATGATCATGTTTCTGTTCCGAAAAGTGATTTTCTCAATGCTGGCAAAAGGAATTGTTCTGTCAAAGGTGACGTGGCTTACTTATGTGAAAGGTACGTTGGTGGTGTTGGCAGTGTATATAATTGCATTGATGGCGACCAGGGATATCGTATCGGATTTCAATCTGGTCAGGGCATCGATCAGAAACATTGCAAAAGAACCTATGCCGCAGAGGAGGACAAAGTTATTCATAACAGCCGGAATCATAATCTGTATGATCGCTATATTCGAATACCGGCAGTTGAGAAATCATGAAAGTATGTATCTGCTCTTTGCATTCTTTGCAGGTATATTTTTACTGATTCGTTTTGTAGGAGCCGGATATTTGAGACGTGCAAAAAAGACACCGGCATATCTGCCACAGATGCTGAACCGGAATCATTTGTATTATAAATCAAAGACAACTGCAAGGTATGTGCTGGCACTTACAATATTGAACGTATGCGCAGTGTTTTACTTTCTGTTTCAGGTAGTTTCGGTAACGATTGCAGAGAAGCCGGAAAGTCTGTATCCGTATGATTTTGTCTGTATTGCAGATAATGGAGATGATGCGATTTTTGATAGGATAAAGAACGGTTATCAGGCAAAAATCATAGAATATCCGATGGTGCGTGTGGCAAATGCAGATAAGACAGAACAAAACGAAGGCGTGCAACAAGGAAAAAAGACCACAGGGACAACAGATCGGGATTTCTGAATCGACATACAAACAATTGAAAAAATATGTAGATTCATCGTATAAGGAAGAAGCAATGCATCTTGATCGAAATGGAAAGAAGGTATATCTGGTGCACCAACAGGATCGCTCCGTGAAGGCACAGCCGGTGGATTGGACATTTGGAAAGAAGAAACCATTTTTGCATATCGGTCTTCCATGTGAATATTATACCTTATATTCGCCGAGCAAAGCATATCCGAAAAGAACAATAGAAGGGGAAGAAATTGGAAGTCTGATTGGATGTTTCCGTCAGGGAAAACTGGAAAATATCGTTGTATTCTCGGATGCATATTTCAAGAAAGCACAGGGAATGTGGAAATACACGAACATATTAACCGGAGACAAGATAGAAGAAAAGGCCTTGCGAATAGATGGTGTCACAATTAAGCAGGGTCCGACGAAGCTTGTACTGATCCAGGCAGACCCAAAATACCAGAAAGCAATTGAAAAGAAAATGAAAAAGCTGGAAAAGAATCATACATATGAAGCGCAGTATGATTTCGAAGTACATTGCTGGTATTCAAAAAAGACGGCGGTCAATGATCTGAAGACAGAATATACGATGAAACTGATCATAAATACATTCGTATTGCTTACAATGACCATCTCCGGCCTTTTCCTGATGTATATTAAATCGTTATCAGAAATGAGTGATAAGAAAGCAAGAGCTGACTTTTTGAAATGTATGGGAATGCGAAAGAAAGAACGAGTATCACTCCTGAAAAGAGAACTGTATTACTTTTTACTGGCTGCCGGGGCTGATAACGATAGTCGTGACCAGTATCTTTACAGCAAGCAACGTTTCATGCTCGGATGTATACGCATGCCGTCAGAATTGCATGGCTGAAACATGCTGTCTGGATATGGCTTATGTATCTGGCAGTACAGTGGGGATTTGCATGGATATTAGGAAGATTTATCATTCGAAAGGTGGAAGGAAAAGATGAATAAACGGGAAGTTATGAAAGTGGAGAACCTTGTCCGGAATTATAAAATGGTCTATTCTAACAGACAGGATGAAGAAGAAATTAAAGTTTTAAAAGGGCTGGATTTTACCATTGAAGAACAGGAATTTGTCGGGATCATGGGAAAATCAGGCTGCGGTAAGACAACACTTTTAAAAGTGCTTGGCTTGATCGACAAACCGACTTCCGGGAAGATTTTCTTTACGGGAAAGGATGCGTCAGAATTATGGAGTGATGAACTGGCGGATATACGAAGAAGAGAGATTGGATTTGTGTTTCAAGATTTTTATCTGTTAAATAGTCTGTCTGTAAAGGAGAACATCATGCTGCCGATGGTGTTGGACAAGGCACCGGTTGATAAGTGTTATAAGAATGTAGAAGCATATGCCGAAAACTTTGGTTTATCACACCTTCTCGAGAAGCAGCCATATGAAGTGTCCGGCGGAGAAAAACAGAGAGTTGCAATCTGTCGTGCGCTGATCAATAATCCAGATCTGATCCTCGCGGATGAGCCGACCGGAAACCTCGATTCCAAGTCCGGAAAGATTGTGATTGATGCATTGAAGGACATTAATGAACATATGGGAAAGACGATTATTATGGTCACACATGATCCGCAGATGGCAAGCTATTGCAGCCGGCTGATCCTGTTGAAAGATGGTGTGATACTGGAAGATCTGAAGAACAGTGGGGATCAGGAGGCATTTTATCAGGAGATTCTTGAGAAAATGAAAGAGTTGTAAAAGATTCACAAAAAATTGAGCATTTCTAAATTACATATTGAAAACAGAAATAGTATATCAGGAAAAGTTATTGAAAGAATTTGAAATTTAACAATATCAAAATAAAGAATATGTACAAGACTAGCCATTATCGGAAACACGGATACTTTTCTGAGCGTAGTATCTTGACATATAGCATATCTTGGATTACAATTCATTTAACGATTAGGCTAAATGTTAAATGAAAGGGCGTGATGAATTTTGGGTATACAAGATACATTAAAAGCACTGGCAGATCCAATACGACGTGAGATTTTGAACCTGTTGAAGAATGGACGGCTTTCAGCTGGAGAAATATGTGAGCATTTTTCGGTAACGGGAGCATCTATATCAAGACATCTGGCAATATTGAGGGAAGCTGATTTGATTCGAAATCAAAGAGAAGGAAAGTTTATTTATTATGAATTAAACACTTCCGTACTGGAAGATGTCATGTTGTGGATAACAGACTTGAAAGGAGTAGCGGACGATGAAGGAAATGATATAAAAATATAGAGGTTCATTAATTAGCTCTGCATTGGTAATTCTTGCAGGAGTCCTGGTGGGTTTTACGAGTATACAAGGTAAGTGGATAAATCTATTTTTTGTAGTGATGCAATGTGTGTTTGTTGCAATCATCTTTTATGACAACAGGAACAGACAGCAGAGCAGCAAGGTTATAGGGATGGTCATATGGATGATACCTGTTATTACATTGCTTTATAATGGTATTGTCAGATTGGTTGATATGGGAGCAGATATAGAGAATTTATTTATGGCATTCATTTATTATGGGACAGGTTTAATGTTCATGGTTATAGGAAATTATTTGCCAAAGGTGAAACAGAATAACACCATAGGAATCAGGGTTGTATGGACATTGCAGGATGAAGAAAACTGGAGTGCAACTCATAGATTCAGTGGAAAATTATGGGTGGCATCAGGTGTCTTATGTATGCTTTGCGGTCTTTTTGCAGAAAGCATAGCTGCACTTGTTTTGTATGTTGTAAGCATTATGGCAGCAGTAATCATCAGTGTTCTTTATTCCTATCTCTTTTATAAGAAAAAAGATAGAAACCGGAGAAAAATTAAAAATTCAATATAAAAAAAAGGCAATTGTGGGATACGGAATCGTAACAATTTTAACTATTATATTCATTATAGGAAGTTTGTTTTGGGGAAGTATTGATATTCAGTTCCAAGATAACAGTTTTACTATCAAGGCTCAGGGATGGAGTGATTATACCGTAGACTATACGAAGATTGACAGTATCTCGTATGAAGAAAATTTATTTCAGAACTCGAATGATTATAGGATCAATGGATTAGGGAATTTTAAATATGCTATGGGAAATTTTAGAAATGATGTTTATGGAAATTATATCCGTTATACGCATTCATCCTGTCATTCATATGTAGTGATGAGCATAGGTGGAAAAATATTAGTTGTTAATGGTGAAAATGATCCGGCAACAAAGGAAATCTATCATAATATCAGCGAGAAAAAATAAGATTACTAAGACTTCCCATACCTAAAAAGAGATTTATTTATATTTGCCCCATTCACTGATTCATGCTAAAATAAACAAATATGGTAAGACGAAAATATTTTATTATCATAATCAATGAATCAAGGAGTAACAATGAGAAGATTAGCATTAACTGATGATATATTAATGAAGATTGAAAAGCCTGCCCGTTATATCGGGAATGAGGTGAATTCAGTTATGAAAGACAAGGCAGATGTAGATATCCGTTTTGCCATGTGTTTCCTGATGTATATGAGATCGGCATGTCCCATCTGGGCATACAGATCCTTTATGATATGTTCAATAAGCGCGAAGATGTGTGGTGTGAACGTGTCTATTCGCCGTGGACGGATCTCGATCGGATTATGCGAGAGAGAAAGATTCCGTTATTTGCACTGGAGTCCCAGGATTCGGTAAAGGAATTCGATTTTCTTGGAATCACGCTGCAGTATGAGATGTGTTATACCAATATCCTGCAGGTTTTGGATCTGAGCGGCATCCCATTGGCAGCAGAGGAAAGAACGGACGAAGATCCGATCGTGATCGGCGGCGGTCCGTGTACGTATAATCCGGAGCCGTTAGCGGAGTTCTTCGACCTGTTCTATATGGGAGAAGGCGAGACGGTCTATGATGAGCTTCTGGATGCCTATAAGGAGAATAAGAAGCGTGGCGGAACGAGGAAAGAATTTCTGGAGATGGCAGCAGAGATCGAAGGAATCTATGTTCCGGCATTCTATGATGTGACTTATAAAGAAGACGTACGATTGAAAGCTTCCGTCCAAATAATCCGCATGCAAAAGAAAAGATCAAGAAACAGGTAGTCATGGATATGAGCAGTGCAACGTATCCGGAAAAACCGGTGGTTCCATTTATCAAGGCAACACAGGATCGCGTGGTGCTTGAAATTCAGAGAGGATGTATCCGCGGATGCCGTTTCTGCCAGGCGGGAATGTTATACCGCCCGACCCGTGAGAAGGATGTAGAAGTATTAAAAGAATATGCATACAAGATGCTGAAGAATACAGGACATGAAGAGATTTCTTTAAGCTCCTTAAGTTCCAGTGATTACAGCCACTTAAGAGAGCTTGTAATGTTCCTGATTGAGAACTTTAAGTCGCAGGGAATCAACATCAGTCTTCCGTCGCTCCGTATTGACGCATTTTCTCTGGATGTGATGGGACAGGTACAGGATATCAGAAAGAGCAGTCTGACATTTGCGCCTGAAGCCGGATCACAGCGTATGCGTAATGTGATCAATAAAGGGCTTACAGAGGATGATATCCTCGGAGGTGCCGGACAGGCGTTCGATGGCGGCTGGAATAAGGTAAAGCTTTATTTCATGCTTGGACTTCCGACAGAGACGGAAGAAGATATGAGAGCCATTCCGGAACTTGCTGACAGAATCGCCAGACGTTATTACGAGATTCCGAAGGATCAGCGGAATGGAAAGTGTCAGATTACAACGAGTACGTCGTTCTTTATTCCAAAACCATTCACCCCGTTTCAGTGGGCAAAAATGTATACAAATGAAGAATACATTTCAAGAGCAGCGATCGTAAAGCATGCATTTAATGAACAGCTTAACAGAAAGAGCCTGAGATATAACTGGCATGATGCAGAGGTTACTGTGCTGGAGGGTGTCTTTGCAAGAGGGGACAGAAAGACGGCAGCAAGTAATTAAAGAAGCATACCGTCTGGGATGTCTGTATGACTCCTGGAGCGATCAATTTGATAATGAAAAATGGATGCAGGCGTTTGAAAATACAGGCATTGATATCGCATTCTATAATCACAGGGAGCGTCCGCTGGATGAAGTGTTCCCGTGGGATTTCATCGATATCGGTGTAACGAAAGAATTCCTGAAGAGAGAATGGAATCAGGCAATGAATGCCGAAGTAACACCGAACTGCCGTATGAAATGTTCCGGCTGCGGTGTCGCAAAATGGAAAGGAGGTGTCTGTGTTGAAAGTAAAATTAAATTCCGTAAAAATATGGAGTCATGCGTTTCATCGGACACCTGGACGTGATGCGTTATTTCAGAAAGCAATCCGGCGCGCAGAGATACCGATCGCATTTACAACCGGATACAGTCCGCATATGATCATGTCATTTGCGCAGCCGCTTGGAGTTGGCGTGACGAGTGACGGAGAATATTTTGATATCGAGATTACGGAACCGATTTCTTCCGAGAAGGCGGTTGCCCAGTTAAATGCAGTGATGGTGGAGGGCGTAGAAGTCATAAGCTTCCGCGAAATCTCATCGGATAAAAAAGCAAGCGGTATGACGATTGTGGGCTGCAGCAGATTATAAAGTGCCATTTCCTGAGACATTCCAGCATGCGGAAGAGATTCGTACACTTCCGGAGAGCTGGAAAGAGAAGGTGGATGCATTTATGGCACAGCCGGAGATCGTTGTGTTAAAGAAGACAAAGCGAAGTGAAAAAAGAAGTCGATATCAAACCAATGATCTACAAAATGACTGCATTGGACGATGGCATCTATCTGTACCTTGCAACAGGAAGTGAGCAGAATCTGAAGCCGGATCTGGTGGCAGAAGCGTTCTTAAAATTCGCAGGAGAAGATCCGGAAGAAATACCGGTGCATATCCACCGCATTGATGTGTATGCAAAGAATCCGGAGGCGGCAGAAGGACAGACTGAGTTTATAACACTGGAAGGTCTTGGAAAAGATATTTTATAAAATAAATCCGGAGATCATTTACAGTGATTACTAAAATGACACAGATATAACGGACTTCCATTAATCTGACAGGAGTGATAAAACAATGAGCAAAAAAGGAAGTAAAGACAAATGCCATGCGTATGCTGGACCGTGCAAAAGTCTCGTATACATATGAAGAATATGAATGCGATGATTTTACAGACGGTATCCAGACCGCAGACAAACTTGGATATGACCACAAACTGGTCTATAAGACACTTGTAACAACAGGGAAGACGGGAAACCATTATGTATTCGTAATTCCGATCGAAGCAGAGATTGATTTTAAAAAAGGCAGCAAAAGTTGTCGGTGAAAAATCGCTGGAGATGCTGCATTTAAAAGATCTGACCAAAGTAACCGGATATGTGCGCGGCGGCTGCACGGCGATTGGCATGAAGAAACAGTTTCCTACCGTAATCCAGGAAGATGCAAAAGAGCTGGAATATATGCATGTCAGCGGCGGAAAGCTTGGAATGCAGATCAGGCTTGCACCGTTAGACCTTACAAAAGGTTGCAAAAGCAGAATTTGCAGATGTCGTCCATAACCAGATGTGGTGATGGTGTGCAGAGCATCTGTGTATAGACGAAAAAGTATGTATATTTATGCAGTAGTCCTAAAATCATCCGCTATTCACGTGCATATTAACACATTATTGCATTGAAGTGCGCGCGAAAATGATGTAAGATAAATACAGTTACGTTTTTATAGCGGAAGAATATGAATACATTTCAGAAAATACTTGGTTGGAGGAATACGAAAAGTGAAAAAAGTTGTAAAATTTGGTGGTAGTTCGCTTGCAAGTGCCGAGCAGTTTAAAAAAGTAGGTAGCATTATCAGAAAAGAGGAATCCAGAAGATATGTCATTCCATCTGCACCTGGTAAACGTACGCCGGATGATACAAAGGTAACAGATATGTTATACAGCTGTTATGGACAGGCAATTCTTGGAGAAGATGCGGAAAGAGATTTTGAAGAACAGTTAGAGGCAATCAAAGAGAGATATAACAGCATCATCAGAGGATTGAACCTGGATCTGAGCCTGGATGAGGAATTTAAAACAATCCGTACAAACTTCAGCAAGAAAATCGGCAGAGATTATGCGGCTTCCCGTGGAGAGTATCTGAATGGTATCATCATGGCTGCATATCTTGGATATGAATTCATCGATGCTGCAGAAGTAATCGTCTTTGATGAAAATGGTAATTTTGACGGAGATAAGACACACAAGATCCTTTCTGAAAGGCTGGAGAATACAGAGCGTGCAGTTATTCCTGGATTTTATGGTGCAAAGCCAGACGGAAGTATTCAGACATTCTCCCGTGGCGGTTCTGATATCACAGGTTCGATCGTTGCAAAGGCTGTACATGCCGATATGTATGAAAACTGGACAGATGTATCTGGTTTCCTGATCGCTGATCCAAGAATCATCAAGAATCCAAAGCCGATCGATGTGATTACATACAGAGAATTGAGAGAGTTGTCTTACATGGGAGCAACTGTACTTCATGAAGATGCAATCTTCCCGGTACGTAAAGAGGGTATCCCGATCAATATCCGTAATACCAATGCACCGGAAGATAAAGGGAACTCTGATCGTAGAAGATACTTGCAGAAAACCTCGTTTTACAATTACAGGTATCGCAGGTAAGAAGGATTTCGCTTCTATCACGATTGAAAAAGCGATGATGAATTCCGAAGTCGGATTCTGCCGCAAGGTTCTGGAGGTGTTTGAAAATAATAATATTTCCATTGAACATATGCCGTCAGGAATTGATACGATGACAATCTTCGTTCACAGAGATGAATTTGAAGAAAAAGAACAGGATGTCATTGCCGGAATCCACAGAGCCGTAGAGCCTGACTTCCTGGAACTGGAATCAGATTTGGCGTTGATCGCTGTTGTGGGAAGAGGTATGCGTGCAACCAGAGGAACTTCCGGACGTATCTTTTTGCTGCACTCGCACATGCGAATGTCAATGTCAAGATGATCGATCAGGGATCCAGTGAGCTGAATATTATCATTGGTGTCAGAAGTCATGATTTTGATGCCGCAATCAACGCGATTTATGATATTTTCGTAAAAACAATGATTTAGGATCTTGCGTAGATAACAAGAAAGATATTTAACTTTGCAAGTAAGAACATTACAATGCTTGTAAATTGTAATTAAGAATTGGGGGAGGCTATTATTAGCAATGAATATTATGTTTTTCCTGAAGCCAAAGAGTGAGCTGGCATATATCTATGACTATCACACACTCCGACAGGCTATGGAGATCATGGAATATCACAAGTATTCGTGTGTGCCGATACTGAATAAAGAGGGGAAATATGTCGGCTCGATCACGGAAGGTGATGTCCTGTGGGCATTAAAAAAGCTGGATATCTTTAATATAAAGGAAGCAGAAGATATCAGTATTATGAAGATCAAACGCCGTGTAGACTATCAGTGTGTAACTGCTGAGTCAGACATGGAAGATCTGATCGGCCGTGCGATGGAACAGAATTTTGTACCTGTTATCGACGACCAGGAACATTTTATCGGTATTATTACCAGACGAGACATTATTGGTTACTGTTATGACAGATTGAAAGAATGTGGGACACAAGATGATCATTGATTTTCATACACATATGTTTCCAGATAAGATAGCCGGGCGTACGCTCGACTATCTTTCTGGCATTTTTGGAGCAAGTCCGTTTGCGGATGGGACATATACAGGACTTTGTAATTCTATGGGAAAAAGGAGCAGTTGATATTTCCATTGCACTTCCGGCTGTGACGAAGGTATCGCAGGTTGCATCGATCAACCGGTTTGCATCTGCGTATACGGAAGGACCTGTCATCTCTTTTGGCGGGATTCATCCGGAATGTGAGAATTATAAAGAGATATTAAAAGAAATAAAGAATCTGGGATTGAAGGGGATTAAGCTGCATCCGGATTATCAGGATATGTATTTTGACAATATCCGCTATGAACGTATTATTGATGCAGACATCAGAACTGGGACTGATCACAGTGGTGCACGCGGGTGTTGATCCAAAATGTCCGGAGGATGTACACTGTACACCGGAGATGGCAAGAAAGGTTCTGGATGATGTAAAACCGGAGAAACTGGTGCTTGCACATATGGGCGGCAATGAAATGTGGGGTGATGTGGAACGGTATCTGGTGGGACAGAACGTATATTTTGATACAGGAGTCATACTGAATACAATGCCGCAGGAACAGTTCTTACGGATCGTACATATGCATGGTGCAGACAGGATTCTGTTTGGAACAGATTCTCCGTGGGCAGATCAGAAGAATTTTGTGGCGTTGTTAGAGCATATGCCACTGACAGAGGAAGAGAAGATTGCTGCCATCTTTTCAGAAAATGCAAAAGAAATTGCTGGGAATATAGCAGACAGAAGTAAAGAAAAAAGGCTGCAAAATGTTGATGATACAAAAATGAAAAAAAAATAAAAAATATTCCGGATACCACTTGCATTTTGGAAAAACGTATGCTATTATCTTCTAGTATGCCGCACAGTGAGGTTGAAGTTCTGCTGAAATTATCAGTCAGACACCGTAACTGGCGAGTAATGATAATAGGAGGTGCCATATGTACGCAATTATAGCAACAGGTGGTAAACAGTACAAAGTAGCCGAAGGCGATATCATTAAAGTAGAAAAGCTTGGTGTAGAAGCTGGCGAGACTTTTACATTTGACCAGGTGCTTGCAGTAAGTGACAATGGATTAAAGATTGGTAATCCGACAGTTGAAGGTGCAACAGTTGAAGCTTCTGTAGTTGAGAACGGTAAAGCTAAAAAAGTTATCGTTTACAAGTATAAGAGAAAGACTGGATATCACAAGAAAAACGGTCACAGACAGCAGTATACTGCAGTTAAGATTGAAAAAATCAACGCTTAATATTGGAGAGCATCCATGATTCATGTAACGATTTTCAGAACAAGTATAAAGAATGTGTAGGTTTTCAGACGGAAGGACATGCTGAATATGCAGATCCAGGACAGGATATTGTATGTGCCGCTGCTTCTATCCTGGTGATTAACACAATCAATGCAATTGAAGAATTTACGGAAGATGACGCGAGTCTGATTTTCGGAAGATGAGATGGGAATGAATTTCCTATCACCTGAATCATCCTTCAAAAGATGCACAGCTTTTGCTGAACACAATGATTCTTGGTCTGGAACAGATGGTAGATGATGAGAACTATGCAGAATATATTGATTTAACATTCGAGGAGGTGTAACTACCATGATGAAATTAAACCTTCAGTTTTTCGCTCATAAAAAGGGAGTAGGTTCTACTAAGAACGGTAGAGATTCTGAGTCTAAGAGACTTGGTGCTAAAAGAGCTGACGGACAGTTTGTAAAAGCTGGTAACATTCTTTACAGACAGCGCGGAACAAAGATTCACCCAGGAATCAATGTAGGACGCGGCGGTGACGATACATTATTCGCACTCGTTGATGGCGTTGTAAGATTTGAAAGAAAAGGAAAAGATAAGAAACAGGTTTCTATCTATCCAGTAGCTTAATTATGAGTTGAAAAAGTGCGTTGCAATGATTAACTTCTTTCGGTTATGATGCAGCGCTTTTTTTAACTTCCGTTTATTTTATAGATGAAAGGAATACAGTATGTTTGCAGATAGAGCAAGGATATTTATTAGAGCAGGAAAAGGCGGAGACGGTCATGTGAGTTTCCGGCGCGAGAAGTACGTGGCGAATGGCGGCCCAGATGGTGGAGACGGCGGACGCGGCGGAGACGTTATATTTGAAGTCGATGAAGGACTGAATACACTTCAGGATTACAGACATAAACGAAAATTTACAGCAAAAAGACGGCGAACAGGGCGGAAAACGCAGATGCCATGGTGCAGATGGGGAAGATATTGTGATTAAGGTTCCAGAAGGAACGGTAATCAAAGAAGCAACTTCCGGTAAAGTCATTGCAGATATGTCCGGAGATAATCGCAGACAGATCATCTTAAAAGGTGGTAAGGGTGGTCTTGGTAATCAGCATTATGCGACTGCAACCATGCAGGTTCCGAAATATGCACAGCCAGGACAGCCGGCGAAAGAATTATATGTAGATCTGGAATTGAAAGTGATCGCAGATGTTGGACTTGTTGGTTTTCCAAACGTTGGAAAATCCACATTCTTATCACGTGTGACGAATGCACAGCCGAAGATCGCCAATTATCATTTCACAACATTGAATCAAACCTTGGTGTCGTGGATCTTCCGGATGCGAACGGATTCGTAATCGCTGATATTCCCGGTCTGATCGAAGGTGCTTCCGAAGGTGTGGGACTTGGACATGAGTTCCTCCGCCACATCGAACGTACCAAACTGATGATCCATGTAGTAGATGCAGCCGGAACCGAAGGACGTGATCCGGTAGATGATATCTATAAAATCAACAATGAGTTAAAAGCATATAATGCGGATATTGCGAACCGTCCACAGGTGATCGCAGCGAATAAGATTGATGCGATCTTTACCGATGATGATCCGGTACAGCGTCTGAAAGATGAATTTGAGCCACAGGGAGTAAAAGGTATTCCCGATTTCCGGGGTAACCGGACAGGGTATCAAGGAATTGCTTTACTATGTATCGAACGAATTGCAGCATCTGGAACAGGATACGATCATATTTGAGCAGGAATATTTCCCAGAGGAAGAGATCCCGATGAATGATCTTCCATACACAGTTGAAAAGGAAGACGATATGTATGTGGTAGAGGGACCAAAGATTGAACGAATGCTTGGTTATACGAATCTGGATTCCGAAAGAGGATTTGCATTCTTCCAGAAATTCCTCAAAGATTCTGGTATTCTGGAACAACTTGAAGAAGCTGGTATCCAGGAGGGTGATACAGTACGTATGTATGGCCTGCAGTTTGATTATTATAAATAAAAGATCAACTGCGGTCCGTTGATTGTGATAAAGAGGAGATTAAAGATGACAACAAAACAAAGAGCTTATTTAAAAGGTCTTGCCATGAATTTAGATCCGATCTTCCAGATTGGAAAGAACAGCATGACACCGGAAGTTACCAAAGCAATCCAGGAAGCACTGGACGCAAGAGAACTGATTAAGATCAGTGTGCTTAAGAACTGTGCAGATGATCCGCGTGCGCTTGCAGAAGTGATTGCAGAACGTACACGTTCACAGGTAGTTCAGGTAATCGGTAAGAAGATTGTATTATATAAAGAAGGCAAAGATAAACATAAGAAGATCGAACTGCCAAAATAAATACAGGTAGGAGATTTGAATGAAGATAGGGATTATGGGAGGAACCTTCGATCCGATCCACAACGGACATTTGATGCTGGGACATGCTGCATATGAGACATTTTCTCTGGATCAGATCTGGTTTATGCCAAATGGAAATCCTCCTCATAAAAAAAGAGTGAGACAATAAAATCTACTGCTGAGGACCGGATGAAGATGACCAGTCTTGCAATTGCACCGTTCCCAGAGTTTGTGTTGCAGCCGTATGAGGCATTGAGAGAGGAAGTATCCTGCTCTTATCAGACGATGGAATATTTTAAGGAAATGTATCCGGAGGATGAATTTTACTTTATTATCGGCGCAGATTCGCTTATGGCAATTGAGACCTGGGTACATCCGGAGCGGATCTTCCCAACGTGTACGATCCTTGCGACGTACCGTGACGAGATAAAGACGAAAGAAGAGATGGATCAGCAGATCCATCATCTGTCTGAGAAATATGGGGCGCAGGTCCTGCTTATGGAGACACCGCTTATGCCAGTATCCTCTCATGAACTGCGTGCCAGTCTTCAGGCCGGTGAATCTGTCTCGGCATATGTTCCGGATGCTGTGTGCGGTTATATAAAGGAACACCAGTTATACCGGTAACAGCTTTGAAAAAGCATGTGAAAAAGCAAAAAGAGGAAAACGATGATGGATGAAAAAAATTTTAAAAATACAGCATACGTTAAAGAAAGAACTGGATGAAAACCGCTATCATCATACACTTGGTGTGATGTACACGTCTGCTTCAATGGCCATGCGTTACGATGTAGACGTACAGAAGGCACTTTACGCGGGATTACTGCATGATTGTGCAAAATGTATCCCTAGCGATAAGAAAATCCGTCTGTGCGAGAAATACGGCCTTCCGGTGTCATCTGTAGAAAAGGAAAATCCAAGCCTGTTACATGCCAGACTCGGTGCGTATCTGGCTCATGAAAAATATGGTGTGAAGGATGAAGAAATCATTTATGCGATTGAAAGCCATACAACCGGACGTCCGGGTATGAGCATGTTGGAGAAGATTGTCTACATTGCGGATTATATCGAGCCGGGTAGAAGAGAACTGCCGAATATGGCAGATGTAAGACAGCTTGCTTTTAGGGACATTGATGAATGTCTTTACCGGATTTTAAAAGATTCACTGGTATATCTGGATAGTAAGAATATTACAGTGGACCCTATGACACAGAGAACTTATGATTATTATAAAAAGAAATGGGAAAGGAGGATTAATATGGATCAGGCAAAGAAATGGCAAAAATTGCTTTTTGAAGCGTTAGAGGATAAAAAAGGTGAAGATGTATGTGCGATTGATATTTCAGCGGTATCTGTACTTGCAGACTATTTTGTAATTGCAAATGGTAACAGCGACAGCCAGGTACGTGCACTTGTTGAGAATGTAGAGGAAAAGATGCACAAAGCAGGCTACGCTGCAAAAGAGACAGAAGGACACAGAAGTGGAGCATGGGTATTGATTGACTTCGGTGATGTGATCGTGCATATTTTTGATAGAGAAAACCGTCAGTTCTATAATCTGGAACGGATCTGGAATGATGGAAAGAAAATTGATGATGTAAATGAATTTTAATAAAAGTTTATTGTTGTAAAAGATTTTATGAAAGCCCCGTGCATATAAAATATAAAACTGATTCCGCTCACTTCGTTCGAAGTTATCTGTTTTATATTTTATATATTGCACGGGGCTTTTGAACGTTATTGATTTTGCAACAACAAATAAAAAATTGAATGAACGCTTGAATGCTTGGAATTGTTTGTGTTTAAGCGAAGAAACGGAAGACTCCGATTACTTTTTCCCATGATCTGAAGATCACGGACGATAATTGGTTCCAGTGCATCGTTTTCCGGCTGGAGGCGGAAGATGCCTTCTTCTTTGTAAAATCTTTTGACAGTAGCGCTGTCATCGAGTAATGCAACTACAATATCACCGTTATCGGCAACAGAAGATTGTTCAACTAATACGAGGTCACCGTCAAGGATTCCGGCATTGATCATGCTTTCTCCGTGTACCTTAAGCATAAAAAGTCTGCTTATTCGGCATGTATTCCATCGGGATAGGAAAGTAGTTTTCTATATTCTGTTCGGCAAGAAGAGGTTCTCCTGCAGCAACATGCCCGATCACAGGTACGTTTACCATCTCTCTGCGATTAAAATTAAAAGAATCATCCAAAATTTCGATTGCACGAGGCTTAGTTGGATCCCTGTGAATGTATCCATTCTTCTCTAAAGCACGCTCCAGTATCTGGGATTTTATATATTCCAATATTTCTTCCTGCTTTGCACTTATCTTACCTTGTGCCATATGTATGTCCTCCTTAAGTGGGCTTTCTTTCCGTTAATTTTTATATATTTAATGATAACACAGTATATAGGAAAACGCAAACAGATGTTTAGAAAATATGTTCGAAATATAGTATTGAATCTATTGACAAACATGTGTTCGAGATATATAATAAACAGTGCAAGGAACACATGTTCGCAGACAACTGTTTTGAAGAAATGATGGAGGAGTACAGGATGAGCACAAGAAGAATATACTTGGAAGGATTGAAGGAAACTGACGAAAATGCGGATAAAAAAGATTTATGCGGGAAACAATTATTCCGGTTATAACAGAGTAAGCATCCGGAGAAAGAGAAGCTTGTATGTGAAGAAGTTATTTGCTGGTTTCTTTTCTATTATCATGATTCTGGGCCTTAGCGCGTTTTACGGAAGTGGTCTTGTGAGTGCACATGACAATGCAAAGGATAATTCAATCAGATATAAATATTATAAAAGCATTCAGATTCATTGTGGAGACACCTTGTGGAATATCGCCGAAGAAAATATGTCAGATGATTATGAGTCGGTTAATGATTATATTACAGAAGTGAAAAAAAGATTAACAAACTTTCTTCTGATCAGATTCAGGACAGTCAGTATCTGATGGTTCCATATTATAGTTATAATAAATAGTTTGGTATTCTTCAAAACAGAACAAATTTGATATATATGCTGAAAAGGCTTATATATAATATTCTCACCCACGGCAATGAATGAAAAATAGTAGTTCATTGCCATTTTTATTATTATGGAATGATAGATGATATGATGGATGAGATAAATAAAACTTTGAAAAAATGGTAGAGAATAGTTTTTTTTAAGTAGCTCGTATCTATACGACAAATACCGATTTTTTCCAAAAGATGTGGACGAAAAGGACTCATTCTGCTATAATTATACTGTTTTGTAAGGTATTTACGATATGTTTTCTTTACAATATGTTTTGTAAAAATATGTATATATTATACACTTATGCTTTTTATATTTATTATTTTAAGGAGGTTTTTCTTACATGATTGATTCATCTACAAATCTGGCCAATACATCGTCAAACAAACCGCATAATTATCATGAACAGAGCCAGATTGACCAGACGTTACGGCTCCGTGAAGTTTTGAAGACTTTACCGCCTTTTGTTAAGGACTATTTCCGTGCTATGGAACCGAAATCATCGGCACGTACCCGTATTAACTATGCTTACGATATCCGTGTGTTTTTCCACTTTCTTATGGAAAACAATCCTGTATACAAGAATTATACAATTGACAGATTTACGCCTCAGGATCTTGAAAATCTTGAGCCTGTAGATATTGAGGAATACCTGGAATATCTGAAAGTATACAAGCGTGATGAGGACGGCGAACTGATCACCAATGGGGAAAAAGGTCTGGCACGAAAAATGTCTGCCCTTAGAAGTTTTTATGGATATTACTTCAAGCACCGGATCATTCAGAAAAATCCGACACTTCTGGTAGATATGCCTAAATTACATGATAAGGCAATCATACGTCTGGATACTGATGAAGTTGCGCTGTTATTGGATTTTGTGGAATCTGCAGGCGAACATCTGACCGGGCAGGCACTGAATTATTATAAGAAAACGCGTGACCGTGACATTGCTATTCTCACATTATTATTAGGAACCGGAATCCGTGTATCCGAATGTGTCGGACTGGATATAAAGGATGTAGATTTTAAGAACAATGGAATTATGGTTACAAGAAAAGGTGGAAATCAGATGGTTGTCTATTTCGGTGATGAGGTTGCGGAGGCGCTTAAGAATTATATGGCAGGTGACCGTGAGGCCGCTACTCCCCTCCCCGGCCATGAACAGGCATTGTTTTTGTCAACACAGAGAAAACGCATGGGTGTCCAGGCTGTTGAAAATATGGTGAAAAATATGCCAGGCAGGTAACACCGAACAAAAAATCACGCCGCATAAACTGCGCAGTACATATGGTACTTCTCTCTATAAAGAGACTGGGGATATTTATCTGGTAGCGGATGTCCTGGGACATAAAGATGTTAACACGACAAAAAGCATTATGCAGCGATTGATGATAACCGACGCCGTAAAGCTGCTTCTGCGGTCAAATTACGAGAAATATAAAATGTAATGGAACTTTTTTGTCACAGTGACAGGTGTGTTCTTCTTGTTCATCTATTTTTAATTTAAATGAAAAAAGAATCTCCGGCAACATATAGTAAATAATATATGTCGGAGATCCTTTTATTTATTAGCTTAATTAGATTATAATTTTTTATCTGTAATGTTCTCTTTTAATTCAACCAGCTGCTCAATGGCCTTTGCAGTACCATCAATTCCCAGAAGTGAACTGTCAAGGCAGATATTATAGCTTTCGGCAGCTCCCCATTTTTTATTGCTGTAATAATTATAATAGCTGGAACGTCTCTTGTCCGTTTTTTGATCAAGTCTTTCGCCTTTGCATCTGTCAGATCATAGATACGTGCGATTCTGCGGATTCTGGCATCCATATCGGCATGAATGAATACGCTTAAAACATTATCGAATTCTTCCAATGCATAATCAGCACAACGTCCGACCAGAATACATGGTCCCTCAGACGCTATCTTACGGATTGTATCGAACTGGGCAAGAAAAATCTTATGATTAATTGGCATATCTGTGTAACTGGATGAAGGATACCCGAAAGAATAAGAATCCATAACCAAAGAATACAGAAAACTGTTGGTAGGTTTCTCATCATGTGTCTCAAAAAGTTCTTCACAGATACCACTTTCTTTTTTGCTGCGCGTTCCAGCATTTCTCTGTCGTATAATTTGATTCCAAGATCTTCCGCAACTTTATATCCGATCTGGCGTCCGGCACTACCATATTCACGACCGATTGTAATGATTGTATTTGTCTTTGCCATATAAATCACGCTCCTAAACAAGAATTAATATAAACATATTATACAGCAAACTTAGACAAATGTATAGAATTTTCTCATAATTCAGTTATAAATATTCCTTAGTCTGTCTAATAGTTCAATGAAATATTCTGGGAGAGGTGCATTTACTTCCAGATATTTTCCTGTGGTTGGATGAATGATTCCAAGTGTGCGTGCGTGCAGGGTCTGCCCCTGTAATCCTTTGAATGGGCATTTTTTCGGACCATAGACCTCATCACCAACCAGAGGATGTCCGATACTTGCCATATGGACGCGAATCTGATGTGTACGCCCGGTTTCAAGTTCGCACTGAATATATGTGTAATCGCCGAATCGCTCCAGAACTTTATAATGTGTGACTGCATCCCGTCCGTTTTTACAATGGGTGCTCATTTTTCTTTCGGTCTGTTGGATGGCGTCCGATCGGAGCATTGACCGTACCGGAATCTTCTTTGATATTTCCATGTACGATAGCAACATAGATACGCCGTATAGAGTGTACTTTTAACTGTTCCGAAAGGCTTTGATGAGCTTTATCGTTCTTACATACAACTAATGATCCTGTCGTATCCATATCAATCCTGTGGACAATTCCAGGCCTCATACAGCCGTTAATACCGGACAGCTCATCACCGCAATGATACATCAAAGCATTTACCAGTGTCCCGCTATAATGTCCGGGAGCCGGATGTACGACCATTTGTTTTGGTTTGTTGATCATGATGATATCCTGGTCTTCATAAAGAATATCCAAAGGAATGTTCTCTGGTACGATATCAGGCTCTTTTGCCTCCGGAAGGGTAACTTCCACGCTGTCGCCAAAAGAAAGCCTGTAATTGGATTTCACAGGCTTCTGGTTGACTTTTACATATCCTTCTTTCATAATTTTCTGTATATAAGATCTTGATCTGTCTTCTAATTCATCTGAAAGATAGCGGTCTATCCGCTGGCCTTCTGTATTGCGATCAATGGAAAATCTTTCAAGGTCGTCCTCCTTATAGTAAATGAGTATTAATATAACCAGCAGAAATGCTGCAACGGTTACATAGATATCAGCAACGTTAAAAATCGGGAAGTTGATCAGCTTGAAGTATAAAAAATCGACTACATAATTCAGACGGATCCGGTCTATACAATTGCCGAAAGCACCGGAAAGAATTAACACTGCACAGATACGAAGCGGCAGATATTTATGTTCTATAGGTACTTTGTGGTAAAACCAGATAACAGCAATTGTAATCAAAAGTACACTGATATAAAAAGAATATACGTTGATTTTGCAAAGCACACCGAAGGCTGCCCCCTGTTTTCCAGATATTCTAATTGAAATACATCTTTAATCAGTACATAGGCAGACCGATCCTTAAGATGTAATACAACCAGATGTTTTGTAATCTGATCCAATAATACCAGTACAACGATACTTACCAATGCCATTATATAATGTGTGATTCGTTTTGTATTTGTCTTCATGATACTCCTTCTATAAATTAACTGTATAAATTATTTAAATTATTGTCCTAAATGTATTTGCGTACAGAGATCAGGTAGCGTCCTTTTTTGTTTCTGAGAGAATACCATCATATGCAATACGTCCCATTTTCCTTACAGAGATAATATCATTGTCTTTTAAACGATAACCGTTACTCGTGATAAGTTTTCCATTTACAAAGACTTTTCCGGCTTCAATCTGTGCAGTAATCTTACTTCTGGAAAGTGGATAGGCAAGAGCAAGTACACTGTCCAGACGAATGGAAGATACGGTTCCTTTCAGCTCTTCAAATCTTGGCTCATAATCTACTTTAACCCCTTTTCCTATGGATGTATTTACGTTCGTATGACGAACCACAGTCAGATTATCTGCAATATATTCAGCGAGTTCTTCTTTGACAAAAATCAATCCTTTCTGATCTTCAACAATAATATCTCCAACTTTGGAGCGCTCGATGCCAAGATTCATAAGTGCTCCAAGATAATCCCTGTGTGTAAGATCTTCGGCAAATCTTTTGCTTGACGGAGTGACTTCTATAATGTGAATGGGATATTCATAATCATACTAAAGAGCATCAGGTAGAAAAACATCCATCTGACGCTCTGATAAGTCATATCCACCATAAGTTTTATACTGAGATAAAAACATGTCTTTTGGTGTGGTATGAAGAATATTTAATTCATTCAAATTAAGAAAGTCGGAAAATATAACAATCCCTCTGTTATATGCCAGTCTGGAGAGTTCCACCAGACGTTTCTGTAACATACTTTCTTCTTTATTCATAATTAAAATCTTGACCTCATAGATGAAGAATCCAGAGAAGTGTTAAGCAAATCCTGAAGATCTCCAGATATATCAACATTTGTAGGTGTTACAAGGAATATGTAATTTGAAATCTTCTGCAGATTACCGCTAATAGCAAATGCAGATCCTGAAATAAAGTCTATGATACGCTGTGCAATCTCAAGATCCAGTCCCTCCAGATTCAAAATAACGGTACGTCCACTTAATAAAGTCTCTGTAATCTCTCTTGAATCTTCTACAGAAGTTGGCTTGATCACGCAAACCTCCATATTTACACTGCTTCTTCTTGAAGGCTGACGCATCGGAGTTACTTTATTATTAGAGAATGCAGATTTGGACTTCACAGGTGCTGTGTAATCGTCTTCATCGTCTTCATCGAAATCTTTATCATTGTCTTTGGTGTTTTTATGAAAGAGGCTTCTCTTGGGCTTTTCTTCATAATCATCATCATATTCGTCATCGTCGAAGAATTCATCCTCATCGAATTCATCATCTCCGTCGTCTAACTTCATGATACTTAAGAACTTATCTAATACTCCCATTTTTTAATAAATCTCCTATCTTCCGTTTATACTTGATGAGTATAATCACGTGCTCCAAAAATTCCGGTTCCCACACGGACCATGGTAGCTCCTTCTTCTATGGCTACCTGATAGTCATTTGTCATACCCATAGAAAGAATACTCATAGTAATATTATCAATGTTTTTCTTTGCGATGTCAACAGATAATTTTCTTAAATGTGCAAAAAATCGGTCTGTTTTCTTCTGGATTTTCTACAAATGGAGCAATTGTCATTAATCCCTTTACGCGGATATGAGGAAATCCGGCAATCTTTTTCTACAAATTCAGGAACCTCTTCCGGCATGAGACCAAATTTACTTTCTTCTTTTGCGACATTTACTTCAATCAATATATTGGCAATAACACCGTGCTTTTCTGCTTCTTTATCAATTGTTTCTGCGAGTCGGACAGAATCTACAGAATGAATCAGATCAACTTTATCGATAATGTATTTTTACTTTATTACGCTGCATATGCCCAATCATATGCCAGTGAATATCCTTTGGAAGGACTTCATATTTAGAAGCCAGTTCCTGTGCTTTGTTTTCTCCGTTTATACGGACTCCAAGGTCATAGGCCTCCTGCAGCATTTCTACAGGTTTTGTTTTGCTTACGGCGATCAGAGTAACTTCATCTCTTTTACGTCCGGCACGGTCACATGCAGCCTGTATATTTTCTTCTACTTTTTCCAGATTTTCTTTTAACATAATTGTCCACTCCTTGTATAATCTGTTATTGTGTGTGTCAGGATATTACATCGCCCTCATGTACGTCCTTACCCGTCAGAGCAATGTGATCATAATTGGAAAGTCCGTAGTCATCACCACTTTGAACAATATAATATTCATCGCTTTCGCACAGAATCTGTACCTGTCGGAATACGGCATAACCACGGTTAATATTATATACACCTTTTAACTTCCAGGTTTTGTTTAACTGGCAGGTATCCGATGAATCAGGCTTTCTAAGTGTTGTATTTTCTTCAAAATCATCAGGATCTATATAAACAGAACCGGTTGATGTATCTCGGTAATAGATATCGACTGATTGGAACTGTGCATTTTCCTTCCCGGTATCGATCAATACTCCTGTGCTGTTGCAGTTACCACCCTGTGTAGATAGTGTTCTGAGATCACATAAAAATTCTTTTTTGGTGACTGCAGATTTTGGTATTTTAAGTCCGGTATGATCTGCCATAATAAGCTCTACATCTACAAAAACGATCCTCGGCATAACGAACCATAGAATTATCAAATGCCAGATATCCAAGCCAGGTGCCTTTTACTTTTTTCATGGAAAAAGCTGCTGTCATAGTTTCGTTATCTTTCGGAAAACGGACCTGAACGCTGGAAGCATCAGTTAAATCTTTTACTGATTGTTTACTTAGAGCAATCACAAGTGTCCAGTCATCATCTTTGATCAATTTATATACTGAATCACCGGATTTGATTTTCGTATTATTCTTCTGCTCTTTTTTATTGTAGTTTTCTTTGTTAAGCATATCAGGGGTTATATCTTCTGCTTTTGTATTTTCAAAACCATCTACAGAATAGCTGATAATTCCGTCGGACTCAGCGGTATATACTTTCAAACCATCAAGATCTGATTCCGTCAAAGCCGCGATCTGCGTCTGACGATTCTGATTAGACTTGCCTTCAAGAACTCCGGAAATATTGTTCTTTAAAGTATATACATCCCCAAAGGTTCCGTCGGTATAATTTTCGCAGAAAGTCTGTGTCTTCTGACTGATTGCCGACCGTTCACTGGAGGTTAATTTTTGTGTGTTGTTTGTATTGGTTTCAAATTGAAGTTTCTGGTCAGACAGGGAATACACCTGTGTTTTGGCACCGACTTTGTTTCCTTCTGAAATAAAGTAATTAACATAACCCTTCCCTTTGGAATGTACGACCGTTTCGTTACGAATGGCTAGACCGGTGTAAGAAGTATCTTTTACGATCGAACCCTCACGTACTTCATAAACAGAAATGTGCTTTGCGGTCAGATACATCAGAACCGTCACAAGAAGATAAATAAATATAACCCCAAAATGACGATTCCGATATTTAAATGTTTTTTCTTTTGATAAACTTTATATTTGAAGAAGTAATATTTGCAGCCAAAATACGGGCCTCCTATTCTTTGTTGTCCAATAAACGCAATGCCACTCCATCCAGATAGTTCAGTTTTTCTTCCTTGAAAACTATTCTGCTCTTCCATTTTTAAAAAGAAGTTCATCACGTAATTTCCACCAACTTGTGTTCCAGTTGCAGAATACGGCATCTTTTTCAGGAATACGGCTAAATAGACGCTCTACGGCAATATCCGGATTTAGATGTTCAAGAAAAGCAATCAGTCTGTTCAGATATTCTTCTTTTTTCGCATAGAGATATTGTACCATTTTCATAGTCATCGCACAACCGTGTGTCTTTGGCTATATAGAGAGAATGTGCTTTTTACAATCTGAACGGGAAGAGCCGATAATATCTTGGCGGTTTCAATCGAATCATCCATCTCATCTCCTGGCAGATTTAAAATCACATGAGTACAGATATCATAACCATATCTGCTGATACGAAGAACGGCGTCAATATATTCTGCAAGAGTATGACCGCGCGATATTCTTTTCAGAGTATGATAATTTACTGTCTGAAGTCCAAGTTCTATTGTAATCTGAATTCCCGTTGTTTCGCGAATCCTATTTAAAACATCAAGATAATCTTCACGGATGCAGTCCGGACGTGTGGAAATCGCAATTTCTACGATATCAGGAACCTTCGATGCTTCGAGCATATATTTTTGAAAAATATCTAGAGGCATAAATGTGTTGGTATAATTTTGAAAATAAGCAATAAATTTATGGGCATGATATCTTTTTCTCTATATATTTCCTTGTGCTCATCAGCTGTTCGGTAACAGAAACAGCTGAATCCATTGCTTCAAATCCGGTTCCGGTTTCTGCACAGAATGAACATCCTGCGCCTGAAATACGATTTGGGCACGTGACAGGAAGATTTACCGGTAATTTATATACTTTTTCTCCATATCTTTTCTTTAAATATTTTGAATATGGATAATATCTTTCATCGATATCCATTATATAAATCCTTTCTCTGATATGTGTATAATCTTTCCTTTTATGGTAATACTATTATCATTCGATAAAAGGAGGATTCTTACATGAAATGGTTTGATAACACTGCTTTAACGCTGGTGATCATAGGCGCACTTAACTGGTTGCTGGTCGGTATTTTTAAACTGGATATTGTAGCCGTGATATTCGGAAATCTTACATGGCTGTCCAGAATTATTTATACAATTATCGGACTGTGCGGTTTATATCTCATCAGCCTTTATGGAAGAATTGGAAGTTCATCCTAAAAAAGGGGTATCCGTAATTTGGATGCCCCTTTTGTTTTGGGTATACAAGAGAACTTGCCACCGGCAACTTCTCTTGTATACTTTGGTATGAAAAGTGTCTGCGACATATTCTTATGCATCAATTATTTTCAGGAATTGCTTCTACAATTGCTGTCATATCTTTGTAAAGTAAAGGTTTGGTATCAGCCTTCATTACGATTGATATATACGGATGGTCATTTTTATCTTTTGTAAGCAGAATTAAACAGTTTCCTGCCAATTGAGTTGTACCGGTCTTTCCGCCGATTACAGTTACATTATCAGGCTTCTTGGCATCTCCCGTTGCATAAAAGTTTGTTGGTTCCCATGTGATGCTCCTTACCGTTCCATCGTTTCCGGTAATCTTTGCGGTGTGAGATTTTTCCATGATAATTTTTACAAAATCATCATGTTTGATACATTCATTAAATATTAAATATAAATCATATGCCGTTGTATAGTGGTTATCATTGTGAAGTCCGTTGGAATTTACAAAATGTGTGCCGGTTGCCATTAATTTAGCTGCTTCTTTATTCATCATTTCAGCAAATCCATCCATACTTCCGCCGACATATTCTGCTATAGCAGTAGCATTATCATTACCTGAATGTAATAACAGACCATATAATAAATCGGATAAAGTAATTTTATCTCCAGCTTTTATTCCACAAGTTGCTTCATCCGCAGCAAAACTGTTCATATCCGCATTCTGGGAAACGGTTACAACATCGGAAAGATCCGCATTTTCTAAGGCTACAAGTGCCGTCATGATCTTTGTTGTACTTGCAGGATATATTTTGTCAAACATTTGATAAGAAAAATCTACTTTCTTTCTGTCCACATCAAACAGCGCAAAGAGAATGTAATGTATTAGTCTCATCCGAAGATATGCCACTGAGACTGATATCACCGGAAGCTACACATAAATCTGAAGCAAATAATTTTCCGGTGTAAAGGTCTTTGTTATAATTTCCTGCCTCGTATTCAGCGACTACATTCTTCGTTCCAAGCAGATCTGTAATTCCACATCCGGTTGCCATGACAACCGTTAATAACAGTACAGAAATTAATTTTGAATATTTACCGATACATTTCACGCCAGTCCAAATCTCCTCTGTCAATTGCCAAAATAATAATCTCTGCTGTTGCAAGGTTCGTAGCTAACGGGATATTATAAGTATCACACATCCGAATCACGTCATTTAAATCTGGATCATGTGGCTTTGGATTAGAGGGTTCTCTTAAAAAGATAAGCGCATCAATGTCATTTTGCGCAATCTGAGCTCCCAGCTGCTGTTTGCCACCTAAAGGACCGGCAAGATATTTATGAACTTTCAGGTTCGTAACTTCTTCAATTAATCTTCCGGTCGTTCCTGTAGCATAAAGACTGTGTTTGCTTAAAATCCCTCTATAAGCGATACAGAAATTTTGCATCAATGCTTTTTTGAATCATGTGCTATCAGACCTATATTCATATCATTCACTCCTTACTGGTATTTTTTCGGTTGTAATCCTACGTTCAAGACTAATCCAATTCCAATATATAAACTTACAAGAGAAGTCAGACCATAACTTACAAAAGGTAATGGAACTCCGGTATTTGGCAAAATTTTGGTGGCAACACCAATGTTGATAAAACTTTGTATGCCGATCAGGCCGCCAACACCGCAGCATATGATTCTTCCTGCAAGGTCTTGCGATCGTATCCCAACTAAGATACATTGTATCACAATCAATAGTAATAACGCAATAATTATACACCCTCCGACAAAACCTAATTCTTCTCCGATGATCGCGAAAATAAAGTCTGTCTGAGGTTCCAGAATGAAATTACCGTTTTTTACGGAAGTAGTTGTATTGTTATCCAGTCCTTTTCCCGTTAACTGTCCGGATCCTATAGCCATTACAGAATTTTTCTGCTGATATGCTTCATCACTTTCATATTTTTCCGGTTCGATGAAAGCAAGGATACGTTTCTGCTGATAATCTTTGAGGATTTTCTGATTCGGCTGAACAACAATACTCAAAAATATTACTGCGATCGGGACTAGTATAATCAATACCGTACCGATAAACTTATAACTGAGCCCGGCAATATAGATCATAAGGCAGATCATAAGTGCCGTACATATCGTAGTAGATAAGTTTGGCTCAATTAAAATTAAAGCAAGAGGAATTCCTGCCAGAACGGCATATTTAATTAATGTAAACTTATCATTAATATCCTCTTCATGTTCCATCAGGAATTTGGCAAAAGAAAATAATAAGCAATATTTTTGCCAGTTCAGATGGCTGGAACTGAATAAATCCTACTTTAATCCAACGGGTTGCCCCATTTACATTTTCTCCGAATAATTTTACAGCTGCAAGCATAATGATAGACAATGCATACAAAACCCAGTAAAAATTCATAATCCACATGTAATCAATTAAGGAAACAACAATCATTGCAGTAAAGCCTATGATAACACCAAGAATCTGTTTGCTCTGAAGTGATTCCTTTGCACTGCCGACAACTAAAATACCCAGAACAGACAAAATCCCGACAAGTGTTACGATTCCAAATTTGTAATTTTTTAAATTGTATGGTTTAGTAAATCTATGTGATCTCACGTTTCTTCTCCTGCTATTTTTATCACTATCTGTGAACGGTTAATTTTTACCTGAAAATCATCTTCTGTAAGTTCCATATATTTGGAAAGTGTTTCGTATAAATCTTTGCAAATATGTTCATAAGCCGAAGGAGTACATTGTACACGATCTGATATGACCAACGTGCGCAGACGATTCTTTGCAATGGATACGGAAGAGTTTTTCAGCATAATAAATCCTCCTAATTCTTCCTGAAAGCATGGGAAATTCTGGAAAATAACCCTTTGCCTGTGTCAAGATTCATAAAAGAGACTTCCGTGCCCGTGATTCGTTTGCAAATGTTAAGATATCCCTTTCCGGCTTTTGAATCCAATCCGATTACCGGTTCCCCCCTGGTTCGTTCCTATTACAACCTGTTCGTCATCAGGAAGAATCCCAATCAGCGGAACGGCAAGAATCTCTGTGACATCGTCAACCGACATCATATCTCCTCTTTTCACCATATCCATCCGGATACGATTAATGATAAGATCGATTGTACGGATCTGGTTCTGTTCCAGAAGTCCGATGATACGGTCTGCATCACGGATGGATGATACTTCCGGAGTTGTTACTACAAGTGCCCGGTCGGCACCGGCAATTGCATTTTGGAAGCCCTGCTCAATTCCTGCAGGACAATCCAGAAGTATGTAATCGAATTCTTCTTTTAATTCTGCGGTGAGTTTCTTCATCTGCCCCGGAGAAACTGCGGATTTATCTTTTGTCTGTGCGGATGGCAGTAAATAAAGATTCTCATATCGGCTGTCTCTGATCAGTGCCTGTTTAAGCCGGCAGCTTCCCTCAACAACATCAACAAGATTATATACAACCAGATTTTCCATGCCCATAACAACATCAAGGTTGCGAAGACCGAGATCAGTATCAATAATCACTACCTTTTTGCCAAGCTTAGATAATCCTGCACCTATATTTGCCGTTGTTGTTGTCTTTCCAACACCGCCTTTTCCTGATGTAATTACAATAACTTCGCCCATGAATAACTTCCTCCTATAACTGGTTTTACTTTAATCCCTCCGATCCGCAGTTTTTAGGCTGCATATGGAGTGCTTGCTATGACAGCATCTGTCCTGCCGGCGGCACCTGCAATCACGGTTCCGTATATAGTACCTGTCACGATTACATTTCCTTTTGATGCAACCGTTGCACCCTCTTCAACATCTCCGATGATCACGATGCTCTGTTCCGACTCCAGAACCTGTCTTCCTCTTAATGTACCTTTATAGAACTGTCCGTCCCTTTCATGGATAGCTTCAAGGCTTTCGTCCAGTAATTTTTTATGGACTTGTTCTGTAGCAGTATTCTTTTTCAATAATGCATAGTATTTCAATACCGGCAGCTGATTCAATCGCTCTTGTCAGCTGCCGCTCTTCTTCTTCTGTGAAAGAACGGCCTTCATATTCTACCGCCATTTTTGCATGATTAAAAAATTTGGCGGCAGATTGAAATTTGTTTTTTACGTCATCAAGCAATTCTTCAAATGAATTGTCGGAATTAAAATAAATCGTAATGCCGTATTTGTTGCTCTTGATGAGAACATCATCTTTCACATAGAATCATCCTTTCTTTAATCTCCACCGTTTAATCCGGTTCCGATATTGGAAGCCTCTCCGGTGATCAGTTCATTTTCCGGAGTAACTTTATAATAATATTCCATGACATTATTACCAACTTCAGCTGCAAAAGTTGAACTGTAACCATTGGCGATACGTATTGCAAATGCAATCTGTGGACTGTCACTAGGAGCAAATCCTACAAAAAAGACCATGATCCGGGTGAGTCTGACTTTGCTGAGCTGTTCCTGTTTTACCGGATAATTGTACACCGCTGGCATTTAATTTTGTGAAAATATCTTTGTGTTCGGATGTTACCACTGCTCTCATACCTTCGTGAACTGCCTGCCATGTAGTAGATGATACATCGGTTACTTTATTTTTTACTTCCGGTGTATAATCTTTTACTGTCTTTCCTTTCGGATTAGTCACTTTGTCTAAAAGACTTAAATTATATACAGTACCCTTATTTGCAACAGCTGTAATATATCTTGCCAGCTGACTGGTTGTAGTTGTTGGTTCCCTGTCCGATAGCGGATAATACAGAGTTGTCATCGGAAATCTGCGGATCTGATTCCGGAATTTCCATACCGGAAGTATCTCCAAGTCCGAATTCTTCTGCATATTTCTGCAGTTTTGCAATTCCTCTTTCACTTGAATAGTAATTCTGAGTACTCTTTCCGTCAGAAGTATCATTATCTAATTTTGAATCGCCTGTACTGTTAAGGCCAAGTCTGTATCCGACTTCATAGAAGAAATCATTACAAGAATGTTGAATTCCCTGCGATACATTCAGGTTGCCATGAGCAGACGGATAAATCCAGCACTTTGGATTTGGTGTAACTTTTTTATATACACCTGCGCACGGAAGGTAAGTATTTACATCAATAACACCTTCTGTCAGACCGGTGATAGCAGATAACGGCTTATAGGTAGAACCTGGTGCTGTTTTTTCCTGAGTTGCATTATTATAAAATGGACGAGACTGATTTGTAAGCAGTTTACTATAATAATCGGAGTCCATAGTATTTGCAAGACGGTTGTTGTCATATCCCGGATATGATACACAGGCCAGTACTTCACCAGTATTCGGATCTGTTGCAACTAAAGATCCGGTACATGGTTCAAGTCCAAGCTGTCCCGGGGTAATTTCCAGTGATTGGATCTTGCTGCGGATAAAATCATAAGCACCGATGCTTCCGGCTTTTAAGCTGTCGTACTGATTATCTTTTTTATCCAGAATATTCTGCTCATATAACATCATACATATCTGTCTGCCGGTAATAGTTCCTGATTTTATCATATAACGGTAGATCAGTTTGTCAAAATTGTTATCGGTATTTATATAATCCAGAATATAATTTATGATTCCCTGATATACTTCTCCGGAATCGGAATATTGTTCGTTGGATTTTATATAGTCTTTTAATAAAGAAGTATCTATCCAGTTCTTTGAAATTGCATAATTCAAATACGTATAAACATTAATAGATTCTTCATCTTTCCAGGCTTTATACGTAGCATCTTTGGTATCAATGGATTTTGACATCAAGACGCCTGTACCGTTAGTCAGTACATCAGATACCAGGTATGTCAGATACGCCTGGACTTCTTTTGGCTGATCTTTGTATGCGGCAGCTTTTGAATCATTCAGCACTTTTGTCAGTGTATTTTTAACTTCTTCTTTTCTTATAGAAAATGCAGAGGCAACTTCTTTTTCAGCTTCTCCGGCATCGGGATCCGTAAAGTGTGTCATGTCAAGCACATCATTATTGATCATTGCGTTATATACATCACCGATCGGGATGATAACGTCACTTCCATCTTCTACCTTATTGCGGTCAAAATCAAGAGAGTTCTGAATTTTGGCGAGAAGAACTCCTGCAAGTTCCTGCTCGAGAATATTGTAGGCAGCTTTCTGCAGATTGGCATCAATCGTCAGATAAAGATCATTCCCGGCTTTCGGATTTGTTCCTTTTACGGTTTTGATAACTTTACCTACGTTGTTAACATAGAGTTTCTCGCTTCCTTTTTTACCCTGAAGCTGAGAATCCATCGCCTTTTCAAGTCCTGCTTTACCTACAGTATCAGTTTTGCTGTATCGTTCCTGATAGGCATCGCTTAAAGCATCATACTCTTCCTGCGAGATCTGACCGGTATATCCGATAATATTTGCAAAACATTTACTGTCAGCATACTTACGAAGTGATTCTTCTTCTACATTGATCCCTGATAATTTGTCCAGATTTTCCATAATATCTGCAACTGTGGCATCGCTGACATCTTCAGCGATTGTGGTTGAAATATATTTCTGATAACTGTTCAGCCAGATCTGATAACGAATATTGATCAGTTTTAGTACAGTGGACTTGTCCATCTCCTTTTCATTAATTCCGAATTTTTGTTTATCCGTACAGAGATAATGAATAAGTTCATCTGCCGTTGTTGCTTTCTGTTTTTTAGAAAGCTGGTCGATGGTTGATTTTCCATATACATCGGCAATAAAACGTAATTTCTGAGTCTCATTTTGCGCAACAAACTGATAATTGTTATTACTGTCCAAAATGATTCCGAAGTTATTGATAACGGTATCTCCGTTCGATTCGACCATTTTAATAACAGAAGAAATCGTCTTGTTCAAAACTTTATTCTGTTGTGCTATGCTGTCATAAGATCCGTTATCTTCGATTGTAACGGAATATGCCAATTCATTATATGCCAGCAGATTACCGTTCCGGTCATAGATATTACCACGGGTACCCTGTATTTCTTTTGTTTTCTGAATCTGCAGTTTATAATCATCAAGATATTCCTGCCCTTTGACAATCTGAAGATAGAATATTCTCTGTACCAGGATTGCCGATGTAATACAAAAGACAATAATTAATACAAATATTCGAGATTGTACGAATTCTGCAATGCCGGATTTGATCCGTTCCCATAAACTATACAAATTTACTTGCACTCCTTTGCTCTTCTGCTTCCAGTTTCTTGTTAATGTGTAATATGATCTGATACAGAATCAAAGTAACCAGAATGGTATACACAAGTTCTGGCATAATGATCTGTCTCAGGTATGCTTCAAAAAGCAAAATCCCCTGCAAAGATACATACAGAAGTATGTAACTAAACCGTATATCAATTCACTGATCGCAATAAGTGCGATAGGAAGTTTGATATCGTCATCGTAAAAGAGTCTTCGAAATGACCCGTTCATGTAACCAATTACCGAAAAAAGCAGGGTGTAAAAACCGAGAGTGTTTCCCCAGAATACATCTGTCAGGAAACCGGACAGAAATCCAACGGCAAGGCCCTCTTTTTTCCCTCTCATAAATCCGAACGAAGAAGTAACGATAATCAACAGATTGGGTTTGATCGTTGCGAATGCCAATCTGTGAAAAACGGTACATTCTAATAAAAAGCAGATAATGATAATGAAAAATGTGATAAGTTTTCTTTTCATATGCTACTCTCCCTTGGTGCTTCCGGATTCCTGTTTGATGAGTTCGCTTTTGGTCGTTGTAATAACAAGAACCTCCTGAAGTTTGCTGAAATCAACAGCAGGTGTAATGTATCCGGAACGTGTCAGGTTATTGGAATCTACTTTTACATCACTGACATATCCGATAAAGAGTCCCTGAAGAAATCTGTCGCTGACATGCGAAGTAACGACTTGTTCTCCAACTTCAATCTTATTATCATTATTAGCAAGCTTTTCAAAACGGATTCTTCCATTTTCCATCTGTTTTAAATCACCTCTTACCACACAGGTATCTGAAGTAGAAAGAAGCATTGCACTGATATTACTTTCATCATCTATAATAGAACGTACCCGGGCGTAATGAGGTCCGACTTCTGTTACAATTCCCACAAGGCCGCTGCCTGCAAGAACATTACAGTTTTTCTTGATTCCGTCTTTGCTCCCTTTGTCGATCGTAAAGTCGCTGAACCAGTTAGAACCGCTGTTGGAAATTACATGTGCGCCGATTTTTTATAATCCGAATAATTTTCATCGAGTTTATATAATTCACGGAGTCTTTCTAGTTCATACTGATCCTGACGGAGTCTGGTGTTGTCTATTGTAAGATCATCTACTTTGGATTGTAATTTTTTGTTTTCCTTTTCATATCCTGCAGTGTCTCAAAATTATCGGAAAGATCGCTCATATAACGTCCTACATATCCGATACCTTTTTGCATAGGAATTACTGTATAATTTGCAATGAAACTGATTGGTCCGTTCCCTCCGGTAATACGTTCTACCCCCATCAGAATAACACAGATGACGATTACGATGATCAGCCAGTATTTACTTGGAAGGGAAGATTGATTTTTTGTCTTCATTATCTCATCCACCTATAATTATCTTCTATCATTGAAAATGTAAGTTTTCTCAAATCTTTTGACATAATAATACGCTTCAGCCCATTTACCGCACAGGTATCCGGTTCCAGAGATGTCCTTGATTTGATTCCAACCATCTGCTCGATATATATTTCGAGGCCTGGCATATTTGCAAGTCCACCTGTGAGGAAAATCCCGTTTTCATAAATTGCTTTGCGAACCTCAGGAGGTGTCCTGTCTAAAAGAGAATGTATTGCTTTTTACACATTCAAGCAGAGGGTCCTTCATTGCCGCACGGACAAGCATAATAGAAATAGGCTTTCGCATCGGTACACCTGTGATCAAATCTCTTCCGGCCACCGATAATATAGAATCGGAATCGCCCGTAAATACATTGAAATTTCTTCGAAGTACTTCTGCCGTCTGCCGTCCGATCAAAAAAAGTCGTGACTGTGTTTTACAAGATTGATGATCCCCTGGTCAAACGTCAGACCGCCGACCTTTACAAGGCGGTTTAAAACCATACCTCCACCGGCCAGTACAGATAACTCGGTTGTTTCGCCTCCAAAATTCGCAATCATGATACCTTTTGTATTCTGAATATCAAGATTCAGACCTACTGCATCAGCAATAGACCGCTCTACAATGTTTACTTCTTTTTGCTTTTTGCCGTTGAATGGATTACCAGATCAAAGAATGCTTTCTTTTCTACTTCTGTTACATCCGTTGGAACAGCAATCACATATTCAGAACCACGCGAAAACTGACGTCCCCTTTTTAACAGGTTCTGAAGCAGGAACTGCATGTCATTAAATCTGGAAATGACACCTGCCTCCATAGGAAATGTGATTTCTATATTGGATGGTGCTTTTCCATACATACTGAATGCATCATCTCCAACTGCAAAAATATCGCGATCCCGGTTATCTTTAAATGCAATTACATTTTTCTCTTTCCAGATCGTATCTTTTTTCTTATCGTAGACCTTTATATCATAAGAACCAAGGTCCAGCCCGTATACATTTCTTGCCATCTGACAGAATCCTTTCTTCTATCTTGTTTGCAGAATTTACAGCATGCCCTCCTCACGAAAACTCATATAGCAATTATTGCCAATAATAATATGATCTAACAAATCAATTCCTATAAGCGCACCCGCATCCAGAATTCTTTTTTGTTGTCAACATATCTTCACGGCTTGGAGTCGGATCACCACTTGGATGATTATGTAAAATTATAATTGATACCGCATTCTTCTGCAATGCTTCTAAAAAAGCTCTCTCGGTGTAATAAGGGATGCATTTACTGTCCCTTTTGAAATATTGGTTTCGCCGAGAAGCTTTGCCTTCGAGTTTAACATTAATAATTTCATATGTTCCTGTTTCTCGTGTCTTAAATCTTCCATATAATATTGTGCAATCGTTTTCGGTTCGGTAAAACATACGGTTTCTTCATATGAAGCTTTGGAAAGCCTTTTTGCAAGTTCCGATATACAGGATATCTGAATTGCTTTTACCTGACCGATTCCCTTGATCTTTTTCAAACGTTCAACATTAAACTGGTGAATCCCGAGGATTCCGTTTTCGCCGGCATGATACAGGACCCTTCTTGCAAGGTCTACTGCATTTTCACCCTGAGTTCCTGTTCTTAATAATACCGCCAATAATTCAACGTCACTTAAACTGTCCGCTCCCAGACGTGCACATTTTTCATATGGCCGCTCGTCTTTCGGCATTTCTCTCATGGTATTAGATTGATTCATATTTTCTTTAGATTCGCACGACGTTCACAGAAGTAAAGTCAGGGACCTACCTTTCTGTAAACTATAAGAAACGATATATGATAATGGAAAGAATCACGCCAATGATACTTGCCATGGTTATCTTTATCGACAGACCAAATGTTATGACTAACACTCCCAGGTCCAGGACGATCGGCTCGTCTATTCCAAAGGATTGTCCATAACTGAGCCAGGATAAGGCCGGCACCCCTTTTTGCCAGCGTCCCGATAAAGCCACCAAGAACTACTCCTGCCAGAATAAGCAGAAATAAAGCCCAGGCGTTCTTACTCCCTGCACCTTTCATATGTACTCCTCCTCGTTTTTCCTATCTAAAAAACTCAATACATTTTATCACATTTCAGAAAAAGTGTATAGGTTTATGATATTAAAAAATTCTTAAACTTCTTTTCGATTTTCTACATAAAGTGAGCATATTTCATAAAAAATTTTTATTTTTTGTCTCTAACGGGCGATATGTGCCGGCAATCATTTCGGCAATTTTTATTCCATCCATGGCTGCAGATGTAATGCCGCCGGCATAACCCGCGCCTTCTCCACAAGGATAGATTCCGCGGATCTCGCTTTGCAGAGAATCATCTCTTATGATTCTGACCGGCGAAGATGTTCTGCTTTCAACTCCTGAAATGACAGCATCCTTTCTTGCATATCCAGGAAGCTTCTGATCAAATATGCATACCCCTTCCTGTAATGAATCCGCAATGATCTCAGGAAAAATGCGTCTGACATTAGCAAGCTGATACATACCTTTTATCTGTGGAATAATATTACCTAATTTTTGCGAAGGTATATTTTACAAAAATCACCGAATAACTGTACCGGAACCTTGCCATTTCCTTCCCGATATGCATTTTCTTCTAATTTTCTTTGGAATTCAACGCCGGCAAGTGGATGGCTGCTTCCAAAATCTTCCGGGGTTACGGTAACGATAACGGCGGTATTGGCATTCTGTCCGTTTCGCTTGCTATAACTCATTCCGTTAACAGCAAGGCGATGAGGTTCGGAAGAGGCATTTACTACATATCCACCGGGACACATACAAAATGTATATACACCTCTTCCGTTTTTCAGATTTGCCGTAAGTTTATACGGTGCTGCGGGCAGAAAGTCCGGATAATGCTCTCCATATTGATCTTTATTAATCATTTCCTGAGGATGCTCCATGCGGACTCCTACTGCAAATGCTTTTGGCTGCATAGGTACTTCGTGTTGGTGCAGCATGGCAAATGTATCACGGGCACTATGACCGATTGCAAAAACAGCAAGCTCTGTATCGAGAACATATTTTTCCTGCTTTTTGAGATCGTATACTTCTAATTTGCGGAGCACTTTTGTGTTCCCTGTTGTAACGGTCTGAATATCAGTGACCTGTGAATGAAACCGTACTTCTCCGCCATGCGCACAGATACATTCTCGCATTTCTTTTTACAACCCGGGACAAAATATCTGTTCCTATATGCGGCTTGCTTTGATATGTGATCGCTTCCGGAGCACCATGTCTGGCAAAGATGCGGAGAACTTCGTGGTTCCTCCCTGATTTGTCTTTCACAAGAGTGTTAAGTTTTCCGTCAGAGAATGTTCCGGCACCGCCTTCACCGAATTGAACATTCGATGAAGGGTCTAATGTTCCGGTCTTCCAGAAGGTTTCTACGTCTTTAGTGCGTTGATCGACATCGGCCCCTCTTTCCAGAAGGATTGGCCGGTATCCGTGGATTGCAAGCATATATCCGCAGAATAGTCCCGCAGGTCCGGTTCCGATGATAACAGGACGGTGCTTGAACTCTCTGGTTCCGTTTGCAGGAAAGTTATAAGTATCTTCTTTCGCCTGAAATTGAATCTGATTACTCTTGATGCTTTTTTTGATTTTTGCCTCATCTTTTACCAGGACATCCACGGAATAAACATAATAAAGATCTGGCTTTTTACGTGCGTCAATGGACTGGCGTCTGATCTTGTATCCCTGAAGATATTCTTTTTTCATATGAAGTGTTTTCAAAATCTTTCGTTCCAGATCTGATTGTGTATGTGCAATGTTTAATTTTAACTGATTGATCCGTATCATGTTTTACTCCTTTTTGTTATCTTTGTAAAAAAATCACTGCGTATCCGCAGCTGCCTTGCCGGCCAGATAGCCGGTTGCCCATGCCCATTGAAGATTATAACCACCGCAGATTCCATCTGCATCCAGAAGTTCGCCTGTAAGATACAGGCCTTTTATATATCTGGATTCCATTGTCCTGGCACTAAGCTCTATAGTGGAAATCCCTCCTGCACACACTTGTGCATTGTCAAAACCGTTAGTAGTATCAATTAGTACTACGTTTTGCTTGACCGCTTGCACAAGGCTTTTGAACTGCGTTTCGGACAACTCTTGAACCAGCGTGTGCATACGGATACGGGCCTGCTCTAAAAATCTCGGTATTAGTTTCTGGTGGAAGATCCCAAGAAGATAATCCGCACAGGTCATTTGCTCCCGCCCTTCTTTTCTTTCTAAAAGAAAGGATAAAAATTCGTTTTCTGACATCTCAGGCAGAAAGTCAATTTTAACCTTTGCATTTTGCTTGAGATATAAAGCTTTCGCAACATAGCGGCTGATTTGAAATACAGGAATTCCGGAAATTCCATACGCTGTAAGCTGTAATTCTCCTCGGTCAGAAGCAATGGCTTTCCCGTCACAGATTGCGGTTACGGAAGCATCGGTTCGGACACCGGCTGCTTTGGCAAATGGATTTTTCCTGACCTTAAGCTGTACTAGCGCCGGAACCACGGGAACCATTGTATGTCCCAGGCCCTTTGCCAGTGTGTATCCGCTGCCATCAGATCCCAGTTTTGAACTGGCCTTTCCACCACAGGCCAGAATTACAGCATCCGCTTTCTGTTTTCCTGTATTTAGCTTTATCATAAAGCCGGACGATATCGGGGTAATATCCGTTACCTGAACACCGGTAAGAATTTTGATGCCAAGCCGGTGAAGTTCCAGTTTTAATAATTCCAGAACGGTAGATGCCTGATCTGAATGTGGATAGACATAATTTCCTCTTTCTTTGACCATAAGTCCGAGAGATGAGAAAAAGCGTATGGTATCTTCATACCCAAACTGCTCTAACACTTCTTCAACAAATGGAATATTTTCACTGCGGTAATAAGAAGATTTCATATCTTTGTTCGTCAGATTACACCTTCCGTTTCCTGTTGCGAGAATCTTTTTCCCGACAGAATCTTTTTTGCTCATATATCGTAATCTGAACTTTTGGGTTTGATCTTGCGGCTGCAATCGCAGCTACAAGACCGGAAGCACCGCCGCCAATGACTGCTATTTTCTTCATCTGCAAATCCTCTTTTTCTGCATAGATTTTTATAAATTTATAAGGTTACGATTCCTGCGCGGACCAGATATTCTAAAGACATCAGAATTCCCAGTTTTGCATGTGGCCAGGTAAGTCCGCCCTGGAAATATACCGCATATGGAGGCTTGATCGGACCATCTGCACTCAATTCAATAGACGATCCCTGGACAAATGCACCGGCGGCCATAATAACATCCGAATCATATCCAGGCATTGGCCACGGTTCAGGTGTAACATAAGAATCCACCGGAGCGGCCGCCTGAATTCCTTTGCAGAATTCAATTACACCTTCGGGAATTCCGAATTCTACTGCCTGAATAATATCATGCCGGCTTTCTGTCCCGTTTGGAATTACAGGGAAACCAAGTTTTTCATAAATATTTGCTGCAAAAATTGCGCCCTTTAATGCGGATGCAGATACTGTCGGCGCAAGGAATAATCCCTGATAGAAATCCTTCATCACACCAAGCGATGCGCCTACTTCTCTTCCGAGTCCAGGAGAAGTCAGGCGATATCCGCAGCATCAATTAAATCTTCACGTCCTGCAATATATCCACCGATCGGAGCAAGACCGCCGCCCGGATTTTTGATCAGAGATCCAACGGTCATATCTGCTCCGACATCACTTGGCTCAATTGTTTCAACGAATTCGCCATAACAGTTATCAACCATACAGACAAGATCCGGTTTGATCCCTTTTTTACAAATGTGATCAGTTCTCCAATCTGCTTTACGGAGAAACTCGGCCTGGTCTGGTAACCTTTGGAACGTTGGATTGCTACCATTTTTGTCTTATCATTGATTGCTTTTTTGATGTTTTCATAATCAAAAGTGCCATCTGCCAGAAGGTCTACCTGGGAATATGAGATGCCGTATTCAGCAAGCGAACCGTTTGACGGGCGGATGCCGATCACCTCTTCCAGAGTATCGTAAGGCTTTCCGGCAGGTGCCAGAAGTTCATCTCCGGGTCTTAGATTTGCCGCAAGTGCGAGTGACAGAGCATGTGTTCCGCAAGTGATCTGCGGACGTACAAAGTGCGCTTTCTGTGTGAAAAATAGACGCATATACTTTTTTCAAGTGTATCTCTGCCCTGATCATCATAACCATATCCGCTGGCATAATTAAAACATCCGGCACTGACACGGTTGTCCTGCATGGCTTTTTATTACTTTCAACTGATTGTATTCTGCAATCTCATCTATCTTTTCGAATCTGTCTTTCAGATTTTTTTTTTCTATATTTTTTCCAAATGAAAGGACTGTTTCACGAATGCCCATTTCATTATAAATTGTGTTCATTGGTATCATAATTGTCTGTTATCCTTCTTTCTGAAAAAAATTTATCATCTGTTTATTTTGCATCTAAAATTTTAAACCGCAGGGATTCGCACATCGCATCAAACGTCGGATTGATGGACGGAATGCGGCGAAGCACATTTTCCGCTTCGCGGTATCTTTCCATATCATATAAGAGCGAAGCTCTGTTAAGATCGAACATGGCCCTCTCTCCCTCGTACTTGATCAGCGGTTCCAGTCCGAGAAGTTCGCGATATGCAAATGCTGTATCCTGATTGCGTGAATAAATTTCCATTAATTCATTCATTTTTCGCAAAAACTTTGATTTACCCTCAGTTTTTTCTTTAGCATATTTTTCCCTCCAGATGTGAAATCATTGCTTCTAAGATTTTTTCTTCGTCATAATCATATTTTTTTTTTGGATCCATGTGACCTGCCGCTCACGCCGGAACCAGGTAAGCTGTCTCTTGGCGAAATGCCGGGTATCGCGTTTGATTGTATATACTGCTTCGTCAAGAGCATACTCTCCGTCCAGATATGCCAGTATTTCTTTGTATCCTAATCCCTGCATTGAAACCATCTCTTTGGTACAGCCCATCTCTTTCAGCCGTTTTACTTCTTCAACAAGCCCTTCGCTCATCATCTGATCCACACGTCGGTCAATTCTCTGATAAAGCTGTTCCCTTGGTGCGTTGAGAACAAAATAAACAAATTCATACGGAGACTCTTTCTGACGCTCTTCTTCATTGTGTCTGGACATTTTCTGACCGGTCTGATGATAATATTCAAGCGCACGGATCACACGTTTTATATTATTGGCATGAATATCTTCAGCGGACTTTGGATCAATTTCGCGTAACATATTGTGCAGATATTCCGCCCCTTTTTCTTTTGCCAGATTTTCCAGGTCTTGACGATAATTGTCATCCTGTGAAGTGCTGGTAAAATCAATGTCATATAGTAATGCCTGGATATAGAATCCGGTCCCTCCTACAATGATTGGAATGTGACCGTTAGCGTAGATTTGTTCCATAGCTTTTTTTTGCCATCTGCTGGAAACGGACTACATGGAATTCGTCCCATGGCTTTAATTCGTCTACCAGATAATGAGGAATCCCCTGCATCTCTTCTGGACGTATCTTCGCGGAACCGATATCCATATATTCATACACCTGCATGGAGTCAGCAGAAATGATTTCTCCTCCGATGGCTTTTGCAAGTCCAATGGAGGCTTTTGTTTTGCCAACGGCCGTAGGCCCTGTTAGTACTACTAATGGTTTCTTCTTCATTTTACACAATCCTCTTGAATTTCTTTTTCCAGTTCTCGTTTTGTCATTGCGATAATGGTAGGTCTTCCGTGTGGGCAGTGATACGGGTTGTCCAGTGATAGCAGTTCACCGATCAGCGCATCTACTTCCTGCACCGACAGTTTCATGTTGCCCTTTACGGCAGCTTTGCATGACATCGAAGCAATCTTTTCGTCGATGAGATCCGGAGACTGATTTCTGGTAATTTCATCCGAAAGACTGTCCAACATCTGGATCAGCAGTTCTTTCTTTGCAATACTGAACAGATTATCTGGTACGGCGCGGACGGCATAAGAATCCTGACCAAACTCCTCAATCTCGAATCCAATCCTTGTAAATTGATCCATGTAGGTGTTCAGAAGCTCTGCTTCCTGCATGCTTAAGTTCAGTACGATCGGAGGGCTGATCATCTGTGAGGTGAATTCCCGGGTTTTCATGGATTTTAAAGTCTTTTCATACAGAACCCGTTCGTGCGCCGCATGCTGGTCGATGATGTACAGGCTGTTATCATATTCTACCAGCCAATAGGTTTCAAATACCTGACCAACGACTTTATATTTCTGCATGGCCTCTCTTGTAAGCAGATGATCTTCAAAAAGTTCCATCTGTTTCGGTGTTTCCGTAAGAGACGGTTCTGGTTTAGTTGTTTCGTCTGTATTCGTCGACATTGTTATTTTTGATTTGCTGGATGCATTCTGCATGTAAGGTATTTTTTCTTCTGCTACGTTTGAAGGTGTTGAAGCAGAAGAAAACGACGGGCTTTCTTTTACCGAAATATTTTCTGCTATATTTTCTGTCGTATGTACTGCTTGCTTTGTTGCAATCTTTTCTTTTCTCTTCTTCTCTTCATGCTCTGCCAGAACCCGTTCTTTCATCCTGGACATGAAGTATTCCAGATCACGCTCCTGCGGAGGCGGCACAATTGCTTTTTTCCGTTGCGGCATCGATGCGGATGTTACACCACCAGTCATTCCTGATGTTGCTCCTGTCTGGACCGCCGCCGGGGTCTGAGAACCAGATCCAGTCTTTGGTTTCGGCGCATATGCCGGTGTATTGGAAACAACCGGCTTTGGTTCCGGCATCTCCACATGCGGGATCAGTTCTTTCTCGTGAAGACCCTGATCAACCGCTGAGTAGATGGCATTATATACTTCCTGCTGGTTATTAAAACGCAGTTCCATTTTAGTTGGATGTACATTGACGTCTACATGTTCACCGTCAATCTCGATATGCAGTACCACGAACGGATACTTGTGCTGCATGGTAAAATCTTTATATGCGTCTTCAATGGCTCTGGAAATGATATTATTCTTGGCATATCTTCCATTGACATAATAATTTTCAAAATTACGGTTTCCTCTGGAAATGATTGGTTTCCCGAGAAATCCTGTGACTTTCAGGCCTTTTGCATCGTATTCTGCTTTTAGAAGATTTGCTGCGATATCACGTCCATAGATATGGTAGATCACATCTTTGAGTTTGCCGTTGCCGGATGTATGCAATTTCGACTGTCCGTTGTTGATAAACTGAAAAGAAATGTGTGGATGCGAAAGTGCAAGTCTTGTCATCAGATCTCCTACATGACTTGCTTCAGTCATAGGTGTCTTTAAAAATTTTCTTCTGGCCGGAGTATTATAGAACAACTGCCTTATAATAAATGTCGTTCCGTCCGGTGCTCCGGTATCTTCAAGGTCTTCCTCTTTGCCGCCTGCGATACGATATAAAGTTCCGAAGGTCTGGTCCCTGGTCTTGGTAATCAGTTCTACCTGTGCAACTGCAGAGATGCTGGATAACGCTTCACCGCGAAAGCCCAGTGAACCGATATGGACCAGATCATCTACAGAACGTATTTTACTCGTTGAATGCCGTAAGAATGCAGAACGGACGTCATCCCGTTCAATCCCGCATCCGTTATCTGTAATGCGCATAAAGGAAATCCCGCCCTCTTTTTATCTCTACCACAATTGCCGTAGCACCTGCGTCGATGGCATTTTCTACCAGTTCCTTTTACAACAGAAGCAGGTCTTTCAATGACCTCTCCTGCTGCTATCTTATCAATTGTAATCGGGTCTAACACCTGAATTTTACTCATCGTTTACCACCTGTTTTTCAGCTTGTTCTGAAGCTGATATAATGTATTTAATGCGTCGATCGGAGTCAGATTGGCTAGATCCAGATCCTTAATCTCCTTAATTACGTCGTCGTCTTTTACGGTATCAAATAATGACATCTGGGCAAGATCTACCTCATCAAAATGCTTTGTTTTTTGTTTGGAAGATTCCTGTCCCTGCACTTCAATGTCCTTGATACGTCCGGTTACATCTGCCTGCACCAGTTCTTCTACGATTTCTTTCGCCCTGTCCGTAACTGACTGCGGAACTCCGGCAAGTCTTGCGACCTGAATTCCGTAGCTCTTATCAGCACCGCCTTTTACGATCTTACGCAGGAAAATGATATCATCACCTTTTTCTTTTACGGCAATGCAGTAATTATTGACATTTTCAATTTTTCCTTCAAGCTCAGTCAGTTCATGATAATGTGTTGCAAATAACGTCTTTGCCCCAAGCAATTTGCTGTTGCTGATATACTCGATCACTGCCCAGGCAATGCTTAAACCGTCAAAAGTACTGGTTCCGCGGCCGATCTCATCAAGGATCAGAAGACTCTTACTTGTCGCATTACGGAGAATATTAGCAACTTCCGTCATCTCGACCATGAAAGTACTCTGGCCGCTTGCAAGGTCATCTGATGCACCCACTCGTGTAAAGATGCGGTCAACCACACCGATGTTAGCGGATGAAGCCGGAACAAATGAACCAATCTGCGCCATCAGGACGATCAGCGCAGTCTGTCTCATGTAGGTTGATTTACCGGCCATATTTGGCCCTGTGATAATGGAAATACGATCCTTTTTATCATCATTGGAAATCATCTTTTCTACTACCGGATGTCTTCCGTCTTTGATGTCGATCAGCCCTTTATCGTTCATCTTCGGTCTGACGTAATTATTCTGCTCCGCAACCAGTGCAAGTGAGGCAAATGCATCTAATTTTGCAATAGCTTTGGCTGTCTTCTGAATACGTACGACCTCTTTTCCAATCGTATCTCTGACTTCAGAATAAAGCTGGTATTCCAGTGCGTACAGTTTATCTTCCGCACCAAGAATCGTGTCTTCCAGTTCTTTTTAATTCCGGAATGATATAACGCTCTGCATTGGCAAGAGTCTGCTTTCTTGTATAATAATCCGGTACCAGATCTTTAAAAGAATTGGTAACTTCCAGATAATAGCCAAATACTTTGTTGTATTTGATACGCAGATTCTTGATTCCTGTCTTTTCCCGCTCATCTGCTTCCAGTTTGGCAAGCCAGTCCTTCCCGTCGGATTTGGCATTGCGGAGTTTGTCGACTTCTGCATTGTATCCATCTTTTATGATACCGCCTTCTTTCATGGCGATCGGTGGATCCTCCCTGATAGAATCACTAACCAGCTTGCACAGATCTTCCAATGTATCCAGCTCTTCATACAGTTCCTTTAAAAGCGGTGTCTGCATGTCACTTAAGATACACTTAATATGTGGAAGCATGGCAAGTGAAGTCTGGAATGCGATCAGATCTCTTGGATTGGCAGATTGATATGTGATTTTGCATACCAGTCGTTCAAGATCGTAAACCGGTGAAAGATATTCTCTGATCTCCTCTCTGGAAATCGCATTTTTCATCAGTTCATCTACGGCATCCAGTCGTTTTTCAATTGCATTTTGTCAATTAACGGCTGTTCAATGTATTTGCGTAATGTTCTTGCGCCCATTGCGGTCTTTGTCTTATCCAGTACCCAGAGAAGGGAACCACGTTTCTTTGCTTGTCGCGCAGTGTTTCACACAACTCCAGATTACGTCTCGTCGAGCTATCCAGAAGCATATATTTTCCGGCTGCGTAGATTGTCAGATGAGAAATGTGTGATAAATCTCTTTTCTGTGTCTCTACCAGATACTGCATGAGTGCGCCGGCTGCGATCACGCCACAGTCATAGTCGGCAAGTCCCAATCCTTCAATTGTCCCTGCATGGAAATGCTCCTTTAATATCCGTTCACAGATTGCATCATCAAAATACCAGGAATCCAGAGAATATACAGTAATTCCAAGTTTTTCTTTCAATAATTCAAAATCCATTCCACTCATATAGAACGCTTCATTGCAGATCAGTTCTGAAGGCATGAATTTGTAGATCTCATCAAATAATTTTTCTGAATTTTCGATCTCGGTTACCATGTATTCGCCGGTTGATACATCGGCAACTGATACGCCGTAATGATCTGATGCATAGGCGATACACATAATATAATTATTCTTTGTCTCATCTAATGCCTGAGTATCCAGGTTGGTTCCGGGTGTTACGATTCTTACAACATCTCTTTAACCAGTCCCTTTGCAGTTGCCGGATCTTCCATCTGTTCGCAGATTGCTACTTTATAACCTTTGGATACCAGTCGGTTCAGGTATCCGTCTACTGCATGATATGGCACACCACACATCGGTGCACGTTCTTCGAGCCCACAGTTTTTTCCGGTTAATGTAATCTCCAGTTCTTTGGATGCGGTCAGTGCATCATCAAAGAACATCTCATAAAAAGTCTCCCAATCTATAAAAAGAGGATGCAGTCCGGATATTCTTTTTTCGTCTGCATATACTGCTTTGCATCATTGGTGTTAATTCTGCCACTTTTCTTCTCCTCTTGTCATTTTGTTTTTACATTTCATTATAGCATTTATATTTTGAATTTAAAAGGATAGTTTTTCTCACAAACTGTGGTTTGTCTTCTCCATATAACAAATGCAGAATATTGGCACTCAGATAGATCCCAACAGCACAAAGACAGGCAAACAATATCATAAACGGCAGACAAATCTGCCCGAATAACTGAAATGGCATACAGCTGTAATCCCATACATGAAGTGCAAACCATTTATTTACAATGATACCTGTGATAAATTCCATTGCTGTTACAAAGATACTGCACCGCAGCACCTGTCTTAGAAAATCATCCTGCCAGTGTACCAGTTCTCCCTGGTACGTGAAAACATCATACAGATTCCGCCCAGTACAAACATGGACCAATGTGAAAATCCACGGAAGATGATTTCCAGCGAATAGTAGATCCATCCTCCGATACCCCATAAAAATAAATACTCACTGATTTTTTCATATAAAAACGCCCTCACTATCTTGTTGATACTACATAGTTTGAGCGCTTTTATGATTAATTATAATACATTTATTCTGCCAGTTCTCCCAGATAATAGAAACCTTTGCATTCAGTCAGTCTGACATCTGCCAGACGTCCGATCATTCCTTTATCTCCCTTGATATGTACCAGCAGATTGTTGCTTAAACGTCCGGTCACCATGGATGGATCGTGTTCACTGACTGATTCGATCAATGCTGTCTGAACAGTTCCTTCATGAACAGAGCATACTTCTGATGCGATGGAATGAACTTCTTTTAATAATCTGTCAAAACGATTTTTGACCACATCTTCAGGCACCTGATCTTCCATAACTGCAGCCGGTGTTCCGGTACGTTTTGAATAGATAAAAGTAAATGCACTGTCATAGCGGACTTTTCTTACGATATCCATTGTCTCTTCAAAATCTTCTTCCGTCTCACCAGGGGAAACCAACAATGATATCGGTAGTAAGAGAAACATCCGGTACTGATCTTCTGATCTTTTCTACCAGTTCCAGATACTGTTCTTTTGTATAATGACGATTCATCTTCTTCAGAATCTTGCTGCTTCCGGATTGTACCGGTAAATGCAGATGTTTGCAGATCTTTTTGGATTTGCCCATGACTTCGATCAGTTCATCGGATAGATCCTTTGGATGAGACGTCATAAAGCGAATGCGTTCAGTCCTTCGATCTGTTCAATTCTTTCAAGAAGCTGGGCAAATGTAATCGGATGTTCCAGATTCTTACCATAAGAATTGACATTTTGGCCGAGCAAAGCATAACCTCAACAACACCATCTGCAACAAGCTGGCGGATTTCGGATATGATCGCCTCAGGATCACGGCTTCTTTCTCTTCCACGTACATATGGTACGATACAGTAACTGCAGAAGTTATTACATCCAAACATGATATTTACTCCGGATTTGAAGGAGAATTTACGGTCATTCGGAAGGTTTTCAACAATTTTATCGGTATCTTTCCAGATATCGATCACCATACGCTGCGATTCGAAACGTGTGACGATGAGTTCGGCAAATTTAAAAATGTTATGCGTTCCAAAAATAATATCTACATAGCGATAACTCGTCTTTAACTTTTCTACGACTTCCGGTTCCTGCATCATGCATCCGCAAAGACCGATCATCATATGAGGATTTTTCTTTTTTTCTTGGTTTTAACTGGCCAAGTCGTCCGTAGACACGCATATTGGCATTTTCTCTTACTGTACAGGTATTAAAGATGATAAAATCAGCCTCATCTTCCGCAGCTTCTACGTAACCGATTTTTTCCAGGATTCCGCAAAGCTTTTCAGAGTCTCTCGCGTTCATCTGACAACCAAAGGTTGTAACGCAGAACGTCAGCGGACGACCAAGTTCTTCGGATTCACGCTGTACATATGCCTTTGCCTTTTCGATGAAATAATACTGACGGGCAGTATCATCCGCCGGCGGCTCTTTTGTAATATCTATATCGTAATTAACATTATTAAGCATTCTTTTTTGCTCCTTTGTATTATTTTAGAATCAATTAGTAATCATGGATTTAGACAAACTGATGTCTGTATTCGTCATATTCATAATCAATGGTTTTTAAAGTATTCACAATTTCTTCTTTTTCTACATTCATATCATCACATAAAGCATCCAGATTGTGATAATAATCTCTGAGTTTTGTATTGACTACACTAAGTAACAGCATAGGATCTTTCGGTAACCCGTTTGCCATCTTTTGTTCACTCCTTTTTGTTATATAAGACTTTTCTCTTCTGTATCAAGCGGATAACTCTGCTTTTCTGTCACAACTTTCTCTGGCTTTATATCATGTTCCTCAAAAGGAAGTTCTCTGTACATCTGCAATTCGAATGCAATTGCAATTGCATGCAGATTCGGATGTTTTTCCAGATATTTGTCATAAAAGCCGCCGCCATATCCAATCCTGTGGCATTCTTCATCAAAAGCGACTCCAGGCATGATCAAAAGTCCGTCTTCTCCGTCTGCTATATGATCGCCGGTTGGTTCCAGAATCCCGTATGCGCCCGGCTGTAAGTCATCTTTACTTTCTACCAGGTAAAAATTCATTTCGCTTCCCTCAATTCTCGGAAACCACACACTTTTTCCGAGCTTCCAGGCTTCCTCCATGATGGAAGAGGTTCCCACTTCTCCGTTATAATTTGCATAACAGTATATATCGGTCTCTTCTAAAAATCGCGGATGATTGATAACTCTTTCGGTAATGTCGTTGGTTGCCTGTTGCCACACAAGTGGATCCATCTCTTTTCTGAGACGGATGATCTTATGTCTAATTTCCTTTTTTGTTTCCAAATTTCTCACCTAAATTCGTAATACTTCCGTCTTTTTCCTTTATAGAAATGTTGTTCAACTGCCCACGCAGGTTCCTTTTTAAAAGAATCTATATATTCTTTTCTCAAGATCTGCTGTTCTTTTAGTTCTTCCGGTGTCAGACCTACTGATTTTGATTTGTGATATAATTCATTGATTCTTGCTACTTTTTTATCATCCATTATCTTTTTGTCCTTTCTGTAAGTTTCAGGTTTAACTGGAATAATTTTCCAGAAAACCATATAAGCTTTCTGATGTTTCTATATATTTTCCATTCTGAATTTCTTTTTTGAAGATTTTCCGGAAGGCCCTCCAGTGAAATATCTGTATATTCATACTGTCTTTTTTATCACTAAGATATACAACCACATATCCATTTAATTCCTTCAGATAATAACAGTCGTCTTTAAGAGCCTGTCCGTCTGCTGCCACAGAAGTGTTGTTCATTTCTTTCTGTTCCTTCGCATTTATTTCGGCCTGGATTTCACGCTTTCCTTTATTCAAACTCAGCTGATAAGCACAGGTAATTCAAATACTACAAGGATCAGAAACAGTAAAAAGCCAATACCATACTTATTTTTCATAGTGATTACTCCTTTTTTGAGTACAGTATTAGCTTATAACATTGTATTTATACGATTTTTCTCAATGTTTTTCGATAAGAAGCCCCTCCCGCTCCGGATAATCATACTTTTCACTTTCTCTGATACATGCACATACGAATGCATGAGAAGCCTGGACACTTTCCAGAAGTGTGTTACCCTGCAGGAGTCTGGCAAGAAACATTCCGTCAAATGCGTCACCGGCTCCGTGAAATTCTTTTAATACTTCACCGTTCCCGATATAGAGAAATGCATCGTCTTCATATAATACGATACCTTTTTTGCAGTCATCTTTCGGAACACTGGTGATGATTATATCTTTGGCACCCATTTTGCGCAGTTCTTCGCACAGATGAAGGACATTTCGGTGATTCCCTGTGATCTGATACTCTTTTCCGGCGAGCAGATACATTTCTGTCAGATTTGGAAGAATTACATCCGAATAAGGCAAAAGCCTTCTCATCGATGTACCGTAAGATCCATCAAAATTAGAATAATATTTCCCGTGATCACCCATGATTGGGTCAAGGATTACTTTGGTATCCGGAAATTGACTGATAAAATAAATAACAGAATCAATCACGTCAACATTACCAAGGTATCCTACAAAAATCGCGTCAAATGTAATGTTTTTCTTTCTTATAGTGATCCGCACACGTACGTATATATTCTCCGGGTACATGATATATGGCAGGTGTTCCATAACCTCCGGTATGTGTCGATAACAACACAGTCGGGATGGGACACGCTTCAATTCCCATCATACTTAAGATAGGTGTCATATTCATCATGGCTGCTTTTCCTACACCGCATATATCGTGTAACAGTGCAATCTTTTTTACTGGTCTCATAACTTACCTGTATTCCCCTTTTATCAAATGTAATCTACGGCATAATGTCACAAGGGTAGCTCCTTTTGGCATGCCAAGTAATTCTTCTTCTGTAATTCCTCCAAGTACAACAATAGCCACACCATAAGTTACCACTGCTTTGCAAGAAGTGCGATGATCGTCGCAATATATGGGCCTGCGAACAATTCGAAAATCAGGTGGACCAAAACAGCGATCACACCCATGATCAGTGAAGCCAGTGCAGGGATTACAAAAGTCTTCTTCTTTTCCTGCACATATCCAATCCTGTCACGCAGTGCTTTTTTGCGTTCAATACACAGATTGCTCCGGAGAAAATAATCTTACTTAATACTACGGCATAGATATTCCATTTCAATACTACCAGCATCAGGAACAATGTCACAATATGGATCACCAGGGAAATTGCAGCATTCTTTACCGGAGTCATCATGTCATCAAGGCCCTGTAATACAGAGTTGGTAACAGTTGACAGACAGAAGAATACAACCGAAAGAGCTCCCATCTGAAGCATCAGTGCAGCCGTTGTATTATCCTGAGTAAAATATAACATATTCAGGATTGGTTTTGCCAGCGTAATAAAACCAACCGCACATGGAATTGCGATCACCATATTAAAACGGCTTACCGTATTGATCTTATTATGTACCTGTTTTCTGCTACCAGTCTGTACTGTTGCAACCAGACTTGGCACCAGAGATGCCGCCAGTGCACTGGAAATAGAAAGCGGTACATTGATCATTGTACTGTACTGTCCCTGAAAGATTCCCAAAAGACTTGCATATTCTTTTTTACTGAACCCCTGTGCAGCCATTACGTTATTAAAAAGCGCCGTATCTACGAAGTCACTGATATTATATACAGTTGCACTTAAAATAACCGGTGCGATCGTTACAAACAGAACTTTGTATACCGTCTTATAGCTTTCGCGTTTTTTCGAATGGTCACGTCTCATTTTGCGTTTGAAGACTTTGTTATATGCAAGAAATACAAGACCAACAAATACTAATGCACTGAATGCTCCAAGAACAGTACCAAGTGTTCCTCCGGCTGCGGCAAATGCCGGACCGAAAGATTTGTCACCTCTCGTTTTTCCTACGGCTTTTCCTGCATTTAATAATACATAGGCTCCCGCAATAGATACAACTGCATTTATGATCTGTTCAATAACCTGTGAAATTGCAGTCGGGACCATGGAACCGATTCCCTGAAAAAATCCTCTCAAAACTCCAAGTAATGCAACGATCAGAATACACGGTGCCAATACACGGAGCGCATATGCACTCATATCCAGATGCATGATCGTCGTTGCAATAAAATCAGCTCCAAAGAATACAAGCAGAGCTACAAAACCACCGGCGAGCAATGCAAATGTTATGGCTCCACGAAAAATCTTATGTGCATTTTTGTATTCTCCTACGGCGACTCTTGCGGATACCAGTTTTGATACTGCCAAAGGGAGGCTGTAAGAAGTCAACATCAAAGCCACGGAATAGATTGAGGACGCTACGGAATAGTATCCGTTTCCTTCCGTTCCGATAATATTAAGCAGCGGAATGCGGTAAAATGCTCCGATCAGCTTTGTGATAACTCCTGCTATCGCCAGAATCGATCCCTGTACGAGGAAATTCTTCTCATTTTTTTTACGTTGTTCAGACATACATCTTTAACTCCATCATTTTGTATAAATTAGTAAGATCAATTGTTATCTCAGAATATCCAGGCGTTCCATAATCTCTCGTTGTTTTTGTTCCATCACCTGGCGTTCTTCATCTTCCATATGGTCATAACCTGTTAAGTGTAACACAGAATGCGCAATAAGAAAAGCATATTCTCGTATCGGACTGTGTCCGTACTCTTCTGCCTGTGCAAGAACTTCTCTTTTGATATCACAATATCACCAAGCGTCAGCTCTCCGCTTTCAGGATCGAAACAATCTTCCTGTTCTTCCAGGAAGTCAAATGTTCCGGGTTCCGGATAATCGATCATAGGGAAAGACAATACATCAGTTGCTCTGTCGATTCCTCTGAATTCCTTATTCATCTCATGAATCTGTGCATTTTCTGTCAGGAGCAGGTTTACTTCTGCCTCATAAGGGCAGCCTACATAATCCAGGGCTTCTTCTACTACTCTTTTTGCAAGTGCTTCACATTCAAGTGGAAGTTTCACATCCCCTTCTTCTTCAAAATATAATGTCATGATCTTCGCCTCTTATCTTTTCCTTTGTATTTAGCATCATTTCCACGACGGTTTTCGTGTTTGCTTTCATAATCTTCGTATGCTTTTTACGATTCTTTGTACCAGCGGATGACGTACAACATCTTTGCTGGTAAGGTGGCAGATACTGATATCTTCGATATCTTTTACAACTCTTGTTGCCACATCAAGTCCCGATACCTGACCGGATGGCAGATCCTTCTGTGTTGCATCACCTGTAATGACAACTTTCGAGCCAAATCCGATACGTGTCAGGAACATCTTCATCTGTGCCGGAGTAGTATTCTGTGCCTCATCGAGAATGATAAATGCATTATCCAGTGTACGTCCTCGCATATAAGCAAGCGGTGCCACTTCGATCAGACCTTTTTCAGAATTCTTCATAAAACTTTCTGCGCCCATGATCTGATACAGTGCATCATAAAGTGGACGTAAGTACGGATCGATCTTACTCTGAAGATCTCCCGGAAGGAATCCGAGTTTTTCTCCTGCTTCGATTGCAGGACGTGTCAGAATAATCCTTCCAACTTCGTTATTTTTAAATGCAGTGATTGCCATTGCCATCGCAAGATATGTCTTACCGGTACCGGCAGGGCCAAGTCCGAAGACGATCATCTGTTTGCGGATTGCATCTACATATTTTTTCTGCCCAAGGGTTTTGGTTTGATCGGCTTTCCCTGTAATGTATGGCAGATAATATCCTTATCGATCTCCAGAACATTTTCTTCACTGTCTTCCATTACAAGTGCCAGTGTATAATCTACATTCTGTTCCTGGATCGTGTTGCCTCTTTTGGAAAGTTCAACAAGCTGATCCAGCACTTTTTTTGCTTTTTCCACCTTCAGAGCATCTCCCATGATCTTTACACTTTCACCTCTCGCGATCAGTGTTACATGAAGAGCCCGTTCTATTTTCTTTGCATATACATCGAACTGCCCGAACACATTCGCTTCATGTTCTGCAGGTATATCGATGACTGTTTCCATTAATCCCATGCATTAATCTCCATTCTTTGTTTCTTCTTCCGAAGAATTTTCTATCGGAATCGGTACAGACGGCATCTTTCTGCCAACGGAACATCTGATCTTTAGTGTTCCCTTTGCATAATACGTCTCAGACCCTGTGTATATTTTAACATCATTCTGGATAATTTCTACCCCTTTTTCTCCAATTCTTTACAGTAATCCTGAAAATCTACCGATAATATCATTCTGGCATCTGCTTTGGTATACTTCTTATACATTTTGCGGTAAGGCGTTATCGTGCTTTTTTCTAATGTCACCGGAATTACATTGGCAATCGGATATTTTTTCTGAACTACATGTTTTTCGAAGACCGGATATTGATTGTTTTTAGATTCAGTCGTGAAATAATGCCTGCCAAGACGGATTCCGTAATTTCTTTTCTGGAGAAAGTAAAATCTTGAACGGTAATATTTTTTCCGTATATATTGTCTGGTTAACTCTTTCTGATATGTAATGGCTTTTTCTCCTGTTATGTCTGCATCTGCATTTTTCAATCTGTAACCGGTAATCTCTTTTTCATCATTACAGATTGGAATCTGACCAGACACAAGGATAGCTCCTTTTTCACTTTTGTCCCCCGCTGTACCATAGGAGTACCGGTACGCGTTATAATATCTACAATTGTGCAGTCCGTATCTGCAATAATATCTTTTCCTTCTTCGTTATTGTCTGAACTGATTTTTGAACTGTCCGTAAAATCGTCTTCATTTTCCTTTATCCGGATGACCAGACGGCATCCATCCACGGAAGCGGAAATCCATATGATCCTGTCGTACTTTTTTTCTGAGATCCTGCACGATCTTTCTACAGTTTACATCTGATTTTTTCATACCGCCTTTGACGTTTTCGGACGAAAGGAATCTTTTTCAGCGTATCATCTGTATAAAGAGAGATTCCCACTGATATCTATGCCCCAGATAAAACGTGTCATAAAAGGATCAGACCGGCACAGATAAGAAAACCAGACAGCAGTATGTGACGTTTACGGTATCTGTGTAAAAGAAAAGGAAGACCACTGCGGCGTATGATGCAAACCTTCGTACCGGTCTTCCTTACGATCTCTTTCAGTCTGCGAAAACCATCAATCGTAAGATTCATCTCATATGAACCGCAGACCCGCTTCAGATCCCATATATAAATATTTTTATAACGGCAGGCGTTCAGAAAACGTTCCGGCGAATATCCGGTTACCCGTATCCTGACATAACCTTTCAAGTACCAGATCAGCTGTTCAAACACGACGGTCCCCTCCTATAGTTGATACTCAATTGTTCTGATGTGACCGTGAATCTTCATCTCGTCATTTGTATAATATATAACTTCCAGTTTTTTTCCCAGTGATTTTGATCTGACCACTTTTGGATTGAAGCCTTATTATCTGGTCTGTATATTCTGTCATTCCTCTGTAATTTTCCACACAAAGATCATTTGTTCCGGTAATCGTAAGAATCGGGAGCCCCATTGCTACATCTTTTGGGACTCCCGACATCTCCCCGCTTTTTTCTTTCCATTCCTGACGTTTCATAAAAATACCGTGCTGGTAATTTGTATTACTCTATGCTTTTCGTCGGAATATATGCATGGCAATTCAGTTACCTCTTTTTAAAGTTCGTGATATGCCTGTGCGTAAAAATACTCCTGTGAATTCAGTGGTGCCTCCTCATTAATTACACGATGATAATTCCCCTCTGCATCCAGATATCTTGCTTTCTGGTTGTCTGCAAGCATAATATCGAACATATCCTGTAATTTATTCTGCAGTCTTTCATCGTATACAGGCGCTGCCACTTCCACACGTCTGACTGTATTTCTTGTCATAAAATCTGCGGATGCAATATAGTATTTCCTACGCTTACTGTTTCCGAATATATAGATCCTCGAATGCTCCAGGAATCTTCCGACAATGCTGATGATACGAATGTTTTCTGTCTTTCCTTCCACACCAGGGATCAGGCAGCAGATTCCACGGACAACCATATCGATCTTCACACCTGCTTCGGAAGCTTCGATCAGTTTATCGATGATCTTCTTATCTGTAAGAGAATTGAGCTTAAATCCAGCATAAGCTTCTTCTCCATTTCTTGCATGTGCAATCTCTTCATCCAGCATGGCAAGTACTTTATTCTGCAGACATTTCGGTGCAACCAGAAGATGTTCACTGTGCTCTACAACTTCACCCTTTGACAAAGCCTGGAATACATTGGAAGCTTCCAGTCCGATCTCTACGTTAGCTGTCATAAGAGAAAGGTCGGTGTACAATCTGGATGTCTTTTCATTGTAATTACCGGTACCGATTTGTGTAATGTACTCTACCTGACCTCCATTTTTGCGGGTGATCAGACACAGCTTGGAGTGCACTTTATAGCCATCCAGTCCGTAGATCACCTGACAGCCGGCATCCTCCAGAAGTCTGGACCAGCCGATATTATTTTCCTCATCAAAACGGGCTCTCAGTTCTACCAGTACGACAACTTCTTTTCCATTCTCGGCTGCTTCGATCAGTGCCTCTACCACTTTACTCTGCTTCGCCACACGATACAGAGTCATCTTAATGGAGATGACATCCGGATCTTCGGCCGCTTCCGTCAGCAGATGTAAGAACGGACGGATGGATTCGTATGGGTAAGATAACAGTTTGTCTTCTTCCCGGATCTGTTCTATGATACTTTTTCCATCCTGGAACTGGTCAGAGCGCTGCGGTGTACGTTTTGGAAAATATAATTCCGTATGTTTTCTGAGAAGATCCTGGATCTGGAATACAAACGACAGATCCAGTGGTGTTGAAGATATGAATACATGGTTTTCATCTAGCTCCAGATATTCACATAATACGGCAATTCCTTTTTTGTCGATATCTCTGGAAAGTTCCAGACGGATCGGTGCCAGTTTCTTTCTCTGCTTAATCAGCCCTTCCATAAATTCACGGTAGTCCAGATCTTCGTCGTACAATGCATCTGCATCGATATCGGCATTTCTTGTGATACGGAGTAAAGATTTTGATTTGATCTTATATCCTTTGAATACCGCCGGTGCGAAATGCAGAATCAGTTCTTCGGCGAGCATATAGGTGCCCTGCATTCCCGGAACTGCGATCAGGCGTCCGAAGATGTTGCTGGTGCATGGAATAATTCCCAGACGGTCTTTCTTGCCCTTGGAGCCAAGTACGGCTACGGCATAGATTTCTTTATTTCTAAGGAATGGGAATGGCTGTCTTCTTCCTACAACAGTAGGCGAGATCAATGGTGCAATCTCGATTCAAAATAACGCTCGAGATATGCAGCCCCTTCTTCATCGAGTTCATTGAAACGTAAAATGCGGATGCCCTGTTCTGCCACACGTTCCATCAGTTCTTCATAGACCGCTTCTTTGCGTTTATTGATTTGTTTTGTGCGTTTTAAGATTGCATCAATCTGCTCCTGTGATGTCATGCCTGTCTTATTTTCACGGATCTTTTTGTCAAGAAGTGTCTGGTCATATAATGATCCCACACGTACCATGAAAAACTCGTCCAGATTGCTCTGATAGATCGATGCAAATGTCAGTCTCTCACATAATGGGACTTCTGGATTTTCAGCTTCTTCCAGTACACGTTCATTGAATTTCAGCCAGGAAAGTTCCCGGTTCATATATATCTTTGCTCATAGTGTTTTCTCACCTTTCTCTGTGTATTTTTTACTTTTTTTCTTTTCCGAAATATTCATTCCAGTATTCCTAATATAGCATAGCATTCCCCGACTTATATTAGATATATGTTAAATCTATGTTAAATCAGCCCGCCGGGAAAGGCAGGCTGATAAACAGATTATATTTTGGTATATTATTTTAATGTTACATTTAATTTTACCGGCTGATGATCGGTATATTCGAACTGTGTGTTGATATTTTCCACTTGATCGATCTTCAGATTATCCGAAACGATGAAGCCATCCAGTACATATACCTGTGAATCATCATAGTTACCGCTGTATGGTCCGTTTAACAGGCGGCAGGTCGGTACATTATCGGATACTGCATAAGAAAATCCTTCCGGGATATCTTCTTTTCCGACCTTTCCCGGAACCCAGCTGTCTTTATCGTGGATCGGATAGGTGTCCATTCCATCAAATGTCTGGTTAAAGTCCCCGCCGGCAATCACATAATTTCCTTTTTCATACTCTTCTTTTAACTTCTTCACCAGAACTTTCCGCTGCGCGATCTTACCTTCTCCGCTGTCATAAGCTTCCAGATGAAAATTGATCAGAACCAGCTCTTTGTCACTGCCTTTTATCGGAATTCTTGTTTCCAGCATACAGCGCTTAAGATTGCAGGTTTTTACCGGCCATTTGAAAGATTCCGGAAGTGCGATTCTGGAAGCCTCCGATACTTTGTAATCAGAATATGTTACCAGGCCGCTTTCAACTTTACCGATCGTCGGAAGCGGGTATGGGACATATACGCATTTGAAATTACATGCAAAGATTCCATTTACACCCAGTGCTTTTTCGTAGTAAGCTTTTTCGTTGATGTGATAAGATCGTTTGGAATCAATGTCTACTTCCTGAAGAAAACAGACATCGGCATCTGCATCATTCAGAATGCCGGCAATTCCTTTCATATTGTGCTTTACCAGATCTTTCGTCTCCGGCATGACTTTCCTTCCGCCGTCCATAAAGAAATCTTCGTCTTTGCTAAGTCCGGCATATCCGGTATTATAGGTCAGGATCGTCATCGAATCTCCTGTAGATATGGACTGTTTTCCACTGGTTGTGTTCAAAGTCTCTATCTGATCCGGACGGTATTCCAGCGCTGTCAGAATGGCAACAGCCACCAGGAGAATCAATACAATTCCAAGTATGATTCCACCTAAGATCTTCCCAAATTTTTTCATGTTGTACCTCCGTGTTTTTTATCTTTTGGCAGATACCAAAGTAACATAGTAATTATATCCGCCTGATATATTTATCTATTATAACAGTAGTTTTGTAGAAAATCCATTCATAAACCGAGGAAAATACGGACAATTTCACGGTGGTTTTTCTAGGATATCGGTGTTATAATGAGCCATATTATGTAAGGAGGCGATTATCTATGGCTACACCACTTCTTGTGTTGATCATATTGGCAATTGTGATTATTGCATCAATCATAACATCTGTTGTCACGTATGTTATTTTATCCGGGAGAAATAAAAGAATCCGTCTGGCAGAGCAATACCGCCAGCTTGGTATTACAGAACAATATCTGAAGATTCAGGATGAAATCGAGAGGATCATCCGTTACAAAGATATCAAACTTACAACGGCGTCACCTGTAAAGATGTCAAATCCGGAAGACGGACAGAATGAAAAAGAAACAGAATCAGGAACATTCGCAGATGACCTCTGGTTCATCGTCCGCGGAAAGGACAGAAAGACATCTGAAAAGCTTCTGGAATACTGGCACTTCATCTGTGAGAATTCCGAATGGAAATGTATAGAGCGCAAGAAAAAAGGTTAAAAATCAGGGAAAACCGACAATCTGTACCATACGGGAATCTGCTTCATTCGAAGCAGATTCGCCGGGCACAGTCTGTCGGTTTTATTTTCTGTATTATTCTGCGTATTTTTATTTTTTTCGATAGTTTCTTTCTTATAAACTTTCTGCTGTGAAAATCCTCTTCCTCGCACTTCATTTACATTTCCAATGATCATAAATGCATGTGGGTCGATCTCCTGTACCAGCTGGTTCAGGCGCATAAGTTCACGATTGGAAACTACGGTAAGGATCATCGGCTGATCGTTTTTCAGATATCCGGTCTGTGTATAGACCAGTGTCGTTCCACGGTCAAGACGCTCCTGGATCAGACGGTTCAGTTCTTCGTATTTTTCAGTCATGATCTCTACTTTTGTTCTGGTAGATCCCATCAGCAGTACCTTGTCCAGAATGACGGTATAGATCAGTACCAGTAAGATACCGTATACAATCTCTTCTTTGTTAGTGAAGAGCATCTGTGAGATCAGAATTATAAAATCAAATACATACAGCATCACAGATACCGGAAGTCCGAACTTTTTGTTGAGAACCAACGGCGGAATATCCATTCCCCCGGTCGATGCACCGCAGCGTATTACAATTCCGATTCCCATTCCGATCATCAGACCGCCGCAGATTGTTGATAACATCTTATCGTCTGTTACATTCTGAAGTGCCGGTATCTGTTCGAGCACACCCAGAATAACCGGGTAATAGAATGTACTGACCAGTGTTGTAAGTGCAAATTTCATTCCAAGGACAGCCGCTCCAAGTAAGAACATCAATGTATTGAAGATTAATACAAATGTATGGATTGGAAGCCCGAAATAATGGTGGATTGCAATACCCAGTCCTGTCGTTCCGCCCGTGATCATATCATTTGGCAGAATAAACATGACGATCGCCAGTGCATAAACTGTATTCCCCAACAAGATCATACACAGATTTTTAAATTCACTTGCTTCATAGTATATCCTCTCCTGACATTTTCATCCTTATTAGTATAAAGGATGATATCTTTTGAAACAAGAATTTTTTATAATATCTTTTATATATCTACAATTGTTTCTATAATATTTTCTTTTTATTTCGGCATTTTACTTATGATATGGTTCATGGCTGATGATCCGGTAGCTTCGGTAGATCTGTTCCAGGAGGATCACCCGCATCAGCTGATGTGGAAATGTCATCTTTGAAAAACTTAGTGCATAATCCGAGCGTTTCAGCACTTCTTTTTCCAAGTCCGATCGAGCCGCCGATGATAAATATAATGTGACTGGTTCCCTGGATCCCAAGCTTGTCAATCTTTTCTGCCAGTTCTTCTGAGGTCAGAAGTTTTCCCTTGATTTCAAGTGTAACGACGTAGGCATCGTCCTTGACATATTTGAGAATCCGCTCTCCTTCTTTGTCGCGGATACCATCTTCTACGGTCTCACTTGCATTATCCGGAGTCTTTTCATCTGCCACCTCGATGATCTCCAGCTTACAGTAGCGGCTTTAGACGTTTGCTGTATTCTGCGATTGCATCTTTTAAATATTTTTCTTTTATCTTTCCCACTGTGATTAATGTTATCTTCATTCTATTGTTCTTTCTATCTCTTTTTTTTAATTTTAACTATAATTAATAATCTTTCGAAAAACTAATTTCTGCACATCTATTCTGCTAATAATTTTTCTGCCTTAGTGATTAGTGTTCTTCTATTCTGTTATCTGATACATATATAATTCATGTAATGCTCTTGTTGCGCAGATATATTTTGCCTGATTCAACATCGGGTTTCCGGCATCCTGGAACACACCGAATACCTGGTCGAATTCCAGACCTTTTGCAAGATAAAAGGTTGTGACGGTAAGTCCTTTTTGAATACGGAACTGTTGCGGTCGATATAATGCACTTCTTCGCCGCGGGCTTTTAATATCTGGTATAAGGTGGATGCCTCTGCTTCCGTCATGGTAATAATGGCAAAGCAGTCTCATACTCGTCTTCTCCAAGTTTGGCTTTTGAAAGGATTTCATCCAGAACTGCATCTTCTGTCTGGAATTGTTCTTCTACCACTTCTTTTCCATGACGTTTTAAAAGTTCTACGTCTTTGACACCAGTCAGTTTTTCGGCATATCTGGCAATCTCCATTGTATTCCGGAACTTTTATTCATCACGATCTTGCGAATCTTCTGATCAAATACGCCCGGAAGGAACTGCAATACATCACGCATCTGTTCATCTAAAGTCTGTGCTTTATCACCGAGAATGGTCATCCGGCATTTGAAGATCTGATTCAGGATCACATACTGCAGATAAGAATAGTCCTGCATTTCGTCAATAACCAGATGTTTGATATGATTATGCACAGCTTTTCCGGTCAGGCGGTACTTCAGATACAATACAGGAAATACATCTTCGTATTCCAGTTTGCGCTTTTCATATTCGACATCCGGAAGTGACGGGTATCCGCATTCTTCCAGAAGCCAGCCGTATATCTTGTAGATGTCCTTTGTTACATACATCTTATCGAATTTCTCCTGTACGATCAGGAGCTCTTCTTCCGAAAGATCACGTCCAAGTAATGTCTCGTATTCATCAACAAAATAATCTCTGATTGCGTCCATCCGGCTGAGCAGAGGTGCATTCTGGAATTTGAAATAAAAAGAGATTGATCAGTTCTTCTTCTGTCTTCTGAATTCCTTTATATTCGATTGCACGGAAATCCATCAGTTCATCTTCCAGTCTTGCAAGGAATCCTTCCATCATTCCGACAAAGCCTTCCAACTGTTTCTCTTCAAAGCGTTCTGTCAGATACGGGTCCTGAAGCTTCATGGTTCTTTCCAGCTGGTCATAGCGGTCTTCACAGTCCGGAACGATACCTTTCAATTCCCGGTATGCAAACAGGTCAAAACTCATCTCCTGAATATTTTCCTCACCCAGTTCCGGAAGAATATGGGAAATGTAATCTGAAAATACACTGTTTGGAGAAAGGATCAGTACATTAGAGGATTTCAAATGCTCTCTGTCATGATACAACAGATAGGCAATCCGGTGTAAAAGCAACGGAAGTCTTACCGCTTCCGGCAGCACCCTGGATTGCAAGGATACGGTCATGTGTATTACGGATGATCGCATTCTGTTCTTTCTGGATCGTACGGACGATATTTTTTGAGCTGTACATCGCTGTTCGTTCCAAGTTCCTGTTTTAAAATATCATCATCGATCTTGGTATCGCTTTCGAATGCATAGACCATCTTTCCATTTTTCACTTTGTACTGCCATTTGGCGGCAATTTCACCTTCGATCAGTCCGGCTGGTGCCTCATAAGATCCAGGGCCTTTGTCATAATCGTAAAAAAGCCCGCTGACCGGTGCTCTCCAGTCATAGATCAAAGGCAGCATACCCGTACGTTCCGCAAAGTTACCGATGCCGATATAGAATATCTCCGGTTCGTCTTCGCCATCATAGATAAAATCCACACGTCCGAAAAACGGAGCTTCCAGCATTTTACGAAGCCGGTGCTTTGCATCTTCAGTTTTTCCTGATTGTCATTGACCTGGTGTAAAAGAGCTTGTTGGTTGTCATAATTTTCATAGCCGTATTCATCCATCTCGGTGTAATTCTCCCAGTAGTATTCATTCATACTCTGGATGTCTTTCTGTCCGGCTTCGATGGATGCATCTACTTCGGCCAGGCGTGTGCGGATCTTCTCTGTTACTTTATTTAAAAATATCTTTCCGTCTGTTAAATCTAATTCTGTCATAATCTCCAACCTGTCTTTTTTTGTTTTATCCTTACATATCAGCAGGATTGATTTTCAGCTGTTTTCAGCATTAAATGTGTCTTACAATCATACCACATATATATGTTTTTATTCAAGTCCGGATGTACTGTCTGCAGGACCTGCTACTGGCAGCTTTTTACGAACGCATGGCAAAAAAAGAGATATACACCAGAATCATTCTCATGTATATCTCTTATATAATTACGTGTTGTACATATTTATGAGTGCTTATAACATCATCTTTTCACTGTGCACAAAGAATTAAGCATTCTTTTTAGACAGATATTCGTGGATACCTTTGGCTCCTGCTTTACCTGCACCCATAGCAAAATTACAGTTGCAGCACCTGTTACGGCATCTCCACCTGCGAAGTCTGTCCGTTCTCTTCCTCTGCTACGATACATTTTCTCTTGTTCGTCTCAAGACCTTCTGTGGTGGAAGAAATCAGTGGGTTTGGAGAGGTTCCAAGGGACATGATAACAGTGTCTAATTCAATCTCATATTCAGATCCAGGAATTTCGATCGGACGTCTTCTTCCGGAAGCATCCGGCTCACCAAGTTCCATCTTGATCACTTTCATACCTTTTACCCATCCGTTTTTCATCGACAAGGATTTCTTTTGGATTGGTAAGGAGGTCGAACTGAACACCTTCTTCTTTTGCATGATGTACTTCTTCTACTCGTGCAGGAAGTTCTGCTTCGCTTCGACGGTATACGATATGTACTTCCGCACCAAGACGAAGTGCTGTTCTGGCAGCATCCATCGCTACATTACCACCGCCGACAACGGCAACTTTCTTACCTGCTGCGATCGGTGTATCGTAAGAATCATCAAATGCCTTCATCAGGTTACTTCTTGTCAGGTATTCATTTGCTGAGAATACTCCGTTAGCTGTCTCGCCAGGGATTCCCATGAACATCGGAAGTCCTGCTCCTGATCCGATGAATACAGCTTCAAAATCTTCCTCTTCCATCAACTGGTCGATGGTTGTAGATTTACCGATAACAACGTTTGTCTCGAATTTAACGCCAAGCTCTTTGACTTTTCGATTTCTTTCTTAACAACTTTCTGCTTTGGAAGACGGAATTCCGGAATACCGTAAACAAGAACACCGCCAAGTTCATGCAGTGCTTCGAATACAGTTACTTCGTATCCGAGTTTTGCAAGGTCGCCGGCACAGGTAAGTCCTGACGGGCCGGAACCAATGACTGCTACCTTATGTCCGTTTGTCTTTTCTGGTTTTCCGGTTTGATATCATGCTCCAGTGCATAATCTGCGACAAATCTTTCCAGTTTACCGATAGATACTGCATCACCTTTGATACCACGGACACACTTGCTCTCGCACTGAGACTCCTGAGGACATACACGTCCGCAGATAGCCGGAAGTGCAGATGACTGTCCGATCACTTTGTAAGCTTCTTCAATATTGCCATCTTTGATCTGTGCAATGAATGCAGGAATATTGATGGATACAGGACATCCCTGGATACATCTTGCATTCTTACAGTTCAGACATCTTGTTGCCTCTTCCATTGCCTCTTCCTGATTATATCCATAACATACTTCTTCAAAATTTGTTGCACGTACCTTCGGATCCTGTTCTCTTACAGGTACTTTCTTTAATACGTCTGCCATTATTCGTCACCTCCGCACTGACCACATCCGCCATGATGTGTGTCGCCCTCCTGTAATTTCAGCATAGCTCTGCCTTCCTGAGTCTTATACATCTGCTGTCTCTTCATTGCTTCATCAAAGTTAACGAGATGTCCGTCAAATTCCGGTCCGTCTACACATGCGAACTTGATCTCATCGCCTACATGCAGACGACAGGCTCCGCACATACCGGTTCCATCTACCATGATCGGGTTCATACTTACAACAGTAGGGATTCCCAGTTTCTTTGTAAGAAGACATACGAATTTCATCATGATCATTGGACCGATCGCGATACATACGTCGTATTTATTACCTTTTTCTACCAGTTCTTCTACCATTGTCGTAACCATTCCGGCATGACCGTAAGAACCGTCATCCGTACATGGATAATAATTACCAGATACTGCTTCCATCTCTTTTTTCAAGGATCAGCATATCCTTTGTCTTGGAACCGATGATAACATCAGCATCTACGCCGTGCTCATGCAGCCATTTTACCTGTGGATAGACAGGTGTCTGCTCCGACACCGCCTCCTACGAACAGGATCTTTTTTTCTTCTTCAGTTCTTCGATATCTTCTTCTACGAGTTCTGAAGCATTTCCTAACGGACCTGTGAAATCGCGGAAATAATCTCCTGCTTTTAATTCTTTCATTTTTGTTGTGGATGCTCCGACCGGCTGGAATACGATTGTGACGTTCCGGCTTCTCTGTCATAGTCACAGATTGTAAGTGGGATTCTTTCCCCTTTTTCATCCATCTTTACAATGACAAACTGTCCCGGTTCACAATGTCTTGCTACACGAGGAGCTTCTACATCCATCAGAAAGATGTTAGCAGTTAATTGTTCTGCTTTTAAAATCTTGTACATCTTATTTCCTCCTAATTCCCAATATTACTATTATCATAATACGGCTTGTTCTATTTCGCAAGTAAAACCATATTTTTCAAAAAATGTCGATAAAATTGTTCAAGAATTTTTTATTGTATATGGAATAAAATATGTTTTGCATACTGAATTATAAAAACGGCTGTCACATAACCCCATGTGACAGCCGTCGTTATCTAACTGTATTGTTGTTTAAAAATCAACTTCTGTTCCATAATAAGTGCATGTAAATAATTTAGCCATGGTTGCAGGATCAATTGCTCTTGGGTTAGATCCTGTACAGGCATCACCAACTGCAAGTTCTGCAATCTTATCCAGTTTTTCTTTAAACTCATCTTCGTTAATGCCGAACTCTTTCAGAGTCTTAGGAATATTCATCTTCGCATTGAACTCGTCAATCTTTGCACATAAGCTGTTGATCAGAGCTTTCTCTGATGTTCCAGGAAGTCCCATTCTGCGTGCAATCTCTGCATAACGAGATGCGCTACTTTATCTTTTGCATTGTATTTGATTACATATGGCAGATAGATCGCATTGGCACATCCGTGAGGAATATGTCCGGTTGAGAATGCTGCACCTGTCTTATGAGCCATAGAATGTACGATTCCAAGTAATGCATTCGAGAATGCCATTCCTGCAAGACATTGTGCATAGTGCATCTGCTCTCTTGCTTCCATGTTAAGGTTATAAGATGCCGGCAGATAATCCAGAACCATCTCGATTGCCTGCAGTGCAAGCGGATCTGTAAATGGACAGTTCAAGGTAGATACATAAGCTTCGATCGCATGTGTCAGTGCATCCATACCTGTGTAAGCAACCTGTTTCTGAGGAAGTCCTTCTACCAGTTCAGGATCAACGATTGCAACGTCTGGTGTGATGTTAAAGTCTGCCAGAGGATATTTGATTCCTGTATTGTAATCTGTGATTACGGAGAATGCTGTTACTTCTGTTGCTGTTCCTGATGTTGACGGAATTGCAGCAAATTTTGCTTTCTGACGAAGTTCAGGGAAACTGAATGGTGTGATAATATTCTCGAATGTTTCATCCGGATACTCATAGAATACCCACATAGCTTTAGCCGCATCGATTGGAGATCCGCCGCCCATTGCTACGATCCAGTCAGGCTCGAACTCCTGCATAACTTTTGCACCTTTCATAACAGTCTCAACAGACGGGTCTGGTTCTACACCTTCGATCAGTTTGACTTCCATTCCGCCTTCTTTCAGGTAGTTCACTGCTTTGTCCAGGAATCCCTGACGTTTCATAGATCCGCCGCCGACTACGAGGACAGCTTTTTTACCTTTCAGATTTTTTAATTCGGATAAACATCCTTTTCCGTGATATACGTCTCTTGGTAATGTAAATCTAGCCATTTCAAACACGCTCCTTTTTATGTAGTTGATACATTGCGTATTCTGATAATTTTTCATCAACAATGTATCGTTAATCTTTTAACACGATTGTACTACTAAGAAATCGGTTTTTCAAGTGTTTGAACTATTAAATTTTAATATTTTTATATGTATCGGTTTGAAAATTATTTATTTATATGCGTTTTCTATAAAATTTCTGAATATATAGAGGGATTCCAAATAATATTTTTTCTTCCACATCTAAAGTTTGTTAAAAATATTGCGTTTTTCTATTTGTATTTACTTTTACTTATTTTTTTGGGGAAGATCACTTCGCAATTTCTTTTATTATTTTTTCTACTTCGGAAATATCAACTCCAGTATTTCTGCAATTTGTTCGATTGAGAATTTATTAGATAATTTCTTTACAAATTCTGTTTTTTTCCTTCGATCTTCCGATTTGTTCACCCTCAGCAATTCCTGCCTGTTTTATTAGTATCTTTTCTTCCCATGACTCATATAATGCCTCCTGTTCTCCACTGCTCTTCAGAGCTTCCAATGTCACTTCATCATTCAACAAAATCAGCCGATTGCAATAGCTTGCCATCTGCGGATCATGTGTTACCATGACAATTGTTTTCCCAAATTCCTGATTAATGTAGGACAACGTATGAATAACCAGTTTGGATGAATTAGTGTTTTTCAAGGAAATCTCAATAAATAACTATTGCCAAAAGGCAATTTTTACTATTCTATTATATTCAAAATTTTCTTTATTATCAAATATATTAATTGTACGTTTCCAACCATTGGTTAAAAGGTGATATCAGTATCTTGTATTCGTGTCCTAACTTTATTACCTCCGAAACATTTCTTTAGATTCATATGCTTGATGAATCAGTGTGTAACCTTGATTGCTACTGCAATCCAAAATTGTACAAATATCTGCTGCCGAATAAACTTTCTTTTCCATATCGTACAAGAAGCTTCTTTATATTAATAGTATGTAAGAAGAAAAGAGAAGCTATTTGATAAAATATAACTTCTGGAAGTACTGTTTCTTTCCTTCAAAGGATCTTATGCAATTGAAAAAATAGAAATAAATGTAGACATATCTACAACCATTGTCACCGACAGTTTCTTCCAAACACACGGCAGAAAAACGATCAAAAATATCGGACATATTTGATTGTTCTTTATTGATATAATATTAAAGAAATTATATTTTGTCCAAATATTAATATTAGACAAATTTAACAATATGGTATCACCAGATAATATTTTTTTCTTGTTTCAATTCTATATACAGAACTTTTTGTGTCCCATGAAGTATAATAAAATCCTGGAATAATTTTTTTAACATCAACAGCCACTACTTGCTTATGTATTTCTTCATTTTTTCGATATACAATTTCTTTTTTTTTGACTTTGGGCGCAGCCAATCCAAAATATACCATATAAATATATGCACCATTTGCACATTCATGCTGACGCGCTGATCATAAGCTATATAATTCATCAAACGAATTTACACTTTGCCTCGTCACTAATCCATCTTTCATGAAAATAATTGGTCCATACATATGCAAAAAATACGATTCAATTATAAGCAAGCATACTATTTTAATTTTATTATTCTTTAGCATGTTACACCTCCTTAAAATAGAACAAATTTACGTTACCGATAATTATTTTGATTTTTTACCTTTTTCACTTTCTGTACTTAGATTACATATAACATCACTTTCCATTTTGAGATTCTTTAAATATATTTTCTACCTCTGAAATATCAATTTCCAGCATTTCTGCAATTTGTTCGATTGAGAATTTATTAGCCAACTTTCTCGTAAGTTCTTTCTTCTCTTC
>VOFI01002007.1_pt1 | contig 81141 bp, 115 predicted proteins | sample 5384131 | NCBI WGS metagenome assembly VOFI01 (sample SAMN12384728, study PRJNA508395) | human gut metagenome | isolation source: healthy gut H | host: Homo sapiens
TTGCCTCTCGTTTGGCATTAGTGAGACGTCCGAATATATCTAATTCCCCAATCGGCCGATGCAGCCAAATTATACGTCTTAGTCGGACTATTTCCTTCTATACTCTTAATTGTTCCCTGCGGAGTAAGAGAAACGGAAGGCAAATACGCCAACTTAGAAGAGGTCAACAAAGCTTCTGCTTCACGCACTTTCAACCGAGCTATATTCAAATCGGTATTATTTGCTATTCCTTTTTCGATAAGCTGTTGTAAAACCGTATCGGTAAAAAGTTCTTTCCACGAAAAATCAGCAAGCGACATCGTATCTTCTGTCATTGCCGGAACTCGATACAGACTATCGACTCCCGATAATTCAGGACGTTCATACGTCCTATATATGTGGCAACCGCTCAATCCGGTCAATAATAACAAACCTATAATTATCCTTTTCATATCAATGATTCACAAGTTTATTTATTTTCTTCAATTTTTGGGTAACTTACGTTCCGGCATTAATCTTTCTTGTAAAGTCTGGAATACGATAAACAACACAGGAACAATAAACAATAAAGCTATCGTACCGATTAACATACCACCGACAGTTCCTACACCGATAGAAATATTCCCGTTAGCTCCTACACCCGACGAAAACATCATAGGTAACATACCGAATATCATGGTAAGCGAAGTCATAAGGATCGGACGTAACCGAACCTGAGCTGCCGAGATTGCCGCTTGGGTAATTGTCATACCATGCCGACGACGTTCCGAAGCATATTCTGTCAACAAAATCGCCGTTTTCGCCAACAATCCTATCAACATGATTAGTCCGGTTTGCAAGTAGATGTTATTTTCCAAGCCAAACATTTTTAGCAAACAAGAAACTTCCGGCCAAACCAAAAAGGAACGGAAAGAATTACCGCGATGGGAATGAAAAAGACTTTCATATAAAGCACACAAAATCAAATAGATAAATACAACACATATCACAAATACCAACGTAGTGGTACTACCCGACGATGCCTCTTCCCTAGACATTCCTCCGAACTCGAATCCGTAGCCTTCGGGAAGTGTCTCTTCCGCGACCTCTCGAACTGCCTGAATAGCTTGTCCCGAGCTGTACCCTGCCGCAGGTGTGCCGTTAACACTAATAGCCGAAAAAAGATTAAAACGAGACAGCGTTTCAGCCCCATACACACGAGTCAGTGTCAAATATTGACTAACCGGGGACATTTCACCATCTGAATTACGGACAAACATATTATTTAATGCTTCCGTATCTAACCGAAATTCCGGTGAAGCCTGCACCATCACTCGATATAATTTCGAGAAACGGTTCATATTCGATGCATAGTTTCCTCCTATATATCCCGACAATACATTCAGCACTTCCGACGGCGATACTCCGTTACGTTTACAGCGGGCAGCATCTACCTCGACCAAATATTGAGGGAACTTAGTATCGAACGAAGTCGTGGCACGTGCGATTTCGGGTCTGGCATTCAAAGCGTCGATCATCTGACGCGTATATTTCAACAAATCCTCAATCGTACCACCCTTTTGATCCTGCACATAAATTTCAAATCCACTGCTTACGCCATAGCCGGGAATCATCGGTTGTGCAAAAGCCGTAATCTGTGCCGAAGATATATCGTCTGTACGTTTATATATTTCATTGATAACGGCATTTATTTCATCTTCATCGCCCGTCCGTTCGTCCCAGGGTTTCAAACGAATGATAAACATACCGTTCGATGCCCCTTGACCGCTAATCATACCATTACCCTGTCACCTTAGAGAATATACGAACCTGAGGAATATCCTTGATACGCCTGTCGATTTCGTCCATTACAACCTTAGTTTGCTCCAAATTCGTTCCGGGAGAAGTACGTACATCTACAAAAATAGTTCCCATATCCTCCTGCGGCACAAGTCCGGTTTTCGTCGTTTTTCATCAAAATAAACAATCCGGCGCCAGCAATTACCAACAATACACCAGCCAACCATTTATGTTTAAAACATAAAAACACTCCTGTTTTATATTTCATCACGATACGATGAAATGCCGTATCAAATGCCATATGGAAACGAGAAGAAAACTCATTTTGCCTCCTTTTCCAATCACGTGAGGGGTCATAATCAAAGCGCACAATGCCGGACTTAAAGTCAACGCATTGACCATTGAGATCGCTACCGCTACTGCTATAGTGAGACCGAACTGCGTATAAAACGTTCCGGTCGTACCGCCAATGAAACAAACAGGTATAAACACTGCCATGAAAACAAAAAGTGGTCGTAATCAATGCAGACGTTATACCTCCCATTGCATCGACGGTTGCCAAATAGGAAGATTTATATCCCTCATCGAATTTAGCCTGTACAGCCTCGACCACAACTATCGCATCGTCAACCACCGTCCCGATTACCAACACCAGTGCGAACAGAGTCAACATGTTCAGACTAAAACCGGCCGCATAAAGGAAAGCAAACGTACCTATCAGAGAGACAATGATAGAAATAGAAGGTATGAGCGTCGAACGCATACTTTGCAAAAATACATACACAACAAATATCACCAAAAGGATAGCTTCGACCAATGTTTTTATCACGTTCTTAATAGAAGCATCGAGAAAGTCTTTGGAACTCATCAAATCTACCAACTCCATACCCTTAGGCAAAGATTTTGAAATTTCGGCTACGACTTTGTCTACCTCCTCGATAATCTCATTCGCATTCGAACCGGAAGTTTGCGCGATCATGCAGTTAGAGCCAGGATGTCCATTCACCTCTCCAATATAAGTGTAAGTACGGGAACCCAGCTCTATCCGAGCAACATCTTTCAATCTTAACACTTCTCCACTGGCAAGAGACTTGATTACCAAATTTTCATAATCTTTCTCGCCTTCATAACGCCCCCCGGTATTTCAATACATATTGAAACGTATTTTCCGACTCCGCACCCAAAGTCCCGGTAGGAGCCTCCAAATTTTGTTCATCGAGAACCGTCGTTATATCTGTCGGGACCAACCCGTATTTTTGCCATCTTACCCGGATCGAGCCAAATACGCAACGAATAATCGGCTCCCATCACATTCACCTCGCCGACGCCAGCTATACGAGAAAGACGGGGTTCAATATTTATTTTCAAATAGTTGTTCAAGAAACTTTCATCGAATGAATTATCTGGACTATAAAGAGCCAATGCTTTAATATTGCTCGTCTGTCGTTTACGAACCGTAATTCCACTCCGCGTAACCTCGGCTGGCAAAAGCCCCTGAGCACTAGCTATACGATTTTGTACATTGACCATCGCCATATCGGGATCTGTACCCTGACGAAAATAGATTGTAATTCTCGCAGATCCAGTATTCGTAGATGATGAAACCATGTACATCATATTCTCCACTCCATTGAGAGCTTCTTCCAAAGGTACGACCACACTCTTTTGCACAGTTTCGGCATTAGCCCCTGTGTAACTGGCCGAAACACTAACCGTAGGAGGAGCTATCTCCGGGAATTGTTCTATGGGCAACTGGGAAAGACCTATCAATCCAATAATGAGTATCACGACGGATATAACGCCCGCCAATATGGGACGATCTATAAATACTTTTATTTTCATGGCAACACGTTATTCTTGGGTCGTCTGACTTTCTATTATCGTTCCCTCTCGTACTAATCCGGCTCCTTCGGCAATAACGACATCTCCCGAATTAAGACCCGATTCTACGATATACTCTGTACCGTTATTCAATTTAAATACCTCGACCGGAGCAGATTTCGCCTTTCCTTCAACAACTTTGTAAACGAATACCCGATTTTTTGTAACTCATAAGTGGCCGTCTGAGGAATAACGATACAATTTTTTCTTACCGTAGGAATAAGAACCGTCCCGCTTCCACCGTTACGTAACAATCCGTCGGGATTCGAGAAAGAGGCTCGCAAACTGATTGCTCCGGTACTTTCATCGACGGTTCCACTAATGGCATCAATCTTACCCTGTTGTACATAAGCCTTACCATTGCTCAATGTAAGTTCTACGTCAGGCATTTGCGACATCGCCTTTTGCAGAGAACCATATTGTTGAAGCAAGTCGAGAATTTGATTCTCCGACATGGAAAAATAAGCATACACTTCTTGATCGTCAGACACCGATACCAAAGGTTCGGAAATAGTACTACTCACCAAAGCCCCCACCCGATAAGGAATCATACTAGCAACACCGTCTACCGGACTTTTAACCTCTGTATATGAAAGATCGTTACGAGCATTTGTTTCTTGTGCTTTCGCTTGGGCCAAAGCCGCTTCTGCTTCGGCTAATTCATTTTTTGCCGTTTGAAGATCAAATTCAGAAACGACCTGTTCTTTAAAAAGTTCGGCCTTGCTTTCAGCAGAAAGTCGAGCCGTAGCCAACTTGGCTTCGGCACTTTTCACATTAGCCACAGCAGTTTCAAGAGCTGCTTTATAAGGCACTTGATCTATGATAAAAAGTGTTTGTCCCTTATGAACGGCATCACCTTCGTTTATCTTTATTTCGGTAATAATTCCGCTTACTTGCGGACGTACTTCTACAAATTGGCGTCCACGCAGTGTCGCCGTATATCCCGACTTTAAAGTCCTATTTGTCGGTTCTACGGTAATTGTTTTGTACATTGCTGTGCCTTCTCTTCGTTGGGATTCTTTACATGCCGAGAGCATAGACAATACAGCCATAGCAATAATAAATTGTTTCATTTTTACTGTTTTATGTGATGATTATTTAATTTGCGATTAATCTTCGTTACCCCGAAAAGTAATTCTCAAATTTATAAATTATATTGCTACCATATAAACATGTATTGATAAACGACTAAAAAGTGATGCCGAACAGCAAATGATGACAATTGACAAATTCACAAGAAAGCTCTACCTTTGTCATAAAAGAAATTTTTCAACGACTACTCTCCCTTCAATATAAACCGACACATAAATGAAAATATGAGGCAGACTCGTATCAGTACATACATAGACTTACTTTTTTTGTTTGGTTATACTACCACTGATTATCATGTTAGTTCCTGTGGAAAAAATGGATCATACACCACACCTATTTCATGTTAACATTGATCGTTTACTTATATGCCCTTTATTTTACTTACCGCAAAGCCAACATACCCTCACTTTTTTAAGACATAAATTCGGACAAGTTTTTTTTCTTATAGCGGCTCTATTGATAATCACATGGGGACTCAGCCAGATACCTATTCAAAAGACAAGTTTTCCACTTCTTCTCTGGACTTGGGTATACGACAGCACATGCGAACACAAACCGTATGGTTTTTCTTTCTCATCGTCACCGGATTCAGTCTCGCCATAGAACTGACATTCGAACTATTTCGCCAAATTCTGTCCAAACAAGAAATCGAAGCAGAAAAGAATAAAGCGGAATTGGCTCTTTACAAGGCACAAATCAATCCTCATTTTCTATTCAATACACTCAATGCATTATATGGTTTGGTATTGACCAAATCCGATAAAACAGAATCGGCATTCATTCAATTCTCCAACATTCTCAAATATATGTATGCACAAACTACATCAGAAACCATTCCCGTTTGTAACGAGATAGATTATATTCGCCAATATGTCGATTTACAAGCTCTCAGACTAAATAAACATACCCACATATCTTTCGAAACACAAACCGACGATGACCAAGCTCCAATTCCCCCTATGATCCTTATTACATTCGTGGAAAACGCTTTTAAATACGGTACATCTTCCGATATAGATTGCACTGTACTCATCAGAATTATAGTGAAAAACGGACAACTCCTTTTCGAAACAGAAAATACGGTCATGAAAGAAAAAAAAAGGAAAAGACCCCTGCTATCGGTATCGAAAATTGCCGCAAGCGATTAGAATTACTCTATCCGGATCGTTTTAATTTAACGACTGTCCAAGAAAACCGACAATATAAAATCAGACTAACTATTCGACTACAATGAAAAAATTTTCTTGTATAGCTATTGACGATGAGCCCCTTGCTTTACTTGTCATCACTCAATTTTGTGAGCGGTTTGGAAATTTGGATCTTTCGACATTCAGCGAACCTCGTATTGGGTTGGAAGAGATCAAACGACACAAACCCGATTTGGTTTTCCTCGATATAGAAATGAATAGTATCAACGGACTGGATATCGCTCACGCTCTACCCAGAGAGTGTTGCTTTATATTCACCACTGCACATGCTCAATACGCACTCAACGGATTCGACCTCGATGCCGTAGATTTCCTACACAAACCGTTTGCTTACGAAAGATTTAAAAAAGCTGTCGAGAAAGCCATTCGCAGAATAGAGACAGAAAAAGTCCCCGAGAATATCGTTATCAAACAAGAATATGCTAACGTAACAATTCCCATTAATGACATTCTATATATCGAAGCGATGGAAAACTATACTAAAATTTTCCGGGAAAACGGGGGATACATACTGTCCCGAACGAACATGAAAACGATTCAAGAAATTTTGCCCGAAGAAAATTTTCTCCGCATTCACCGTTCATATATCGTACCTATCGAAAAAATCGAAATGTTTTCCAAGAAAAAATAAAACTTATCGGGAAAGAAATATTTCTCCCCCATAGGAAGACTTTACGCTAATCACATATATGACACACTTATCTCCCAAAATTCCGGGCATATTTTTCCAAACCCATAAGAATACAAGGTAAAATACGGAACGAGGAAACGGAAACTACTATGGAATAAGCGAATAAAATCTGATATGCACCTATTAAACGCTCATTATCTTTTTTATAACAAAAGCATACATTTTACAGGTATTTTATTTTTTGTATAGAATCATTATCTTTGTACGGAAACTAATTATTTATACCCAATGAAAAAATACATGTGTTTTTCTCACTATTTGTGCTCTATTCGCAGGTTGTCAGTCAAACAAAAACAATATTACGAAAAACATCTCGTTTTTCCCGAAGGCTCGACAATCGAACAAAAAGTCGAAATGGCAGCACACCTGACACCTACACCTCAACAACTAGCATGGCAACAGTCGGAACTGACCGCATTTCTACACTTCGGTATAAACACCTTTACCAATCGGGAATGGGGAGACGGAAGGAAGATCCCAAACTTTTTAACCCCACTCAGTTAGATGCCGAACAATGGGTAAAAACGCTGAAAGATGCCGGATTTAAAATGGCGATTCTCACAGCCAAACATCACGACGGTTTTTGTTTATGGCCCACTGCTACAACCAGTCACTCTCGGTCGCTTCATCACCCTGGAAAGATGGAAAAGGCGATGTAGTCAAAGAGATGAAAGAGGCTTGCGACAAATATGGTCTCAAATTCGGTGTTTACCTATCTCCGTGGGACAGAAACGCATATCTTGCTATGGAAACTCACCCAAATACAATAAATTTTTCATCGAACAACTTACCGAGTTGCTCTCAAACTACGGAGAGATACACGAAGTTTGGTTCGACGGTGCTTGCGGTGAAGGTCCTAATGGTAAAAAAAACAAGAATATGACTGGGATCAGTTCTATAAAACCATACAAAAGTTACAACCCAACGCTGTCATGGCTATCATGGGAGACGACGTAAGATGGGTAGGAAACGAAAAAGGATATGGGCGGGAAACCGAATGGAGCGCAACGGCTCTTGTTCCCGGTATATATTCCCGTTCAGACAGTATTAACACCGTATTAGGTTTAAAAAACAAATCGGAAGACCTCGGCAGTCGAGCCCTTTTTAGAACAAGCGACCGAATTATTTTGGTACCCGTCGGAAGTCGATGTATCGATTCGTCCGGGCTGGTTCTATCATCGGGAAGAAGACGATAAGGTAAAATCGCTTTCTACATTGGTGGACATCTATTTCAAATCGGTAGGATACAATTCTGTTTTACTGCTCAATATTCCTCCCGACACAAGGGGTTGATTCATGAAAACGACGCCAAACGGCTGCAAGAACTGGCTCAATATATAAGCCATACATTTGCAACCGATTATGGAAAAACTTCCACGAAAAAATTACCGGGAAAGAGGGCGATTCCTTCGAGATAAATATAACGGCTACGACTCCCGTGAATACACTCTTACTGCAAGAGGATATACAGAACGGACAACGAATTGAAGCATTTACCGTAGAGGCTTCGATAAACGGAGTATGGGAAAAAAATCTCCGAAGGCACAACAATAGGATATAAACGACTGGTGAGATTCGACGATGTTATCGCCGACAAATTAAGAGTGACTATTAATCGGACAAGAGCCGATTTCTCCATATTACGAACCGGAATATTCTATGCAAACCCTATTATAGAAAAATCAGAAGAAGCACAAAATTCGGTTTTCACTCCCCAAGAGTGTCTTATCGGAGATAAAGAAGCAGTAGAAGCTATTGACAAAAAAAATCGAGACTGCTATTTACAGCGACGGTCTTTTCTCCTATCCTCATCGATCTCGGAAAAATACGAAGCATAAAAGGGTTCTGTTACACACCGGTACAAGAAGGGAATACCGATGGGACTATTTTCCACTATAATTTGTATCAAAGTAACGACGGAAAAGAATGGAAAGGCATTATACTTAACGGTGAATTCAGCAACATAAAGAACAATCCTATTCCTCAATTCGTCACATTCGGGAAAGTCTTGGAAACAAGATACCTGAAATTAGAACCCATCGAAGAGATAAACGGAAACCAAAAGACCTCTATCGCTGAGTTTAGTGTGGTAATACCGTAAAACAACCGATCATATATAGAAAACCGCCCGATAATATAAAATCGGGCGGTTTTTATATTACATGAAAATACTCCAAAGCTCGTTTTATACCATCGTCATCGACAGTAGTTGTCACATAATCGGCTACCTTTTTTAGCGAATCTCCGGCATTACCCATAGCGACACCAATACCCGCAACTTTCAACATATTGGTATCGTTTCCTCCATCGCCAAACGCCATTACTTCGCTTATGGAAAAACCACAATATTTTGCAACCGATTTCACCCCCTCTCCTTTATCTACTCCCTTAGCGGTTACATCGGCAAAAGCAGGATACCACCGACTGGACTCACAAGAAGATAAACAAGGCATAATTTCTGCCTCTTCCTCGGCTGTAATAATCGGTGTCATCTGTATAATGCGTTGTTGTAAAGAGTACTCAAAGAGATATTACCGGAGATATCGTTCAAATCGAGCAACCGATGGAAAAATTCTTCGATTTCCCGAGTCGTGTTATAGACCAGAACTGCCGATTCTCCCACCAATATACACGGAATTTCCGCTCATCGGAAAATTTCATCATTGCACAAACATCTTCTTTGGGAATTGTATGGCAAGCGATTACCTTATCTCCGACCAATATATAAGCACCATTCGTAGTAATATATCCATCAATAAGGCTTTTGATATCATCGAGATTATTGATATAAGTCAAAGGTCGTCCCGTAGAGATAAAGATTTTCAATCCTTTCTTTTTAGCTTTCTCCAACGATTCTACCGTAGAACGAGGAATACGATGAGTATGAAAAACTCACAAGCGTACCGTCAATATCGAAAAACAGGGCTTTAATCATTCTTTTTTTTTATAATGCAAAGATAGTCGAAACAAATTTACATCATACCAACTTCCTACCATTTATCACCATGAAAAAATCCGCCTATTGGTTAGGCGGATTTTCCCAAAAAAACAACATCAAATAACTTATATAACGAAGTAATCACTCCTCACGGCTATAAATAGAATCTTTTATATCATTGATATCCACAAATTTATTCACTATGGCATAGATCGTCAATCCAGCCGGACTATGTATTTGCAATTTCCCTGCGATGTTTCTCCTATGGGTTATGACTGTATGGGCAGACAAACACAATTTTTCAGCGATCTGCTTATTGGTCATTCCTTTCACAACGCCTATAATAATCTCTTTTTTCTCTCTCGGTGAGCGGTTCTTGTCGTTCTTCTTTTTCAGAAGAAGTCTGCACCATCGATTCAAACGTTTCCTTAATCTGCTCTGCCGAATCGTACACCGAGATGACTCCATCATACATTTTTAAAAACCGAAGCATCTGCCAAAGAATGCTGTAAAGCAATGCATTTCAATGAGAGACCTTCAAGGCTCTTCTTAAATTGTATAATAGACGATATACCTGCCAATCCCGGATCTATAATCAATATATCTGGCCTACGCCACGACAATAATGCTGGGAGCTGCTGCATATCGGCAACTTCGGCCGCTTCGATATTGAGAGTCGACAGTTTTTTCAACACAGTCAATAATCCCTTACGGATAATCAATGAAGGTTCTGCTATGACGACTTTTAATACAGGCTTCATTTTTTTCTTTCTATATTATATTCCAGCTTTTGAATGACCGGAATAAAAAGATAATCCTCTATATAATTATGCGAAGCTAAATCCTGTTCGCATGTAAATATATCGAACAACACGCTATTCAGCTCATTACTATTCGATGCCGGATAATATTTTATCAATATATTTTTCAGTTCGGTCAATTTTGCTTCAACCTGATCGTGTCGTTTTCGAAATATCGCAATACTGTACATATCGGGCTTTACACCTGCCAATAAAGAGTTTACATAAGGAAAAACAGTACTCTCTCTTCATACCGCATGTGTTTCTGAACCTCGGCTACATACTCGTCGAAAAACCGAAGAATTGCAATAGAAATATCTTTCTCTCCTCCATCTATCGCATTCAGTAGATTACAACGAATAGCCGGTAATCTGAAATTCAGAAAATAGTCGTGAGAATTATGTAAATACTCCAATAAAGCCCCGGCAGATATAACATTTTTATAGTCATCGACATCACCCTCGTCTAACAATAAATTAACTACGGCCAAAAATGTTTCGGTATGTACGCCATTTTCCCGACAAACCTCCCCGATACTTTTATCGCCGAAACCCAACGCGATGCCGAAACGGCTCATGACTAACAACACAGGGTAATTGTCACAAACCAAATCGCTCATTCGGTTATTCTGATTATATGCTCCGAGTTTATACATATTTTTTTCTTTTACTTTTTTGTATCATTGAAATACAAATATAACCAAAGGTGAGCGCAAAGGCAAACGGAAACCTCATTTCCGATTTGACTCTGCCGAACCGCATCCTATATTCTACAAATATAGCGAAATATCATTGTTTCGACATGACAAAGGAACAGCATTCCCAAGAGTTATACAATCCCCTTTTTAGGTGAAATAAGTACTTTGCCATACCTAATTGTTGTTACTGTATATCATTATGCCATAAATATAAACATCTAGCCCCTAAATTTGTCCACCCAAATAAAATCGAACTATGGTAAAAATTCTTTTTAGACAACGGGCACGGATACGATACACCGGGAAAGAGGTCTCCTATATGGCCCGACGGTAGTCAACTATTCGAATGGGAGTTTAACCGCGACATCGTATCCCGAATAGAAATTCTATTGAAAAAAGGCCGGTATCTCTTGTGTCCGATTAGTACCCGAAAAAGAAGATATTTCTTTATCGGAACGCTGCAAACGGGCCAATACGATCGCCAAACAAAGTGATTGTTTACTTATCTCTATCCATGCGAATGCTGGTGGAGGAAGCGGTGGAGAAGTGTTTACCTATTTAGGTAGTCACAAAAGCAAATCATACGCCGAAATATTTCGAGACCTTTGGAAAAATCATTTTCCCGAACTTCGTTTTCGAGGTTGTAAAGAAGAGAATTTCGGTATATTAAGAGAATCTGTTTGCCCCGCGCTTCTCACCGAAAACCTTTTTATGGATAACTACGAAGATTGCAAAATACTTCTATCGGAATGCGGACGAGAAAAAAATAGCCCGTTGGCACGCAGAATCTATTCAAACAATTTTGAAGCGATTTTATCAACTCGGGTAAACTTTTTATTGCTTCGACATGTTATAGGGAAAAACCAATATATAACGATATGAAAAAATTTGTTTTTACATTATTCGCCGTGGCAGCTCTTATCGCTTGCCAGTCAAACAATAAACAAAATCAGATGACCGGCGAAGGCGAAGCCGTAGAAATCGTAGGAACCGATTCGACCGGACTGGTAGATGTATTCGCTTATGAAGGTACAGTACCGACAGCTTCTGGGAAAAAAAGACAGTATGGACTACTTGGTAATCATTACCCAAAAGATAGACAGTGTCAATGGCGTATACCAAATGACAACAACCTATATAACAGCCGATGGGAAAAGCGGAAAAAAAATAAACAGTAAAGGGAAAAAGCTATCACATAAAGGGACTAAAAAGATAAAGCAGCCAAAGTTTACAAGCTAGTCCCCGACAGCGGATCGAATCAAACCGTCAATTTGTGGGTAGAAAGCGATACAACGGTCGTTATTCTTGACGACCAAATGAATACCCCTGCTAAACCAGAGCATTACAGATTAAAAACCGTTAAGAATAAAAAGTAAAATACGATGTTTTTTAGGCTTATAGAGAAGAAGGAATGAAGTTTATTATTTGTAAAACTTTATTCCTTCTTCTCTATAAATCAAAAACTGAATCGCCGCTAAATCTTTGTCTAACCACTTCATACATCATGACGCCTGCTGCCACAGAAACATTGAGCGAACCGATGTTCCCAACCTGAGGGATAGCAACCATCTCGTCGCACAAACGTAAATTATCGGCATCGACCCCTGTATCCTCAGCGCCCATAACCACTGCTACGGGGACCGTATAATCCACCCGTGTGTAATTCATAACAGCCTTCTCAGAAGCAGCGACCACTTTAATCCCGCTATCTTTCAAATAACGAATAGCACTATGTATCGAGCGCTCCCCGACAAACAGGGATATGCAACAAAGCTCCCGCCGAAGTTTTTACCGCATCGGCATTCACACTGACACTTCCCCGTTCGGGTAACACAATGGCATCTACGCCTGTACATTCACACGTTCGAGCAATCGCTCCAAAATTACGTACATCGGTAATTCCATCGAGAAGAACAATGAATGGAACCTTCCCCTCCTCGAACAAAGAAGGGATTATATCTCCCAACCGCTGATACGACACCGCCGAAATAAAAGCGATCACTCCTTGATGATTTTTGCGGGTAATCCGGTTCAATCGTTCGACCGGTACACGCTGGACGAAAAATCCACGACCTTTTATCAAATCGAAAAGTTCTTTCGCCAAATCGCCTTGAAGGTCTTTTTTTACCAAAATCTTATCTATTTCCTTTCCGGCTTCCACTGCTTCTATTACAGCTCGGATGCCAAAAATCATTTCATTTTTTTCCATCTTTCAAGTCATTACGTTTCAATAATTCACGAGCATTATCCAATGCCGCAGCCGTCAAAAGAGGAACCACTCAGCATACGAGCGATTTCCTCGATCCTCTCTTTTTCCGATAACTTAATCAAATGAGTGGCTGTCGATGTTTCCGTATCACTTTTATAAACCCGATAATGCGTCTGTCCCAGAGAAGCGACCTGCGGCAGATGAGTGATACTGATCACCTGCATGCACTCGGCCATCTCCCTCATAATTCCGGCCATCTTATCGGCAATCTCTCCCGACACACCCGTATCGACCTCGTCAAAAACAATCGAGGGTAATGCCATAGCATGAGCAATGAGAGCTTTCAACGAAAGCATCAATCTCGATATTTCTCCACCAGAAGCGACCTCGGATACCGATTGTAACGGTTGATTTTTATTGGCAGAAAACAAAAACGAATAATATCACCTCCATTTTCGTCATATTGCTGACGAGGAGAAATTTCTATTTCGAACCGCAGATTCGGCATCCCCAAAGGTTTCACCCTTTCAGTCAACGTTCGGGATATTTGATCGGCAGCTTTTCTCCGTTCCGACGAAAGTTTGCCGACAAGCTCACTCACCCTTCTCTCCTGCACCTCGATTTTTCTCCTTAGCTCCGACAGTTCCTCATCGTAATTTTCGATACGGGTCAACTTATCGGCAAAAGAATCTCTCAGAGCCAACAATTCAACGGTCGTACTCACCCTATGCTTCTGCTGCAAAGAGTAGTAAATATCCAGACGATTTTCAACCCAAGACAATCGATCGGGATCTACACTCAGGCTATCTTGGGAATGATCGACCGACGAAGCAATATCTTTCAAATCGATATAATCCGATTCAATCCGTCCCACCAACTCATCGATTTCGGGGTATAACCGGGAGAGAGATTTCATTTTGGACAATGCTGCATTCAGGAGAGGAACAACACCAGTCTCTTCTTCATGCAAATATCCCTGAATAACCGCCAACTCGCCCTTTATTTCCTCGACATGTTGCAACGTTTGCTGCTCTACCTCCAATTCTTCTTGCTCTCCTTCTTTCAATTGTGCCTCCTCTAACTGGGACAACTGATACCGCAAATAATCTTCTTCTTCCCTACCCGATCGATTTTCATCTTGTAATCGAGCATATTCTCTCAATAATTCATGCCACGAACGATACTCCCGTTGATAATCGGACAATAAACTAAAATTTCCGGCCATCGTATCGACGACACGTAACTGAAAATGAGAATCGGCCAACAAAAGATTCTGATGCTGAGAATGTATATCGATAAGCTGTTCTCCTAATGATTTCAACTGAGTCACAGAAACCGGCGTATCATTGATAAAAGCCCTCGACTTGCCCGACGGAAGAATCTCTCTTCTCAAAATACACTCCTTAGCATCATAGTCCAGTTCGTTCTCTTCAAAAAAAGATTGCAGATGATACGACGATATATCGAAAAAGACCTTCTATTACCGACTTTTCATCGGTACGTTTCAATGATTTCAAATCGGCACGCTGCCCCAGTATCAACGACAATGCACCTAATATGATAGATTTACCGGCCCCCGTTTCACCTGTTATCACCGAAAACCCGAGTTAAATTCAATATTGAGTTCATCGATAAGCGTATAATTGCGAATACTCAATTTCTTGATCATAGTAACTACACTTTATCTTTCCGTCTGACGTATTTTCTCGAGTATCGTATTCTCGGTAGGATAGATACCACTCAACGTTTCATATACCGATTCTTTTTCCGAAACCGGAGCTTTTGAATACACATTTACCAACTCATCGAGTTTTGCATCTTTAAATAAAGGAATGAGTACCGACATCGGTGCAGCTTCGTATACTTTCTGTAATTGCTGTATAGCATCGGTTATTTTTGCCCGTCCTTTATCTACACTCAAAGCCATTTCGTCCAAACCGCCTCGATGATAGTCATACCATAACTGTCGAAATCCGGCAGTGCCCTGCTCGATAAACGCCGATAATAAAGCATGGCGATTACGGGTATCTTCAAAAAGCCTTCCACCCGGCTTCCATAGAAGATTGTCCAAGATTCACCACTTGATGTGCCAATTCGTAGAATGGAGTTCCCCCCATAGGCGAGAAACTGTCGAAATCGACTCCGAGAATCATGTAAACATAAAAATTGATAACAGCCGTGAGATTACTCTCTATACTTGTCTCGGAAAATACAAGCGGTTCGTATTGCTGATAATTGAACTCTACTTTGGTATCTTTGAAATTGATGAGTGTCGTCGTATAGGAACTGTTATATACCGGACGCCGCGATTGCACTTGCAACTCGCAGACAAACCGATTATCGGTATATTCCTTAACGGTAAAAAGCATGGAACAATCTATCCGTTCGACCGGCGAAATTTGGGCCGTAGACCATTTTCTATCGTTAATATACTCGGTTATAGCTTCCTTTAAAGTCGTAAACACCTCTTTATTCGTGCCCTGTATCTGGTCACTATTCACCTCTACACGACAATTCAACTCCTGTGCAGCTGACAGGAAAGGAAGGAGGAGAAGTAAAAATACAAGACATTTCTTTTCATATCATCTCTCTTATCCAAGACACTCAAATGGAGGAGTTTCTACCGTTTAAGATTCAACGATCCTCCGACACATAACGGCCGATAATATCGACAATATCGGCAGCAACCTCGATCTTGGGCTTACACGGAATCTCCATCGGTTCTCCCTGCTTACCGATAACAGTTACTTTATTCGTATCACACTGAAATCCCGCACCCGCATCCCGCAATGAATTCAAAACGATAAAATCAAGATTCTTTTTCTCCATCTTCAAACGGGCATTCATTTCCTCGTCATTGGTTTCGAGAGCAAAACCCACCAAACACTGTCCGGTCTTTTTCTTCGTCCCAACTCTGCCGCTATATCGGGATTCGGTCGAAGCCGAAGAATCCGGTCTTCCCTGTTCGTTTCAATTTCACATCGCTTACCGTTTCGGGAGCATAATCGGCGACGGCCGCACACATAATCGCTATATCCGACCGGTCGTACTCGGATAGCACAGCCCTATACATTTCTTCGGCAGACTCGACATCGATACGGTCGATCGATGAATGATTCGTTTTCAGACTCACCGGGCCAGCAACCAACATAACTTCGGCTCCCGCCTCGGCACAGGCTTCGGCAAGGGCAAATCCCATTTTCCCGGACGAGTAGTTACCGATAAAACGCACCGGATCGATTTTCTCTCGTAAGTAGGTCCCGCTGTAATCAAGACTTTTTTCCCGGAAAGCGGCTTAGAAGTTTCAAAAAACGATCGAGTATTTCGACTATCTTCTCGGGTTCTTCCATACGTCCTTTGCCGGTAAGATGACTGGCTAACTCACCGGTAGCCGGTTCTATGATATGATTTCCATATGACCTCAACATATCCAAATTACGTTGTGTCGAAGCATGGGCATACATATCCAAATCCATTGCCGGAGCCACAAAAACAGGAGCTTTACAAGACAGATAAGTCGTAACAAGCATATTATCGGCTATCCGTTGGCCATCTTACCGATTGTCGCAGCCGTGGCCGGTGCAATGAGCAAAGCATCTGCCCAAAGCCCCAAATCGACGTGGCTATGCCATTCGCCGGTATTGGCCGTAAAAACTCACTAACCACAGGCTTGCCGCTCAGCGAAGACAAGGTAACCGGCGTAATGAATTCTTTCCCCGAGGGAGTCATTACCACTTGTACTTCGGCTCCCCCGCTTTATCAGCAGACGCAGTAAATAGGCTGCTTTATACGCGGCTATACTACCCGTAATACCCAATATGATATGTTTTCCTTTCAACATCGTTGAAGCTCTATTTTTTACGCAATTTAGAAACGCCGGCGTGCGCGAGTATATATTTCAGTTATGACGTTTTTCGTATTCAACGGGAAATCACCCTGCATCATCCAACTGTAATAACTCGGTTCTAATTGGAAAACTTCCTCGACGGAACGCCCTTTGTATTTCCCGAAATTAAATACAGCCACATCGTACTCATTAAGAATAATACGCCCTGCGAAATCTACATTTCTATTTTGAGTCGAAAACGATACCCACGAGTCTATATCGTTCGTGAGATACTTTCCTTCATACTCTTCTTTCATCTCCTCCGTATAACGGTCGAGCTGAGCCTTAAACACCTCATAAGTCGCCCGCGTATCGGCCAAAGCCGAATGGGCATCGACCAACGGCGCTCCACAATAGAATTTGTAAGCGGCTTTTTTAACGTGCGAGGCTCCATGATATGATAGATAGTTTGTACATCGACAAACTTCCTTTTCGATATATCGAGATTGACCCCGGCTCTCAACAACTCTTCTATAAGTAGAGGAACATCAAAACGATTGGAGTTAAATCCGGCAATATCGGCTCCCTCGAACACCTTCGCAATATTCCGCGCCACATCTTTGAACAACGGCTTATCGGCCACCATTTCGTCTGTAATATGGTGAACGGCCGTCGAAGCCGGAGGAATGGGCATTCCCGGATTGATATAAATATCTTTTTTCTTCTGTTTTTCCGTTCGGAAACACCTTTACATAAGCCAACTCTATAATTCGGTCGGTCGTTATATTCGTTCCGGTCGTTTCCAAGTCGAAAAAGACAAGCGGATTCTTTAAGTTCAAATTCATTTTCTGTTATTCAATCGCTTAGAATTTATTAAAATCGCTGAGCATCATCGGCATTAACAGCATCAACAAATCTTCATTTTCTTTATTTTCCAGCGGTAGGATCACCCCGGCGCGAGTCGGATCCGAAAGTTCTACGAGTACCTCGGTCGCCGATATATTATTCAAGATTTCTATCAAAAACGAAGCTTTAAATCCAATAGTCAAATCGTCGCCGGTATAATTGCATGCCACTTTTTCCTCTGCCGAAATCGAGTAGTCCTTATTCTCGGTAGATACGACCAACTCCCCGTTTTTCAGTTGTAATTTAGCCAATCCCAAAGCAGCATCGGCAAATACGGATACACGACGCAAGACGTTGACAAACAAAGCGCGGTCGATAATTAAACGATTGGGATTATTCGTCGGAATAACCGAGTTGTAATTGGGATAATTACCCTCGATAAGCCGGCAATTCAAAACAAAATCCGAAAGTTTGAAACATGCATTTTTCGAATCAAAAGCCAACTCTACCTTTCCACTCTCTTTCGGGAGTATAGCCTTCAACAAATTGGCCGGTTTTTCGGTAGTATATGCCCGTACACCGGGGGCAATGCCCTGATTTTTGAACCGAACCAGTTTGTGTGTATCGGAAGCGACGAAAGAAACGCTATCTTCAAAAAAATATCCATGAATATACCATTCATAATTGGCCGAAGTTCGTCCTCGGCAGTAGCGAACAACGTGCAACCTATACCGTTAAGTAATTGTTGAGCTTCGACAGAAAACGATACCGCAGAAGAATCCATCGGCATTTTGGTAGGATACTCGTCACCATTCACCCCGATAAAGTTATAGCGTCCGTTCTGGAAGTAGAGGAATATTTCCAAATTATTGTCATCGATCTCAAACGTCAATGGTTGATCGGGCAACTCTTTCAACGGTTCGAGCAATATTTTCGCATTGACAGCGAAAACACCCTCTCCCTCGGCTTCCATTACATCGATAGCCGTAGTCATAGTCGTCTCCTGATCCGATGCTGTCATAGACAATCGAGTTCCTTCGAGACGAAATAAAAAGTTGTCGAGAATAGCCATCGAGTTTTTCGAGTTAATTACTCGGCTAATAGTTTGCAAATGCGATAGCAACAACGTGCTGGATACGATAAATTTCATAAATATATCTTTTTGTTTATTTGTTTCACTACATTCTCTCGATAGCTCTTTCACTGACTATCAAGCCCGAACAAAGCAACCTACTCGGTACTTTGCTCTTATATCTTTAACGAACAAATGTAATGAAAATTTTTTCTCTACCGACTAATTCGACAGAATAAATAAAGAAGTTATCAACAGACAATAACGACAAGATTGCCTCCTCCCGGTTTTTCCTCGAAACTTATTCATTTCTCGAATATTATTTTTATATTTGGCTTTACGCTCACTTATTCGTTATATTTGTAGAATATAAGATGAATCAAAAGAATATAAGTATTATTTGTATAGCCTTATGCCTAATTCTGATAGGAGGCTATATCCTCCGGCAAAATTACCTGCTCGAAAAAAGCATATAAAACGGCCGGTATATATGATTATATTCCCGCAGAAGAAAGTAAAATAATTCTTGAAATAGAACAAGTATCGCAAATCGACTCCATTACATCTCGTTTACCCATTTTACGACGAGTATCCCCTATCCTATCGTTATGGCAGGAAATACTTTCTTCGGCCCGATTACCCGAAACCAGCGCTATAACCATCTCTTTTTCGGAAACAGGGGAAGCTGCGATCTGGTACTGCATGCCCCGACAGAAACAAAAAAAAAATCTAAAAAAAAGATACTACCCCGGCTAATATCGAATAATTACCGCCCCGTTTGCGAAACCAAAGGTTCGATTACTGTCAACCACTACGCTCTGCACAACGGTTCTTTTCTGCATGTGCTTTTTTTTGCTCCGGGCGTCACTGCTATCTCTTTCGAATCTTCTTTTATTCCGGGAAGCCCAACAAACCGTAGACAAATTAAGCCGACGAGAACAATTCACACGCACACGCCAAACTCTCGATTCCCAAGCTGCAGCAAGACTTTTGCGGCAAATACCAGAAAATTCGTATCGCAACTCAGGTAGATGGCAAGGGGAAAATATCTACTTGTTCGAAAAGAAAGCCGACGAGAAAGTAGCAACCTTCTCCAATAACTCAACCGCAACAGCAGCTACAACCACATCACTCTCTGAAACTACAAAATAACGGAATGAATCGACTGAGCCGAGTTTTTCTTATCCCCCCTCACAACTCTTGTCTGTACCAAGATATTGATTTTATCTTTATTTTATGAACAGTACCCTCACCAATTTCAACGGAGCTCGAATAATAATAAAAAAAAGAGGCCGGCAATCTACGAGATAACCGACCTCTTATAGTGTCCGAGATGAGATTCGAACTCACACGAGCCAACGCCCACTACCCCCTCAAAGTAGCGTGTCTACCAATTCCACCACCCGGACAGTATTACAGTATCTATTAGAAGGTGCCCAGAACAGGACTCGAACCTGCATGCCTCTCGAAACACACGCACCTGAAACGTGCGCGTCTACCAATTCCGCCACCTGGGCATATACCACCGTTTATTAAAAAGATACCGATGGAGCGAAAAACGGGACTCGAACCCGCGACCCCAACCTTGGCAAGGTTGTGCTCTACCAACTGAGCTATTTTCGCCTTTCAAAATTTCAATTTATTCTTCTGGAACGCTATCCAAATCGAGAGCGAAAAACGGGACTCGAACCCGCGACCCCAACCTTGGCAAGGTTGTGCTCTACCAACTGAGCTATTTTCGCAATTGCGAGTGCAAAGATAGTTTTACTTTTTCGGTTTATGCAAATGGTTTACTATTTTTTTTTCATCGAACAAGCTCCTACAAAACAATTAGCTTTTGAATCATAGAAAGTTATTATCCGATAGAATTTTTCCCGATAAGCGAATAAAATTCTCGTCTCCACTCTTCTTGCTCGAACTTACCACTACTATCGTATGTAACCGTAACGGCTCCTTGCTTCTCGACTCCTCGCATTTGCATACAAAGGTGGCGGGCTTCTACGACGACCATCACACCCTCGGTAGAAAGCGTATCGGTAAGGCTTTGACAAATCTGTGCCGTAAGACGCTCCTGCACCTGAAAACGCCGGGCAAACACTTCGACCAAACGAGCCACTTTACTCAAACCGACAATACCGCCAGACGGGATATATCCGACATGGACTTTCCCGAAAAAAGGGAAGTAAATGATGTTCACAAAAAGAATAAAACTCAATGTCGCGTACTACTACACTGCGAGATCCCGTATGCTCAAATACTGCCGATGATATAATTTCCTGCGCCGATTGACGGTATCCTCTCGTTAATTGCATCATCGCTTTCGCCGTACGTTCGGGAGTCTTGCGTAATCCCTCACGGTCAGGATCATCGCCCAACAAAGAAATAATAGCTCGATAGTGCTCGGCCAATTCTTTACAAATGCGGCGTTGCTCCTCCGAGACCCAAACAGACTGTTCTTCCTCCATCGCTCAAAGTTATTCTGTAAATCCCTGATGTATCTGTATATGTATTTTGTCCCGAACGACACGCATCTCCCGTGCCATTTGGGGAAACTCTTTCTTTAATTGTATCAACGCATTTCCGGCTTCCTCATACGAACGAAAATCGCCCACTCTCAATCGCCAAAACGGAGACGTAAAAGTCACGTATGTTTCCAATTCGGGGAAAAGCCTGTTGAATAAGTCCCTCTTTATATAAGGCATTATTTTTAGCCGTACGATAGTCATTATCGGAAAATACTTGTATACGAAATCCCGAGGACTGGGCATAACCTTTATTTCCGTCGTACTTTATCACCCCTTCTGCCCGACTTACACGCTTAGCCAACTGAGCCGGTTGTACGACCTTGACTTTACCACCCGTCTCGGGTCGTTCGAGATATTGAACGATCGAGGTATCCATAACGGCAATTTGAGCTTGCGCCCCATTCGTTAAACCAATCATGGACAACAGCAAAATAAAAAAAGAGACTTGCGCATAACCAACGTTTTCATTCAAAATAGTAAGGCTGCAAAAATAAGTATTTATTCTTACTTTTTTGCAGCCTTTATAAAGTCTATTTTATCAGAATGCAGTAATAATGCCCATAAATGAATCGGCTTTCAAAGCAGCACCACCGATAAGACCACCATCTACATCGGGTTTAGCGAACAACTCGGCTGCATTGCTCGGCTTACAGCTTCCACCATAAAGGATCGAAGTATTCTCTGCCACTTCTTTTCCATACTTATCGGCAATGGTCTTACGGATAAAAGCATGTATTTCTTGAGCTTGGTCGGCAGTTGCAGTCTTTCCTGTACCGATCGCCCAAACCGGCTCATAAGCTAAAATGATTTTTTCCGAAATCCTCAGCAGAAAGGTTGAATAAAGATTCTTCCACCTGAGCTTTCACGACATCGAAATGTTTTTCCGGCTTCACGTTCTTCCAAAACTTCCCCGATACAAAAATAGGAGTCAGCCCATTAGCCAAAGCCAAAAGAACTTTTTCTTTTAAGATTTCGGGAGTTTCGTGATAATATGCACGACGTTCGGAGTGACCGAGAATAACATATTGAGCACCCGTCGATGCCACCATCTTGGCAGAAACCTCTCCTGTATAAGCACCTTCCGTTCTATCGGCACAATTTTCAGCACCTACCCCCGATACGTTTGGTATCTATGGCATTGACCACCGACACTAAATGAGTAAACGGAGTAGCGATGATAACATCGCACTTAGTAGATACCCCTGCCAAAGCGGCATCTATTTCCTTAGCCAATGCTACTCCTTCTTGAAGAGTAGTATTCATTTTCAGTTTCCTGCAACAATGTTTTTTTCTCATAACAAATAAATTTTTATTGGTTAAAACTATACATTATTTTCCTTCTATTATATTATTTTCATTCTCTTTCTTCTTTCGACGATGGGCATCCGCCACTGCCGTACGCGTCCGATTATCATCGCCACGGTTTTCTCGGTCAACAACAAAAACATCGGCACGGCATATAACAAAAACGATAAACCATATCCGTCTTTCCGGTCGATAAATTTCCGGCTGACCGTATGTAAGCTTATCCAGCGGCTGAACCAACAAAGTCATCATCGGGCAATTGTGAAGGAGAAGTTTTTCGTAATATCGTCCCCCCTTCAATAACAGCACACACGGATTTCCTCTCGCAATAGTGCGGATAACCGTTTTATCCATAAAATAGAACGGATATTCTGCCCCTGTATTTTCTTGCCAAGCCTCTACACCCTGCGGGGTAGAAGCCGTAACGCAAGCAAACTCATATCCACGCTCGACACAATAATCATAAAGCTCGTTAATTCGGTCGACCTCACTATCATCGGCAGTTTCAAGATCTGGCGAAAGCAATAGAATACGATAGTTCTCGTCATAAATAATATCCTCGGTTATATCAGTCGCTCCACGATAGATAGTAAAATCCTCGATTATCGGTGTTACGGATTCCTGTCCCGAAACTGTCTTTTTAATACCTATCTACAAATACCCACCCCTCTTCTTCCGAAGGCAGATTATCAATTAAAAACTCCTTCCTCTCGCCGTTCTTTTCATAAATGAACACAAATTCACGCTCCGGCTCTTCGACAGCTAATGCTTCCGGTATATTTACGCCTATTTTATAAGGCCGAAAATCGAGATAGGGCTGATAATACGTACCAATATAAACAAAAAAGAAGACAAACAACAGCGAATACAATCCGGTGAGCCATTGCACCTGCTGATTATACAAAGCTCTCAAAGAGGTATTCCGGTAAACTAAAAACAATACGATAATCAATAGCAATACATTTTTGAAAAATGTAGCCCAGTTACTTAGATGAACCGCATCCCCCGAAACAACCACAATCGGATATAGGATTGACTATTGCCAAATAAAGAGTGACAGGAGTCATCACACAAAGAAAAAATAAAGATCAGCCGAGGGGTAGACTTACGATAAGATCCAAACAACAGATGTACTCCTAACACAAACTCGATGACAGAAAGAGCCACCGAAAAAAGCATGGCAAAAGAAGAAAGGAAATCGAGATGAAACGCCGAAAAATAATCCTGAAACTTATAAACCGTGCCATAGGGATCGATAGCCTTCACAAACCCCGAAAACACAAACGTTCCGCCTACGATCAAGCGAGATAGAAAAACAAGCCATTGAATCAAAGAAGATTTCCTGTTATCTTTAATCGTCTTGTTCGCCATATTCTATTTTTATAAGACCAAACAATGAATAGTTAATCATATCCATATAGTTGGCATCGACCCCTTCCGAGACAAGAGTTTTACCATTGTTATTCTCTATTTGCTTAGTCCGACAAATCTTTGTCAATATCAAATCGGTGTATGAACTGATGCGCATACTTCTCCAAGCCTCGTCGTAATCATGATTTTTAGCATACATCAACTCCTTTTTGTTTCCGTCATGTATTTGTCATACAAATCCAAAGCCCTCTCGACAGTTATATCCTCCGAATCGGAATATCCGAGATGCAATTGAATTAATCCTATAATACCATAGTTAACAATTCCAATTAGTTCCGAACGGATACCCTCATCTATTTTGCTTTCGCCTTTCGTCTCTATACTTCTTATACGTTTTGCCTTAATAAAGATTTGGTCGGTGACCGACTGCGGACGCATAATCCGCCATGAAGCGCCATAATCTTTCAGCTTCTTGACGAATAAATCCCTGCAAATAGAGATAACGTGTTCGAACTGTGCAATAGTATCTGCCATGATAAATGTATTTTCAAAGATAGCAACCGACTACATGCAAAGGTGAAAATATACCCGCTTTACACAAAGCCCAACTACTTCCGACTTTCGCATACAAAGATACAATTTTATTCTAAATACTTGTATTCAAATAACGATCGATATTCTCATCAAAATAATCGGCAACCCAATACGCAATATTTGAAATACACAAGACAAGAAGACAATACGGCTTTATCGTACAACTTTATTAAAAAATATAGGTAGCGATAAAGTCATATACAAACATTATTGATTGTCATCGAGTTCACACCAGCAGTAAAGTCAATATGAAGTTTACACTGTACGATAAAAATTAATCATCATACCGCAAATATACAGACATTCAAATATGTCATAAGAGACAATATTAAGGGTTGATATTTTCATAAACCTTTATTCCAAGATCATTTGCAATTTTTCTATTTTTAGGGAGAGTTTTCCTCCCTATAACAAGAAAGATGTCTGCATCTTTATAATCTCCGAATATAATAGACTCTGCTTCAAGAACAGCCTTATATTTTACACACTGAAAGATACCACGTGTTACATCATCTTCGGGTGAAAATTTCGGCTTTACTTCAACTGCTACATTTTCTGCTTTAAAGAAAACATCAAGACGATCGCCTGATAATAGAATATGCTCTGTTTCGCCCTTAGATATTATTTTATGTTTTAGAACGCTGGGGTTGGAAGCAATAAAATTTTTGAGAGCTTTGTGTTCTTCCCCCTCGCCACCAAATCCACCTGAAAAAGCCTTGCTAATATCGGAAGTTTCTTCATCAGTAATCACACATTCTTTTAGCCCAAGCATATGCAATACCCAATCCCAATTCTTGTAAGTGGTAGCCCTGAGGTTTTTTTCTGAGACTTGATTTCTTCTTTTTTTTCATAACTTTTTACCCTCGTAACCATTTAGGACCCAAGAAAGCCCATCGGATGGAATACCTTGGCTTTTACTATTGACCAAGAGGTTGGGATTCGGGATATTCTCGTTTTCAGCTTTTCCTAATTTTTCTAGAATAGAATAAACACAGCCCAACGGAAGACCTATACCAGAATATATTTTGTAACCTAAAGCCTCATAAGAAAGGTCACTATAAGTGTTATCAGTAAATCCCCTTTTTGCCCAACCTATAAGGACAGGAAGAATTTTTCGAACATTATCCGCTGTTTTACCGATTTTGTTGTTTTTAGTTTTGCACACCTCATCTATAAGATAGGCATATTTCCCAAAATCGTTCATATTGTTTGCTTTAAAGTGTTGAAGTATTTTACAAAAGTAACTATTTTATTTAGAAATATCAACTCTTTACACTACGTATTACTAAATATCAGAGACAAGAATAACCTTTTGGTTTCAAAATTACGCCTTTCTAAGACGGCTTTTGTAAATTATTCAAACAAACTCAACATTACACTACACCCGCTTACACGAATTTTCCAAATTGAACATAAATACTATTCCCCTAAAACCAAATAAAAAAAGATAATTTTAAACATCATGCAGGCGATAGCTATATCCCCCTAATTAAAATGTCATATAATACTAAAAAGCCCGACTCTATAAAAGTCGGGCTATATAAAGGGTCGTATCAAAGGATGCGATGAAACTCCGAAAGACAGGATTTGAGAGCCTTCGCCCCTTTGTAATCCACCGTGCTAAGCATACCTCGAAAGGCGTGGCCCGCCATTGGAACGAAAAGCTTGTCTCGGCATTTCATAATTTTTGATGAGTTTCCCAATCTACTTTGATAACCGGGCTTTCTCTTGTCTTTGATACAAAGTTAACCAAATACTTTGAATAAACAAAATATTTTCAATAAAAAAATTAGGGGTTTACCGATTTCGGGCAACCCCTAATTTTTTTTATATAAAACCACAAATCCCTTTGTCTTATTTTACTTTCTCAACGATAGCTTTGAATGCTTCGGGATTGTTCATTGCCAAATCGGCAAGGACTTTACGATTTATTTCGATTCCTGCTTTATGCAGTGCACCCATTAACTTAGAATAAGACATACCTTCGAGACGTGCAGCCGCATTGATACGTTGAATCCACAACGCACGGAAATTACGCTTATTATTTTTACGGTCACGATAAGCATACGTCAAACCTTTTTCCCAAGTATTTTTGGCAACGGTCCAAACGTTTTTACGAGAACCATAATAACCGCGGGTAAGTTTAAGAATCTTTTTTCTTTTTTGCTCTTGAAGCAACGTGATTTACTGATCTTGGCATAGTTTTTTTCTGTTTTGAATGTTAGCGCTACCGTTCAAGGTAAACTTCAAGCTAAAAACATTCGGTTAATAAAATTTGAAACTACTCTTTTTTTGAGAAAAATTTTAGAAATCGCCGAAGCTTATTTCATACCCAACAATGCTTTTACATTGTTTACATCAACGGTATTTACCGTTCCCATGTGAGTAAGATTTCTTTTTTGCTTCTTCGTTTTCTTAGTCAAAATGTGACTTTTGAAAGCATGTTTTCTCTTGATTTTTCCTGTTCCGGTAAGGGCGAACCTCTTTTTGGCACCGGAATTAGTTTTAATCTTTGGCATTTTACTAAATTTTAATTTTATAATTGAATGAATAGTTTGTCAAATATCCTATTTATTTTTTCTTCGGGCTTATCATGATGATCATACGCTTACCTTCCAGAACTGGCATCATCTCCACTTTTCCATAGTCTTCCAAATCGTTCGCGAAACGCAACAAGAGCACTTCACCCTGTTCCTTGAACAGAATAGAACGACCCTTAAAAAAGACATAAGCCTTCACTTTTTGCTCCTTCGTTCAGAAAACCGATGGCATGTTTCAATTTGAAATTATAATCGTGATCATCGGTTTGAGGTCCGAAGCGAATCTCCTTAACAACAATCTTCGTCGACTTAGCTTTCTGCTCTTTCTGACGTTTTTTTCTGCTGATAGAGAAACTTTTGATAATCTAAAATCTTACATACCGGCGGCACTGCATTAGGCGAAATTTCTATCAAGTCAAGACCTTGTTCATCAGCCATATGTATAGCTTCTTGTATGGTATATACCCCTTGCTCTACATTGTCACCGACCAAACGAACTTCTTTCGCCCGAATACGTTCATTGACACGATATTGGTCTTTTATATCATTCTTTTTTTTTTGCAGGCATAGGCTTGTTTGGCCTATTAGACTGCGGTTGCGGTTGCGGTTTTTTATCCATTCAGACTACCATTCTTTGAGTAATTCTTCTACTTCTGCATTTAAATTTTCGGCAAAGGTAGCAATTTTCATCGAACCTTTATCACCTTCACCCTGTTTTCTTACAGAAACTTCACCATTTTCAGCCTCTTTTTTCACCAACAACGAGCAAATAAGGGATTCTTTTCAGTTCGTTATCGCGAATCTTCCGCCCTATCTTTTCATTCCTGTCATCGACAAATGCCCGAATATCCTTCTCGGCCAATTCGCTAACAACCTGTTGTGCATAGTCGTTAAATTTAGCGCTTATAGGCAGAACAGCCACTTGATCGGGAGTAAGCCACAACGGGAATTTTTCCGCCCGTATGCTCGATGAGAACTGCAACAAACCTTTCCATAGAACCGAAAGGAGCCCGGTGAATCATTACCGGACGATGTTTCTGATTATCGCTACCGGTGTATTCGAGTTCGAAACGTTCCGGCAAGTTGTAATCCACTTGTATGGTTCCCAATTGCCAACGCCGGCCGATGGCATCTTTAACCATGAAATCGAGTTTAGGACCATAGAATGCAGCTCACCATATTCGACTCTGGCTTTTAACCCCTTCTCTTCACAAGCCTCGACAATGGCCCGCTCCGCTTTTTTCCCAATTTTCATCGCTACCGATGTACTTCTCGCGATTGTTAGGGTCGCGCAAAGAGATTTGGGCTTCGAAATTATCGAACTTCAAAGCTTTGAAGATAATGAATATAATATCCATTACTTTCAAAAACTCGTCTTTCAACTGATCCGGACGACAGAATATATGCGCATCGTCTTGGGTGAAACTACGTACACGAGTTAAACCATGCAACTCACCACTTTGTTCATATCGATAAACTGTACCAAACTCTGCAAAACGAAGAGGGAGGTCTTTATAAGACCGCGGTGTCACCTTATAAATCTCACAGTGATGCGGACAGTTCATAGGCTTCAACAAATATTCTTCTCCTTCTTCCGGCGTATGAATGGGCTGGAAAGAATCTTTTCCCATATTTGGCATAATGCCCCGATGTCACATACAACATCTTATTTCCTATATGAGGAGTAATCACCTGCAAATACCCAAAACGTTTTTGAACTTTACGCAACATAGCTTCAAGACGATCCGCAGTTGTGTCCCTTTCGGCAACCAAAGAGGTAATCCCGGCCCCACATTGGAAGAAAAAGCAAAGAGCTCCATTTCCTTGCCAATTTTACGATGGTCTCGTTTTTTCGCCTCTTCCATCAAAACAAGATACTCATCGAGTAACTTCTTCTTCGGGAACGTGATGCCATATACACGAACCAATTGTTTGCGCTTCTCATCGCCTCTCCAATATGCCCCGGCCAAAGAAGTTATCTTCACGGCCTTGATAAGCCCCGTATTGGGCAAATGCGGTCCCCGGCACAAATCGGTAAACGCACCTTGCGTATAAGTAGTTATCGTACCGTCTTCGAGTTCGCTGATAAGTTCAACTTTATATTCTTCTCCACGTTTACCGAATCGGTCGAGAGCATCGGCCTTCGATATTTCTTTCCGAACAATCGGTTCTTTACGGCTCGCCAATTCGAGCATTTTAGCCTCTATCGTAGGAAAATCGGCCGCCGTAATAGTAGCATCCCCCGGGTCCACGTCATAATAAAATCCATTTTCGATAGCCGGGCCTATACCGAACTTAATACCGGGATATAGTTCTTGTAATGCCTCGGCCAACAAGTGTGCCGAAAGAATGCCAAAATGCATGTTTTCCCTCTGGATCGTCCCACTTGAAAAGTTTAATAGCAGCATCTGCGTTTATGGAACGAGAAAGATCCCACTCCTGTCCATCGACTGTCGCCGCAAGAACTTCCTGAGCCAATCTTGGACTTATACTCTCGGCTATTTGTAAAGGTGTAATACCAGATTCAAATTCCTTTACCGAATTATCGGGAAACGTAATCTTAATCATCATTTTTCTGTCCTTATCTATTTTCAACGTTTTTCAAAAAAAACGTTTCTATTTTATACATTTAATAATAGAGACACATGACTGCGCCTCTTTTTCCAAGGCACAAAAATAATAATTATTTCATTACCCAAACGGATATTTATAAAAATCTTTTAATCGCTCATTCGTTTCAACAAGTTATACGCAGCCACAACTCCCAACTCTCCCGCTTTACTCAAATCTGCCGTACCTTTAACCGTATCGCCTTGTTTTAAATAGACTAACCCTCGGTTATAATAAGCGTCTCCAAAATCGGGACGTAACCGTATCGCCTCGGTATAATCGGCAATAGCACCCCTATAATCTTGCTGGGAACAACGCAGATTTCCACGATTGTAATATACATATATAAACCGCGGTGCAGACTCTATCACCTTCTCATAATCACGCAGCACCATCTCATATTCCATTTTCAAGCTCTCATTTCCCACTGCCGGTAATCCAGACAAAGAGAAATCTTTGGAGTTTTTTCGAGCGCACCTGTTGAAAATCTATACTCTGTACAGACTCCGCCGAAAGTTGATATTCTATTTGTTTCGCTCTTACAACAGCCCGAAGGAAATAGGCTAACGTAAAATTTTGACTCGTCATAATAGCTCTATTCAAATCGTCAAGAGCACTAGAAAAATCCTGAACAAGCATAAAATCGACAGCTCGACCGAAATAGGCCAATGGATTAGAAGGATTTATCTCTATAAGACGGGAATAATCATTTATGGAAGAGAAATGATAGTTTACCTGATCGGATAGCAGTGCCGCCTCGGCATTCGTAAGCAATAATTTCTTGCTAAACACATGGGTATCGTTCAACTCTTCGAGTTCCCTTTACATAATAAATATTCTGACGAACGGCATCGGGTCTTTCATAATAAGTAAGCACATACATTGGCTGTACGGATACTTGCACATTCTGATCTTGTACCCGTCCCCGAATTTTATTCTCATATTCCGGCTTATATTCGGTATGGGCATCGGCTACCAATATTTGATTGAACTTATTAATATTTTTTATCAGACTCAGACCGCTCATCGGCTGCTTGTCCCGATTTTTTACTATTATTCGAAGCTACTGTATTTTCATCGATCGGTTCATACTGGGTCTTCTTTTTGTAAATCCATAGCTAGCATGAAATCCTTTTCACCGCCTTTCATATCGCCCATTTTCCGTTTCGCCTCAGAGCGAGCATAAAAACCCGCGGCAAAATCGGGGTACTGTTCCAAAACTACGTTAAAATCAGAAATAGCCTTTCTATAATTCCCGATCATATCATATAACAAAGCTCGATTATAAATTGCGAAATAATTGTCCGGTTCAGCCTTTATTACTTTTGTAAAGTCGGATATAGCCTTATTCCGTTCACCTACTTGCATACGCAATAATCCCCGATTGTAGTAGGTCATCGTATTATCGGGATCAAGTTTCAATATATAATCATAATCGGCCATAGCTCCCTGCAAATCATCTTGATGATATTTTATACGAGCCCTATTGAAATAGTAAGACACTTCTTTTGGATCGAGCCTCAAAGCCTCGTTCATATCGGCCAAAGCCGAATCATAATCGGCATCGTGCAACACTTTAATAATAGCCCGTTGAGCATATGCTCCCGATATATATTTATCTATCGAAATAGCTTTATCTATATCATCAATCGCTTTTTATCGTATCGCCCTTCTCCAAATAGAATTGGGCCCCTACTCATATAACCGTTGTAATAGTTCGGATAAAGCTATGAGTTTATCGAAACTTTTTCGGCTTCGTCATATTTTTTTCAACTGCACTTCGGCAATAGCCTTATTATTCAAAAAGACCTATCTTCGGGGCATAACGCAACCCCTCGGTATAGTCGTCGATAGCGCCTTGATAATCCCCAAGATTCTGTCGGGCAATCCCCCGAACTTGATAGGCATTGACAATAAAAAAGGATTACGTTCGATACAAAGGGTACAATCTTCTTCTGCCCCTTTAAAATCATCGAGGCTCAACTTCGCAACTCCTCTATAAAAATAAAGGCTCGGCCATATACGGCTTTACCTTTATTACTTGATTGAAATATTGCATCGACAGAATATAGTCCTCAAAATAAAGTGCATTACGTCCGATATTCATCACTCTATCGGTATTAATCTGCGCCACAGATAAAAAAGAGGAAAACGACAGCAATAGAAATATGATATTTGACTTGAATATAAGTTTCATTAAATGCCTTAACATGATTATCAGACAAATGTACGTAAATAATGACAAAACAACACAACCCTGAGAGCATTTTATAAGATTTTTTTCTTTCCCAACGCATCGAATGAACATTTTTTACGCCAAAATGTCTTATATAAAAAGAAGAAACTTTTTCGTATCTTTATACCTCAAAATTGCACAGACATGAGCACAGAAAAAAACTACAACACATCGTTATCGTCGGAGGCGGATTTGCCGGATTTTTACTGGCCAAACGAATTAATCCCGAAAAGTTCAGAGTGACCTTAGTCGATAGAAAAAAATTTTCATGCCTTTCCTCCTCTGTTTTATCAAATAGCTTCGTCGGGACTTGAACCGGCTGCCATTTGTTTTCCTTTCAGGAAAGAGCTACGTAAATTACGTCACGTCCGTTTCCATATGGGAGAAGCTCTTGCAGTAGATACTCAAAAGCAAATTTTAACGACCAATACAGGAAATATAAATTATGATTATTTGGTACTCGCCACAGGCACAACCAATAATTTTTTCAATATGCCCGAATTAAGGGAACGAGTATATACTCTGAAATCTACTGCCGAGGCTATCCGACTGAGAAATGAAATACTATTCTGTTTAGAGCGGGCCTGTACCTGCGCCGATCCCGAATCGCGCCGCACGCTTCTCTGCTTCACGGTTGTCGGCGGAGGCCCGACCGGAGTCGAAATAGCGGGTGCTTTGGGTGAAATGAAAAAGTACATTCTGTCTCGAGAATATCCCGAGATCAGTCCTTGCGATATGCGCGTCGTTATCGTCGAAGGTTCAGACCGCCTATTACAGAATATGAGTACAGAAGCCTCTACCAAATCTCGACAATACCTCGAACAACTCGAAGTCGAAGTCATTACCGGACATACCATGAAATCGTTCGACGGGACTTACGTGAGTTTTGACAACGGCGATAAAATAAAATGCCATACCCTCATCTGGACAGCAGGTATCACCGGCGAACCTTTGAAAGGAATTCCAGAAACGTCCATAGGGAAAGGAAGACGAATCGTCACAGACAAATATAACCGGGTCGTCGGGTGTGAAAACCTTTTCGCAATCGGCGATATAGCCCTGCTTACCGAAAAAACTATCCCAAAGGTCACCCGCAAGTAGCTCAGGTAGCCATACAACAAAGCAAATTGTTAGCAAAAAATTTAAACCGGAACAGTTTCGAAACGCCTTTTCATTATAAAGATAAAGGAAACATGGCAACCATCGGCCGTAATCGTGCCGTAGCCGACTTGCCCTATCTAAAATTATACGGGCGGCCGGCTTGGTTCACATGGATGGGAGTTCATTTGGTTTCTATACTAGGTATGAAAAATAAAATTATCACTTTTTTAAACTGGTGTTGGTACTATTTTACCTATAACGCCACCTTACGATTGTTGATACGCCCGACCCGATATCCGAAACGGAATGAAGAATAACCATATTTAATCCGTGTTTTAGAACAATTTTGGTTTGTTTTTTCCTCTAAAAAGTGACTTTTTTCAATCTACCTTTGTCCCCCGAACAAATAGGTATTAATTTATGAAAAAAGTCACTAGCGTATTTTTTGTGCTGTTTTTTATTTATTGCACTCAATTATGCCCAATCTGGACAAGTGATGACATTGAAAGAATGCATCGAAATGGGCATAGCGAATAATCTCTCTCTGCAAAATAAAAATCTAAATGTCCAAAAAAAAGCAAATACGGGATCTCTGAAAACAGGTTCAAACTGTTACCGGTCATCAATGCTTTCGCCAATTTTACCAATAGTCCCGAACCGGCCGTTTCGGTAACCGACGGAAGCAAATATGGAACTCCCTATAACGTCACCAAGACACTACGATACAATGCCAATGGCGGTTTACAACTGCAATTACCATTATATAATCAGACCCTATATACAAGTATCACCATCTCGGAATTAGTAAATCGAATAGACCTATTGTCTTACGAAAAAGCCAAAGAGGATCTTATCGTCGAAATAGGAAAAACTCTATTTCTTGGGACAAACGACCATCTGTCAATTACAAATTATCGAAGGAAATATCGCCCGTCTAGATTCCCTTCGCAACATCACACAAGCATTCTTCGATAATGGAATGGCTATGGACGTAGATGTAAAACGTGTTGAAATAAATCTCGAAAATATGAGGGTTCAATATCACAACGCCCAAGCTATGCTTAACCAGCAACTCAACCTTCTGAAATATACGCTTGACCTTCCTTCGGAATACGAGATAACTCTTACCCCGCTCAATCCCGACATAACCGGGAATGTGCGTTTCAATGGTTTATCAGATTCGCTATACGAACTCCAATTACTGGATACTCAAACCCAATTATTAAAGAAACAAGGACGAATAATCAATCAAGGTTACATACCTTCGCTCAATTTCACCAGCCAACTGGCTTATTCGGCTTATACAGATAAATTCAAACATTTCTTCCACTCTCATATATCCAACAAATGGTACGAATCATTCAACTTCGGCCTGTCCTTGAAAATACCCATCTTCGATGGTCTGAGCAAACACACCAAAAACAACAAGCCAACGTCGAATACCGAAAAGCTGTACTCCAACAGGAAAATACCCGCAAACAACTAGAAACACAGTACACCAACTCGGTATCGGATTTGATGAACAATCAACGCAATTACGAAAAACAACAAAGCAACTACAAGTTGGCCGAAGAAGTTTACTTGGTTACAACCGATAAATACAAAGAAGGAATAGCTTCCATGACCGAGCTCCTACAAGATGAGCTCCGATTAACCGAAGCCCAAAACGGCTATTTGAGCGCGCACTATAATTATAAAATAGCAGAATTGAATTTGCTGAAATTAACCCAACAACTCGATATTCTCACCCAATAATCCTGTAAAATTAATAATCAGTATATATAAATACTTTTACAATTATGAAAAAAGAAAATAGCTCTCATTATAAACGGGTAAAAAATTAAAAGCATTGCGTTTCGGACAATATACATTAAATGCAATCGGTATCATCGTTCTATGCTACGGAGTTTATGAAGCGGCTTGCCTTTTTCTCAATTACAAACGCTGCGAAACCAGCAACGATGCCCAAATAGAACAATATATATCGCCAATCAACATACGCGTACCGGGATATGTAAAGAAAGTTTACTTCACCGAACACCAATTCGTACACAAAGGCGACACATTACTTGTTCTGGACGATAGAGAATACCGTATACAGTATCGGAAGCCGAGGCGGCTTTGAAAGATGCCGAAAACGGAATTGCAATCTTATCTTCCAGTTTGACGACGACACAGGCGACTGCTTCGGTTTACGATGCCTCTATCGAGGAAAATAAATACACGCATAAGCAAATTGCAAAAGACTTGACTCGTTACCGTAACTTATTACAACGTAATGCGGCTACCCCATACAAGTGGAACAACTCGAAACCGAGTTAACAGCAACACTCGCCAAGTTAGAAGCTCTGAAAAAACAAAAAAGCCGCAGCCACTTCAGGGAGTAAACGAAGTTACAAAACCGCAAAAGCATCGGTCGAAGCCGGAATATTAAGAGCCCAAGCAGCTTTGGAAATGGCCCGACTAAATTTGTCCTATACAGTAGTTACCGCCCCTTGTGACGGAACACTGGGAAGACGGGCCTTAGAGGACGGACAATTTGTACAAGGCGGTCAAAGTCTCACTTATATCATACCCGATACTCAAAAATGGGTGATTGCCAATTATAAAGAAACCCAAATAGCCAATTTATACGAAGGCCAAAAAGTAAGCATCAAAGTCGATGCCTTTCCCGATAAAGAGTTTTCGGGACACATATCGGCCATATCGGGAGCCACGGGTTCTAAATACTCCTTAGTACCTACCGATAATTCAGCCGGGAATTTCGTAAAAAATACAACAACGTATTCCTGTAAGAATCGAGTTCGACGAATTATCGGAAGAAGACAACCGACTCTTAGCAGCCGGAATGATGGTTATTATAAAAGCTAAATTGTAAAAATGGCTCACACAAAAATTATCCTTTTTACGACTGGGTTCCAAAAACCACTGGGAATCATCATACTCATCATGCTATTCTGCCCTATTATGTTCATTAACGGGGCATATACCATAAATAGTGGAGAGATGTCGTCCGGTCTTGGAATTATCTCGGAGCACATTCAATATGCAAGCTATGCCGGAGCAATCGGCATGGTAGTATTCGCACCATTTATGCAACGAGTCTTGGCTGTGAGGAGACCCAAAATGATGTTAATGACAGGCTTCATTCTGTTATTTTGGCTCAGCTATATTTGTGCAATTACAGACAGTTGGTTGCTACTCATGTTATGCAGTCTCATTACGGGTTTTATCCGCATGGCTCTCACTTTGATAAATCTATTTGCTCTCATACTGTATGCATTTAAGATAGAGGCCAGCGACATCATCACCCCGGGAGCCGAAGCCACCGATCCCGTAGTTGCCGACAAGAACGATCAAGCCAAAGGCCTCACACAACCTATCATTTATCTCTTTTTTTCATGCTCTTCGCGCAAGCCGGTAATTCGTTGACCGCATGGCTTGCCTATGAATATGAATGGCAATATGTCTATTACTATATGATGGGAATGTTGATGCTCTCAATCGTCGTTGTTCTTTCCACCATGAAATATCAGAGGCATCTGAAAAAACTCAACTTCAATCTCCGTCAATTCGGCGATGTAATTGCCGCATCATTGATGATGATGGCTGGGTCATTCATACTGATTTATGGTAAAACACTCGACTGGTTTGACAACTACTACATACGGCTGGCCGCCATATTATTCCTACTGTCCACGGCCGCTCTCATTTTTATTGAGGGAAACTTGAAACATCCCTATCTGAAACTAGGAGTATTCAAACAGAAGAATGTTATTTTCGCTTCAATAACATTCATCATGCTTATGATGATTAATTGCAGCGCCATGTTCGTGAGCGTATTCACCAGCATATCCATGAAAATAGACAATTTCAAAATGCCATGTTGGGAAACTATTCATTGGTAGGATATGTAATAGGAGCCATATTGTGCATGATTCTATCGGCTTTCAAGGTACCCTTCAAATATATCTTCGCATTCGGGTTCAGTTTCATCACAGCCTACGCCATATATATGTATTTCCAATACCAAAGCATGGGTCTTTATGAACACATGATATGGGCCACGATACTGCGCTCGACCGGTATGATGATACTCTATACCATGTGTGCCGTATTGGGTAGTATACGCCTGCCTCTCAAATATATGTCGTCTTGGATTTTTGTAATGCTCTTTGCCCGGTCAATTATCGGGCCGACCGTAGGAACAGCGATTTATTCTATTGAACGAACGTCAGCAACATTATATGGCCACACTATCGACAGGAGTAGACTTGATGAATCCAGAAATCGCAGGCAGCTTCAATCAAACGGTGAAAGGCAGTCAATTCATGCAAGGACATAGTGCTGAAACCGCGACTACTCTTGCGACCATGCAAGTATCGGGACGCATTCAAGTACAAGCCATGTTGTCGGCTCTCAAAGAAATCACGGGCTGGACAATCTTTGCAAGCATATTATTCATTATTATAGTTCTCTGTGTCCGGTACAAGCAACCAGAATATCCGGGAATACTGAATCTCAAAGAAAAAGGAACTTATGTAGGGAAAGAATTAGCCTAATATATAACAAATAAAAAAAATGTCCTACTTTTCGAGAATTTATTTGTTATCTTTGCATATAACCAAAACAAATATATATAATGAAAAATTTTCTTTTTACCGGATTCATTATTTTACTTCTATCCGCAGTATCTTGTAAAACGACTGAAAAAGGAAGTATGACACAAACTCAAACTCCCACATCACAAACCAATGAGAAGAAAAACATTTCTATAAATCGAGAAGAACTCAACGGGACATGGATTATAAAACAGCCAAAGGTAAAACCGTTATAGGCGATTCACCAGTAGAAATCACTTTCGATCTCACAAACGGACGTATTTACGGCAACGACGGTTGCAACGTGATAAACGGCACTGCATTTTTCGAAAATGAGAATGGGTTACGTTTCGAATCGCTCATCTCGACGATGAAGGCCTGCCGACCAGAAGTTACAGATCGTACTGTCCTCAATGCTTTGAACGAAACCCGCTCTTATAAACGAGCTGATACCAAAGAGCTATCTATCAAATTCTGTGACGAAAAGGAAATCTGTGATGACCCTTTGAAAAACGAATGGTAGATCTATTAAATGGTTCTTGAAAGTCACAACTATCGACGGGAAAAAATCACCGAAGAAAATCCGACTATGGTTATCGATATCCCAGAGGCAAATTATCTGGATTTGCGGGCTGTAACCGTATGTTCGGGGGATTTCTTTAGATGGAACCGCTTTCGGAATAGCTTTTTACACAAGTAGCAACTACCCGCATGGCTTGTCCAGACATGAAAACGGAGCAATTATTCTTATCGGCACTCGGCAAAGTTACCGGATTTTACATGATAGACAACTTTCATGCAGCATTATATCAACAACCCCAAACTCCGATAATCATCATCGAAAAAGTTCAATAAGAAAATACAAAGCAACGATTACATGTCCACTGAAAAAAGAGCAGGATAAAAAAATTATTCTTATAAAAATAAAAACGCAGGCGTTATCAACCTGCGTTTTTTATTTAGAAACCCATTTTAAATAGTCTATAAACCATTAAAAAAATTCGGGTTATAATAGAATAGCCATTTTTTTTCCAAAAAAATGAAATCAAGCACCTCCTTTTATTCAAATCTATTGCTTAATTTTGAGTCGTCTTACTTGCTTACATTAGGGAAAATATGTGTGTGTTACAAAATAGGAAGAAGGATTTTAAACCTTCCGCCTAATCATGTGTAACCCACACCATTCTGTGAAAGCAAGTAAGACATCTTTTGAAGAATGTGAATTAGGCGGAGGTTTTAATATATACAACTAAAAAACAAAAAGTTTATGCTGCCGCCGACAGTCAAGCAATTTTTCTTCAAATTACTCATCTCCATTTTTGTTCACGATTACAAAAATGTATTAAGGCAATATCGACAAGCCTACACGACTCAACGTCAAATGGAACAATATTTAAGAGTCATCACACCCGAAGACTTATACGATAAAGAACTCGTACGAATTTCAGAGCGAATGAGCGATTCTACAAAAACTTATTTATCAACTGCGAAAAAAGGGACTAAGCGACGAGGCAATATCTCGCAAACTAAATCTACCGTTACACAAAATACAAAAACATCTCGATCTCGTAGAATTAGATATTCTCCAAATTTCCCGATATTTCAATTAAGAATAAAAAAAAGGAGATAATCCTTTTAGGATTATCTCCTTTTTTGTTTGCTACAATCCATTACCAAATAATCACCCGATCTTCGGGAGCCATGTACATGGCATCTCCTTCTTTAATATCAAACGCCTTAAAGAAAGTTTCCATATTACGCAACGCAGCATTGACACGCCAACGGCCCAACGAGTGTGGGTCAATCTTCGTCAACCGGAGAATTTCGGCATCTCTAATATTGCCGGCCCACAATGCAGCATACGCCAGATAGAAACGTTGATCGGCAGTAAATCCATCGATCGGAGCCGGCTCCACACCATCGAAAGTATTATGCAATGCAGTATAAGCAATGCGTAAACCTCCATGGTCAGCAATATTCTCACCTAATGTAAAATGACCATTGGCATGCACTGTATCGAGCACAACAATGTTATCATATTGCGAAGCCAAAATTTCAGCTCGTTTAGTAAATTGCTCAGCATCGGCAGAAGTCCACCAATCATTAAGATTACCATCTTTATCGAACTGGCGCCCTTGATCGTCGAATCCGTGAGTCATTTCATGTCCTATAACGACACCGATAGCCCCGTAATTAACGGCATCATCGGCATCAAAATTAAAGAATGGAGGCTGCAAAATTCCGGCAGGGAAACAAATTTCGTTAGAGCTCGGATTATAATAAGCATTAACGGTTTGAGGACTCATATACCACTTGGTCTTATCCACAGGTTTCCCCTCATCTTTCAGAGAATATAAAGTTTCAAATTCGGCTGCACGACGAATATTAGCATAATAACTATCTTTCGGATTCACCGTCAAACCTGTATAATCGCGCCACTTATCGGGATAACCGATCTTCACATAAAAGGTCGCCAACTTCTCATGAGCTTTCGCTTTGGTTTCATCGCTCATCCATTCAAGGCTGTCTATATGTTGTCCCAATGCGGTCTGCAAATTCGCAACAAGTTGTACCATACGCTCTTTTTGCCTCAGGAGGGGAAATATTTAGCGACATACATTTCGCCCACGGCCTCCGACAAGAGACTGTTAGGAACATCGAGAGCACGTTTCCAACGAGGTTCGATTTGCTCTTTCCCCGATAAAGTTTTCGAATAGAAGTCGAAATGAGCATTTACAAAGTCATCGCTCAAATAGGGAGCTGCGCCATCGATACAGTTGAACGCCAGATAATCGCGAATCTCTTGCTCGCTCAATGTTTCCAGCAAATTATTTACAGCTTTCAATGTACGCGGCTGACCGATGTTTATCTTTTTCAAGCTGTCTAAACCCACCGTATTAAAATAAATATCCCAATCCAGACCGCCGAATTGTCTTTTCAATTCATCGATTGTCATAACATTATAACCCGCCTGAGGGTCTCGCAACTCTTCGCGAGTAAAAAAGCGGCCTTAGCGATTTCAGTCTCCACCTTCAATACGGTAGCAGCAGCAGCTTGCGCTGCGGACTCGGCACTGTATCCCGACAATGTAAATATTTTCTGAATATAGTTGCGATAACTATCCCGTATCTTGCTATTGGCTTCATCGTCGGCTATATAGTAATCACGGTCACCCATATTCATACCCGCCTGATACCAACCTGCGATATTCATCGTACTGTTCTTAGCATCGGCATCCACGTATATGGCAAAAAAATGGGGCAGATGTGGTACGATGCATCTCTCCTATCATGACACTTATCGCCTCTTTACCGGAAAGTGATTGTATACGACTCAATTCTTCCGCAATAGGAGAAGCTCCCTCCTCATTCAATCGCACACTATCCAATCCCATATTGTACAAATCGCCAATTTTTTGAGCGATGCTACCCGCTTCAGCCTTTTGTTTACCTAATTCTTCGAATAACAATCGGATTTGTTCTCGGTTATTTTCACGTAATTGGTCGAAAGATCCGAAACGAGCATACTCAGGCTTCAACGGATTTTTTTCTTCATCCAGCCGCCACACGCATAATCATAAAAATCATCACCACAAGCTACCGTCGTATCGAGATTGGAAAGATCGATACCCGGAGTCTTTACGGTCGATTTGCTTGTACAACCAGTAGCAAGCAAAGCAGCAGCAAACGATAAAATCATTACTCTTTTCATTTTACTTTCATTTTTATATGTTTCATTCACTTTGTAGAATATAGAAATGCGTTTCCTCAAAGATTCTAATCGAACTTAGCTTTTTGCATTCGACTTTTGCTATATTTATTTCTGTAATTTATCCAATACTTCGGAGGCCTCGGACCATTTCCACATCACATCATCGAGTTGCTTCTTCAACTGTCCATGTAGTTCGTATAACGAAGTATCTGCCGCACCATCGGGCGTTGCTAACTTTTCCTCCACCTCGGCTATTCGTTTTTCCAAACCTGCAATCTCCGATTCAATATCTGCGACCGCCTTTTTCGGCCTTTCTCAAACGACGGGCAAACTCTTTTTGCTCTCCATACGACAACTTAGAATCCTCCGATTGGGCCGGGGAAGCAGAATCTTTCGAAATATTTCCGTCCTTCTCTGTTTTTTCGAAACTGTGGCTCGTTGTTCAAGCTCTCGCAAAGAAGCCAGCTTACGGCTTTCCAGGAAATCATAAATTCCGCCCAAATGCTCTCGCACCTGTCCTCCACCGAACTCATATACTTTCGAAACCAAACCATCGAGAAATTCCCGGTCGTGGGAAACAAGAATTACCGTCCCGTTAAAATCACGAATCGCTTGTTTCAATACATCTTTGGTACGCATATCCAGATGGTTAGTCGGCTCATCGAGAATAAGCAAATTGACAGGTTCGAGCAATAAACGTATCATTGCCAATCGGGTCTTCTCCCCTCCCGACAAAACTTTTACTTTCTTGTCCGAAGCCTCGCCCCCAAACATGAAAGCACCGAGTATATCCCGTATTTTTGTACGAATATCCCCTACCGCGACCCGATCGATCGTATCGAAAACCGTAATAGATTCGTCGAGCAGGCTCGCTTGATTTTGAGCAAAATACCCGATCTTACATTATGTCCTATCTTCAAAGTTCCTGTATAGGAATTTCGCCCATAATACATTTTACCAAAGTCGATTTTCCTTCACCGTTTTTCCCGACAAAAGCAACTTTTTTCACCTCGTTTAATCGTAAACGTGGCATTCGAAAAAAACCACATGACTGCCATAATTCTTTCCTACCCCTTCGGCGATAATGGGATAATCGCCCGAACGAGGCGCCGGTGGGAATTTTAGATTCAACCGAGAGGTATCCACTTCGTCCACTTCTACTCGTTCGAGTTTGGCAAGTTGCTTGATACGCGACTGTACCTGTACCGACTTCGTTGCCTTATAACGAAAACGCTCGATGAAAGCCTCGGTATCCTGTATCTGTTTCTGCTGGTTCTCATAAGCTCTCATCTGCTGTTCGAGACGCTCTTGCCGGAGAACGACATAACGGGAATAATTGACTTGATAGTCATAAATGCGTCCCAAAGAGATTTCAATCGTCCGTGTTGTCACATTATCGATAAACGCCCGGTCGTGAGAAACCAATACGACCGCATTGGCGCGAGTCGATAAAAAACTTTCGAGCCATTGTATAGACTCTATATCCAAATGGTTGGTGGGCTCATCGAGCAAAAGCACATCGGGACGCTGTAACAACAATTTCGCCAATTCGATACGCATACGCCACCCTCCGCTGAACTCCGACGTATCCCGCCCGAAGTCCTCTCGTGTAAACCCCAGCCCTATTAAAGTTTTCTCTATCTCTGCCTGATAATTGGATGCCCCGATAAGAGCCAATTGCTCATTAGCATTGGAAACCCGCTCTATCAACTCCTGATAATATTCCGACTCATAATCGGTACGCTCGGACAATTCGGTATTCATGCGCTCTATACGCGACTGTAATTCGAATATATGAGAAAAAGCCTGTTCCGCCTCTTCCATTACCGTACGAGTATCGGATAGATTCATCTGCTGCGGAAGATACCCCACCGTAAGGTCTTTCGGCATATTCACATTACCCGATGTCGGAGCCTGCAACCCGGCTATGATTTTCAACATAGTCGATTTCCCCGCACCATTTTTCCCCACCAATGCAATGCGATCCTTTTTTATTAATTACATAAGTAATATTGTCAAATAGTGTATTTCCTCCAAAAGCGACCGAAAGTCCTTCTATCGATATCATATCTTTTATATTACAGTCTGCAAAGATAATGTATGGTAAATACAGAACAAAATTTATTTGCTTCCCATTTAGTCATAAACTATTCAGAATCCTATACCACAGAGTGAATATTTGCAGTCTCCATTTCAAAATCCGAATAAAAAGCGTAAACTTGTAGTCATAAATTTTACATTACAATATGACACCCTTTCTATATCGCATAGCCCAAGCCTTTTACAAAAAATACGGTAACGAAATCTCTCGACTTGCATTTGTTTTTCCCAACCGGCGAAGCGGCATTTTTTTTCAAAATATTTGGCCGAAGTTTCCGGGAAACCGATCTTCTCGCCCAAAGTAACCACGATAAACGACCTAATGGCCGAGCTATCGCCCTATACCTTAATAGACCGAATCAGCCTACTTGTAACGTTGTATAAAAAATACATCGAACTGAGAAAGAGCGATGAGACATTCGACAATTTCGTTTTTGGGGAGACATGCTGTTAGGTGATTTCGACGATGTGGATAAATACATGGTCGATGCTCGGCAATTATTTACCAATATACACGATCTGAAAGAGATAGACGAATTTTATCTGACCGAAGAGCAAATAGAAATCGTCAAACGTTTCTGGGGGCATCTGTTTTTTCCTACCACCGAAAGCGATAATAAACAGCAATTCATTCAACTGTGGCAAATCCTTTTCGATCTTTATACCGGATTACGAGATGAGCTATCCTCCCGAAACAAAGCCTATGAAGGCATGATATTCCGAGACGTCGCCGAACGAAGTAAACGGAAAGAATCTATCAACTTACCTTATACACAAGTGGTATTTATCGGATTCAATGCTATCACCGAAGCCGAAAAAATATTCATGGAATATTTACGCGACATCGGCATAGGAGATTTCTATTGGGATTATTACGCTCCCACCTTGCAAGATTCATATAACAAAGCGGCGTTCTTTCTCAACGATAATAAACGAAGATTCCCATCAAAAATCGAGATCGACGAGCGTATCGAACAAACGCCTCAGCTCGAATTAATATCAATACCGTCGGCTGTCGGGCAGGCAAAACAAGCGACAGATATACTTCAAAAAGCCTTATCGACAATAATCATTTATCTCCCGAAAAGGCCATCAATACAGCCATCGTTCTCCCCGACGAAGAATTACTGCTTCCTATGCTATACTCCATTCCACCGGAAATCTCTACGGTAAACATCACTATGGGATATACGTTGCAACACACCACTGTCGCAGCACTCATGGAATCGATATACCAAATGCAGCGCCACGTCCGGTTCTCAAAAGGAGAGCCGAGATTCTATCATCTCGATGTAAAACAATTATTGGGACACCGATTCATAGCGTCCCGAATAGGCGAAAAAGCCTATCAAATAACGAATTTCATCAACGAAAACAATCGCACATTCATTTCCCAAAAAAGAATTAGGGGAATCATCGACTGATAAAACTTCTGTTTCTTATCCCCCGTACGACAGATGAAGCGGCAGCCTATCTGATAGAATTGCTCGAATATTTGCAACAAGGTGGAAATAGGAGCGATTCATCAGAAGCCGGCGACGAAGAAACTCCTATGGGATTCTCGGCGATAGAACTGGAATTTATGTATCACTACTACATTACCGTCAAACGGTTACGTGATGTTATCGCCAAACAAGACATAGAGATGACCGTAGAAACATTCTTTCGGCTATTGGGGAAAATGGCCGCATCGATTTCCATACCGTTTCAAGGGGAGCCTTTATCGGGATTACAAATCATGGGCGTACTCGAAACTCGTGCGCTCGATTTCGATAATCTTATTATCCTTTCGATGAACGAAGGGGTGTTCCCCGTTAAGAAAGTAGCCGCCACATTCATTCCCTACAATTTAAGAAAAGGATTCGGCATGGCTACGACAGAGCATCAAGATAGTATTTATGCCTACTACTTTTACCGCATGATAAGCCGGGCTAAACGGGTATTCTTATTATACGACAGTCGCACCGACGGACTCAAAAGCGGAGAAGTGAGCCGATACATATACCAACTGAAATACCATTACCGCATACCCATACAAGAAATACAGATCAATTGCGACATAGCGACCTTCTCTCCGATAACAATCTCCATCGATAAACGGAAATATGGCATAGAAAAAAAATTAGCCGATTTCATGCAAGGAGGAAATAGCGCATTATCGGCCAGTGCAATAAATCGTTATTTGAACTGTCCTTTACAATTTTATCTACAATACATCGAAAAGATAGAACAAACCGACGAAGTCGCAGAAAGCGTCGATAGCAGTACTTTCGGTAGCATTTATCACGGTATGATGCAAAAAATCTACAACCGTATCAAAGGCGAAAAAAGAAAAAATAACTGTCACCGCCGACCACATCGACGCCATACGCAAAGACAAAGGTTTGCTCACCCGGTATCTCGAAGAATGTTTTGCCAAAGAGTATTACAAAACTCCACATAGCCCCGAACCGCTAACCGGGTATGATTACCTGACTGGGGAAATCATTCTTAAACTGATTGACAAAACTCTGGAAAAAGACCGTGCCCTTACGCCTTTTTCCTATGTAGCTTCTGAACTTCCCATACATAAAAACATATCTATCGGAAACAACCGATCCATACAGTTGAAAGGCTTTATCGACCGGGTAGACGAACATAACGGACTTATTCGTATCGTCGATTATAAAACCGGACGAGAAAGACTCGATTTCAAATCGGTAACAGAACTTTTCGACCCTTCTGAAAAAAAGATCGTAAAAAGCAATCATGCAGGTGTTATTTTACTGCAAATTGTACAAACTAGACAAAACACCTATACAACCCTTACAGCCGTCTATTTATATTGTACGTAACTTATTCGATAAATTCGAATCCTTCTTGAAATACGACAAAGAGCCTCTCACCGACTTTAACCTTGTAGAAAAAGAATTCGACCTATACCTTACTCGTTGTTTAGAAGATATATTCGACCTCGACAAACCATTTTCACAAACCACTGTTGAATCGCATTGTAAATATTGCGATTTCAAACAGTTGTGCAAACGATAACTCGAACAAATGAAAAGCGAATAAATTTTTCTACATAAGCTAATGTTCTTTCTCCAAGAAACATGGTATCGCCCAATTTATTTTAACTTCGCCCTTATACGGCTTTAAAACTTACAGGAGTAATTCCCAAATACGAGGCAAGACATTCTAAGGGAATTCTTTGTAACAAATCGGGAGTACGCTCCAACAAAACTCTATAACGTTCGGAAGCCGTCGTGAATAACAGTGGAATTAGTTTTTCCTCTGCTCGCAAAAATTCCAATTCGGCGAGTTTTCTCCCCCAATTCGCTATATCGATGTCTTTCTCAAACAAGCGATACAAATCGCTCCTCTTTAAGCAATACAAAAGAGAATCTTCCATAAGCTCTATGGTTTCGTATCCAGCCTCATTCTTTACATAACTTTTCAATGACATGATAGTCGCCCCTTCTTTCCCGATCCAAAACGTTATATCTTTACCGTCGTGCGAAACATAGGCCCTCACAATTCCTCTTTTTATAAAGAATATATCCGACTCGATTTTCCCTGCCTCCAATAGGCGATGCCCCTTAGGGCGTCCGAGTTCCAAAAGAACAAGATAACACCCTATCCATCGATTTCTCCGATATCGGATATATGCTGTTGATTATGTCTCGTAAATCCATAAAACACGACTCATTCCAAGTATATTAAATACCTCTCAAAAAATCTTCGAGCGACTCTTTCCCCAAATTCAACTTTTGTCTCAAACGATAACGATGTTTTTCTTAACGCTCTCAGGTTGTAAAGAGAGCATTTGGGCTATATGTTTATTTTCCATACCTGTACGGATATATGCACATAAACGAAGCTCCCCCTTCGGTAATAGATGGACACAAAGTCTTCAACCGAACAAAGAAATCGGGATGTACCTTTACAAATTGCATTTTAAAGAAATCCCATTCATCGTCGGTCCCCAAGTGCATTCTTATATTGTTACTAATTTGCAAAGCCGTGTTCGATTGAATATTTCCGGCATCTTTTTTCTTTTTCCAACTCATCGACAAGAGATTTCAATACTTGGTTCTTCTCCATGATGATCAACGAATTGGAGGCAAGCTCCCCTATCTTTGTACTCCAATTCCACTTTGAAACAATTATTCTGCAACATCTCATTCTCCAACCGAGTCACCAATTCTTTATTTTCCAACTCTTTCAATTGTTTCTTTATCTTCTCCTCCCTACTCTTTTTCCAAAATATATAACAAATCAATGCGGCAATACAAAGTATGAATGCACAAACGACAAGAATCAAAACGAACCGGAACCTGCCCTTTCTTCCGCCTGCTGCAATTGAGTTCCTGTTTCTCTATGGCCGCCCGGCTTTCCATACGTCTAATCTCAGCCAAACTGTTTACTTGGTCCAACGAATCTTTATATTGTTCATACTTGTTCAAATAAACATAAGCACTGTCCTCCTGCTGTATGGCAGCAAAAACATTCCGACATATTCTTTATGACAGGAACTATGAGGTCGATATTCCGAATATTCACTCTACGGCATGCCTTTCTATAATAATACAAAGCACTATCCGGTCTATGATTATTTTGGTAAAAACGCCCCATAAAACACCCGACTGAATCAACAGTCTTTTATTCGCAAATTCGGTAGACAATCGATACGCTTCTGAAACATATTTTTTACTCAGAGGTACATCATGTTCAGTCAACAATAACAAAGTATTGATATAGAAAGAGGTATCTTCAACACAAACAGGATTTTCCAACAGCTTATAAAGAATTTTTTTCGGCCTGCACCTCTTCATTCATCGAATATAAAACATTCGAAATATTCAACTGGTTTTTTGCCCGATAAACCGGCTTATTCAGTTTCTTATAATAAGAATCCGCTTTCTGCAAATACTCCAACGCCTTAGGATAATCTTTCAGGCGACTCAGTATGTTTCCCATATCGATATAAGCATGAGCCAACATGAACAGATTGTTCGTCCGGGCATAATACTCCGATATTTTCTTTTAAATTCTTATAAGTAACATGCGGCTGATTTTTATGCATAATTGTCCATAAATGAAAAACACGCATATAATCATAAACATAACGTATGGAATCTACCTGCTGATAGGCCTCATCAATTAAATGAATTGTAGAATCGGAATTATTCTTTTTAAGCTGCGACCTTGCATCCCAAAATTTAGCTCGCCACAGGTACACCGGTTCTTTATGGTGAGCTCGGGCTATGGTATATAATTCCTGTATCAACGAATCCCGATAATAAATACTATCGGTAGATATAAATTCCAATTCAAGCACATCTGCAATCGAATCGAATGTATTATCGATAGGCTTCCAATACGTCCCTATAACCTCACGCCCCCAAAAGTTAAAGGAATATAACCATAAACAAACGAATAAAAAACCTCTTTTCATGATACAAATATACGAAAAATGCCATCTGTCCACCGATTGTCCATTCTTTTTTTTCGAGAAAAGCAGCATATTAGTTTACATTTGTATATTAAAACTAAAAAATAGTGGTTAATATGAGAAAAGAAAACTTTTTCATTTATTAGTATTATTAGGATTTACCTTATTATCCATGACCATCTCTGCCCAAACCGACAGTCGTGATGTTTACGGTTGGCTGAGATATGACGATTACAACCAAGACGAATACGGTATTTGTAAATTCAAAACCGATGCGGCCGATGACATTCAACCCGTATGGCCTTACGACCAAGCAAGAGTAGCCTGTGCAGGTGCATTCGCCGAAGGATTCTATTATGTTTATCTATATGAGACCGACGGTTATAATGCCACCCCTTACTCATTCAATCGCATAGATCTTTCCACCGGAGAGTCCACACAGGTCGCAGATTATAGAGGCATGCCATTTTTATTTCAGGATATGACATACGACTATTCGACCCAAACCATGTATGCCATCGGGTATGATGAAAGCGTCTATACAACACTGCTATTGAAAGTAAATCTGACCACCGGAGAAACGACCATTGCAGGAAAGATAGGCGAAAGCAAATATGTAGCCTTAGCCTGTTCTTATGAAGGTCAATTATATGCCATCGATGTAGACTATGGAGATTTATGGAGTATCGATAAATTCACGGGGGCAGCCACAGACATCGGCTATACCGGTGAACGGGTAAGCGAGGATCTTCAATCTATGGAGTTCGATCACGAAACAAATACTCTTTATTGGGCCGGATATAATTTTTTGGGGAACGATAGATACCTCTACGGGAGCAGCAGAAGGGATTAGCAAATTAGGGAACTATGCACAAGTCGTAGGACTTTATATACCCTTCAAAAAAACGAATCCTAATGCTCCTGCCGAAATCTCGGATTTACAAATCACACCGGGAGCTAATGGAGAATTATCTGCCGAATTGAGTTGGACAAATCCATCTTTAACTTTCGGAGGGAATAAACTAACCAACTTAACAAAGATAGAAATTTATAGAAACGAACAACTCGTTCACGAAATCACAAACCCGACAATCGGAGAAAAAAGTAATTGGCAAGATACCGGAATACAACAAAATGGATCGGTCGTATATCGAATTACCGCAATCAATAACGAGGGAACAAGCAGCACCACGGCACAATCAATATTCATAGGACGTGACGTACCGGCAGCTCCTTCCCAACTATCATTGATTGTCCTCGATGAAAACAGAGCAAAGATAACATGGTCTACTCCACAAACCGGTGCAAACGGAGGTTGGATAGATGCCTCTGCTCTCACCTATAAAATTACTCGTCTACCGGATTCTATCGTTGTAGCCGAAACTACGACCGATAATGAGTATATAGATAATTCCATTACAAAACTAAATATCTATTCTTATCAGATACAAGCCATTACCCCCGATGGGGCAGGTCCAACCGCAACCACGGACAGGCTTGTCATGGGTCCGGCATTAACCGTACCTTACCGATGTAATTTCGCGACAGACGACCAATTCGCTCTCTGGAATGTGACCGACGCCAATAATGACGAATACACATGGAAACGGGAAACAACTCTTGCAGCCGCTTATTATTCTTATAATGAAGATGGAGAAACCGGGGAGACGATTGGTTGGTTTCCTCGCCGATTCATTTGGAAAAAAAACAAAATCTATCGCTTAAAGTTTAAATTACAATCCTATGACGTAGGTTATCCCGAAAAGGTCGCCGTACATCTGGGTACAGGAGCTTCTGTCGCTGAACAGACGACCTTACTCGGCGACTATGAAGTCGAAAGCAATACATTCGTCGAATATAAAGTCATTCTCCCCGAAAGGTTGGAATCAGGAAATTATCACATTTCTTTCCATTGCCACTCTGAGCCGTACATGTTTATCCTTTATGTAACCGACGTCTTATTAGAAGAAGTCAGCGAAGGGGTCTTATCGGGTGTCGTAACAAACGGACAAACACCTTTGAGGGTGTGGAAGTAACCATAAAAGACTCTGAAACCAAATGCACTACCGATGAAAAAAGGTTTCTATGAATTTAAAGAACTGGAAGCAGGAAACTATACATTGACGTTCAATAAAACAGGTTACCGCTATATCGAACAGAGCGATATAATCGTCGAAATGGGAGATACTACGAAAATAAATACGACGTTGGAGGAACTGCCTACTTATTCCGTAAGCGGTAAAATAGTAAACAGTAAAAACGAACCTATCAGTCATGCGAAAGTATCGATAACCGGATATACCGATTACTCGACAGAATCCGGTCCTGACGGTACATTTATATTCCCACAAGTATATCAATCCAACCTATACGCACTAACCATCGAACGTTACGGGTTAAGCAACGATACACTGACTCTGAACGTAGAGAACAGTAATATCGTTTTAGATGACATCATACTAAAAGACAAGCCTCTTCCACCCTATTCATTGCAAGCTGAAATTCAGGGAGAACAGGTAAAATTAGAGTGGAAAGAACCTATGGATACCCGTTTATTCCGTCACGACAACGGGATACATGGTGGAAGACTCGGGACAACAGGATCGACAGTAAAAAGCGTATATGGTTCGGTATTCAGAACACCGACCAAGCTAACCGGAATGACATGGTTCACAGAAAATTACCTTACCACCCATCACACGGTCAATATTTTTGTGTTCGATTTAGATGCCGAAGGAGAGCCCACTTCGACCATCTTATACTCTCAAACGAATGTTCCCAACAAAGATATGGAATGGAGCAGCTTTGAATTCCCGGAACCGATAAATGCACCGAACGGATACATGTTGGCTCTCAGCTACGAAGGCCACGTCGGATTAGGACTCGATACAGGCGAAGGACCCGACTATCCGTTTGCCGAAAAAACAAATTGTTTTTCAGAAGATTACACGACCGGAAAGTTCACTTATACGGAAGAACACGATATCAAACGTTCTCTGATGATTCGCGGTATCGGTATTCTGAGCGGTGAAGACGAATTACCGCCTGCCACGACAGATAAAAAAATATCAAGTATGGAGGCTAACCGCCGAACAGAAAGACACTCCGGATCAATGGGAATTATTAACTGCCGAAACAGTAGAGGCATATTCTTATACCGATACAAATTGGAGCTCCTTGAAACAAGGATTTTATCATTATGCAGTCAAAACCGTTTACAATAACGGAGAAATCGTTTCGCCGGCAGCATTCACGCAAGCGTTAACGAAAGATATGTACACTCGGGTCACCCTCAATATAAAAACGAACACTCCTACCAACGAAGCGAAAGGAGCCCAAGTAGTTCTGGCAAATATTGATGGAAACAGCGAACATATATACACCGGTACAACCGATGCTTCGGGTAAAATCGTCTTCTCCAATATATGGAAAGGGACTTACGATATAAACATTTCATTAAAAGGTTTCAATAACTACACAGCCGAATCCGAAGACTTTTCCACTGAAAACAGTTACGAAAAATCTGGCTACGTATTACAAGAATATATCGTCAATCCGTTCAATCTCGAAGTGGTGAAAACCGACAATGAACAGGAGCGCATGTTCAAATGGAATGTGGCGGAACATCTTTTCGACGATTTCGAAACTCATACCGATTTTGTCATCAACTCGGCTGGAAACATAGGCTGGACTTATATCGACGGTGACGGTCAAGAAACTTATGGAATCGACGACGTAGACTACATCAATGCGACTCTTCCGAAAGCCTATATGATCTTTAACCCATACGCTACCGACCCCAACATCGCACTTTTCGATCCCAATATCAGACCTCGTAGCGGAGAAAAATACTTAGCTTCATTCCCTGCACGTCCGGGTGCGAACAATGACTTTATCATTTCTCCCCGAACTGAACTTCAATCGAGACTTTTATATTGAAGTTTTATGCCAAGAGTTATACGGAAGATTATGGTAAAGAGTTGATGAACGTAGGATATTCGGTCACCGGTAATGACGCAACCGATTTCATCTGGCTGAACGGAGAAAAACCGATAGAAGTTCCGATGGGAAATTGGACGGAATATAAATATACCATTCCTGCCGAAGCCAAATATATAACGATTAACTGCGTCTCCAATAATATTTTTGTCTTTATGGTCGACGATATATTCATCGGAGTAGAATTACCAGAAGGAGTCGATTTAAAACAACATGAAAGAAAATATCTCTTTCGAAGTCTATTTAGATGGCGAAAAAATCAACACGACCCAACAGAGCAATTATCTGTTCTCCGGCCTGAATAAAGGTAAATATAAAGCAGGTGTGAAAGCTGTCTTTTTTCTTCGGTAACGACCCCTATGACAGAAATAGAGTTTGATGTGGAAGAAGGCAGCGGAATAGAAGAAAACCAATTAAACGGCAGAACGATTCACCCCAATCCGGCAAAAGAGACAGTAACAGTTTCCGGTGAATATGACTACTTGTCCATATTCGATATATCCGGCAAGGAAAAGGCTCGTTATTTTTACGGGGAAACAATAAACGTACGGAACCTGCCATCGGGTATCTACATCGTTAGAATCGTTTCCGGCAGCCAAACCGAGGTGACCAAATTGGTCGTGACTAAATAATAATTTTCTAATTATATTTTCGAAGAATCCCGATACATTGTTATGTATCGATTCTTTTATTACGTTCGATATTATCATTAATTGTCAAAAAAACTTATTTCACTTTTTTATCAAATGTAAAGTAAAAATAGGCGGGACTGGAATAACTTTGCACCGTTTTCAAATCAACCTCTTGATTTTATGACGAACTGGATTATTTTGATTGTAGCAGGATTCTTCGAATCGTGTTTTGCTTTTTGCTTAGGAAAAATGAAAGGAGTTGTAGGCCTCGAATATTACTTTTGGGGCATAGGTTTTCTAACTTGTCTGGCTCTAAGTATGATACTTCTGGCCAAAGCCATACAGACAATTCCTATCGGCACGGCCTACCCTGTATGGACAGGAATCGGCGCTGTCGGTACGGTGATAGTAGGCATCGTTTTTTTTTCATGAACCTGCAACTTTCGGTCGACTGTTTTTCGTTACGACATTAATTGCATCAATCATAGGTCTGAAAATGGTTTAATTAGAAATAAATAGCAATATATGTTCAAAGAGATAATGGCTGTCACCGAACACAACAACCTTAAATCGATACAGACAAAAAATAAATGAGAAATAAACTACAACCGTGTTCTTTACTATTCTCCGAGCTGTCGTTTTATCCACTCCATCACCACGGCCACGGCATAATGTTGTTCCTCATCGGTCAATTCTCGACCGGCCGGTATACGATGCCATTTTTCGAAACAACCTCGGCAACAACACCCGGTGGCATGTTGAGCTATAAACACGGGATGCCCGCGCATGGGAGTTTGTTTACCATCGTTGGGAATCACGGCCGGAGCCAATCGTTTACGAATAAAATCGGCGGCATGACGGGCAATCGTATCCACTCCTTTTTCTTTCAGATACACTATTTCCTTAGTCGTTAAACGAAATTTGCTGCGAAACCGGGACTGTGAAAGTCGTTCGAAAAGGTCTCCCCAATCATAGGAATTGGGTAAAGCCTCTGTTTTTTCGACAGAAGTCGATTCTGGGAATAACTCACCGCAGAAAAAATCGCTTCCTTTAACCTTCTTCATGAAACAAAAACGACAGATGTTGACCTACAAAATCATCTCCATTCCTACTTTTGCGGTTTTAAACCACACTTTTCATAAAACGCCATAGCCGGTTCGTTGCAACACCACACACATTTAAAGTGACATTGTAACACCCTTTTGTTCCTTAGCCAACCGAACCACCGCATCATAAATCACTTTACCCACACCATTGCCCCGTTGGCCTTCATCGACACACAAATCGTCGATATACAGAGTCTTTATGTCCGTGAGGATATGACTATCCCGATGTTGCTGAAAAATACAAAACGCATATCCCAAGACTCTATCTTTATCATCTGCCGCTACCAAAACCGGGGTATCGCAATCGGACATAATTTTTCTTAATTCTTCATCTGTATATTTTTTCTTCCCGGATTTAAATAAATCGGGGCGTCCTCGATGATGAATACTATTCACTTGAACCAAAAGTTTGTTTATCTGCTCTATATCCTTTTCTTCCGCAAACCTTATTATCATTGTGCTTATACTTTTTCATTACGAAGATACTGATTCTTGAATATAAAGAGAAATGTCACCGCCCCCAAAAATCTATCTTTCTCCAATCTCATGGCACATATCACTCTGCGGAACAATCATCGAAGAATCAATAAAAAGGATATATTTCACTAATAATCAAACCAGTACAAATAAAAATTCATAAATATCAATCAAAATAAATACCCAAGAGCAAAGTATAATATATAGATTTTATCGAAAAACGATAATTATTTATTGATTTTCTTTTTTTTGAATTAAAATTTTATATGTATGTTTGCACCATATTAAGAATGAAAGATAAACCAGTTACAATCCTTTTATTCACAAAAATCTATCTTTGTAAAAAATAGAATGAAACAAACAATAAATAAAAACAAGGAACAATGAAAAAATTTTTCACCACGACATTCGCCTGCGTATTGGGTGTAATGATTGCAGGAATATTATTAACCTTATTGTCCATCGCCGCATTAACCGGAATGGCGGTTTCGACAGAAACCGAATACACAGCGAAACCAAACACTATCATGAAATTGGATTTAGGTATCGTTACCGACCGTAGCCAAGAAGATTTCATGAGCGTTTTGTTTGGGAATCAACAAAAACAGACGGTCTTGACAACATCATTAAAGCTATAAAAACGGCCAAGACAAACCCGAACATTGCCGGCATATACATCGATGCTAACGGCTCTTCCCTCGGTGTTGCCACTCTCGACCGCATACACCGGGCTCTGAAAGATTTCACAGAGAGCGATAAATTCATCTATGCTTATGCCGACGACTACACACAACGCGAATATCTACTGAGTGCGGTAGCCGACAGTGTCGTTCTAAATCCGGTAGGAGCTATCGATTTCAGAGGGCTGGCAAGTCAAATAATGTTTGTAAAAGGGCTTTACGATAAATTGGGTATCGAAGTCCAAGTCCTAAAAGTAGGAACATACAAATCGGCGGTAGAACCTTATATCAACACGCAAATGAGTGAAGCGAACCGCGAGCAGACGATGGCCTACATGACTCCTATTTGGAATCATCTTCTCGAACAACTTTCGCAAGACCGAGACATATCGGTGGACCAGCTGAACAATTTGGCCGACACTCTATTGGTGACAGTAGATGCCAAAGAATTAATTGCTAAAGGATTGGTCGATACGTTAATGTACCGTCCTCAAATGAACGAATTTCTGAAAGCCAAAGTGGGAATAGATAAAGACGATGATTTAATCTTCGCATCAATCAACGAAGTAGCATCAATCAAGCAAGCCCCAAATAAAGCCAAAGACGAAATTGCTATCGTCTATGCCGAGGGAGGCATCGATATGGGTGAAACTAACGGAGTGAACACCGCCAAGCTGGTCGAAGATTTAACCAAAATACAAAACGATAAAAAACGTAAAAGCAGTTGTTCTCCGGGTTAATTCTCCGGGTGGAAGTGCTTATGGTTCGAACAAGTATGGGCTGCTATCGAAGCTATTAAAGCTGCCGGAAAACCAGTAGCCGTATCGATGGGCGATGTCGCTGCATCGGGTGGATATTACATCTCTTGCAATGCCGACCGTATTTTTGCAAATCCCACTACATTGACAGGCTCGATCGGCATTTATGGCCTAATCCCTAACTATAAAGGTTTATTGACTGGTAAATTAGGACTTACATTCGACGGCGTACAAACCAATAAATATGGTAATTTCCCCTCGGTAAGCCGGGCTATGACAACCGATGAACATCGGCAAATGCAACAATACATAGAACGAGGCTACGAATTATTCACCACTCGTTGCGCCGAAGGCCGTGGCATGAGTATCGAGGCGATCAAAAAATCGCCGAAGGTCGTGTGGACGGTGCAACAGCCCTCGAAATAGGTCTGGTCGATGAATTGGGAGATTTGGATGCTGCTATCGAATGGGTTGCTCAAAAAAAGCCAAACTCGACAAATATAAAACAAGTGCTTATCCAAAACAAAAAACGGCTATGGAACAATTAATGGACGAGCTGGGAATGAATGTTCGCTCAAAAATAGCCGCTTCTTATTTAGGTGAAAATTATAAATATTTCAAAGCGTTGGAGCAATGCCAAAATATAGATCCCGTACAATACCGTATGGAAGACATTGAGCTCTACTAAGTCTTATGTACGGAAAATCGGTTAAGATAAACCATTGGCTCATTCCGGTCAGTTGGCTATATGGACTCGGAGTAGAGATTAGAAACAAACTCTTCGACTGGGGCATTCTCCCGGCCGAAGAGTTTGACATACCCGTCATATCAGTAGGTAACCTTGCCGTAGGAGGAACAGGCAAAACGCCTCACATCGAATACTTGATCGAATTACTCGGTCATAAATATCATATTGCCGTACTCAGCAGAGGATACAAACGGAAAAGTAGAGGATTCATATTGGCCGATGACAAGTCTACCGCCCGTGAAATAGGAGACGAACCTTACCAGATAAAAAGAAAATACCCCAATATAACCGTCGCGGTAGATGCCAATCGCCGTCGAGGTATCAAACAATTAAAAAAACAAATACCCGACATCGATGTGATTCTACTCGACGATGCTTTCCAACATCGCTATGTTACGCCGTTGTCCTCGATAGTACTGACCGACTACAATAGAGCTTTACATCTCGACAAACTATTACCGGCGGGACGGTTACGTGAATCTCGACACGAATTGTCGAGAGCCAATATGGTCATCGTAACCAAGTGTCCAATAGACATGAAACCTATTGAATATAATATTATATCTCGTTGGTTACACCTGTTTCCCTACCAAAATCTATATTTTTCGACTCTTTCTTACGGTCATCTGCAAGCAGTATTCCCCGATACTGCCATAGGAGAAATATCGCTGAAAGATATATCGAAAAAAGACGGATTGATGGTAGTAACCGGAATCGCCAACCCGGCTCCCATGCTGCAATACATCTCTCATTTTCACGACCTGCGAGAAAAGTTACTTTATCCCGATCATCATAACTTTACTTCGAACGATCTGAACGATATAACGACACGGTTTTTGGCCTTGAAAGGAGAAAAAAATACATCATCACCACAGAAAAAGATGCAGCGAGACTACGATCGGTCCCATTCGATGACGCAATAAAAAAGCGCTCTATTTTCTTCCGATACATGTTCGTTTCATGCAACATACCGGAACATCATTCGATGAAAAAATTTCAGACATAATCTATAAGAACCGCAGATCGAAACAAGTAAAAAATAACTTCGAAGCTGTATCGAGTTTTTTATGTCAGATTAAGATCATCGCACAAAATATCTATCTACAAAAATTAAAACAGCTTCTTAAAACTCCACGGTAATTCCCAATGTCGGCAAAATCACTCCGCTTTGTTGGGCGATGTATTTCATGCGATACCGTTCTGTCCCGTCATTATCCACATATTTTTCTCCCGTGCTTATCAATACCGGAGGATTATCGTATTTAAAATTCAGCACATTCTGTAAATCTACATAAAATCCCAACATCACACCTTTGAAATAAAACGACTTATCTACTCTGATATCAGCCTCATAGAAAGTCTTCAAACGTCCCGTATTATACCGGTCATAATCATAATAAGGTCTAGCCGTGGCATCCCACGCCGGAACAAGAGACGAAGTATACTCATCATAAGGAGTATATGGAGCCCTCCCATCAACCTGAATTTCAATCCTATATCCCAATTTTTAGGTAACTTATACGTCCCGGACAAAGTAAAAAAAGATGACGATAATCCCATGCCGACGGTATATAAATCCCGGTTGCCGGATCCTCGAACTGACTACGATACCATGTATAAGAAGCCAATGCCGTAAACCGTCCCATACCAAACCAACGGAGCATCACTTCCAAACCATAGGCTCTGCCTCGTGCAGTCGAACTTGCCGCCTCATTACCCGACACACCATAGTCCGTCCCCTTACAAGCCAATGGAATACTATCCCTTAGAGACAACGGTGAATGAGTATATTTTTTATAAAACCCTTCAACCGTCAAACGTGCCCACTTGTTGATATAATACTCCACTCCAACAACAGCTTGGTCGGAACAAACATATTTCAATCTCGATTTATTTATCAAAACATTATCCTCTTGATACCCCATTGTCGTATATGCCGGTAGCTGATAAAACCGGCCTATGCTACCATTCAAAAAGAAATTCCCTATCACATTATACGAAAGCGACAATCGGGGAGAAAATTGCTTTGAAAGGATTATCCGTCAAAGAAGAATAATTACAAGCATCGAGACGAAATCCAAATGAAGCCGAAAAACGATCGTCGGCCGACTTATATCCAGAAGTTACGAAGATACCCCATTTAAACAGACCCAAATCCGTTTTATATCTTATTTTCCTTAGGGATATCGGTAAATGCACGTTGAAACGTATTATTCCTATAAACAGCATAATCGACATTAAATCCAGCGGTCAAATCAAACAGCCCCACCAATGACCTGTTCTCGAACCTCAAATGATTTTCAATCTCGTCCGATTTAAGCCTCAAAGTCAGATTATCGGTAGAAGATTCATCATTATCCCTATACTTAATATTACTGTTATTCATAAAACTACGGCTCAACACGACCGTCTGTGTATGATTGCCCGAATAATGCTTATAGACTGCACCCAGAGTATAGGTATTCTGTTTAATGGTAGGCAAATAGTTCAACAGATATTGTTTCGATTCATCTTCGGGATCCGTTTCCGTGTTCAACTTCATATCGTCTATCGCGCCCAATCCCAAAACCGTAAGCTCATGTTCCTGTGAAAAACGGGTCTTTTACCTTGAACTGAGCGTCGGTATAACGGGGCAAAAAACGGCATATCGAGCAAGGAAAACAGTAGTTGCAAAATAAGACTGCCTTACTGAAACGATATAAGTCGTCTTATTCCCAATATGTCCTTTCGAGGTCAAAGCCAACTCCGAAGCTCCGACGGTTCCTTTAAAAGTATATTTATCGGGAGTACCGTCGAGAAGTTTAAAATCGAATACAGAACTTAAAGCATTTCCTCGACTTACAGGAAAAGCCCCCGTATAGAAATTGACCTCACGGATAAGATCGGCATCGATAATCCCAACTGGCCCCCCCGATGCACCTTGTGTGCTGAAATGGTTGATATTAGGTATCTCTACCCCGTCTAAGAAAAACTTATTTTCCGAAGGACCTCCACCCCTTATCATCAAATCATTCCTGTACCCGTTTCCCACAGCCGAAGCCACACCGGGAAAAGAATTTACGACTTTCGAAATATCCCGGTTTGCGCCCGGACTTTTTCTATCTCCTGCACACCGATAACCCTCATAGCGATAGGACTCTCTATCGAACTTCTAAACGGAGCGGCCACAACACTTACCTCGCTTAAAGCCACCTGCGATTCTTCCAACGCTATATCGAGCGTATAATCATAAGACGATATACGAAACTCAGGAGAGACATAAGTTTTATATCCGACAGAAGAAACCTGTATGCGGTACATTCCCGGAGATAAATTTCCAATGAAATAATTACCCAAAGAATCGGTCATCGTCCCCATCGGAGTATTCCAAATACCCACACTGACAAAGGGCAATCCCTCACCCGTTGCATGAGACGTCACCACTCCTTTTACAGAATACGTTTGAGCTCCATAAGCCGAAATAAATACAAAAAGAGAAAAACAAAAAGTGTATGTAACCGCAACATAAACAATCCTTTTTAAGAGTACAAAGATAAATATATTTTTTGTTCTCGATTCAAAAAAGAAAATAACCGATTACGTACGTTCAAAAAATTATCCGTATAAATAAAAAACAATAGTACCATGAAAAATTTATCAAATTTCAATCTACTGATTATCATTTTATTATTCTCGTCTTGCCAACAACAGCCCTTTACAGGAACAGTCCACATAATCCCCTACCCCAACCAAATCGCCATCGGAACTCAATATAGGCCGATAGGGAAAAACTTATCGATTTACCTATCTCCCGAAAGTGGAATGGACAAAGATTATATCGAAGACCTCTTGTCCGATACCGGTGTCAAATGTAAGTTTACTAATTTTAAATGGATAGCCGATTTAACGTTCGACATAGAACCCGATACAATCGGCCTAGAAGGCTATCGGCTCGTATCCAACGACTATGGAACAAAAATTACGGCCTCCGATACAAAAAGGTCTATTCTATGGATTACAGACATTCAGACAACTAATAACATCTCAAAACAATACGCTTGTTATTCCGTTCGTCGAAATAGCCGATAGCCCTAAATTTCTCTGGCGGGCTCTCATGCTGGACGAAGGCCGTTATTTCAAAGGAAAAGAAGAAGTTAAAAAGCTATTGGACGAAATGGCTCGTCTCAAAATGAATACGTTTCATTGGCATTTGACCGACGATCAAGGGTGGCGAATCGAGATAAAAAAATATCCGTTACTGACCAAAATCGGAGGGAAACGAGATTCTACCCAAATAGGGAATTGGAACAGTAACATTTACGATGGAAAAGTACACGAGGGATTTTATACACAAGAAGAAATCAAAGAAATAATAGACTATGCAGCCAAGCGACAAATAACTATCGTTCCCGAAATCGAAATGCCGGGGCATGCTTCTGCGGCTATTGCAGCTTATCCCCAGTTAGGAACAGAAAAACAATCTATCAAGGTTCCTACACGCTTCGGAGTACAATACCATGCTTATAACGTCGCCGACCCCAAAGTCATACAATTTATAAAAAGATGTTTTAGACGAAGTATGTAACCTTTTCCCCTCGGAAACAATTCACATCGGAGGAGATGAAGTAAAATACGACCAATGGAAAAAATCGGCACAGGTACGTAATTTCATGAAAGAACAGAATATAAAAACACCTGCCGATCTCCAAATATGGTTCACAAATACCATTTCCCATTACCTGGAAAGCAAAAAAAAGCACATGATGGGCTGGAATGAAATTACCGGAGTTAAAATACACGATTACACCGATTTTGAGGATGCAGCCTCCGGAGCATCGCTTGCAGAAGGAACCATCGTACATTTTTGGAGAGGAGACCCTTCTTTGATCAAACAAACAGTTAAAAAAGGATACCAAGTGGTTAACTCCTATCACGAATATACCTACCTCGATTATGACACGGCATACACTTCTCTCGAAAAAGCATACCATTTCGATCCTTTGGCGGGTATCACCGGAAAAGAAACGGATTTAATTATCGGAATAGGAGCCCAAATGTGGGGGAGAATGGATACCTACCCCTTCGGACATGTACCGTAAATTATATCCTCGTATAGCGGCTTTTTGCCGAATGTGGCTGGACCTCACCTTCAAATAAATCATGGAAACGTTTTTAATCAAGCGGCCTACAAAGAAAATCTCCGTTGGAAACAATTATACCAATAAATATTAATATTTATTCTAAAAAATCTACATAGGTAATTATTGATTTATCTATGTAGATTTTTTAGAATTATAAAACTTCATTCTTTTCATTCCTTAAATATTGTTTTTCTATCATTTTTTACCGTAATTTGATGCCGATAAAACAAGTTGCTCCTCGACAGCATCACTTTATGCAAATCACCAGTCAACAAATAGAAGAGATACGTGCAGGCAAAATCAAAACATTCGAGATTTTGTTCAACGCATATTATCCTCGGGTTAAAAGCTTTGCATTCGGTATGATAAAAGATCAATACGAAGCCGAGGAAATAGCACAAAAATGTATTCTTAAAGTTGTGGTCCAATCGGGAAAAACTCTCGTCCGACAACACTTTGAGCAGTTACATATTCACCATCGTACAAAATGAAGTTTACGACTTTTTTCGAGAAAAACACTATTCGCTCGGATACCAAGAAAAAATGTTGTCTACTCCACAAAATTTACAGTACGAAATCGATTCGGAATATAACATCAAAGAAATAAAATCCATTGTCAATCGTACGTTGCAAAACATGCCTCCGCAACGAAGAACAATATACCAAATGAGCCGAGAACAATTCTTAAGCAATGACGAAATCGCCAAAACCCTCGGTTTATCCAAACGTACGGTAGAAAAACACATCAGCCTCGCATTGGCTACCATTAAAAAAAATTTAGGAGACTTCCTTTTCTGGCTGTTTATATTCTTTATTAAATAAATAGCTGTTATCTCCTATCGTCATTTTCTTTCCGATAAAATTTATATTAAAATTTTTTCACGGTCGTTACGTGTAATTTCCTTCAATCGTATAATATTATATAAGATAAAATTATGCAGAATCCAACTCCAACCAGACAAGAACTATCCAGTTATTTTTTTTCGACCGGTGCACGCCCGAAATAAGCAATAAGGTCGAACGCTGGTTTTTCAAGAACGGTAACAGTCAAGAAGCCAAAAAGTTATTATTCTCCTTATGGGAAGAATTGGAAGATACTACATCATCTACTTCTCCCGAAGAGATACAAGCCGCTTTCGAGCAATTCAAAGCCCGACTACTGAGCTCCGCACCCCAAGAAAACAAGTCTAAAAAACCAAACTTGTTTCTCTGGATACAACGTATTGCGGCAATCCTCATTCTCCCTCTGATTATATTTTCGGGGTACTTATTCTATCAACACCAAAAAGAAGAAAAACATAGTGTGGATAGAAAAAAAGTGCCGGATATGGCGACATCAAACATATCACTTTGCCCGATAACACTACTGTATGGTTGAATGCCGGCAGCACTATTATTTACCCCCGAAGAGTTCATCGGCCGTTTCCGGCAAATATTCTTTACGGGAGAAGGTCATTTTTCTGTGGCAAAAAATAAAGAAAAAACCATTCATCATTAAATCGAACGAAAGCAGTATAGAAGTTTTAGGAACCCAATTCAATTTAAAATCGTACAGCAACGACAACAGAATAGAAGTAGCCCTTCTCGATGGATCGGTAGCGTTCTGTTATCCGAGTACGACAGACCAAGAAATGAAATGTATCCTCTCTCCGGGCGAGCAAGTTTATTACAATCGCACAACCCACAATCTGGAAAAGAAAAATTTTATCCTATCCGACTATTCTTCATGGAAAGATGGAAAATACTATTTCAAAAACGAAACATTGGAAAATATTGCCAAACAGTTAGAGCGGAATTTCGATGTCAACATAATTATCAAAAACGATTCACTCAAACAAATTCCTTATCACATGGCATTTGTCAACAACGAAACTTTAGACGACATTCTATCGGCCATGAATTTAGACGGATATTTAACAATCAAACGAGATGGTAAAATCATAGAAATTTATTGACAATCAAACTAATTTATCATGAAAAGGCACAAAATTCATCACTCCGCCGACATTGTCGGGAGATGCAAGAAAGGCATAATCCCATTTTTTTATTATGCTTCGTCTTTATGGGATACGGACAAAACATATCTGTCAACTTCCCGAATATAACAGTAGAAAGAGCTTTGGAAATTCTTCGGAATCAAGAAGGGTATTCTTTCTCTGTCAAAACAAATGATGTAAACTTACGACAAAAAGTCAATGCCGATTTGCAAAACCAACCTATCGAAAAGGTCTTGGAAACCATATTCCAAAACCAACCGGTTTTCTTTCGAAATAGAAGGTAAAATGGTAATAATCATTAAAGCCCCTGAAAAAGATTCGAAACAAACAGGAAGCACAGCCGAAAGCAAAAAAATCTCCGGTAGAGTAACCGATAAACAAGGTGAACCACTCATCGGGGTAAGTATCATTGCAAAAGGAGCTAACAAAGGCACGATAACCAATATAGACGGGTATTATTCTTTAACTGTACCCGACAAATCGGTTATACAATTCTCTTATGTAGGCTACGATACCCAAGAACTAAAATTAGGAAAAGGGAATATATTGAACGCCACCCTACAAGAAAAGATAAATGACCTCGACGAAGTGGTCGTTATCGGATATGGCAGTATGAAAAAAAGTGACCTGACAGGAGCTGTTACCTCGGTAAAAACCGAAGATCTTCCGATGGCAGCCAACACATCGATCTCTCACATGTTATCGGGGAAAAGCCGCCGGGATAACATCGGTTCAAAACAGCGCACAACCGGGTGGCGGCGTCACTCTGCGTATACGAGGCGAAGCATCTACCGGAGCCGGAAACGAACCTTTATACATCATCGACGGATTTCCAGTAGGAGGATCCCAAGTCGAACCGGCGGCAGACAACAGATATAGCGATTTCGGGTCTCGTAATCCTCTGAACTCTATCAACTCTAACGACATCGAATCCATAGAGATTCTAAAAAGATGCTTCTTCCACGGCTATTTACGGAGCAAGAGCTGCGAACGGTGTTATCATCATTACGACTAAAAAAGGGACGCGAGGGGAAAACCCGTTGTCAATTACAGCGCAAACTATGGCGTCCAACAAATTGCCAACAAGACAGAAATGATGACAGCCGAAGAATTCATGACCGAAGCCAACAAATTCGCCAAAGAGCAATGGCTCTATAACAACAGAGTATATCCATACGGAAATACGAACCCATCGTCGATAAAAGACCCCATCGTCTATCCTTATGACGCAAAAGATATAAAAAATGCGGGGAAAGGAACCGACTGGTATGACTTAATTACCAGAGAAGGTATGATTCACCAACATAATTTATCGGTATCTGGCGGAACTTCCAACCTGAAATACATGGCATCATTCAACTTCTTCGATCAAAACGGAGTTGTTCGAAACAGTGACTTCACCCGCTATACCGGACGTCTGAACATCGAACATCAAATAAATAAAATATTCAAATACGGAATCAATGCGACTCAAAGTTACATCAAGTCCTCGAATGTTCCATTGGGAACAGAAGACTTTGAAAACTCTGGATTGATAAACTCGGCTATGTCGTACGACCCGACGACTCCTGTCAGAGACAAAAACGGGGATTATGCACAAAGCGATCGAATGACTACTGTACCCAATCCTGTTTCCATGCTCGAAATAGATGACTATACACAAACTAAAAGATTATTGGTGAACGCTTTTCTTCAAGCAGAAATTATAAAAGGATTGGTTGCGAAAATCAATATAGGATTCGATGACCAAAACGGTGTAAGAAATTCCTACATACCCACTACTACATTATACGGTAAGCAAGAAGGAGGAAAAGCCAGCAAAAGTATGGCACAGCAATTCGACCGCTTGTTAGAAGCAACCGTAAACTATAATTTCAATATTGCAAAAGCGCACAAGTTCAATATTTTAGCAGGATATTCTATCAAGATTTCAACAACGAAGGATTCTCTGCCGCCAATTCACAATTTTTCACCGATATATTCAAATACAACTCACTGGCTTCCGGAGAAGCAGCCCGCCCCACGGTAGCTTCCAACAAGTCAAAAACTATGTTCATCTCCTACTTCGGTCGAATAAATTATAACTTGTTCGATAAATATCTTTTCACTCTCACTGCTCGTGTCGATGGCTCAAACCGATTCGGTGAAAACAATCGATACGGAATATTCCCGTCGGGAGCATTTGCATGGCGTATCAAACAGGAAGACTTTTTAAAAGACGTCGACTTCCTCTCCGACTTAAAAATGAGAATAAGTTTAGGTCAGACGGGTAACAGTGAAATCGGGAATAACGCCTTTGAATACTATACGGCAGCATGGCAACAATATGTGTTTGGCAATTCGATTAACACCGGAACGGCAAAATCGCAAATCGCCAACCCAGATTTAAAATGGGAAACAACAACCGAATTTAACTTTGGTTTGGATTTCGGACTCTTCAACCAACGGTTAAGTGGTACATTCGAATATTTTAAAAAGAAGTGAAAGACCTCTTGGGTTACCGCTCGCTAAAATCATTCATGGAAGTATCTACGGTAGCCGCCAACATCGGAAAAACTCAAAGTACCGGTATAGAAATCTCCTTGAAAAGCCGAAATTTTACAGGAGAATTCAAATGGGACACTGAACTTAATTTCACCCGATATGTAGACCGTTGGAAAGAGCGTAATCCCGAAGACGAACTAAGCCCTTGGCAAAAAGCGAATGATCCCATTCGAGCTCACTACGGATACCTATCCGACGGAGTTCTGGGTATAGACGAGACACCTCCCACTTCCATGCCCAACCTGTTGCCCGGTGAATATAAAATAAAAGACGTAAACGGTTATCTCGAGACGACTTCGGGAACCTTATACCCGATGAAAACGGAAACGTTCAATACACAGATGCCCCGGACGGGATTATCGATGAAGCGGATATCGTATTATTGGGAACATACGATCCGGGCTTCTCTATCGGATTTGGAAATACATTCGAATACAAAGGCTTCGATCTGAATATATTCTTTTACGGCATGTTCGACCGAATCGTCAACAACGCCACGCGTGGAAAATTCTCCATTCCCAATATTCGTTTTATTCTAAACGGGCAAAACATGATGAAAGAAATATCCGAACGTTGGTCTAGTGAAAACCCACACAGCAAATATCCGTCTGGATTCGTAAGCCAATACCCGCAGCCATCTGATTATCTGTGGGAAGACGCTTGGTTCATACGTTGTAAAAATATCACTCTGGGTTATACACTTCCTCAAAAATGGATACGGAAAGTATTTTCCAGAGCCCGGATTTTTGCAGATGTTTCAAATCCCTTCGTAATTACACCTTACTCTGGCAATGACCCGGAAACCGATTTCAAAGCCGGTTACCCCAATCAACGTACCTATTCTTTTGGAGTGGACATAACCTTTTAATCCTATATGAATTATGAAAACTAAAAATATATTTTTCTCCTCGCTGTTTCTCATAGCAGCATATTCGTGCTCTTTGGAAAACGAAACTTATGATCAACTTGGCTCCGATAACGTGATGACTACCGAAAACGATGTCAAAGCTGCTGTCACCGGGATATACCACGAACTACGTGGCGGTGGCTGGGATCGCTATAATTGTGCATGGGGTTCTCTACTAACTATGCAAATCGGTTGTACCGATGAATGTGACTGCAACTGGGTATGGGACAAACAACTCGATTTTCTGTGGACTGCTGAAACAACCGATTTAGGGCAATTTTATACCGGACTAGTTCCCGCTGTTACCAAAGCGACCTCTCTGCTGGAACGCATGCGAAAAATATCTATATCCGCTCCAATAAAACGCAGATATATGGCCGAAGTCCGATGTCTCAGAGCTATGTGGGCATATGATCTATATGATCTCTACGGAACAGTACCATTAATTACCGATCCAGATATAGCCCTCGATCCTCAAAAAGCCCAATCTTATATGCCAGAACGGCCCTCGATAGAATGGTATGTCAACTTCATAGACACTGAATTAAAAGAAGCAGAAGAAAATTTGAAACCGGCCAGTCTGCTCGCGGCAAGCGAATACGGGAGAATGACCAAAGGTATCGCTCAAATGTATATGTTGAAACTCTATATGCATGAAGCCGGTCAAGAACGCCACTATCGAAACGACGAAGGCAAAGCTATGATGTGGTGGAATCGGGTAGATTCGATTACCGAAGTCATGATAAAGACGGAGAATACTCCCTGCAAAAAGATTACATGTCGATATGGTCTCCTTCGAACCAAAGGAACAGCGAAGTAATTTTCCCGATACCCAATTTCCCCGAAGGCGGTTTAGGAAACTGTTTCCTCGCACATGCATTACCCGCCGATTATGTATCGCAAAACGGAATAGCATTGACTAAATGGGGAGGGTTCCTTGTTCCTGGGATTTTTACGACACCTATGATCCCAAAGACAAACGGAGAAATGCTTTGTTGGCGACCTATTGGAATGGAAAAAGATGGTCGACCGCCGTACTGAATACACAGGTAAACCGGGTGCTGTTCCAATGAAATACCAAGAAAATCCTAGCACGACAGGGCAATGGGATGCCAGCGAATACGTAATAAACCGATATGCCGAAGTAATATTGGCCAGAGCCGAAGCTCTGAACGAAATATACGGTCCGACCCAAGAGGCCAAAGACCTCGTTCATGAAATACGGGAACGAGCATTCGATAATTACAAAGGTAGCAAATACGAAAAAGAGATAAATGACATAACCGATAAAGATGCATTCAGAGCACACCTATTAAAAAAGAAAGAGGTTGGGAGTTTTGTTGGGAAGGCATGCGTCGCCCCGATTTGATTCGTCATGGAGAACTAATATCAATGCCATTGCTCGTGGCAAGCTTATGGCCGAACCCAAACACATTCTATATGCAATACCACAATCGGTAATTTATGAAAATCCAAATCTTAAAAATAACGAAGGTTTTTAGTTATGAACAAATTAAATTTTAAATATCTGTTTCCTAATTTATTCCTATTTTGTATCTGCATGAATCTTACAGCGTGCAGTGAAAAGAACAGTGGCGGAGACAATCTACAATCGGGAGATGAAATAATCTCGTTCGAACCCGACCTGAATACACTTATCCGCAATCCAGCATCGGGTTGGACTTTATACGACGATGCAAACGACTACGTCGCACAAGCGAATACCTATTGGAATCAACAGGGAGCCGCAGCAGAAAAATATGCTTCTATTTTCTATTGGCGTTCCCGATGGTCTGAGCTCGAACCAGAAGAAGGTAAATACGCATGGGAACATGACGAGAATTTCAAAGCGCTCATTCAAGGCGCCCTTGACCGAGGATTGAAATTGGCATTCAGAGTTTACATCGACGGACAAGACAATATTCATAACGGTACTCCCGACTTCGTAAGAGAGGCCGGAGCCAAAGGTTATGCAGTCCATAAGCTCTGGGACCCTGCAAATAAAAACAACAACTGGACTCCCTATGCCGACGACCCCGTCTTTCAGGAAAAATTCGGGAATTTTATCCGTGCTTTCGCCAAAGAGTTCGACAATCCCGAACAAGTAGATTTTATCGACGCTTACAATTTAGGCTGGTGGGGTGAAGGGCATCACGTACAATATTTGAACAACAATAATAAATTCAAAGTGTATCAATGGATTACAGACCTATATGCCGAGAATTTCAAAAATGTTTTACTTGTCGTGAACTTTGGAACAGAAATAGGATTCGAATATGAAAAACGATTGGCTATCGACAAACACGATTTTTTGACTCGCCGTGACGGAATCGGCAGTTATTGGTTCCAAGATGAAGTCAATATCATCAACTCGCTCTTCCCACAAAAGCATTCATAGCCGAAGGCTGCTATTGGGGAGGAAATTCCGACAGCTATCAACCGTGGAACACCGATCCGCTTTATGCCGACAAATTCAAATCATGGTCCGACTTTTATGCTCAGGCTTATAAAGACGCTATACGAGGACATGCCAATACACTCGATTTGAGAGAGGCTACCGAAACCAGAGGTTGGATAACCCACGCCAAAGATTTGGTAAAAGACTTCATTAGTAACGGTGGATACAGATTAACCCCTATCCAAATAGAATATCCAGCATCGGTACAAATGGGAAATACATTATCCATAAAGCATACATGGCGAAATAGCGGGGTAGGCGTATGTCCCAACAATAACAAAAGATGGAACTATAAATATAAAGTTTCATTTGCCCTACTCGATCCCGAAAGCCATGAAATAAAACAACGGATCACCGATGAAAACGCAGAACCGTCGGCATGGATAAAAGGAACCGATAAAACGTATAAAACCAGCGAATCTTTAATTGTCCCAGCCGGACAATACATATTGGCAGTTGCCATTACAGACGATACCCAAAATCAAAAACCGGGATTGAATCTTGCCGTAAAAACGGGAAATTCATAAACGACTGGCTACAAATCGGTACTATACAAATCACTAAATAATTCATCAACCCTAAAAAACACAATTACAATGAAAAAATCACTTTTTTATTTAACAGCAGCACTACTCATTGCTACGACCTCATGTTCCGAGGACAACAATGACAATGACCCCAAAGGGCAAGAGAGCAACATTACACTATACGCGCCCGACGATTTAGAAGAGTTTGATCTTTTGTACGAAAATCCCACACGAAAACTGAAATTCGAATGGGAAGGCGATAAAGAAGGAGCTACATACGCTCTTATATTCAGCCTCGATGAAGAAATGAACAACATCGAGAGAATTGATGATATCGGAACCGAAATGTACACATCTCTCACCCATCAAGACCTCGACGACTTACTCGGTAAACTGGGCGTAGGCGAATACAAAAGAGGTGAATTATATTGGGCGGTCGAAAGCGAAAACGAAGGAACCTTGTCCCGCAGTGAAATTCGCAGCATGAAATTGTTCCGTTTTATAAACCTTTCATCGATCCTCGTGACAACGAAGAATATCGCGTATGTCGTGTTTTCGATCCCATATCCGAAGATTATGCCGTATGGTTGGCCGACAATTTAAGAGCGACGACCTATTCCGACGGAACTCCTCTTGGAGAAAATGATGTAAAATTCTATACTCCCCAAGAAGGAGAAGACGAATCTTGGACAAAAGTTTTCGGAGGGTATTACACATGGACCGCCACCATGCGGGGCACTCGTGGAGCAGAAGAAGGTGAAAAAATTCAAGGTATAGCGCCCGAAGGTTGGCACATACCGACTAAAACTGAATGGGACTTCTTAATCAATGCTTGCGGTGACCCCACTATGCCCGCCACCATATTAAAAAAGAAAAAAGCTATTGGGATCCTAATGCCGGAGATGTCGGTATGAACTCTATCGGATTCAATATGGCTGGGACTGGATACATTTGGAGCATACCTGAAAACGATGTAATAGAAGCCTTTGCCAATACCTATTTCTGGACCTCGACAGCTCCCAAAGACGGAGATGTGTACCCGTGGAATCCCGATCCCGTAAACTTCCCCAATCAGGGAGTAACATACGGATTCACACTTAACGATTCAGGAGCCGCCCTTTATCCTTACGACAGGAACAGAGGATATAGTGTCCGCTGCGTATTAGATTAAACTATTGCTATACGTTATTGCCGGATCCTTCGGCAATAACGTATAACATACTTATCCTAACCCCGATAACTGAATATCATGAACATCAAAACCTCAATTGCAATAGGGCTACTCATACTCCTACTTTGTTCTAATTGCACCAACGTCAACAAAACCAACCAACCGGAATCCATCGCAATATTAGCCGAACGCCCACCGATGGGTTGGAACAGCTGGATATGCTTTGGAACTTCTGTAACAGAAGACGAAGTTAAAGCCAATGCCGACTTCATGGCCGAAAATCTGAAAAAATACGATTGGGAATACATTGTTATCGATGCCGGTTGGTATGCGCCCGGCATGGAGACTTTGGAGCAATATGAATCGTCAACGCCACATCAAATCATCGACAAATTCGGACGCCTCATCGTCGATACGGAAAAATTCCCATCTGCAAAAAACGGAGAAGGGTTGAAACCTCTCGCCGATTAGCTGCATAGCAGAGGCTTAAAATTGGGTATACACATCATGAGAGGTATTCCCATTCAAGCGGTCGAAGCTAATACTCCCATAAAAGGGACATCATATCGAGCACGAGACATTGTCAATACCGATTCTCGATGCAAATGGTATTTCGGATTTTATGGGATAGACATGAGTAAGCCCGGAGCTCAGGAATACTACGATTCGCTTTTCGAACTTTATGAATCATGGGGAATAGACTATATAAAGGCCGACGATTTACTATCTCCCATTTATGCACACGACGAAATAGAAGCGATAACCAAAGCCGCAAGAAAAAGAAAAAGGCCCTTTGTCCTGAGCCTTTCTCCCGGCCCTGCCCCTGTCGAGAACATAAAACATTTGCAAAGCGTAGCCCAACTATGGCGCATTTCCGAAGACTTCTGGGACGACTGGGAGGCTCTGAAAGAACAATTTCCACTTTGCCGGAAATGGCAAAAGTATATTTGTAAAGGGCACTGGCCCGACGCCGATATGCTCCCCATAGGCCCAATGGCACAAAGAGCCATGAGAGGGACTCCCCGAATGAGTAATTTTACACCAGACGAACAATACACAATGCTCACACTATGGGCCATGTTTAGATCCCCTCTGATGATTGGCTGTAATCTACCCGAAATAGACGATTTCACGCTAAACTTGATTACAAATAAAGAGGTACTTGACATTAATCAATATTCCAAAGGAAATAAAGAATTGTTCGATCGAAATGGAATAATCGCTTGGTATGCTCAAAGCGAAGACGAATTGACCCACTATATCGCCATATTTAACACTACCGATAAAGATATAGAATCTTACACCTTTCCACTACAAACCATAAATTATATCGGAGACGGTCACATCACCGATTTGTGGAAAAACGAATCAATGGAAATCAAAAATAACTCAGTCTCGTTTTCTGTTCCTGCGCATGGCGTAAAACTGATTAAACTAACTAAATAGTCTTGTAGGTATGAAATCATCACATTTTTATTATATAATACTATTCTCGTTTTTACTTGCCGCCTGTAAAGACGACGGGCCGGGTGAAAAAAGAAAATTCGGACAACGACGTTCCCTCCGTAGCGACCAATACTTGGCTATTAAACAGTCTGGATAACATAGAAAATTATTCCAACTCGGATCCAGAAAACCGATACGATATAAATATGGTTCGTAACGAATACGAAAGTGTACAGCTCGTTATACAAACCGATAGTAAAAAAAGTCTGAAAATAGAACGTATCGGCAACAACGATGCCATTGAATTTCAATGTCGGAAACTGGAAGCTTTCAACGGGAAATACGATGTTCTGATTCCTTGCGATAACGAAATAGAACCCGACGACAAAGTAGTGCGAGCTTGGCTCACTTTTAAAGTCAGGTCCGAAGCCGAGGCTAAACGACATAAAGAAATCATACGATTCAAAACCGATGACAAAGAATATGCCGTAGCTATATCGATTAATGTCGTTAACGCATCTTTGCCAGAAACTCCATCTATTGCCTCGGTATTCGGAATCAACCCTCAAAACTTCATATTCACCGGTCTATCGGAAGAACAAAAAATAGAAAAGCGCAAAGCAGCTTCGGATCTTTTATTGGAATATCGCATATCGCCCTACTTTTCCACATGGCTGAGCGGAACGATGAAAACCGAATGTTTCTCCTCGCCATACGCATGGAATGACGATCGCGCTTTGGGAATACTTGGCAGACAAACGTTTTAGCCGTATTGCCTTGCCATCGCATGGGTTATCCGACGATGAGTTAGAGATAATGCTGAATAAAGCTCGCGAAACCGGATTGCTAAACAAAGCATTTTTTTATGTATGGGACGAACCTACAAAGACCAACGAATATGAACAAATCAAAACTCTTTCGGATCGCATTCATCGATATGCACCGGAAGCCAAAGTGCTCACTACATTCTATTGCGGCCCTACCGACGGAGAACACAAAGACGATTTATTCGCCGTATTCGACATTCTAAATGGAGCGACATCTATTTATTGTACTGGCGTATGGGCGTTGCAGGATAATGAAAATCGCTCGAAGCAATGCAAAGCCAAATTAAAATCAGGACAAGAATGGTGGAGCTACGTGTGCATGTCTAACACTCCGGGGCTTGCTTCAAATTCTACCGCTATCGGTAACAGGGCGACCATGTGGCGTAATTATAAAGAACAAAATTCCGGATTCCTATATTGGGTCGTCAACGGATTCGCCAGCGTTTATCCCCTCAGACCTCGCCCTGAACTGCCCGAAGGAGACGGGATACTCATCTATCCCGGTGAATCGTTCGGCACAAACAAAATTTGTACCTCTGTCCGGTTGGAACGATGGCGCGATGGAGCCGAAGATTACGATATGTTGGTCTTGTACGAAAAAAACTCGGACGATCGGCCGCCTTATCTCTTCTCAACAACGTTTATAAGAGTCCCTCGAATTACACAGATCAAAGCAAATACGCATTGGCTCTACGTAAAAATTTAATTGAAAACATCACAGAATAAATATTTCGATATGCAACATCACCTTTTCTATCGGCTTCTCATCATAAGCTGTACATTCTTTTTAATCTCTTGTCAACAAACAATCGAATGTTACCTTATACCTTCGACCGAAAAAGCATCTGATTTTTTTAATAAAGTTCAACCTCGAAATTCCGGCACGTTATTCCTCGCTAAAAATGAAGCGGAACATATCCAAATCGTTTTCAAAGGCTGTCCGGGAGAGACCTATAAAATACATCGAAACGAAAAATGCCGACAATTCTATCCGATATAGTTGTCGGCAAATCAAATCGGTATATGGATTCGACGATGCCTTAGTCCCCATAGATGGAGAACAAGTTACTTTTAAACGACTCTATCGCTAAACTATGGATTACATTCCGTACGGCCGAGTCGACCCGACCGGGGAAATACGAAGAACAAATTTCGATCGATGGTAACGGAAAACGGCAAAAAATAAAAATCGATCTTCAAGTGTACGATACGACATTACCCTCGACACCTTCGCTACCAGCAGCATTCGGGATCATAGAAAAGAATCTCATCGACTCGGCTTCGAAAGAACAAACTTTGCAAAACAAACTGGAATGGGCAGAATTATGCCTTGATTATCGCATGAACCCCTATTTCTCCACATGGTTGGCCAACAGCATGAAACATGAAGCATCTTTCATCTCCGTGGAAATGGAACGACAAGCGAACGGTTCCTTTCCTATCGGACAAACGATTCAATCGGTTCGCTGTCCCCTACCACTCTCTGTCACACAACGAATTGGACAGCTTATTACAGCAATTAAAACAAACCGATTTACTCGATAAATCCTACTTCTACTTATGGGACGAACCTACTTATATGAAAGAGTATCACCTCATCGGTCAATATTCCCGAGAAATACACAAGCTCATGCCCGAAGCAAAAAGTCCTCACGACCTTTTACTGCGGACCGAAAGACGGGAAATACAAAGACCGGTTGTTTTCCGTATTCGACCTTTGGCGAGGAGACACTCAAATTTTCAGTATGAGCGCTTGGGCTTTACAAGCGAACGAAGCCAACGCAGACACATGCCGTTCTCTTCTCCGAGGCAATGAAGAATGGTGGACTTATGTCTGCATGGGACCCGGAGAAGAGCAGCCCAATCTATTGCTCACGATGGACGGATACCAGCATCGAGCTGTATTATGGCGCAGCTGGAAAGAGCGTACCACCGGATTCCTATATTGGGCAGTCAATGCCTATGCCGAATCCGACACATTGGCTTTTCGCAAAGACCTCCCCGAGGGCGACGGTGTGCTGATTTACCCCGGCCAATATTTCAACAGCACAAGCCCCGTAGTATCGATACGAATGGAACGTTGGAGAGACAGTATGGAAGACTATGAATACCTTGCCAAGCTCGAAAAGAAAATAGGAAGAGCCAAAAGCGAAACCCTTTTCCAATCTATATACCAATCGCCCGAAAAATACTCGAAAAACAATGCAGAAATAGAAAAATTCAGAAAATCCATTTTAGAAATTCTCAGTAAATAATTCTTTAATCATTTAAATTTCAAATCTATGAAAACAATTACTTCATTCAAAATCGCAGGTTTAATAACAGCTTGTCTTTTTTGCAGCTATGCCTACAAAAGCGGACATCGGAGCTATTTCTTTTCAAAACATCGGCTGCCGGTATGAATGCGTTGGAAACAACAATCGGGTCTAATCAAATGACTTTAGAAACATGGTTATATATAGACAATAGTACCGGATTTTTCGCCAGCAATATGCACAACGACAAGGGATTTGCATTAGGATTCGACGGGTGGTTTTAAATTTCAGTTGGACGGAGCATCTATATGGATCGATCCTACTTCTTGGAAAGAGAACTGGACTCACATCGCTTGTGTCGCCGACGGAAGTCAGATGATTGTCTATGTTAACGGTGAAGTAGCCGGAACACAGGAGAATACAACAGGATATAATACGGAAGCCGATGGAAAGCCTCTTTTTTTTGGGAACTGCTCCGTGGGGCAATCCTTGCAATTGCAAAATGGCAGACTTTCGACTTTGGAGTGTAGCCCGCACAGCAGAAGAAATAAAAATAATTATCAGAAACAAGTAGAACCGTCCACGACAGGACTGATTAAAAATTTCAATTTCGCAGAAGGTAATGGAGACCACACGGCCAACTTAGCAGAGCCCGAAGGGAATCAAGCATGGTGTATGGGCGCTATCGATACCGATTACAGTTGGGAAACAGTAGCGCAGACTCCTACGAATCTACGGACAGAAAATCAAACCGAAAATTCATTCGACATTTTATGGGACGGAACCGACGGTAACACATGGAGTGTCGAATTATCTGCCAATGGACAAGTTGTCGACACGAAAACCAGACTTACCGAAAAGAAGGCCAGTTTCTCTAATCTCGATAAAAAGATTACACTGTACGTGTAAAGGCACATTCGTTTATGGAAACTGCATTTTCCGATGCTTTCTCGGTCAATCTATCTACCTCCTCGGCCATAACCAATATTCATAAAAATATTTCTATTGTCAGACACAATAACGCAATCCAAATTGACGGCATTCAAACTGGAAAATTGATTTCGATATATACCGATCAAGGCATTTTGAGCCGACAAATTTCAGCCGAACACGAAACAACGGTTCTCAGTATAGAAGGATTCCCTCATGGCATATATTTCATCTCCATAGAAGGGTACGGTCCGACATTTAAAATTGCTCTTTAATAAATCTTCCATAAACTATAAAGGCGGGAACATGCAATGTCTCGCCTTTTCTGTATCTGCTTTTTTCGGAACAAAAATATATCCTATCTTTGCACGCATGAGTAAGAATGAGAATATTATAAATAAGGTTCTAATCATCGACGATGAACCACAGATAAGACAGTTATTAGCCCGCATTTTAGGGCTGGAAGGATATGAAGTTTTACAGGCAGGAGACTGTAAAGCGGCAGTAAAACAAATGGAGTATTCTCCCAATGTTGTCTTATGCGATGTTTTTTCTCCCCGACGGAATGGTGTAGATTTCATAAAAACAATTAAAAAAATATCGCCCGAATCGGAAATCATTTTATTAACAGCCCACGGAAATATACCCGACGGGGTACAAGCCATAAAAAACGGAGCCTTCGACTACATAACCAAAGGTGACGACAATAACAAAATTATTCCTCTGATTAGTCGGGCTATGGAAAAAGCTCGAACTAACGGAGTAAAAAATCGTCCCGAAAAAGAAACCTTTCAGCAATATTCATTCAATTCTATTCTTGGTCAGTCAAAGCCTTTGCTGGAAGCTATCGCGTTGGCACGAAAAGTGGCATCAACCGATGTACCGGTTCTTTTAACCGGAGAGACCGGTACAGGAAAGGAAGTTTTCGCCCAAGCGATTCACCACGAGAGCAAACGAAATAAAGGAAATTTCGTTGCAATAAATTGTTCGGCATTTAGCAAAGAACTCTTGGAAAGCGAAATATTCGGACATAAAGCAGGCTCCTTTACCGGAGCCTTGAAAGACAAAAAGGGACTTTTCGAAGAGGCTCACAACGGAACGATATTTTTAGATGAAATCGGAGAAATGGCGATAGAGTTGCAAGCCAAAGTTGCTTCAGTATTAGAAACCGGAGAATATATCAAAATAGGTGAAACCAAACCGACATCTGTAAATGTTCGTATTATTGCAGCAACCAACCGAAACTTGCCGGAAGAAATAAATGCAGGGCATTTCAGGGAGGATTTGTTTTATCGGCTGTCGGTTTTCCAAATACATTTACCGCCTTTGAGAGAACGTCCGGGAGATATTAGACTTCTAACCGAAGCGTTTGTACAATCCTTATCCGAAAAAATGACCCATTCCTCGAAAACGGTTTCCAAAGCATTCATCGACATGCTCGAACAACAAGAATGGAAAGGCAATGTGCGTGAACTCAGAAACGTTATCGAAAGAAGTCTTTGTTTGTGAAAGTGATGAGTTACACCCCCGAAGATTTACCCATAGAAATACAAAATGCAACTTTTAAGGAAAAAAGTAGTAATAATAGTGGTTTCGAATTATCGGCTATGGAAAAACGCCACATCGCCCGAGTACTGGACTATACAAACGGTAATAAAACCGAAGCTGCAAAACTCCTAAAAATAGGACTTACCACTTTATATCGAAAAATAGAAGAATATAAACTCTAATTCTTTTCAAAATAATACACAACCCTACCAAAATGAAAAGGGAGCATCTGTTCGCCAGATGCTCCCTTTTCATTTATAATACTAATTATGAAGCAATTAAAATATTCAAAAACAATATTGGCACAACTTTGGCATACCCCAAACCGAAAAAAATAATTTAGTATTCACTTAAAAAAAATGTAACATGGAATTTGACGCATTAGGTTTTGGAGTTTGTATACTCAGTGGAATTGCCTGTTTCTGGCTCTTCTATAAGTGCATAGACTGGTTTGAAAAAATTTAATTAAAAGGAGATTTAACATGTACACTGCATTATTTATTATCAGCGTAATTATGTTCGGGGTATCTGATGTATGTATTAGTAAAACCCGAAAAGTTTTAGTCATTTATAAAGATTAAACACAATGAATACAGAGATATTAGGTGTTATTGCACAAATTGTCCTGATGGTCGTACTCGCCTACCCCATCGGGAAATACATTTCAAAAGGTTTTCAAAGGTGAGAAAGTTTGGTCGGACTTCATGACTCCCATCGAAAAAATCATGTACAAACTGGGAGGTGTCGATCCAACAGAAGAGATGAACTGGAAACAATTCCTGAAAGCATTGCTCGTGATAAACCTCTTTTTGGTTTTTCTGGGGAATGATATTGTTAGTTTCTCAGGGAGTACTGCCCCTAAATCCAGACGGCAATTTAGGACAGTCTGTTCATCAGGCATTCAACACATGTATCAGCTTCCTCGTGAATTGTAACTTACAACATTATAGCGGAGAGAGTGGGCTAAGCTATCTCACCCAGTTATTCGTTATCATGCTGTTCCAATTCATCACCGCTGCAACCGGTATGGCGGCAATGGCGGGTATCATGAAGGCATTGGCCGCTAAAACGACCAAAACAATTGGAAACTTCTGGTACTTCTTAGTAAGGAGCTGTACCCGTGTTTTACTTTCCTATTTGCCTCGTTATCGGATTCATACTGATTATAGAAGGGACCCCTATGGGCTTTGACGGAAAGATGGAAGTGACTACAATAGAAGGACAAACACAATATGTATCGCAAGGTCCTACTGCGGCGATAGTTCCCATCAAACAATTGAGGTACGAACGGAGGTGGATACTTCGGAGTAAATTCATCGCACCCTCTTGAAAATCCTACCTATCTCACTAATATGATAGAATGTTGGGCCATATTGATTTTACCTATGGCTATGGTATTCGCTTTTTGGGTTTTACCTTAAACGAAAAAATTAGCCAGTATTTTCGGAGTAATGCTAGTTTGCTTACTTAGCCGGGGTATGGATAAATGTATCCCAAGAAACAGGTGGCAACCCGCGCATCGACGCAATGGGTATAGCACAAAGACAACGGTGCTATGGAAGGAAAGAAGTCCGACTGGGTTCTGCTGCTACGGCGCTTTGGAGCGTGACAACCACCGTTACTTCCAACGGCTCTGTAAACGGTATGCATGACTCTACCATGCCTCTCTCCGGCATGATCGAAATGCTGAACATGCAAATCAATACATGGTTCGGTGGTGTAGGTGTAAGGTTGGATGAAACTTTTACTTTTTATCATTATCGCCGTATTTATCAGTGGTTGATGGTTGGTTACGTACCCCCGAATTCCTCGGCAAAAAAAATAGAAGCTCGAGAAATGAAAAATCGCTACGATCGTTGCCTTGT